>Ga0256914_1000203_pt1 | contig 57611 bp, 39 predicted proteins | sample HulkmetaG_FD_191571 | JGI IMG/M metagenome (GOLD analysis project Ga0256914, IMG submission 191571) | Hydrothermal chimney microbial communities from Main Endeavour vent field at the Juan de Fuca Ridge, Pacific Ocean - Hulk | ecosystem: Environmental > Aquatic > Marine > Hydrothermal vents ...
CGCCCACCCCTTCGTCGATAACACACGCGTAATCGCCGCCGTCAGCGTCGTCTTCCCATGATCAATGTGCCCTATCGTCCCCACATTCACATGGGGCTTCTTCCGCTCAAACTTCTGCTTGCTCATGATCCCTTCCCTCCTTTGTCCTCACGTTAGGCCCGGATCCGCTCCCCCGCTCTCCGGCCATATTGCGTTGAGTTCTTGGTGCGTAATGTGTACAACGCCCTGAGTTCGGGTTTTTCCTTGTGATGACACATCACGCACCGGTCGGTTTATAAGCATACGAAAGGACGCTTCGAGGCGTCTCCGAAGCCTCTGGCGTCCTTTTTTTCAGTTCACACCCATCGTTCCGGCGTGTCGGCGTAAATAACCTTTGGATTATAACGCGGCGACCATGAGGCGCCAAATTTACGTTCGATTTTAGCGCATCTACATTGCCGAAACGAATTACACAACCTGGGCCAAGACCTTCTTGGCCACATCGTCGCTGACCTTCTCGTAATGGTCGAATTCCATGGTGAAAGTCCCGCGTCCCTGCGTTAGAGAGCGCAAACGGGTTGCATACCCGAACATCTCCGCCAGAGGAACGCGCGCGTCCACCACCTGGACTCCATTGGGGCGTTGCTCGATGTTCACGATTTCCCCGCGCCGCGCGTTCAAATCACCGATCACATCACCCAGGTACTGTTCGGGCACGACCACTTCCACCTTCATAATGGGCTCCAGCAATACCGGCTTGGCCTTTCGCGCCCCCTCGCGCGTGGCCATGGACGCGGCAATCTTAAAGGCCATGTCCGAGGAGTCCACCTCGTGATAGGACCCATCCACCAGGGTCGCCTTCACATCCACCACCGGATACCCGGCCAGCACACCCGCGTCCAGGGCTTCTTTCACACCGGCTTCCACCGCGGGGATGAACTCCTTGGGAATGACACCCCCCACGATCTTGTCCTCAAACTGGAACCCACTTCCGGGCGGCAACGGCTCCAACTCCAGTACCACATGGCCGTACTGTCCTCGCCCCCCGGTCTGGCGAACAAAACGGCCTTCCTGCTTAACTTTCTGGGTGATGGTTTCCTTGTAGGCCACCTGCGGGCGACCCACCTTAGCGTGCACGCGGAATTCCCGCACCATGCGGTCAATGAGAACCTCCAGGTGCAATTCTCCCATGCCGGAGATAATGGTTTGACCCGTCTGCTCGTCTACCCGCACCCGGAAGGTCGGATCCTCCTCGGCCAGGCGGCGCAACGCTTCGGCCAGACGGTCCTGGTCCGCCTTGGTCTTGGGCTCAATCGCCACAGAGATGACAGGCTCTGGGAATTCGATGGATTCCAGGACAATGGGATGATTGGGATCGCACAGCGTCTCGCCTGTGAACGTCTGCTTGGGTCCCACAATGGCGCCGATGTCTCCGGCCGCGATCTCCTTGATTTCCTCCCGCTTGTCCGCGTGCATACGCAGCAGGCGCCCTATGCGCTCCTTGCGATTGCGGGTGCTGTTCAGCACGGCCTTTCCTGCCTGCAAACGGCCAGAGTAAACCCGCACGTACGCCAGGCGGCCCACATACGGGTCCGCGACGATCTTGAAGACCAGCGCGGCCAAGGGACCGTCCGGATCGGCCTCGCGAGTTTCCTCTTCGCCTGTGTCCGGGTTCACCCCTACCACGGGCGGGATATCCACCGGCGAGGGCAGGTAATCCACAATCGCGTCCAGAAGCGGCTGAACTCCCTTGTTGCGCAGCGCGGTACCGCACAGCACAGGCACCACATCGTTGTTAATGGTGGCTCGGCGCAGCGCGCGCTTGAGCAGGTCCTCCGGGACCTCTTCCCCTTCCAGGTAGAGCATCATGATCTCATCGTCGTAATCCGCGAGGGTCGTGATGAGTTCCTCACGCTTCTCTTCGACAATGTCCCGCAGGTCCTCGGGAATGTCCACCAGTTCCGGGCGCGCGCCCAGTTCATCGGTGAACACCCACGCCTTCAGGGTGACCAGGTCCACCATCCCCTTGAAGTCGGCCTCAACACCGATGGGCACCTGGATAGCGACCGGGTTCGCGCCCAGGCGCTCCCGAATCATGTCAATGGTGCGCCAATAACTCGCGCCCACCCGGTCCATTTTGTTGACAAAGGAAATGCGTGGGACACCGTACCGGTCAGCCTGGCGCCACACAGTTTCGGACTGGGGTTCCACTCCTGCCACCGCGTCGAAGACTACCACCCCGCCATCCAACACGCGCAGGCTTCGCTGCACCTCCGCGGTGAAGTCGATGTGGCCGGGCGTGTCAATGATGTTGATAAAATGGTCCCGCCACTCACAGGAGATGGCCGCGGCGGTAATGGTGATACCGCGTTCCTTCTCCTGAGGCATCCAGTCGGTGACGGTGGTGCCTTCGTCCACATTCCCCAGCCGATAGGTCTTGCCTGTGTAGAACAGGATGCGTTCAGTTGTTGTTGTCTTGCCCGCGTCAATATGGGCAATAATGCCGATATTTCGAATGCGCTTCAGATTTTCTCTAGACATAATCCCTATACCGTCAGTACGTAATGCGTTCGCACGTGATATGTGTTGATCTGTTCAAGCGACTTGGTATCCTCGGAAGAAAATGCGCTTGCTTTCTCCCAATCAGGACACAATAACGCCGCCGGTGAGAGAACCAGCGGCGTTATCTCCGAATCCCAATAACACGTAATACAGGCGAAAAGAAAATTACCACCTGTAGTGGGCAAACGCCCGGTTGGCTTCGGCCATGCGGTGCGTGTCTTCCTTCTTCTTAATGGCCGCACCCTGGTTGTTGTACGCGTCAATCAACTCCGCGGCCAACTTCTCGGCCATGGACTTTCCCGACCGCTGGCGAGCCGCGTTAACGATCCAGCGCAGGCCCAGGCTGCGGCGGCGAAAAGCCGGCACCTCCAGGGGCACCTGGTAGGTGGCACCACCCACACGGCGGGGGCGCACCTCCAACACAGGCATCACATTCTGCAAGGCCCGCTCGAAGACCTCCACACCGGGCTTGCCCGTGCGTTTTTCGATAATTTCAAAAGCCTCGTAAACGATCCGCTCGGCGAGGCTCTTCTTGCCCCGCATCATCACTTTATTGATAAGCCGCTGGACATTCTCGCTCCCGTACTTGGGATCGGGCGGAATCTTCCGCTTCGGCGGGCGATATCGTCTTGGCATGGTTCCTCCACCTTCTCTCGGTTTACGCTATGCTGAAAACGCTCGTTATCACCTCAGGACTTGGGGCGCTTCGTCCCGTACTTGGAACGGCCCCGCTTTCGACCTTCCACCCCGGCAGCATCCAGCGCGCCACGCACAATGTGGTAGCGCACACCGGGCAGGTCCTTTACACGGCCACCGCGCACCAGCACCACCGAGTGCTCCTGCAAGTTGTGCCCTTCACCCGGAATGTACGCGGTTACCTCAATGCCGTTGGTCAAACGTACACGCGCGATCTTCCGCAACGCGGAGTTCGGTTTCTTCGGCGTGACCGTACGCACCTGAGTGCACACACCCCGCTTCTGCGGACAGCCCTTGGGCAACCGCTTGACTTCGCCCTTCAACGCGTTGTAGATGTACTGAAGGGCCGGTGCCTTTTCCTTCTTCTTAACCTTTTTGCGTCCCTTGCGAACGAGTTGATTAATAGTTGGCAACGCCACTCCCTCCTGCGATTATGTACGTATGAGTGCTTTTTCCGGCTTTCACGGTAACGCTGGAAGACCCGTCAATTTCCACGGCCCAGCAGTTTAACACAGGGCTTCAAAATCGGTCAAACTCACTTCTCTTTGTAGTAAGCCGCGCGGGGTGACGAATCCTTCGTCACCCCGCGCGTGCAATTCAAAGACCCGCCTCAGAAGAGGGTTCGCTGGTCTCATCCCCTTCCTTAGCGTGTTCCCCATCGCCAGGCATGGGTTCCAATGGCTGGCCAAAGAAGGCCTTGGCCTGGGCCAGTAGGCTCTCCTGTTTGCGCTTGGCCTCCAGTCGAGCCTTGTACCCTGTCCCTGCGGGGATGAGTTTGCCGATGATCACGTTTTCCTTCAGACCGCGCAGATCATCCCGAGCACCGCGAGTGGCAGCGTCGGTAAGCACTCGCGTGGTCTCCTGGAAGGAAGCCGCGGCCAGGAAGGAATCCGTGTTCAACGCGGCCTTGGTGATGCCCAGGAGCACCAGTTCACCCCGAGCCGGTTTCTTGCCCTGGGCCACCATTTCGCTGTTCACTTTTTCGAATTCAAAGCGGTCCACCAACTCACCGGGCAGGAAGTCCGTGTCGCCGGTGGAGCGGACACGCACCTTGCGCATCATCTGACGGATGATGATCTCGATGTACTTATCGTGAATGACCACACCCTGGGACCGATAGACTTTTTGCACCTCCTCCAGGAGGTACTTCTGGGCAGCATCGGGTCCCTGAATGCGCAGGATTTCCTTGGGATTCTTCGCGCCGTCGGTCAACTGATCGCCTGCGTGGACAAAATCACCGTTGCTCACCCGCAGACGGGCCGAAGGCGGAATCTCCGTCTCCCACACTTCCTGCTCCTCACGCCGCACAAAGACGACGATTTGACCATCCTGCTCTTCAATGAAAACGTTGCCCTCCATGCCGGCTACGATCTCATCGTCGCCTTTCCGCGCAATCACCGTGTCCTCCGACACCGCGTCCCCCGAAGAGACCAGCAGTTCGTACCCCTCGGGAATGGGGATGTCCCGGGAGATGACGTGGGCGTTCACAATGCGCACCTTGTGCACGTCACCTTCCCAGAACGCTTCCACCCGCCCGTCGATTTCCGCGATGACCGCTTCACCGCGAGGGGTACGCGCTTCGAACAACTCCTCCACGCGGGGGAGACCCTGGGTAATGTCGCTGGCGCCGGCCACACCTCCCGTGTGGAAGGTTCGCAGGGTTAACTGAGTACCCGGCTCGCCAATGGACTGGGCCGCGATAATGCCCACGGCCTCACCCAGTTCCACCAGGCCACCTCGGGCCAGATCCCGACCGTAGCACTTGCGGCAGAGGCCAAACCGGGTATTACAGGTCAACGGCGAACGCACATATACCTTGTCAATGCCCGCGGCTTCGATGACCTTTGCTTCGGCCTCTTCGATCATCTGGCCGGCTTCCACCAGGATCTCGCCGGTTTCCGGATCGGAAATGGGCGCCGCGGCAATGCGGCCCATGATGCGTTCGGTGAAGGGTTCGCCGATTTCCTCACTGCTGGCCCGGTCAATCCAGATGCCGGCTGTGGTGCCGCAATCCTCCTCGGTGATGATGACGTCCTGGGCCACGTCCACCAGGCGCCGGGTCAGGTAACCCGCGTCCGCAGTGCGCAACGCGGTGTCGGCCAGACCTTTCCGCGCGCCGTGGGTGCTCAAGAAGAACTCCAGCGCGGTCAGCCCCTCACGGAAGTTGGAGCGAATGGGCAACGGGATAATCCGGCCAGACGGATCAGCCATGAGCCCACGCATTCCGGCCAACTGGCGCACTGTTTGGATCCCCCCTTTGGTGGAGCCGGAGATGGACATCGCGCCCAGGCCTTCGGTGGGATCCAACAGTTCTTTCACGGCTTCGGTGATCTCGTCTGTGGCCCGCGTCCACAATTCCACCGTCTTCAAGTATTTCTCATCCTCGGTAATAAGACCGCGGCGATACTGTTGTTCGACCAGTTCCACTTTGCGCGCGGTCTCTTCGATGATGCGCTCTTTCGCTTCGGGCACTTTGATGTCTGTGATGGCGATGGTGGTGCCGCTCTTCGTAGCCCAGTAGAAGCCCAGGTCCTTAATCGCGTCCGCGAACACGGCCGTGCGTTCAGGTCCTAAACGCCGATACGCTTCCGCGATGACCGCGTTCACCCGCTTTTTGTCCATCACCTCGTTGACGAACCGCAGTTCCTCGGGCAGGTGCAGGTTGAAGATCACCCGTCCCACGGTGGTCTCGATGAGTCCGGTCGTGATGGTCCGTTGCGGGTCAATGTTGTGCAGCAGCAAGCGGTCCCGAATTTCGGCCAACGCTGCTGGCCCAATCTTGGGGATAGCCAGGACCGCGTCGCGGCCTTCCTTCACTCTGGCCACCAGTTCACCGACTGAGGTGATGCCGGCCTCGACCAGGGCTTTCTCCACCCGTTCGCTCAGCCCCAGATCCGAAAGGGGTTTGCGATCGAGCCAGGACTCATACCACACTTTGATGGGTGCGTGTATGTGTACGTGGCCGGTTTCGTACGCGTAGCGCACTTCTTCCAGGCTGGAGAAGACTTTGCCCGTTCCCTTCACGCCGGGTTTGGCCACTGTGAGGTAGTAGGTGCCCAGCACCATGTCCTTGCTCGGCCCTACAATGGGCTCCCCACTCGCGGGTTTGAGCAGGTTCTTGGTGGAGAGCATGAGTTCGCGGGCTTCTTGTACGGCCTTTTCGGAAAGGGGCACGTGCACGGCCATCTGGTCGCCGTCGAAGTCCGCGTTGAACGCGGCGCAGACCAGGGGGTGCAACTGGATGGCATACCCGTCAATGAGTTTGACCTCAAAGGCCTGAATGCCCAGGCGGTGCAGGGTGGGCGCGCGGTTGAGGAGCACGGGCCGCTCCTTCACCACATCTTCCAGCACGTCCCACACTTCGGGCTCTTCCCGGTCTACCAGGCGTTTGGCGCTTTTAATGTTGTGCGCGTACGCGAGGGCGACTAAGCGACGCATTACAAAGGGTTTGTAGAGTTCCAGCGCCATCTTCTTGGGCAAGCCGCACTCGTGCAACTTCAGTTCGGGGCCGACCACGATCACGGAGCGGCCCGAGTAGTCGACGCGCTTGCCCAGCAGGTTACGGCGGAATCGACCTTGCTTTCCTTTTAGCATGTCGGAAAGGGACTTGAGTTTGCGACGGCCGGATCGACTCACCGCGCGGCCGCGCCGACCGTTGTCAATCAGGCTGTCCACGGCCTCCTGCAACATGCGCTTCTCGTTGCGGATGATGACGTCGGGCGCGTTCAGTTCCAGCAGGCGCTTGAGCCGGTTGTTGCGGTTGATGACCCGGCGGTACAGGTCATTCAGGTCGGAGGTGGCGAAACGACCGCCATCCAACTGTACCATGGGACGCAGGTCCGGGGGGATGACCGGCAACACGGTGAGGATCATCCACTCCGGCTTATTCCCCGACTTGCGGAAGGCTTCCACCACGCGCAGGCGCTTGGCCGCTTTCTTCCGCCGCTGTTTGGACCGCGTGGTCTTCAGTTCCCGGCGGAGTTCCTGGGCCATTTTGTCCAGGTCCAGGGTTTTCAGGATTTCCAGAATCGCTTCCGCGCCCATTCCGGCCTCAAACACGCCGGCCCACTTGCTCTTCAACTCCCGGTACTGGGATTCGGTTAAGAGCATGCGTTCGGTCAGTCCCTTAATCTCAGCAATTTCCCGCTTGGCCTCGTCCTGCAAGCGTTTCTCCCGGGCCGCGTATTCGTTGAGAAGGGCCTCGCGCTGGCTTTCCACTTCTTGCCGTACCGCGTCCCGTTTGTCCTGGATGGTTTCTCGCACGTGCTGCTGTGCATCGCGAATGTTCTGTTCGATCTCGTTCAGGCGAGTTCGAATGATGGTGTTCAGATCATCCAGGTGCTCACGGGTGACGACCGTTCCCGCGGGGAAGATGGGTTCCTCTTCCCAGGGAACGGTCACGCCGTCGGCCAGAGGTTGCCCCATGGATTTTTCCAGCAGGGATTGGAGATCCCGCGCCACGGTCATCACTTCATCCGTGCGCCGAATCAGTTCCTCCTCCAAGGACGCGATTTCCGCGTCTTCCACCTGTTGCAGCGCGGCGAGGTTGTTCTCCATCTGCTCTGTGAGCGCGTCCAGTTTTTCCTGGAGTTCCTTCTGCAAGGAATCCAGTTCGTGCTTGAGCGCGGTCTCGCGCTTTTGGATGGCTTTGACACGGGCCTGTTCGTCCACTCGCGTCACGATGTACTGGGCAAAGTAGAGAACCCGCTCCAGGTTGCGCGGGGAGATGTCCAGTAACAGGCCCAGGCGACTGGGCACTCCCTTCACGTACCAGATGTGCGCGACAGGAGAGGCGAGTTCAATATGCCCCATGCGCTCACGTCGAACTCGGCTGGGTGCCACTTCGACGCCGCATTTCTCGCAGACGACCCCCTTGTACCGGGGTCGCTTGTACTTCCCACACGCGCACTCCCAATCCCGTGTCGGGCCAAAAATGCGCTCACAGAAGAGACCATCACGCTCGGGGCGCAGTGTCCGGTAGTTGATGGTCTCCGGCTTGAGCACTTCCCCATATGACCAAGAGCGAATCTGCTCTGGAGATGCCAGGCTTATACGAATGGCCTCAAAATCATTAACTTCCACGGTCCCATCCTCCCCAACGTTTATGTTCGATCCACTGTCCCTAATGAACGGACAACTCGCGTGTCACACGCTTCGGAGGAAAGGGAGAAGATGTTCTTCTCCCTTTCCTCACTTTACTCCTCTGTATCTCCTCGGTCCTCTTCAAATCGGGTCATCACGCCAGGCAAGGAGAGGCTGAAGCCCAACTTGGGTAGCCGCTCTTCGGTCACTTCCTTGCCAAAGCGGATGACTTCGCCCCGCTCGTTAATCACTTCCACGGCCAGGGCGAGGGATTGTAATTCCTTCACCAGCACACGGAAGGACTCGGGCACGCCCGGCGGGCTGATCTTCTCACCCTTCACAATCGCCTCGTAGGTCTTGACGCGGCCTGTTACATCATCGGATTTGATGGTGAGCATCTCCTGCAAGGAGTAAGCCGCGCCGTACGCTTCCAGGGCCCAGACTTCCATCTCGCCAAAGCGCTGACCGCCAAATTGCGCTTTACCGCCCAACGGCTGCTGGGTGACCAGTGAGTAGGGCCCGGTGGATCGGGCGTGTACTTTGTCCTCGACCATGTGGTTTAGTTTGAGCATGTACATGTAGCCGACCATGACGGGCTGGTCGTACGGTTCGCCTGTCTTGCCGTCGTACAGGGTAAACTTGCCACTTAAGGGTGTAGGCCAACCGCTCTCCTTGCTCCACGCTTCGGCTGCCTCCAGGAGAGTGGCCAGGGTTTCCTCCTCCGGCAAAGGTTGTTCATAGTGGAGGAGCCATTCGCGCAAGGCCACACGTCGTGCTTCGTCATCCCGCCGTTTCCGTTCGTCCAGTGACACTTGCTCGTCTTCCCAGATGAGAAGCGCGTCCGGGTCATAGCCGCGCTCTCGGAGCCATTCGACGAGCACGCTGCGGCGGGCGTATACCCGGTCTGTCATCAAGCGACGGACGTCATAGCCCTTGGGCGCTAACCACTGCACAATGTATGTGCGTCGGACTTCTTCGTCATCCTCAAACTCCTCGAAGTTGATCCCGGCCTGGGCCAGGGCCTCCCAAGCCCGACGGGTGATGTCGGCCCATGCCTTGTCAATAAGCCAGGCACGGCCCAATTCCGCCTCAATTTCCTCTTCCTTGGCCCCATCGAACACCGGGGTCATGGTCTTAAAGCCCAGGCGACTCGCGGCCCAACCCAGGTGGGTTTCCAACACCTGGCCGATGTTCATACGGCCAGGCACACCCAAGGGGTTGAGGATGATGTCCACCGGAGTGCCGTCGGGCAGGAAGGGCATGTCCTCCACGGGGACAATCTTGGAGACCACACCCTTGTTCCCGTGGCGCCCGGCCATCTTATCGCCTTCCAGCAGGCGGCGTCGCTGGGCCACAGAGACGCGAACCATGGTTTCCACGCCTGCTGGCAAATCCCGGTATTCGCTGCGTCGGAAGACCTTTACGTCCACGACCTTCCCCTTTTCGCCGTGGGGGAGTTTCAGGGAGGAATCCCGGACTTCCCGGGCCTTTTCACCGAAGATGGCCCGCAACAGTTTTTCCTCGGGGGTCAGGTCGGTTTCGCCCTTGGGTGTTACCTTGCCCACCAGGATGTCGCCCGGTTTGACTTCGGCACCAATGCGGATGATGCCGTTCTCATCCAGGTGGCGCAGGGCTTCTTCGTTGACGTTGGGAATGTCCCGCGTGATTTCCTCGGGGCCGAGTTTGGTGTCACGTGCCTCAGCCTCATGCCGTTCGATGTGGATGGAGGAGAACAGGCCTTCTTGTACTACCCGCTCGCTGACGACGATGGCGTCCTCGAACACCGCGCCTTCCCAGGAGAGGAACGCGATGAGCACGTTCTGGCCCAGGGCCAGTTCTCCCTGGTCCGTGGCGGAGGTGTCTGCCAGCACGTCACCGACTTCGACCCGCTCTCCTTTGCGAACTACGGGCCGCTGGTTGATGCAGGTGGACTGGTTCGAGCGCTGGAATTTGCGCAGCGGATACGATTTGCGCTCACCGCTATCGGTGAGGATTTCAATTTTCTCGCTGGTGGCCTCGACGACCATGCCGCTTTCGGTCGCGATGAGGACCTGCCCGGAGTCGTACGCGGCCCGGCGTTCCACGCCTGTGCCCACCAGGGGAGCAGAAGGTTTCACCAGGGGCACGGCCTGCCGCTGCATGTTGGATCCCATGAGCGCCCGGTTGGCGTCGTCATGCTCCAGGAAGGGGATGAGGGAGGAGGACACGGACACGATTTGCTTGGGCGAGACATCCATGTAATCCACCTCATCCACGGAAGCCACGGTAAATGTCTGTTCTCGCCGCACGGGCACTCGGTCATCCAGGATCTGGTCCAGCGCGTCCAGGGTCACCGAGGCGGGCGCGATGACGTGCTTGTCCTCTTCGTCCGCGGTGATGTAGTGGACTTCTTGAGTGGCGTACGGGCGCACACGAATTTCCGGCTTTTGGTCAGCCAGGGCAGCAATGCGCAGAGCCTGGTCTTCATCCAGGCGATCCCCGCGGCGGGCGATAATTTCGCCGGTTTCGGGGTCAGCAATTTCTTCGTTGACGATGCGCCCCACCAGGGCCTCGGGGCGGTCCGGGTCATTGGGCACTGTCTTCTTGACTACCCGCACCGGGGTCTCGATGAAGCCAAAGTCGTTAATCCGCGCGTAGGTGGCCAGAGACCCGATCAGGCCGATGTTCGGACCTTCGGGTGTCTCAATAGGGCAGATGCGGCCGTAGTGGCTGTGGTGCACGTCGCGCACGTCAAAGCCCGCGCGCTCACGTCGCAACCCGCCGGGCCCCAGCGCGCTGAGACGCCGTTTGTGGGTCAATTCGGCCAGGGGGTTGGTTTGGTCCATGAACTGGCTCAACGGTGAACCGCCGAAGAATTCCCGTGTGGCCGCGACTACGGGTCGCACGTTGATGAGCGACACGGGGCTCAGTTGTTCGGGTTCGCGAATGGACATGCGCTCACGGACCACGCGTTCCATGCGCAGGAAACCGACGCGCAGTTGGTTCTGAATCAGTTCGCCTACGGTCTTGACACGGCGGTTCCCCAGGTGATCGATGTCATCGGGTTTTTCCTGGTAGTTATTGATTTTGATGATGCGCTTTACCAGGGCGATGAAATCCTGGTGGGTGAGGGTGCGCACGTTCTGGGGAATGTCCACGCCCAGACGCCGGTTCAACTTGTAACGTCCCACCCGGCCCAGGTCGTACCGTCGCGGGTCGAAGAACATGTTTTCCAAAAATGTGCGCGCGTTGTCCTCGGTGGCCGGGTCACCGGGGCGCAGTTTTCTGTAAATCTCCAGCAAAGCTTCCCGGCTGTTACTGCTGGTATCCTGTTCCAGGGTGGAGAGGATGTAAGGGTGGTCTTCGTTGGTGTCCACATCCGCGAACAGTTCTAGCAATTCCTCGTCGGAGCCTTCCTTAATCACTGGCCCCAGGGGTAACAGGGTCGAATCGTAACCGTCCCCTGTGCGCCCGACTTCGGCCAAGGCGCGCAGTAAGGTGGTCACGGGCAACTTGCGTTTACGGTCGATTTTGACGCTAATCACATCCTTGCGGGATGTTTCAAACTCCAGCCATGTGCCCCGCGAGGGGATTAACTTGGCATAGCAGAGATCGCGACCGACCTGTCGGTCCTCTTCCAGGGTGAAGTACGCGCCCGGCGAGCGGATTAACTGGCTGATGACCACGCGCTCCGCGCCGTTGATGATGAAGGTGCCCCGTTCGGTCATAATGGGGAAATCCCCCATGAACACTTCTTGCTCTTGAATCTCTCCGGTTTCCTTGTTGATGAGGCGAACGGTCACCCAAAGCGGCGCCGCGTAGGTCATATCCCGCTCGCGGCATTCGTCCTGGGTGTACTTGGGCTCCCCGAATCGGTATTCACCAAAGTGCAGTTCGAGGTTTTTGTTATAACCGACAATGGGGGAGATCTCGCTAAGGAGTTCTTTTAAACCTTCCTCTTGAAACCACCGGAAACTCTCTAACTGAACCTGGATAAGTGGGGGTAAATCGATGATGTCACGCAACCGAGAGTACGACTTTCGTAACGGAGTCCGAGACCTTGTCACGCTCATGGACACAACCTCACTTTGTTGATTTAGCCTATTGTAGACGCGCAAAAATGCCCGGTCGGGCGGGGCTCCTTCGTCCACCAAATCCCGATGTTTACACCCACATAAAGGGCAGTTCCCCGTATCCGCCGGGCATACAATGGCGTCTCATGCACCGGTAACTGGACGGAATTCGCTGTTGCACCTCGCTTCCAAACCCGGAGGGTAGAAACAAACCTCCGCAACCGCAACTTATGAGGTTACCGAAAAAAAGCCTTCCTGTCAAATTTACGCAGTACCATGGACAAACGGTTCACTTGTGAGGGCCTCTCTTTTCCCCAAATGCCCACAACCTGGAAAGGTCCTCCATGGTCGGGGAAATCTCCCCCCGGGTGTACGCTTGCACCGCGATGTAGATGGGCTTCGGTGTGAAATCCACCGCCACAAATGTGAAATAGTCCTGATAGGAACGCGCGGCCCGAGGATATCGAAACACCCACGGACAAAAGGCAAGAGCCCAATCCCACTGCTTCCACACTATCTCGTACGCTTGCAATGTGTACAATACCCGCTGGGCCGGCCGCACAGCCTTGGTCCACCGAGGGTGGTCATTCCATCCCCCCTCGGTAATGAGGACGGGCTTGGCCGCATCGCCGTTCCGCACCATCACCTCGCGCAATAACTCGGTCCGGCGGAAGTTCACAGCATCCGGGGAGGGGGCCGCGTCCGCAGGAAACCTCCACCCGTACGCGTGAACGGCCAGCACGTCAAAACAGGAGGCCGCGCCCGCGTCGTACATGGCCTGAAGGTACACCAGATCGTTCATGCCCCACTCACTGCCCGGGGGAGCCAGGGTGGGAGCCAGGGCGCCCCCCAGCACCTGAACATGAGGCGCCACTGCCTTAATCGCCCGGTACGTGCGGCACAGGAGATCCGTATACGCCGCAGGATCCACAGCCCGATATCCCCATTCCTGGCTCAAGTTGGGCTCATTCCACACGATCACATAGGGCACCCGATCCCCGTAGCGACGGACAAACGCGGCTGCAAACGCGGCAAAATCGTCAAAATGTTCCTTATCCAGGTAACTCGGCGTGGTGTTCTCCGGGCGAGCCCACCTGGGCGTGTACCCCAACCGAGCCACCACTGTCAGCCCTTCGTGCACGGCAAAGTCCACCACCATGTCGGGATGGGCCCACTCATAGTGTCCGCGCTCTGGTTCGTAATATCCCCAGGGAAAGTACTCCACCACCCACGACGCACCCATCTCCCGCACCATTTGGAGCGTTTTCAGCACCTTCCACGGCTCCACTTCATCGGTCAACCGGGTGTGAACGCCCACCTTCGGGTTGATGGAGATGACCTCTTCCCTGGGCCCCAGTAGGAGGGGACGGTACGTTGCCTGGACAACCCATCCCAACACCCACAATATGCCCAGTCCAACCCAGAGAAAACGCAGAATCCGATTCGCCACCACGTCCTTCCACATCCCATCCAGAACACGCATATTCGCATTCTACCGGGCCAAAAGCGTTATCCCAAATTCCCAAACGAGTTTTCAGCAAATCCCAAAGGAGTTGTTTCACCCCCCTTGACTTGGCGAACATCCGTGCTATACTGAAATCCGTAGAACATGCGTTTCACAAATTGGAGCGCAGGTCGTGTGAAACTTCGTCAGGATGGGGAAAGACGATGCAACGGACGCTGAATATGCAAGCCGACCGGATAGAGATGGTGCTGGCAAGCCACAATGTGCCCGCGCGTGTGCGGGGCGGGAAGATTACACCCAATGTGGTGAAGTTCCACCTGAGCACGCCCGTGGGAACGCGGGTGAAAAAGGTGTCCACCCTGGCCGAGGAACTGGCTTTGGCCCTGGGAGTACCACGCGTGGACGTTCACCGACACCGGGGGTACATTGAAATTGAGATCCCGCGCGTCCGACGCCAGCCCATCCCCCTGGAAAAACTGCTCAAGCGGGTGGGTCGAGTTCCCCCGGTGACTGCGCTCCTCGGCCTGGATGTTGATGGGTTGCCGCTGCTGCTGCGCGTGGACAGTCCGGACGTGACCCATGTCCTCGTGGCAGGGACGACCGGGTCGGGGAAGACGGTCCTTATGCGCATTCTGGGGCTTACATTGGGACTGTGGAACCGACAAGCCCACGTGCAACTGGTGCTCATAGACCCCAAACGCCGAGGCCTGGCCCCACTGGTGGATTTGCCCCACGTGTGGGGGGAGGGGGTGGTGCACCGGACAGAGGATATTGTGGCCGTGCTGCACCATCTGGTGAAGATGATGGAAGCCCGGGATCGGGTTGGACGCAGTTGGCCCCGCATGATCGTGCTCATCGACGAATTGGCAGAAATTATCAGTGTGGGGCGCAAGCCTGTAGTGGAAGCCTTAACCCGCCTTGTGCAACGGGGACGTGAGGCAGGCATTCACGTTATCGCGGCCACCCAGAAACCCGCGGCCAGTGTTTTGGGCGGGGTAATGAAGGGGAATTTCCCGGTGCGCATTGTGGGACGAGTGACCAGCGCGGACGACGCCCGGGTAGCGGCTGGACTGGCTGGCACGGGCGCGGAACGACTCCAGGGCCATGGGGAATTTCTCCTGGTTGCTGGCGGCGATGTTGTGCGGTTCCGGGCAGCCTACGCGGAGAGAGAGGTAATTCAACGTCTGGCCCAGGAACGGCGGACGTCCACGCGAAGGAGGAAGCGACTATGAAGTACTCACTCCCTATTGCTGCCATCATTTTCGCGGCCACATTGGCTTACGTGGTGGGCATCCGCCTGAGCGAGAGCGCAATGGCCGTGGTCATCGGGGTGATGTTTGGCGTGGCGGCCAGCATTCCCACGAGCATCATTCTGATCCTTTCCCTGCGCCACACCCAGGGATCACGGCCCGCGTCCCGAGGGCAGGATTCGGTAACCACACCGCAGCCCCCAACCATCATCGTCGCTCCGCCCGGAAGCCAACCCATGGTGGGCACACGACATCCCTGGCACACACCGGATATGTACCTTCCGCCCCTCTACGATGATTGGGAAGAACGACACGAACAGCGACGCTTCCGGATTGTGGGAGAGGACGAATGATGGGGTAAGGGATACGTTTCGGGCGGGTGATGCCCGCCCGAAACGCTTTGTTACACGTCCAGGTTGCGCACGGCCTTGGCGTGCGTCTGGATGAAACGGCGGCGGGGAGGTACCTCATCGCCCATGAGCATGGCAAAGGTACGGTCTGCTTCAGCCGCGTCGTTGATGGTCACCTGCAGGAGGATGCGGTTCTCCGGGTTCATGGTGGTCTCCCAGAGTTGCTCCGGGTTCATCTCGCCCAATCCCTTGTAGCGCTGAATGGTAACTTTGTTGCCATCCAACCGTTTGAGGATCTTCTCCTTCTCCTCTTCGGTGTACGCGTAAAAGTGTTGCTTTCCCGCCTTTATCAGGTAAAGAGGCGGTTGGGCAATGTAGAGGTGTCCATCCTCAATAAGTTGGGGCATGTAACGGAAGAAGAAGGTCAGCAACAAGGTTCGGATGTGGGCTCCATCCACGTCCGCGTCTGTCATTATCACAATGCGGTTGTAACGCAATTTGCTGATGTCAAAATCGTCGCCAATGCCCGTGCCCAACGCGGTGATAAGGGCTTGAATTTCCTTGTTGCTCAAGGCCTTGTCCAGTCGGGCCTTTTCCACGTTGAGAATCTTCCCCCGCAGGGGCAGAATGGCCTGGAAACGGCGGTCCCGTCCTTGTTTCGCGGAGCCTCCTGCACTGTCTCCCTCCACAATGAACAGTTCGGTCTTAGAGGGATCGCGTTCCGAGCAGTCAGCCAGTTTGCCGGGCAAGGTCATGGATTCCAGCGCACTCTTGCGAATGACCAGGTCCCGCGCCTTGCGCGCGGCCAACCGAGCCCGGTACGAGGTCTTGCACTTCTCAATGATCTGCTTGGCTTCCCGGGGATGGGTCTCCAGCCACTCACCAAAGGTCTCACTGACCACCGATTCCACGATGTTGCGCACTTCCGCGTTTAACAACTTGACCTTGGTCTGGGATTCAAATTGCGGGTCCGGGAGTTTGACGCTGACAATGGCTGTCAGGCCCTCTCGGGTGTCATCGCCGCTGAAGTTAGGCTCATCATCCTTCAAAAGGCCATTTTTGCGCGCGTAGTCGTTCAATGTACGGGTAATCGCGGAGCGCAACCCCGTCAGATGGGTACCCCCATCCGGGGTGTTAATGGTGTTGGCGAACGCGTACACCGATTCCACGTACTCCGCGGTGTACTGGATGGCGGCCTCCACCAGGATGTCGTTAACCTGCTTTTCCACGTACACCGGGTCGTGGAGGGGCTTGCGGTTCTTGTTCAAGTAGCGGACAAAGGTAGCAATGCCGCCCTCAAAGTAGAAGTTGATCTCCTTGGGCGGGGAAGGACGCTCGTCCACGAATTTGATGTGCAGTCCCCGGGTGAGAAACGCGATCTCCCGAAATCGTTGGGCGAGCACATCAAATCGGTATTCCAGCACGTCGAAGATTTCCGGATCCCGCAGGAAGGTCACCCGGGTGCCTGTACGCTCTCCCTTCTTCATCTTGCCGATGACTTCCACGTCGGTGACAGGGCGACCACGTTCGTAGCGCTGCCGCCACACTTTGCCATCGCGTTTGACGACTACTTCCAGCCACTGGGAGAGCGCGTTGACCGCGGACACACCCACGCCGTGAAGGCCGCCGGACACTTTGTAGCCGCCACCGCCGAACTTACCCCCCGCGTGAAGCCGGGTCATAACCACTTCCAGGGCCGGGCGTTTGACCTGGGGATGAATGTCCACAGGAATGCCGCGGCCGTTATCCTCAACGGTGATGCTGTTGTCCGGGTGAATGGTGATCTCAATGCGGTCACAGAAGCCGGCCAGCGCTTCGTCCACCGCGTTGTCTACCACTTCGTAGACCATGTGGTGCAACGCGCGCGCGTCCGTGCCACCGATGTACATCCCGGGCCGGCGCCGGACCGCTTCCAAGCCTTCCAGGACCTGGATATCCTCTGCTGTGTAATGAAGTTCCTCTTTCTTCTGTACCTCGTTCACCACGTCTATGCCTCCCACACGCTATATCACTTGCCCGCCAGTTGTTCGTAAACGTGTTGCCTCTTCTCCTCCCAAGCCAGGTACCGGTCGTGGAAGAAGATCACTGTCGCCACGGTCAGACCACTGGTGAGAAAGGCGTTGCCCAGAATGCTCACCGCCCCTCCCACAAACCCAGCAAACAACCGCGCCCAGATCAGGGCAAAGCCCTGATTGATAAGCATAATGACGAGAATCAGCCCCAGGGTGCTCCCCATGTTGCGCAGCACCACCACCATGCTCTCCCCCACCGCTCGGACAACACTCACGCCGTGCGCGGCAATGCTTGCCGGCGTAAAGTACAGGAAGAACATGACCATCAAGGAAATCCAGGCGGTCACAAAGGCGATAAAAGCCAATATCGCGGGAACCGCGGGAGGGATGAGCACCGCCAAGAGCGCCGCGCCTGCTCCCAACAGGAGTGTTCCCCCGGCCAGGAGGAACAAACCCACCAGAACCAGCACCAACAAGTTCACGCTCACCCACACCCACAGCCGAGCCAGGGAAGGTGTTCGCTCACGAACTGCAGGCACGGCCTTGGCCGCCAAACTCATGTACAAGCCCGCCAAAGGTGTGCCCAGGAGCATGAGCCCCACCATAAAACCGATGAGTCCCACCAGAGATGAAGGCACGTAATGAGGCCGCGTCCACCCCGGAGGTGCGGGCAAACCGCCCAACGCAGCGGCCAACGACGCGGGGGCGCCCGGGATCTCCACCAGCAGTGTCAACACGTTAGGTGAGTTTGGCACTCCTTCCAAACTCGCGGAAGAGATACCCATTATACGAAACACACTCTCCCGCGCATCCGGTGGTAACGCGTTCACCCACACCTGAAACACATCCCGGAAGGGAACTTGTGGGCCCAACCAGAAGAACACATCCACCAGAATGGGAACCAGGACAATGTACCAGTACCCACCGAGCAGTCGATACCCGGCCGAAATAGCGTCAATCACACCAATGGGTTTTCTTTGTGCTGTGGTTGTATGGTTCAACACGGTAGAGTCCGCTGCACCTCTCTATGAGTCTCCACATGCGGCCAGGGTGCTTTCGGCCCCTTGCCAGTCGGTCCATTATAGCACAAATGTATGAGTATCGCCCAATCATTACCGCGGCGTTGAAGGTCCGGCCGCGGGGGTCAGGCAACCACTGCTCCTCCAAGAACACACCCAGAGCACCACAGCGCGATCAGCCCGTCCGGGGGCGAGTTCACCCACGCTGCGGGTGCAAGCGCATCATCGGCACGATTTCAGCGACCAGTGTGCCGGCCAGGATTAACGCGCCCCCCAACACCACGCGACCGGTAATGGGTTCCGCGGCCAGGAAGAAACTGAACACCGCGGCGAACACAGGCTCCAGGCTGAAAATCAACGCCGTATGGGTAGGCGAGGTGAACCGTTGGGCTATGGTCTGAACAGCGATGGCAAATGTGGACGCCAACACGCCCGTGAAAATAGCAGCCACAATCATCTGTTGTCCCATGGGCGGCCAGGGCCATTCCCACACGCGGCTGATTATTCCACTCAAAACCGCGGTTGTCGCCAGTTGGGAGAGGGTCAGAGCCAGGGGGGCGTGACCAGGAGCGAGGTAGCCGGTGATGACAATGTGCAAGGCAAAGGAAATGGCGCAGAAGAAGACCAGCACATCACCCAGTTCTGGCTGTAGGGTGCGGTTCAAGGAAAGGATCATTAACCCCACGGTGGCCAGGGTAACGCCGACCCACAACGGAGGTTCGGGCACGCGTCGGGTTAGGATCGAGGTGAGGATGGGCACAATGACCACGTACAGGCCTGTGATAAACCCGGCCTTGGCCGGCGTAGTGTGCTGGAGTCCGGTGGTCTGGAACCCGTACCCCAAGACCAACACAATCCCCAGGACACCTCCCATGACCCAGGAATCCCGCTCTCGAACGTGACCGCGGCCGTGCAACACAGCAAAACGGCGCTCCAACAGAGGTCGAACAGGGATCAGGCTGAGGGTGGCAACGGAGAAGCGCAGGAACAGGAAAGCGAACACGGGGAAGGCGGAGACAGCGTCCTTGACCATGACGAACGTAGCGCCCCAGATAGCCGTTACGATGAGAAGGGCAAAGTCCGCGATGATTTGACGTCGCATAAAGGGCCTCCCCATCCCGGTTACTTATCGCGCCCTATCTCTCGGCGTACAGTGTGCAACAGGGCATCGGCCTGGATGTCTGGCAACTTGTAACACGGCGCGGCCAACGCCTCTGCCAATTCACGGGCCAGTCCACGGTCGAACAGGGGATGTTCCATGTTGATAACCACAGAGCGAAAGCCAGCCTGACGGATTACCTGGGCCATGCGCAACGCCTCTTCGCGTGGGGGCAATCCGGTCATGCTGACATTGCCCGCGCCGTCCGTCAGCAGCACCATAAGGGGCCGTACATTTCTATCACGATGTCGGGCCGCGGTCATTACCTGGTAGGCCAGGAAGAGACCGTGTGTCAGCGGGGTTTTCCCACCCACGGGGACATCTTGCAGGGCCTTCTGCGCGAGTTCCACGCTGGAGGTGGGGGGCAGCACCACGCGAGCGCGATCCCGCTGGAACACAATTAGCCCCACGCGATCGCGGCGCTGGTACGCGTCAATGAGCAGCGACATAACCGCGCCTTTGGTGGCTTCCATGCGTTCTTCTACAGCCATTGACCAGGACGCGTCCACCACGAAGAGGATGAGATTCGCCGCGCGCTGCACCCGCACTTTTTCCTGAATGTCCTGCATTTCCACGGCAAAGGCCACACCTTGCCGTTGGCGGTGCACCTGATGGGGGGCGGCTTCCCGCAAGGTCGCGTCAAACGCGATATCCGTTGGGCGCCCACGAGGGGGCCGGGCTTTGATGTAATGCCCTCGCTTGCGATGGGTCAACGTCATGCTGCGACGCCCAGCCACGTCACGCGTCACGCGGTCCAGGGGAGCGTCCAGACGCTTAACTTTAAAGGGATCGCCAATATCCACCGGCTGTTGGACCGGGGCCGTGTCTTGGGATCCAACGTCCGCGGGTTGTGAAGAATGGGTTGGTGAACCGGTCATGCCCTCCGGGGGTGCTGTGGCATGACCTGGGGGCGTACTTTTTTTTCGGCCTCGGGCTCGTGGGGAGGTGGGGTATCCTCCCGTGGGGCTTCCTGTTCCGAGGAAGTTGTGGTTTCGGTCGGTGTCTCTTGTTCAGGTCGGCTCTCTTCCTCGTCTTCCAGTTCCCGCAATCGTCGTTCCAGTTCGTACTCAAGCGCGCTCGTGTCCTGGAAGGGCTGACGTTTCAGGCGATGGGGTAAGGCCAATTGCGCGGCCAGGAGGATATCCCGCTTGGTAATGTGCGTGCGCCCTTCAAAGGCCGCGTGGGCCCGGGCCGCCTTCAGGATAGTAATGTCTGCCCGGTGGCCGTCCACCTGAAATTCCGATGTCAGCGACGCGATGTAAAACAAGTCCTCATCTGTGTAGGAGACCAGGGGGAGGCGCCGACGGGCTTCCACGATCTGGCGGGAAAGTGCTTCCTCCTGGGGACGCCATTTTTCGTAGAACGCGTCGGGATCCTTTTCGAACTCCAGGCGCCGACGGATGATCTCCACCCGGTCCTCTGGCACGTGGACGCCCACAATGTCCACGGAGAGGCCAAAACGGTCCAGCAACTGGGGGCGCAAATCCCCTTCCTCGGGGTTCATGGTGCCCACCAGAATGAACTGAGCAGGATGGGAGAAGGAGATGCCCTCGCGTTCGACAATGTTCACCCCCATCGCGGCCGCGTCCAGGAGGATATCCACCACATGGTCGTCAAGCAGGTTGATCTCGTCCACGTAAAGGATGCCGCGATTGGCTGCAGCGAGCACGCCCGGTTCAAAATGGCGTTCCCCGCGCTTAATGGCTTGCTCTATATCCAACGTGCCCACGACCCGGTCCTCGGTGGCACTGACGGGAAGGTCCACAAACGGGGTGGGTTTCTCCACCACAGGGAGGACTTCACCCCGCTCAAGACGGGCACGGCAGTTATCACACATGAGTGCAGGGATGTCTGGATTACAGTTGAAGGGACAGTCGGCCACGGCTCGGATTTTGGGAAGCAGCGCGGCGAGCGCGCGGGCCGCTGTGCTCTTGGCGGTTCCGCGCTCCCCTCGGATGAGCACGCCCCCAATTGCCGGGTCGATGGCGTTCAGGATGAGGGCCCGCTTCATCTTCTCCTGGTTAACGATGGCGGTGAATGGGTAAATCGCGGATGGGTGGTGCATGTGTGCTCCCCTTTCCTTCCACCAGCAAAGTCTGTTGAACCCACAATGGGGATTGTACCCGAAGCCGCGGTGGTGTGACAAAACTCTCCTGGTAATGGCCTTCATCCTCAGCACACCTCACGCGGGGAAACGGCCGCGCGTTCCTTACTGGGAAAGATGTATCCCACCGGAGACAATACATTTCCGTAAAGGTTTGATCTTCGTGTGATGATGTGTTATCATGGGCCAGGATGTCTGTCCTGAGTGGCAGGGCAAGGATGCCCATGGACACCAACAGGCACTGTACAAAGTGCCTTGTCCGTGCGCACATTGTTCCCCACTAACACGGGCTTTCTGAGGATGCACGCATGAACACGCCTCCCAATGTAGATATTAGGTACGAACGGCTTTATCGTCGGTTAAGCCAATTACGGTGGGTGCTGCCCGTGTTCATCTTCATGGCCTCGGCCCTGCACGAATCCCTTCTTGCCCTGCTCTTTCCCCACGTCTCGGCTCACTATCACTTTCTGCTCCCGGTGCTCGTCTACGGCATCACCGGCAGTGTGGTCTCCTGGATAGGCTTTGGCTGGCTTGCTCGTCTGGCTCGCGAGCGCGAGGAAATGGTTCAGGCCCTTCAGCGAGCCTACGACGATCTGGCCGAGACGCATAAGCGCCTGCTCGCCATGCATGACATTGGCCGGGAGATCGCGTCGGCTGCGGATCTCCAGCATGTTCTGGAAATTGCCGCGCGGGCACCTGTTTCCCTGGTGAACGCGAAGGGATCCGCCGTGTTCACCTTTGACGAGAAGGAAGATAGGCTGCGCCTGGACATGGTGTGGGGGCTCAGTGACGAATACGCGGACCGATTGCGGCGTCACATCGACGCGGGCGTGTTGGCCGACCGGTGTCGCAACTGTGAAGTTCTCCACGCCCACGTGGAAAGCGATTGTCCGCTCTTCCAGGGGATGCAGGAAGCAGCCCAAAAGGAGGGGATTCGCTCTCTCGCCTGTCTCCCCTTTGGACGGGGAAACAAACGGGAAGGGATCATCACAGCCTACTTTGAAACACCCCACGGTCCACCAGAAGACGGAGCGCAAATCTTGAGCGTGGTGGCAGTGGAAATCGCCAGCGTCATCGAAAGTCTCCGTCTGCAGGACGAACAAGCCCTGGCCATCACCCGTCTGGAGGAGGCGGTCAGCGAACGTTCGGACGAAGATACCCTGTGGCACCAGATATTAGACGTCACCCTGGCCGGATGGGATGTCCACCAGGGCGCTATTCTGGAACCCACGGAGAAGGGGGATTGGACTGCACGCGTGACCCGAAGCATAGACGAAAACGACCCGGCAATTCAAGCCATTCTCACCGAACTGTTCCAGGAAGTAATGCACACCCAAGCACCCTACGTGATGCCCGACACCCGGGTTGCCCGCCCTGACCTGTCATTACCCGAAGACATGCGCGCAGCCGCAGGCATTCCCCTCCTGGAAGGGCAAAAGGTCCTGGCGGTTTTGACCATGTTCGCGCCCACACCCGGCTACTTCCGCATTCACCACGGTTCTTTCTTCCTCTCCATCGGATACCACGCAGGCCTGGCCCTGAGCAACGCGAGGCTCCGTTCCCAGGTAGCCCACATGGCCGTCCTCGAAGAGCGGTACCGTCTGTCCCGGGAGATTCACGACGGGCTAGCCCAATCCCTCACGTTCATCGGCTGGCGTCTGGATCGGGTCAGTCGTCTCATGCGGGAAGCCCGCTGGTCAGAGGCCGCACACGAACTCGAAGAGATCCGACATGCACTGCGCGACGCGTACCTGGATGTGCGAGAAGCCATTGATGGACTCCGCATTCGCCTGGACCACCCTGGTGGGCTCGTGGGCGCGCTTTCCGAGTACGTGCGGGATTTTGAGGAACGGACGGGTATTCACGTACACTTTGAGAGCCATGTGAACGGCGTGGAGATCCCTGAGGGCACGGGGATCCAACTCATGCGCATTGTCCAGGAAGGTCTGACCAACGTGCGCAAGCACTCAGGCGCGACAGAGGTACAGGTCACCCTGACAAAGGAGGACAGCGCGCTCAAGTTGGACATTGTGGACAATGGTCGGGGCTTTGACCCCACGGCCCCGCGCAAACGCTCTCACGTGGGCCTTTCCAGCATGAGGGAACGCACGCATCAACTACACGGCACGTTCACCCTGGTGAGCCGGCCGAACTCGGGCACACGCATTTCCGTCATTGTGCCCCTGGCTGATTGACCAACACGCTCAAGCGTAAACGCACACCGAGCATGAGGAGACGAAGGACGCGCACGTACACAGCGGTCAAACGCCTGCTCATAACAGCCTTAACCCTCCTGGTAGGTTTCACCTTCATAGCGGGAGGCCTTCTCCACCGACAGTGGCAAACGCTGGTGGCCACCCTGAACCCCGTCGCGGTCCCACCGGTCAGCATCGCCCCTGAAAACATCTCCCCTCGCTACACCCTCCCTCTACTGGCCGACCATCCTCCCGCGGTCCAGGCTCGGGAAGCCTTAAACGCGCGACAACCATCCACCGCGTACACCATCCTGCGTTGGGACAGTGTAACCCCACCGGTCCAACGGCTAGGGCTCCTGCGGGCGCTGGTAGAAGACCCGGCCGCGGACAAAAGCATTCGCATGAACGCCGCGCAAAGAATGTACTTAACCGCGGTTCTGCACCCCCTGCTGAACGATGGGGAACGGTTGGACACACTTGTGTACTTGCTGGACAAGTGGTCGGCCTGGGATCACGTCACCGGCGTTGAGGAAACTGCCCGCTCCATCAAAGCGCTCCTGAACACCAGCCCCTCCCTCCGGGCTTTGCAGCGGCAGGACGCGCTATCCGCCTTACAGCGAGCCGGCATTGGCATTGACGATGTGCACAAGCCCCCACTGGGACAGGCTACGCCCCGTGGGGTACACCGACTCATTCTCCCGCCGCCCCCGCCCGCGTTGCCCCTGGACGTTTTCCACGCGCAGGAAGAACGCATCCGCCGCGCGAGGGATCTGGCTCAAGACCCCCAAAATTCCCGAGCCCGAACCCACCTGGCTGGCGCGCTCCGGGCAGAGGACCTGGCCCGGGAGAACTTCTACACCCACGCGCTGGCATCGCACATCACCCCGTACGAGCAAATGGTACTTTCCTGGGATCAAATGCGCTGGAGGACCTGGCGACTGCTGATAGCCTCCCAAATGTTTGGCCTTTCCCTTGTGCCCGAATGGGAAGAGCGCACTGGTGAATTCGAATTCGCGTTGATTAAATCCTGGGAGCGATTTGTGGCCTCCGCGGAGGACATGATGGCCGCGCAACCCGACCTGATCCAGGCGCGGCAAGGAACTTATGAACTGTGGGCGTGGATTGCCTGGGCAGGAGAAAATCGCCTTTACCCGCGATACCCACAACTGCAAGTGTGGGAAGCCTTAAAGCGCAGCCAGGAAATCTACCGTGGCAGCATTGGCGCCCCACCAGGTCCATGGATACACTTGGACGAGACACAGCGTCCACCCTGGTACGTTCTCACACCAGGACCCAAACCCTGATAGCCAAAGGAAGAACAGGGTATTTCATGGAGCAAAGCCCCATGAAATACCCTCCTGAGCCTGTGAAGCGAGAAAGGTAAGTGTATGGGGACACTGTACGTAGTGGGCACCCCCATCGGGAACCTGAAGGACATCACCCTGCGAGCCCTGGAAACCCTGCGCTCGGTTTCCCTCATCGCGGCAGAGGATACACGCGTCACCCGCAAACTGCTGGACGCGTATGACATCCACACGCCCATGACCAGTTACTTCGAGCACAACAAACAACAGAAAATCGGGTACATCCTCAACGCCCTGGAACAGGGGGACGTGGCCCTTGTCTCCGACGCGGGCATGCCCGGCATCAACGACCCAGGATATGAACTCATTCGCGCGAGCATCCACGCCGGGCACCGCGTCACCGTAGTGCCCGGACCCAGCGCGCCCATTGCCGCGCTGGTCATCTCCGGACTCCCCACCGACCGATTCCTCTACCTGGGTTATGTTCCCCGGCGCACCCAAGAGCGACGAAAGACATTTCAACACCTCCGCCATGAAAGAGCGACCCTCATCTTCCTGGAAGTGCCCCACCGGCTGGTCAACACCTTGGCCGACGCGGTGGAAATCCTTGGAGCAGAGCGGGCATGCGCGGTGGCCCGGGAACTGACCAAAGTGCACGAAGAAGTGTTCCGCGGATCACTGCGCGAGGCACTGGATCACTACCGTCACCACCCGCCTCGCGGCGAACTGGTCCTCCTGGTGCAGGGTAGCCAGGAACCCGCGACAGAACATCCTTGGGACATGGCCCGCATTCAGGAGGCAGCCGAACTCCTGGCCGAGGCTGGGCTCTCCCCCTCCCAAACTGCCCGTGTGTTATCCCGGCTCCTGGGAATACCCAAGCGGACCGTTTACGCTTACCTCACGCCACACACCGACGAGGATGCATAACCCATGAACGACGTGCGACCACCCTTCCGCCAGGCAGTGCACCTGGCCTTACAGGACCACATATCCCGCCAACACCTGGAACGCGCGCTCTCCACCCTTGAGGGGCGCGTCCGACACGCTCTGACCGGGGAAGACGCGCAGGAACTACGAGCGCGTGTACAGCAGGTGCGAACCCAAACCATCCACCAACTGCCCGACCTCTACGAGCAACTCCAGGTAACCGCGTCCCAGAACGGCATCCAGGTGTGTGAGGTGGACACCCCGGCCGAAGCCATTGCCTGCTTTCTCGACATCCTCTCCCACCGCGACCCGGTCGCCACCATCAACCAGGGCATCCTGGAAGAAGTAAACGCCTATGACGCGCTCCAGGAGGAAGGATACCGCCTCCTGGACCTGCACCTGGGTGACTACTTCTTACACCTGATTGAGGACGAAAAGGCACACCCTGTTGTCCCCCTGGCCCACCTGTCCCTGATGGACATGGGCACCGCGTGGACCGAGACCACAGGACATGCCATCCGTCCCACGGCCGACGCGATCATCGCTGCCCTCAGCGGGCGGGTGCGCGCGAACATCCGCCGCGCGCGGTCCGCCATCATCCCCGCGGCCTTCGCCATCGCGGAAACTGGGACCATTGTCCTCCTGGACAACGAGGGCACCCTGGCACCGATCATCCACCGCGTTGACACCTTGGTCATTGTCATGGGCATTCACCGCGTAGTCCCCACCCTGGCCGATCTTCCCCCCCTGGTAGAGGCCATGGCTCGCGGCAGCCACGGCACAACCACGTTCGCCACCACGATTCTAATCCACACACCATCCCAAAACGTGCACCTGGTGCTGGTAGACAACGAGCGGGAGCGCCTCTACCGGGAAGGCTATGAAGCGCCCCTTCGATGTTTGGAGTGCGCCGCGTGTGCCACCGTGTGTCCGGCGTTCCGAGAAGTGGGAGGACAGGTATACGGCACACCGTACATGGGTCCCATTGGTCACATCCTGCCCCCGCTCCTGTGGCCCGACCGGTACGCGGAACTCGCGTTCGGCACTCCCATGTGCGGGATCGCCAACGCTGTGTGTCCTGTGGGGCTGGATTTCCCGGCCCTGATCGCGCGAGCGCGTGCCTACGTGCGCCAGCGGGAAGGTGTGCCCTGGCGAATACGCGCGTTCTTGAACACCTGGCGCCACGGCGTCCACCATCCCCTGGGCCGAATTCTCACTCGCCTGGGCACAGAAGCCCTGCTTTCACCGCCCCGAGTGGAGGGTGTCCCCCCTTCATCACCGCCCCCGCCACCCTCGACGCCCGCGCTCCCGAGTTCAGCGTCCCCACTGAAGAGACTGGCATCGCTCTGGGCTCCTCGCGGGTGGGGAATAGAGGTGGAGGATAACCCGGTGGCCGCACGATTAACGTTGATCTCCTACCTGCAAGAACACCATATCAGGCACGTGGTTGGATGGGCACCGGAGGCCGTGGGCATGGAAGGGCTGCCCGAGGCGTTAGCGGATGTGGGCATTCAGTGGCACAACGCGGTCGACAACCCGACCGTTGAAGAGCCTTTTGTGGGGTTGGTGAAGGCCGAAGCAGTAACCACGGAGAACGGCACGGTGATCATTCGCAGCGCGGCGGACATGCCCCTGGCCCCCATGTTCCACGCGGAGACTCTCATCGTGATGGTGGAACGTGAGCGGATTGTACCCACATGGGAGGATGCCCTATCCGTGCTCCCAACCCAGGCCACGTTCGTCCTGCTTGCGGATAGGCCCCATACGTTCGCGCTGGATGGTATGCCTCATCCCACGCCCTTTGGTCCCCAACGCCTTCACCTGGTTATTATCCAATCCGACGCCGCGGGTTAATCCCGGTCCGAAGGGGAAGCCCCTGTCGCGTGTTCGTGGGGGAGGGAAGTCGAGAGGTGCACATGGCACAGGTGACCGTCCGGGCCCTCGCGCAGGCGGATGGGAGCATTACACACTTCACACGTCCCACGCCGACCTTCTATCACGATTTCCGATTCCCCAGTGAGCAAGGTGTGAGGATTAATGAAGGGGCGGGTCTCAATGGCCTGCACCGGACATGCTTTCACACACACGTCACATCCAAGGCACCGGGCCGGGATGAAGGATAGCCGGTATTCCTCCTCATTCTCTTCCGCGACGAGAGCCTGAGTTGGACATACACGGGTGCACAGGTCACACCCGGTACACGCGTCGCTTACGGAAACAGTGGCGAAGGGCAAACCGCGCGTGTACATTTCCTTCACCACAGGGGTGCCTAAGTAAGGGAGCACAGCCAGCAGGCGCTGCCGTTCCACAGGCAGGTCTCCGGGGTCCTGAGGTGGAGGGGGTGGGGGCAGACGTTCGGCCAACTGTCGGCCCAGGGACCGGGACACCATCCGCTTTAATTCCTGGAAGGCTTCGCGACGAGTATACGCCTCTTGTGGCCCTTTGTACTCCTCCACTGGGTGGGGAAACGCGGACGCGTGGGAAACCAGGCGGACACGCTCTTCCCGCCCCCACGCTTCCAGCAGACGATTCGCTTGATTCGCCAAACTGATGACTCGGTCCTTGCCCTTGTAGGGGCAGGACATACAGGGCGTATCGTCTAACCACAGGTCCTGTCCCAGGATGAGCACCCATGCGAGCAGGCTGGACAGGGAGAGGGCAGCCAAGCACATGCCTGCCTGCACCCGCACGTCCGCTGGGGAACGGGTGAGGGGTTCGTCAAAACGTTGGGGACACACCAGTTCCACCGAGGAACCGCGCAGGTCCTTCATCGCCCGCGTGATGTGTTCCCGGCGATCCCTTTGTCCGACCTGGATAAACGCGGACATGGGGCACACGGACACGCATATGCCGCACCGCCGACATGTTTCCGAGTCCAGGGAGATGGGCACTTGTGGATCGCCTGTGAGGTGGAGGGCATCCGCGGGGCACGCGTACAGACATTCCATACACACGGGCTCCCGCAGGCGAGTGTTGAGACACAGAGTGGGGTAGAGGTGGACTACGCCCCCACTTTCTTCAAACGGCCAAATCACTGTGCGGTTCCTCCTGCAGGTTTCCCATGGTTTCCGGCCCCAACGGGATCAATCGCTTTCCAATTTGAGCACGCTCATAAACGCTTCCTGGGGAATCTCCACGTGTCCGACCATTTTGAGCCGCTTTTTGCCCCGCTTTTGTTTCTCCAACAACTTCCGCTTACGCGTGACATCCCCTCCGTAGCACTTGGCCAGGACATCCTTCCGCAGCGCTTTCACATTGGCCCGGGAGATGACTTTCTTGCCAATGGCTGCCTGGATGGGCACGTCGAACAACTGGCGCGGTATGACTTCCTTCATTTTGGAGACTAATTTCTGCCCTTTGCGGTACGCGTCATCCCGGTGCACAATGACGGACAACGCGTCCACAGGCTGTCCCGCTACCAGGATGTCCAATTTCACCAGGTCGCCCGGGCGGTATTCCAGGAATTCGTAATCCATGGACGCGTAGCCACGCGAGCGCGCTTTGAGTTCGTTGTAGAAGTCCACCAGGATCTCACTGAGGGGAATTTCGTACACCAGGATCACCCGTCGCTGGTCCACGTAGTCCTGCCGCTTGAAAATTCCCCGCCGCTTCATTACCAGATCCATCAGGGGACCAATGTACTCGGCCGGGGTGTAAATCTCCAAACGCACCCAGGGTTCCAGGATTTCCTCTATTTTCGTGGGCTCGGGGAGTTGGGCCGGGCTATGAATGACGATTTCCTCGCCAGTGGTGGTGATTACTTTGTAAGCCACTGAGGGAGCAGTGAAGAGTACATCCAACCCGTACTCGCGCTCCAGACGTTCCTGAACGATTTCCATGTGGAACATGCCCAGGAAGCCGGCTCGGAACCCAAAACCCAGGGCCTGCGAGACTTCAGGCTCAAACACTAACGCGGCGTCGTTCAATTGCAATTTCTCCAGTGCATCGCGCAACGCGTTGTAATCGTCGCTCTCCACCGGGTAAATGCCGGCAAAGACCATAGGCTTTAAGCGTTTGTAGCCGGGTAAGGGTTCGGACGCGGGGTGTTCGGCCAGGGTGATGGTGTCCCCCACGCGCGCATCCCGCACGGATTTCAGGCCGGTGGCCACGTACCCCACCTCGCCCGCGCGCAGTTCGCCGGTCGGACGCATTTCCGGAGCGAAGATGCCCACTTCCACAGGTTCAAAATCCGCGGCAGTGCTCATCATGCGCAATAATTCTCCCCGCCGCAACACCCCGTCCACCACGCGCACCGATGCCACCACACCTTTATACGGGTCGTACTGGGAATCGAAAATCAGGGCCCGCAAGGGGGCATTGGGATCGCCCGAAGGGGGCGGGATGCGCTGGACAACAGCCTCCAGCACCTGATCCACGTTGATGCCCTCTTTGGCTGACACGCGCAGCACGTCTTCGGGATCCACGCCGAGCAACTGGGCCACTTCCTCGGCCACTTCATCCGGCCGGGCCGCGGGGAGGTCGATCTTGTTGACCACGGGCACTATTTCCAGGTCGTGCTCCAGGGCCATGAACAGGTTTGCCAGGGTCTGGGCTTCGATGCCCTGACTCGCGTCCACAACAAGGATGGCCCCTTCACACGCGGCCAACGCGCGACTGACTTCGTAGGTAAAGTCCACGTGGCCGGGTGTGTCAATGAGGTTGAGTTCGTACGTTTCCCCATCAGCCGCGGTGTACACCATGCGCACGGGCGAGGCTTTAATGGTCACCCCACGCTCCCGTTCCAGGTCCATGCTGTCCAACACTTGCTCGTGCATTTCACGGGGGTTGACCGTGCCCGTCAGTTCCAACAGCCGATCGGCCAGGGTGGACTTGCCGTGGTCCACATGGGCGATAATAGAAAAATTGCGGATGTGATCCTGCGAAATGTTCATATCCCGTTCCAAATCGCTCCGTATCTCCGTCTCTGTACAATGGATAGGGAGGAGGCTCCCTCACTTTCGCGCTCTTCTGTTCCATTATACGCACAAAAGAGGGGATGAAGTAAATTCCCCCCTTCTCCTTCCCACTCAGGGGAGGGATTGTGTCCGTCCTTCAAGGGTACAGTAAAATGAGGGAGGTCCTACGGAAGGACGTTGACCATGTTGTCACGGTTACCCTGCGGTAATTGGGAAATCCGAAACACGAGGACAGACAACAATGCGCACATATGAATCCTGGGGGCGCTTTCCCAAAGTACGACATCGACAGGTTATACCTCTTTACTGGCGCACGGAGGTGCCCCGCCTGGACGCGTTTGAACGTCCAGTGCTGCCCCATGGCATGGGACGAAGTTATGGCGATGTGTGCTTGAACGATGACGGCATTCTGCTGGACACTACCCCCTTGGATCGGTTCATCGCGTTCGACGAGGAGAAGGGCATTCTCCGTTGCGAAGCCGGGGTAACGCTGGATCGGATCCTGGACCTGGTAGTCCCCAGGGGGTGGTTTCTGCCTGTCACGCCGGGGACAAAGTACATTACAGTGGCCGGCGCGGTCGCCAACGATGTGCACGGCAAAAATCACCACCACGGGGGCACGTTTGGCCGATATGTGACCCGATTTGAGTTGGTACGCTCCGATGGGAGCCGCCTCATCTGCTCACCGGAGGAAAACGCGGATCTCTTTCGGGCCACGATTGGCGGCCTGGGGCTCACCGGGGTAATCACGTGGGTGGAATTCCGCCTGAAGCCCATTGCCTCTGCGTACATTGAGGAGGAACTCATCCGCTTTGAGAACCTGGACGAGTTCTTCGAGATCTCCGCGGAATCCGACGTGGATTTCGAGTACACGGTGGCATGGGTGGATTGTTTGGCGCAAGGGGATCACCTGGGGCGGGGTATTTTCATGCGCGGGAACCATGCTACCGGCTATCCGGTTCTCACGCCCGGCAGTAAACGACGGTTGGGTGTGCCGGTGGATTTTCCGGAGTTCGTGCTGAACTCCTTTTCCATGCGCGTGTTCAACACGCTGTACTACCACAGGCTACGGGAGAAGAAGGCCCGCCGCCTGGTTCATTATGAGCCCTTCTTCTACCCGTTGGATGCTATCCGCAACTGGAACCGCATCTACGGCAAGCGAGGTATGTTGCAATTCCAGTGCGCGGTGCCTTATGGCGACCACAAGGAGGTCATCCGCGCTATTATCGAACGCATTGCCCGAAGTCGCAGGGCGTCCTTCCTGGCGGTGTTGAAGGAATTCGGGGATGTGCCATCCCCAGGGCTCATGTCCTTCCCACGGCCGGGTGTGACCCTCACACTGGATTTCCCATATGATGGGCTACCCACTATGCACCTGTTTGACGACTTGCACGCGCTGGTACGGGAAGCCGGAGGCGCGTTCTACCCAGCCAAGGACACGCACATGACGCCGGAGGAGTTCCAACGTTCCTACCCACGGTGGAAGGAATTCAGTCGGTTTGTTGATCCCCACTTTTCATCCAGTTTCTGGCGACGCGTGACACGAGGGGGAGAAGCATGACTAACGTATTGATTGTCGGCGCCACATCAGCCATTGCCCAGGAAGTAGCTAAACACTTCGCCGCGGCAGGGGATCATCTGTTCCTGGTCGGGCGGAATAAGGAGAAGTTGGCGGCCGTGGCCGAGGATTTACAAGTACGTGGGGCCCGCCGCGTGGAGACGTTCGTCCTGGATGTTAACGAGTTCGACCGACATCAGGAAATGCTCGAAGCCGCGGAATCCGCGCTGGGACCACTGGATGTGGTTCTCATTGCACACGGTATCATGCCCGACCAAAAACAGTTGGAGCAAGATGTGGACCTGGCGTTGGAGGTGTACAGGACGAACACGCTGAGCGTTATCTCCATTCTGACCCCTATTGCCAACCTGTTTGAACGCCGTGGCCGGGGGACCATTGCGGTGATCTCCTCCGTGGCCGGGGATCGGGGCCGCCAGAGTAACTACGTGTACGGCTCCTCCAAAGCCGCGTTGACAGCGTTCACCTCAGGCTTGCGCAATCGCTTGTCCAGGGCAGGGGTGCAGGTGATCACCATTAAGCCGGGGCCTGTGGACACTCCTATGACGGCGCACATGCGCAAAGGGCTGCTCATGGCCAGTCCGGAGAAGGTGGGGCGAGATATTTACCAGGCCATTCTCAAGGGTAAAGATGTAGTGTACACACCCTGGTTCTGGCGATATATCATGTGCGTGATCGTTCACATCCCGGAACGCATTTTCAAACGCATGAACCTATAAGGGCCGATGCGAATACCCGAAGCACCACGTGGACGGCTGTGCTTTATTACCGGGGAATTCCCTCCCATGCGCGGGGGCGTGGGAGATTACACGCGAGAGTTGGGGATTGCGCTGGCCGAATTGGGGTACGAAGTCCATGTCATCACCCACATTGACGCGCGCGATGCCCACGCGGATGAACGGGTGGCTGCCCGTCTCCACGTTCACCCGGTTGTCCCGCGGTGGAACTGGCGAGGGTTGCGCCCCCTCCTGTACACGTTGGATAAAATCGCGCCCCGCATTGTCCACATTCAGTATCAAACCGCGGCCTATCACATGCACCCGGCTATTAATGCCCTGCCCTGGCTTCTCAAACACCGGTTGCCGAGCGGCTCCGTAGCCATTACCTATCACGATCTCCGTGAGCCCTACCTTTTTCCAAAGGCCGGCCCCCTCCGTCAATGGATCACTCTTTGGCCCGCGCGCCACGCGCGGTGGGTCATCACAACCAACCGTGCGGACGAGGAAACCCTCCACTGTGCAGGCATCGCGTCCACGCGCATTCCCATTGGACCTAATGTCCACCCGGTGCCCGTGTCCTCACAGGCGGTCACGCGCTGGCGCCGGGCCCAGGGCATTCCGGATCAGGCACTGGTCATCGGATATTTCGGCTTCCTCAACCGGAGCAAGGGCGCGCTGGAGTTGGTACACGCGGTGGCCCATCTCCGGGACCAGGGACGCGATGTACACCTCCTTATGCTGGGCGACCCATTAGGGGCCAGTGATCCCACAAATCAGGCGTATCTGGAGGAGGTGAAGCAGGCCATCACGGCCCTGAATTTGGACGACCGCGTGCACTGGACCGGCTTTTTGGACGACCACGCGCTGAGTTTGGGCTTTGCCGCATGCCATGTTATCGCGCTCCCGTATCAGGACGGCGCGTCCCTGCGGCGGGGAACCCTGCAGGCCGCTCTGGTCCACGGGGCTGCTATTGTGTCCACAAAGCCCCGCGTGCACGAGGTGGACGCGGATCTCAGCGCGGCAATTCTCACCGTTGCCCCACGCGATGTTCAGGAATTGGCCCAGGGGATCGCTACCCTCCTAGATGATCCGAGTTTGGCCCAACGCCTCCGGGAACGGGCTCGCGCGCTGGCGGATACGTTCACCTGGGATAAAATCGCGCAACGCCACGTGGAGGTGTACGAACGGTGAGACACTTACGCCATGGGGGGAATCGCTGGCCAACATGGCTACGCCGTCGCGATGTGCTTCTCCTTATTGGACTGTTCGTGCTCCTCAGTGTGACGTACAACCTGGTCACACCCATCGGCGAGTCTGATAATGAACTCTCCCACTTCCGTTACATTCAGTACATCTGGTTGCACCACACACTCCCCCCTTATGATTACCAATGGCCCTCTGTGCCGCAAGCCCGCTGTAGTTTGGTCCTATCCCAGGCCTCACATCAGTTCCGCCAACCACCGCTGTACTACACGCTGAACGCGTTGCTCTTCTTCTGGCTGGATCTGTCTGATACGTGGTGGCCCAAGGCGAACCCATATGGGTACCACGCTCTCAACCTGGATGGAGGCCGCAACGCGTTTCTCCACACACCGCAGGAACGGTTCCCCTACCACGGTGTGGTGCTGGCAGTGCACCTCATTCGAGGGTTTTCCACGGTATTGGGGGTCATCTTCTTGCTCATCACTTATGCCCTGGCTCGATTGCTGTTACGCGATGAACAGGAAGCACTTTTGTGCACCGCGGCAACGGTGCTGACTCCCGCGGTTCTTTTCTCAGCCTCTGTCATTAACAACGATATTCTGGTCGCTGTGTTGGGCGTTGGGGCCCTTTACTTCGCGTTCCGCGGTGCGCTCACCCCGAATCCCTTGGACATTGTTCCCGCGCTGGGCCTGTTTGCCATGGCGATGATTGCGAAGTACACGGCCGTACTTCTGATTCCCACCCTGGCCCTGGCCGCAGGCGTGATGGTGGTGCGCGCGCTCCGCGGCCATCTCCCATCCCACGTCCTTCTCCGCGCGCTCCCCTGGGTGATTCTTGTGCTACTTCCGGTGGGCGGTTGGTTCTGGTGGAACTGGATCCACTACGGACAGGTAGTACCAGGATACGCGCACCTGGCGGAGGTCGTCGCGTATCACTGGCGCAAGTGGAAGATCATGCCCTGGCCGGATATTCGCCACCACGTGTGGGAGGGTGTTACGTTCTCCTTTGTTTCCTATTGGGGATTGCTGGGTGCGGACGCGCTCACGCTTCCCCCGTGGCTTCTCAACGGATTGGCCGGGATCTGGGGCGGTGTTGTGTTGGGGGGAATCATCGCGCTGAGACGCGGCCGAATTTCGCGTCGGGAATTGCAAATTGCTCTTTTGATTGTGCTGGGATTCGTGATTGCCTGGGCGGGACTCTTTATTGCCATTGTGTACGCTCCGCGCGGACGTTATATTCTCGCTCTCTACCCCCTCCTAACCTATCTTCTGGTGTTAGGCCTTCGCGGGTGGGGATTGCGCGGGCACCCTCGCTGGGGGCTGTACGCGTACGCGCTGGTGGTCCTCGCGGTGGCTATTTACGCGCCGTTTCGCGTGATTCGCCCCGCGTTCATGCCACCGAACACGCGCGAATCCACCGCTCCCCAGGCCAATGAGTGGCCCATCCACGCGACCATAGATACGTTGGCTGAACTGATAAGTGTGCGGGTAAGCCCTCAAAATGTGACGGATGGCGATGAGGTCACGGTCACTCTGCGCTGGCGGGTGCTGGAGGAAACGGACAACAATTATGTGGTGGGGGTCCACCTCCAGGGGCTGGACCGTTCTTACCTGGGCGGGACTGCCCATTGGCCGGCGAACGGTCGTTACGCAACCTCCCTGTGGAAAAAGGGGGATGTGTTCCTGGACACGTATCACTTCCGTGTTCACGTCCCTGAAGGCGCGCGTCTCCCCCAGGGGGCTCAGGTGCTTATCTCCGTGTACTGTCAGTCTGAGGAGGGTGATCGCGGGTTACCCATCTACGATGGACGCGGCACCCGCATCGGCGACTTTCTCCTGACCCCACCTATCCGGGTGGGTCCCGCGATGGCGGCGAACACTCAAAAGGGGCGGACTCCCAAGGTTATGTTCGGCGATGAGTTGGGTGTCATAGATATCCAGGGGGTACCGGAAACGCTGTTCACTGCCCCGGGCCACTCCGATATACACGTGCGTTTGAAAGCATTGACAAAACCGCGTAAAGATTATACGATGTATATCCAAATCCTGGACAAGCAACAGATGCTATGGCTCACGGTGGACCGTCCCCTGGGAGGCGGGGTGTACCCCAGTCATCTCTGGTTACCCGGAGAAGAGGTGGTACACACACATCCTTTCCCCGCGGGAAAGGGCCGTCAGTTGCCCGCGGGCACGTACTATGTGGTCATGGGCATTTACGACAGCACGACCGGGAAACGTCTGCCAGTCCGCGGGAATGGGGAACAGGTGTACGCGGGCGGGTATCTGTTGACCACTTGGACTGTCCCGCGTATCCTTCACACGTATGTTCCGTACATAGGCATCGCAAGCCAGGGGGCACCTTGATGTCCCTTCCACTGAAATCAAATTTGTTCGGCAATTCCCCGAGTCAATTTGCCGAACAAGGAGGGTGTCTTTTGGTAGATATGCACATTGTTGATGAGGGTGCGATCCTGTGAAGAAGGCACGAGTGGGGTTAGCCGTTACGTTGATTCTCTACCTGGCACTGGGCGTGTACTACGCGCTGGTCACGCCTATCTTTGAGGCTCCCCACGAGATCGGCCACTTTTTCTACGCCAAGCACCTTATAGACACGCTCTCCTTGCCTGTCCAGGCGCCACACCGTCCAAATTTGTGGGGGGCTGAGGGCAGTCATCCTCCTCTGTACGATGTGGCTCTCGCGCTGGTGCTCGCGCCTTTGCCCACGGACAGAGCCGGGGATTATTTGTGGCGCAATCCATACGTCAATCTTACCCACCCTATGCAGCCCGGGAACAAGAATTACTTGATTCACACGGAAAAGGAGAGGTGGCCGTACCGGGACGTTCCCCTGGCTGTACACGTGGCTCGAGGTATATCGCTGTTGTTCGGCCTGGCCACGCTGGTGGTGATTTACACGATATCCCGTCAACTGTTGCGCGAGCGTTACCTGGCGCTGGCCGCTACGGCTACAGTAGCGTTCCTGCCCCAATTCCTGTTCCTGAGCGCGACGTTGAATAGCCACATCGCGCTGGCGTTGACTTCTTCCATTGCCCTGGCGTTAACAGCACACATTATCCTGAAGGAAAGCCGGTGCACTCACGTTATTCTCCTCGCGCTGACCGCGGCAGTGGCCGCGTTGACCCGAATTGAGGGCATCGCGGTGGCCTTCATCGGTCTATTAGCCACTGGGGTCTTCGCGTGGCGAAGAAGGCGGTGGCTCTATCGCCTGGGAATGGTGGCGCTTTACTGCAGTGTTGTAATGCTGCTCGCCGGCTGGTGGTATGTAAGAAATGTGTACCTGTACGGTGACCCGCTGGGGCTATCGGGTATGGCCGGATACCGGCTGTTCGATCACCCTCCACTGGGATGGCAGGATCTCCCCACGATGTGGATGTGGTTCCGACGTTCGTTCTGGGCGCTGTTCGGGTGGTACAATGTGCCCATTGGCCCCCGCGCTTACCGGTTGCTGGATGGGGTGCTGATTGTCATCGTGGTGGGCCTGGGGGTGGCTGTGGTGCGACACCGCATAGGACGGCGGCGTCCGCTGGTTATACTGTTCGTGGGGACGTTCTTTATGCTGGTCCTGCTCGCGAGCACTTTTTACGCGTTGGGTCTTACCCCGTATCCCCTGGGCGTTCACCTGTACCCCCTTGTCTTCCCCCTGGCCTGGGGATTTGTCCGGGGCTGGGAATCTGTAGTGCCGACCCGGTGGCAACGGTACTGGGTATTTGGCTTGCCTGTGGGTTTGCTGGCTCTGGCGGTGGTCACGCCCGGCCGTTGGATTAGACCGGCCTACACACCGCCCCCGCGCGTTTCGCCCCAGGAAATCCCGTCCCACGCCCGCTCAGTGGACATGGTGTTTGGGGACCGAATTCGCGTGTGGGCTGTGGACATTCCGCAAATTACAACACATCCCGGTGACACGATTGATGTCACCCTTTACATGAGCAAGGTTGGGGAACTGCCCGTGGACTATACGCTGCGGTTCCGCCTGCTCGGTCGTCAGAATGAGCCTGTCGGGCACATGGAGACGTTTACAGGTTGGGGAACGTATCCCACCCGTCTCTGGAAGGACGGAGATGTGATCGTGGACCACTATCGCGTGAAGGTGTCCCCTCACGCGCGGGTGCCCACGTTGCTTCGCATTCACATGGAATTCTTCAACCATTGGACAGGGGAGCATCTGGTCCCGAAGACCCATCAAGGGGTTCCGATAACCGGCAAGATCGGCACGCTGCGCCTGGTTGCCCTCCACCCTTCTCCCCCGACACCCCAGGTGCCTATGCACGCTATTTTTGGGGATGAGATCGCGCTGGTGGGCGTTGATCCCCCTCAGGTCCGAGCCCACGGGGGAGAGACCATTACTTTCCGCCTGTACTGGCAGGCGCTGCGACCCGCGTCCGCGTCGTACACGGTTTTCACTCACTTGATCCGTCCACATAATCCCCATCCGATTGCTCAGCACGACAAGTTGCCACTGGATGGGGATTACCCCACTGTGGCCTGGGCTCCCGGTGAGACAGTTGTGGACACGTACACTATCCCCATTCCGGAGAACACACCGCGGGGCACGTATCAGGTTGTGACAGGGCTGTATCAACTGCAAACCCTGCAGCGATTGCCCCTCACTGAGGGGAAACGTAATCCGTGGGTGGACAACGGCGTCACTGTCTTCACGTTAGAGATAGAACCCAACAAGGGGCCATAGGAAGGAACGATGAAGAGCGACAAGCGGTCACACGGGAATTACCAGAAATACACTAACCCCAATCCGGTACAGCAGGCGCTTATTCGCCACTTTCTCCACGTGGTTACCGATCTCCTCACGCGCGTGTCGCCCCGAGTTCTCCTGGATGTGGGGTGTGCAGAAGGATTTGTGAGCGGACACGCGAGCACTCTCTTATCCGCCCATGTCATTGGCGTTGATATGGATGTGGCCGCGCTTCAACGAGCAACCCAGGTCCACCCGCGGATGACCCGGGTTGTGGGCAATGCGCTCCAACTTCCCCTGGCATCCCACAGTGTGGACACGGTTCTGTGCACTGAGGTGTTAGAGCACATCCCTTCTCCAGATAAGGCTCTGGCAGAATTGGCCCGCGTCGGGCGGGAGTACTTACTTCTCAGCGTGCCCTGGGAACCCTGGTTCCGCGTTTCCAATGTGCTTCGTCTGAAGAACCTGGCGCGCTTGGGCGACGATCCCGAACATGTGAATCATTGGACGGGACGAGGGTTTCGGGAATTTGTCCGAACCGTGGGTCATGTGGAGGTACACCTTATAGCCTTTCCCTGGCAAATTGCACTGGTGCGTTTGCCGACTTGAATGCACGATAACCGAAATTCCATATACCGTCAGAAAGGAGTGTCCTTATGAGTTCTCACGTTGACTACGAAGCCAAACTTAAGGACCTGAAGGCTCGCTTAGTGGAAGTTTTCGACCTGGAAGGCATTACCGCGCTTCTTAATTGGGATCAGACCACGTACATGCCACCGGGCGGTGCAAAGGCTCGTGGCCGTCAAATCGCGCTGGTAGGCCGATTGGCCCACGAACGATTTGTGGACCCCGCGATAGGACAACTTTTGGAGGACCTGCGTCCCTACGAGGAACGCCTTCCCTACGATTCCGACGAAGCCAGTCTCATCCGTGTCACCCGACGCCTTTACGAGCGAGCAGTGCGGGTCCCTTCGGAATTCGTGGCCGAACTGCACGCTCACACCGCGGCTACATATGAGGTCTGGACCCAGGCTCGCCCGAACAATGACTTCGCGTCCGTACAACCGTACCTGGAGAAGACATTGGATTACAGCCGGAAGTTGGCGAACTTCTTCCCCGGATACGACCACATCGCAGATCCGCTTATTGACTTCGCGGATTATGGGATGCGGGTCAAGGTCCTGCGGCCCTTCTTCCAACAGTTACGGGAGGTCCTGATCCCCCTGGTTAAAGCGATCACCGCGCAGGAACCGCCGGACGATTCTTTCCTCTACCGAACGTTTCCGGAGGACCAACAACTCGCGTTTGGTCGAGAGGTCATTACCCGCTTTGGGTATGATTTCAACCGCGGGCGCGAGGATAAGAGTCCTCACCCATTTACGACGAAGTTCTCCCTTTACGATGTGCGCATAACCACCCGTGTCAAAGAGAATAACTTGAGCGAGGCCATGTTCAGCACGTTCCACGAGGCCGGACACGGCATGTATGAGCAGGGGATTAACCTGGCATACGAGGGCACCCCTTTGGCCGACGGCACATCCTCAGGCGTGCACGAGAGCCAATCCCGCCTGTGGGAGAACTACGTGGGCCGGAGTTTGCCCTTCTGGGAGTACTTCTACCCCCGCCTGCAGGAATACTTCCCCGACCAACTGGCTGACGTCTCCCTGGAGGCGTTCTACCGCGCTATCAACAAGGTTCAGCCATCCCTCATCCGCACGGACGCGGACGAGGTAACGTACAACCTGCACGTGATTATCCGCTTTGAACTGGAATTGGACCTGCTGGAAGGGAACTTGCGCGTCGCGGATTTGCCGGAAGCGTGGCGGGAGAAGTACCGGGAATACCTGGGCATCACCCCGCCAGATGACAGGGACGGCGTCCTCCAGGATGTCCACTGGTACGGGGGGATTATTGGCGGCGAGTTTCAAGGGTATACCCTGGGGAACGTCATGGCTGCTCAGTTCTTTGAAAAGGCCCTGGAGGAACACCCCGAGATTTTAGATGAGATGCGCCGCGGTGAGTTCACCACCTTACACGGGTGGCTCAAGGAGAAAATCTATCAACATGGAAGCAAGTACACGGCCATGGAACTCCTGAAACGGGTCACTGGCCAGGATCTGTCTATTGAGCCGTACATTCGCTACCTCCGCCGTAAGTTCGGGGATCTGTATAACTTGAATTTGAAGTGAGCGGGGCACGAGCCCTTTTCATGCACCTGGGCGAAGAGAAGGCTTGCCCTCCTTTCGCCCAGGTGCACACCAAGGTGCAAGGATACGTCTATGAATCCCTGGTTAGAATTTATAGGCCTCCAACTAGCCATCTGGACTACGATCATGGCCATTGCCTGGGGTGTTTCGGGCAAAACCTGGTCCCTGCGAACACGCCTCATCTTTTACACTATGGTCACACTCCTGGTCGCGTTCATTGTCTGGTCCTTTGCGTGGGAAACTGTGCTGCCCAACCTGCGCACCCATCGATACCGTTCCCTGCTCTTTGCCATGGCACAGATTGCAACCCTCCTTCTGGGCACGGGTCTGGCCCTCTATGGGAGCATTCAATTCAAGAGGGCGTTCCTCGGTTTTAGGGAGACAGAATACCCGAAAAAGAGTGAACGCATTCGTGCAGGGACCACTCGCGCGCAGCGCTTCCGCCAGGCCCTGGACGTGGGGGAGAGTGTGGCCCGCCTGCCTGGCCTGAATCTGGTTGTGTTGGGCGTGGGAATTGCTATCCTCAACAATCTATTTGAGGTCGGGCTTACACCTGACCGAACAGCAATTGCCGTGGGGGGCGTGCTCACTGTCCTGGGCGTCTGGATGACGTGGCGCGCGTCCACAAGAAACGGGCCATAAGCCCCGCTCCCGTGGCGTCCACGAACACATCCAGTACTCGCGCGTGGCGCCCGGGAACCCCGCTCTGGTGCACTTCATCGCTTATCGCGTAGAGGACCGCGATAACAAAGGCCACGCGCAATCGGGTTCTCAAGTCCGGGATGTCCACGGCAAGGGCCCAGGCCCAGAGGCCCGTGAGGATCGCGTACTCCACCATGTGCCCGGCTTTTTTCAACAAAATGTCCAACCAGGGCTCCGGGACTGCCGGTAAGGTCGGGCGAGAGGAAAGCCAGAAGATGAGCGCCATCCACACTACCGGTATCCCATAACGCCAACGTCCGTGCATGAGCATCTCCCCATGGTGCAGGATGGAGGAAAGGTGTCATCGGTCACGCATCATAAGCCCGACGTACCACCTCACCGATGATGCGAATGCCCTCGCGCACGCTCTCCTCATCCTGAGAGTAGGTCATGCGTATGCACTCGTGTTTGTGTTGCCAGGCCTCGTCCAGGCCGGGGAAGAAGTAATTCCCGGGGACGACGATCACTCGATGGGCTTTCAAGCGTTCGTACAGTTCATAACTGGTGATGGGCAGGTCGCGGAACCAGAGCCAAAGGAACATCGCTCCTTCGGCAGCGTGAATGTAAAAGGGAAGGGCATCCAATTCCTGGTGCAGCCATTGGATGGATTTCTCGGCCATGCGCTGGTAGTAGGGACGGATGATGTTACGGCTGATGTCGATGATCTCCCCGCTCTCCACAAGTTCGTACACCAGGGCAGCCCCCATGCTGGTAGGGGCGAGGGAGATTATCGCGTTCAACGCGTTCACGGCCCGGATAACTTCCTCGTTGGCGATGATGATGCCAGTGCGCACACCAGGCAGGCCCAACTTCGAGAGGCTCATGCACACGATGATGTGCTCGTCCCACACGGGTTGGGCTTCGGTGAAAATCATGTGAGGGAAGGGCACGCCATACGCGTTGTCAATGATAAAGGGTACGTTGTGCTCCCGGGCCAACGCGCTCAGGTGGGCGATCTCCTCGTCGGTGAGGACATTGCCCGTGGGATTGGTCGGGCGGGAGACGGCAATGGCTCCCACGCTCTCGTCCACGCGCAACGCGTCGAAGTTCACCCGGTACTTGAAGGTGTGCTCATCCAGGAACTCGATTTCCGGCCGGGCACTGATGAAGATGTCCGGATGTATTCCCACGTCAGCATAACCAATGTACTCGGGGGCTAACGGCAGGAGAATTTTCTTAAAAGTGCCGTCCTCGTATTCCCCAGCAAATAGGTTGAACAGGTAGAAAAAGGAAGTCTGACTGCCGTTGGTCAGGGCAATGTTCTCAGGCCCCACGTCCCATCCCAACTCGCGCCGCAAAAGGGCAGCCAACGCTTTGAGAAAGGGAACATCCCCTTGAGGAGAAGGGTAGTTGCCCACAAAACGTTCAAACGCGCCCGGGGTATCCAACAAACGCTGTGCAGCCTGGTGAAACCGCCGCTCCACTTCGGGGATGTGGGCGGGATTGCCGCCCCCCATCATGTACACGCGCTCCTCTGTGGCCAGGGCCTGGCCCAAGTCGTCCATCAGACGCAAAATGCCCGCGTCCCCTGTAAACCGCCGGCCAAACCTGGAAAATTGCATGTCCGGTGCCTCCTCACCAGAGTTGTGGATCCCACGAACCGTGTAGCCGGGCAAGAGGATGCCATAATTTGCAATCTCTTTACAAATCCGCCCCCCTACCTGATTGAAGCCGCGGCCCCCACACGCCATTGGTTGGTCAGCCCTTCTTGCAAACCGCGCGGCTAAGTTGCAGGTTCCAAGTTACAAGTTATAAAATGAGGGCGCTCTGGACCGTTGCCACGGAAAGCAACGCGATAGGGCCACACTGGGCCCACGCATACACCAGGGGCTCGATTTTCAGCCACGCGAGGAGAAGAGACGATTTGAAACGTTGGCAACTGTGGGTGGGCGTTCTTGTCAGTGCCATTTTCCTCTACCCAGCCCTGAAGGCCTTACACCTGAAGGAAGTCTGGTACTATTTGCAACACGCCCATTATGGGTGGATTATTCCAGGCGTGCTGGTGTACTTTGTGGGGGTTGCAGCCCGCACCTGGCGCTGGCATTACATGCTCCGACCGTTGAAACGCGTGCCGCTCCGCACGCTTTTCCCCATTGTCTGCATTGGCTACTTTGGCAACAATGTGTACCCCGCTCGCGCGGGGGAGGTGTTGCGCGCGTACGTGCTCAAACGCAAAGAGGAGGTGCCCATCAGCGCATCCCTGGCCACCATCCTGGTGGAGCGGGTGTTCGATGGGTTGGTGATGCTTCTCTTTGTGTTCATTGCCTTGCCTTTTGCTCCCAGCCTGGCCGATTACCGTCGTTTTGTGACGCTGATCAGCGTGGTCTTCTTCGCTGCCCTGGCCGTCTTCTTCTGGGCCGCGATCCAGCCCCAACGGGTGCGCGCGCTGTACGTCAAACTCCTGCACCCGTTTATCCCCCAGAGATTTCGGGAAAAGGCGGATGGAATCGTGGACCGATTCCTGGAGGGGATTCATTTCTTGCGTCGGCCAGGGGATGTGTTGATGACGTTCGTCACTTCGGTGCTCATCTGGCTGGCTGAAACTGTGAAGTACTGGTTCGTCATGCACGCGTTCACTTTCTCCGTGCCCTTCCTGGTCCTTATGCTGATGAACGGCATTGTGAACCTGGCGACCACTTTGCCCGCGGCGCCGGGGTATGTGGGCACGTTTGACACTCCTGGAATTGCGGTGCTGGTGGCCTTTGGTGTGGATGTGAACCTGGCCACAGGGTACACATTTGTGTTGCACGCGGCTCTGTGGTTTCCTATCACGATGTTAGGTGCATATTATATGTGGCGAGAACACATTCGTTGGGATCAAATCGAAGCGGCCGAGAACGCAGTTCAAGCCGCTACTGAGGAAAAGGCATAGGGAACACACCTACAGCAGGAGGATTCGTCTATGAAGAATATCACGGTGATAGGTACAGGCTATGTTGGACTTGTAACAGGTACGTGCTTCGCGGATCTTGGCAACAAAGTCGTGGGCCTGGATATTGACGAACGCAAAATCGAAATGCTCCAGCAGGGTAAGATCCCCATCTACGAGCCCGGCCTGGAGGAGATGGTTCTCCGCAACATGGAGGCAGGACGCCTCTCCTTTACAACGTCGTATGAGGAGGCTATCAAGGACGCGGAGTTCGTGTTCGTGGCTGTGGGCACCCCCTCAGGGGTGGACGGCGAAGCCGACTTGCGGTACGTGCGAATGGCCGCGGAAAGCATCGCTAAGGTCATGGACCACCCTCTCATCGTTGTCAACAAGAGCACTGTGCCCGTGGGAACCGGGGACTTTGTGGCAGATATTATCCGCAAATACCAACCAGAACCCATCCCCTTTGCAGTGGTGAGTAACCCCGAGTTCCTGCGCGAGGGGTCCGCGGTCAACGATTTCTTCAACCCCGACCGGGTGGTGCTGGGCAGCACAGATCGGGAGGCTGCGGAAAAGGTGGCTCAACTCTACCTGCCTTTGCGGGCCCCGATTATGATCACCGACCTGCGAACTGCGGAGATGATCAAGTACGCGTCCAACGCGTTCCTGGCTACACGCATCTCCTTCATCAATGAAATCGCGGCCATTTGCGAACGATTGGGCGCGGATGTGAAGGAGGTCGCCCGAGGTATGGGCTACGACAAGCGCATCGGCCCTTATTTCCTGGACGCGGGCATTGGGTTCGGCGGCTCCTGCTTCCCTAAAGATGTGAAGGCCTTGGAGCACATGGCCCTGGTACACGGCGCTCACCCGCAACTTCTGCGGGCTGTTATGGAGATCAACCGAGACCAGCGACGGCGAGTCATTTTGAAATTGCGGGAGTTGTTGGGCGGCACACTCCGGGATAAGGTTGTAGGTCTGTTGGGGCTGGCCTTCAAGCCCAACACAGACGATATGCGCGAGGCGCCTTCTGTGGACCTGTACCACATGATCGTAAATGAGGGCGGCATTGTACGCGGGTACGATCCCGTAGCCATGGAGAACGCCCGACTCCTCCTGCCGGAAATGGAACTGGCTGACACGCCCTACACGCTGGCCGAAGGCGCGGATGCCCTGGTAGTGGTCACTGAGTGGAACGAGTTCAAACACCTGGACCTGAAGCGCATTAAGTCCCTGATGCGCGGAAATGTGCTTATTGACGGTCGGAATATCTACGACCCCGCGTACATGCGAGAGTTGGGCTTCGAATATCGCGGAATGGGAAGAGGGTACGACGTCAACCACTGAAACCACGGCTTCGTCCTCCTCGACGCTATAACGTCGAGGAGGACGGGCACTCACCGGTTGGGGGATAGAGAGGCTATGATCCGCATTACCTGCCTGGTGGACAATACAGCACGCCTCAGCAGTGCGTTGTGGGGAGAACACGGGGTTTCCTTCTGGGTGGAACGCCAGGACCAGGCCGTGATCTTCGACACGGGGATGAGTGGTGCGGTCCTCCTGCACAATGCCGATACGCTGAACGTTCCACTCCAGGAGGCACGCGCGCTGGTGCTCAGTCACGCCCACTATGACCACACCGGCGGACTTCTCGCGTTGTTGTCCCGACACCCCCATGTCCCCATCTACGCGAACGAAACGTTCTTCCGCAGGCGGTATTCCCTCAAACAAGGAACCTACAAGTCCATTGGACTCCCCGAGGAGGTGGAACACCAACTCCAGGGGAGAACCGTGCACTTAAGCGCATCTCCCCAGGAAGTGATCCCAGGGGTGTGGACAACAGGGATTATCCGCCCGCGAACAGAACCCGAAGGACGCAGCCGAACCCACTTCATCCGTCAGGCAGGTGCATGGGTGCCCGACCCTTACGAGGATGATCTGTCCCTGGTCGTGGAGACGGAAGCCGGCCTGATCGTTATCTGTGGGTGCTGTCACGCGGGTTTACTGAACACGTTGGCCCATGTCCGACGAGTGTTCAGCCGACCCATCATAGCCGTTCTCGGCGGAACCCACCTGGTGGCAGCGGATGAGGTATACCTGGAACATGTCGCCCACGTGCTTGACACAGAATACCCCCACGCCCACCTGGTGCTGGGGCACTGTACAGGATGGCGGGCCACTGTTTACCTTGCTCATGCACTGCCTGCCCGGGTCACCCCTTGCTCCGCGGGGTGGTCCCAGACGTGGGATTGATGTCCCGCAACACCACTCGAGCAGGAGCCCCGTCCGCGGCCACAATCTTCAAGGGCAAACACAGGAGTTCATACTCCCCCGGAGCAATCGCGGTGAGATCCAGGCCCTCAACAATGACCACCCCCGCGGCCAGCAAAATCCGATGGACGCCCACCTCCTCCCCATACCGTGCAATGGAGAAGTAGTCGATGCCTACTAATCTCACGCCCCGATCCACCAACCACTGCGCGCCATCTTCGGTGAGGGCTACAAAATCTTCGTGAAAATGGGAGTCGTGCACAAGGCCGAGGACAGTGTTATCCGTCAAGAAGAGCAGGCGGGCCGTTGGCTCCAGGCCTATCCCCTCCAACACAGATGCAGTCACCGCGGACACGCCCCGCACATCCACCACGCGGACAGGACCGAGGCACACATCCAGCGGCAAGGTTTCTACGCCGGGTCCCTGCCCCAGGATGTGACGCGGCGCGTCTACGTGCGTGCCTGTGTGGGTGCTCAAATGCATTTCGGACACGGTGAAGGGGTTATCCTCATCCGGCTCGACTACAGGCCACAGGCGAAACTCCGGGTCCCCAGGCCAGACAACCATGCGTGAATGCAAGGGCAAAGTGATGTCGTACAGCGCCATAAGTGAACCTCCCTATGGGGTGTTGGGAATTCAAAGACATCAACCCTGCTCAAAAAGGCATTTGCAAAAGCGATGCTCCGCGTATATCCTGAAAGTCGTCATTATTGAACCACGCCCTACAGAACGCTGATCTCATCACGCATACAACAATGGATTCATGGACAATAGCACGTAGATAATAAACTCGGACGGAGAATAATGCACGAACGAACAGCCAAAGGATTGGAGTGGAACACCATTCTCGAGCGCCTCGCATCCTACACCTCTTTCTCCGCGGGGCGAGAACTGGCCTTGCAATTACAACCCAGCACCGACTTACAGGAGGTGCGACGGCTTCTGGAGGAGACCCGGGAAGCGCGCGTGTTACTGGAGACTCGGGGGTTGCACCTGGGCGGCGTTCACGACATTCGTCCCCTCGTGGACCAGGCCGAGCGCGGCAAAGTCCTCATCCCCCGGGAACTCCTGGACGTGCGTAGTACCCTGCAACGGGCGCGCATTATCCGCCAGGCCATCACCCGCGCGGCCAACCAATTCCCCAACCTCGCGGATTGGGCCGCGCAGATGGAGCCTTGTGACCATGTGGCCGACGAGATTGGCCGCTGCATCGATGACAATGGCGATGTGCAAGATACAGCCAGCCCTAAACTGGCCCGCATCCGCCATGACTTGCGAACCCAACGTGACCGGTTAATCCACACCCTGGAACGCATGATCCACAATCCCGATGTTGCCCAATACCTCCAGGAACCCATCATCACTCAACGGAGCGGCCGTTACGTTATTCCCCTCAAAGCCGAGCACAAGGGCCGCATACCCGGTCTCATCCACGACCAATCCGCGAGTGGTGCCACTCTGTTCATCGAGCCCCTGGCCGTGGTCGAACTGGGCAATACAGTGCGGGAACTGGAACTGGAGGAGGAACGGGAGATCCGCCGCATTCTTGCGGATTTGAGCAATCTCATCGCGGAGGAAGCCGATTACATCCGTGGCACCGTCGAAGTCCTGGCCTACCTGGACCTGGTTTTTGCCAAGGCCCGCTACGCGGATGCTCTGGACGCGATCATTCCGGATGTTCTGCCCTTTGGACGGCCCCACAAGGTCCCGCCCCGCCTGGGTGACGAGGATCCCGCGGACCTGCCTGTGCATCCCGGATCTGTCCTGGACTTGCGTCGAGCACGGCATCCTCTAATTCCCCGGGACCAGGTGGTGCCCATTGACGTGTACATTGACCGGGATTGGTTCATTCTCCTCATTACTGGACCCAACACCGGCGGTAAGACGGTCACCTTGAAAACAGTGGGGTTGTTGGTGAGCATGGCACAGGCAGGCATGGCCATTCCCGCGGACGTGGGTTCCCGTTTCACCGTGTTCGACGGGGTGTACGCGGACATAGGGGATGAGCAGTCCATTGAGCAATCCCTGTCCACTTTCTCGTCTCACATGACCAACATTGTGGACATTCTGCGCCGGGCCACTAGCCACTCCCTGGTGCTGCTGGATGAGTTGGGCGCGGGTACCGATCCGGAGGAGGGCGCCGCGCTGGCTCGGGCCATCCTTCTCCACTTGCTCCGCCGTTCCATCACGACCCTGGCGACTTCCCACTACTCGGAACTGAAGGTTTTCGCGCACAATACGCCTGGCGTGATGAACGCGAGCGTGGAGTTCGACCCAGAGACTCTCCAGCCCACGTACGAACTCACCATTGGCCTGCCTGGTCGCTCCAACGCGCTGGCCATTGCCCGACGGTTAGGGCTTGATCCCACTATTCTCCAGGTTGCGGAGAGCATGGTGCGCCCGGAAAGCCTGGAGGCGGACGCGCTGCTGGCCGAAATTCGGGAGGCTAAGCGCCATGCCCAACAATTGGAAGAGGACCTGCGCCGACGGCTCAAGGAAGCCGAAGCCCGGGACGCGGAACTGCGCCAGCGGCTGGCTGAACTGGAGCGGGAGCGGCGGGCTATTCTCAACCAGGCCCGGGAGGAAGCCCAGGCTGAACTGGAGGATTTGCGCAAGGAAATCCGTCGGTTGCGCGCGCGGCTGCGCAAGGCGGTTCCTGCGCCAGAACGCCCTGCTGTGCAGGACCTCCTGCGTGCGGTGGAAGAGGAAGTGGCGGAGAAGGAGCGAGAGGTCGAACTCCTGCCCGAGGATGTCTCGCCCGAAGCCCCAGAACGCCTCCAGGTGGGGGATAGGGTGTACGTACCCAGCCTCCAATCTGAAGGAGAGATCACGGATGTGGATGAGGAGGAGGGTGAGGTGGAGGTTCAGGTGGGCGCGTTCCGCCTTCGCCTGCCTCGTGAGCGGGTAGAATTCCGCTCGCGGCCGGAGGTCGCGCCCGCGCCGGTGGGGACTGTACGGGCGCCTGTCAAAGAGCAGGTGCGCACGGAGATTGACCTGCGGGGGATGACTGTGGATGAGATGTTGCCTGTGTTGGAGAAGTACATCGATGACGCGTACCTGGCCAACCTGCCCTATGTGCGCATTATCCACGGCAAGGGGACAGGCGTGCTCCGTCGCGCGGTGAGAGAGTTTCTGCGTGGGCATCCGCTGGTCGCGTCCTACAAGCCCGGCGAACCCAACGAGGGTGGGGATGGGGTCACTGTGGTGAAGTTTGTCGGCGCGGGGGAGTGAGGGGGGGTGAACATTGGCAGTGGAAACGACGCATTCCAAAGGTGAAAAGAAGCAAATGGTCAATGGTGAATTCTGAAGTTTTGGTGTAAACTTAGAAGCACACATAGCCCTCATACTAAAAACGAGATGGACATTGAGACATGAAACCCATTAGCCGGCTTGAGAAAGTTCCTTTACGGGAGTTGTGGCCCAACGAGGCCCAAGATTTTACTCCATGGTTAGCAGACAATTTGGATCTTTTAGGCGAACATATAGGTCTGGATTTGGTTTTAGTGGAACAAGAGGCTAACGCGGGAGATTTTTCAGTAGACATTGTGGCTGAAACCGAGAGTGGTGACACGGTTATTATTGAAAATCAGTTAGAACGCACAGATCACGATCATTTAGGTAAGTTGCTCACGTACTTGAGCAACCTCGAAGCAAAGGTGGCGATTTGGATCACGGCCGATCCTCGTCCAGAACACGAGAAAGCTATCCATTGGTTAAATGAATTGGCTCCGGCAGACATTGGATTTTACTTAGTAAAAGTGGAGGCTTATCAAATTGGTAAATCTCCCCCGGCCCCGTTGTTCACAGTAATAGCCGGCCCTAGTAGAGAAGGTAAGGAGATCGGATCCCGTAAGAAGGAATTAGCAGAACGTCATATATTGCGTTTAGAATTTTGGCAACAATTACTGGAGCGCACTCGAGGACGTTCTCCCTTTCACACGCGCCGTAAACCAACAACGGACAACTGGATTGCGGCAGGAGCGGGTAAGAGCGGATTGAGTTATAAGTATGTCATTCTCAAAAATGGGGCCCGAGTTGAGCTTTATATTGATACTGGCGACGAAGTCAAGAACAAGAAGATATTCGATGCCCTTTATTCCCGCAGAGAAGCTATTGAAGCGACTTTTGGGGAACCTTTGGACTGGCAGCGCATGGAAGGGCGACGAGCAAGTCGTATCGCATACCACCTAACTGGTGGAGGCCTCGTCGACCGAGAACGCTGGCCAGAGATTCAAGATGCGATGATCGAAGTGATGGGACGACTTGAAAAAGCGCTAAAGCCGTATGTGCGCGAAATCAAAACATGAGGAGTGTCCATCATTCCTGTAACACCCCCATCCACTCCAGGATCATCCCCGCGATCTCCTGGATGTGGAGCCCTTCCACCTTCTTCCCTCCCCAATGTTCCCGCGGGTCCCAGGCGATGAAGATGCCGTCCCAGTCGTGATTCGCGTCATCAGGTCCGGTGTCGTTCTCAAATGTGTGTACCCGACCCAGCCCTACGCTACCCACAGAACGCCAGGCCAGGTTCCCCAGGTACACTAGCAAATCCGGCGGAATGTTCCGGACTTCCCGGTAAATCTCCTCGGGCGTGCGCACCACTGTACCCAGGGGACGCCCCAGATGGTCTACCGTGGCCTCTAACTTGGCCCGCAATTCCTCGCGCACTCGCTCATACTCCGCCGGGGACACAATACCCTGGGGCTCCCGTCCCTGCACGTTGAGGTGCACCCGTGCGTAATATCCACCCGAGCCCCAGGCCACTGTACGGGACCAGTCCACTTCGGCTTTGATAAAGGGCGTAGGCCGGTCAGGGTACTCCTTGAGCACCAGGTACCCTTCCCGGATAAGCCATTCATTAATCGCGAAGCCGCCCATCATGGGCTGCGCGCCGTGATCGCTGACCACGAGCACCCGCGTGTTCCCATCCAGCCGGTCCAGCAGTCGGCCGATCTCGCCATCCAGGTAGCGATAATAACTGCGGATCGCGTCCTGGTACGGGTTGGCGGGCATGTGTTTAGGGTGACGGGGGTCCATGTACTTCCACAGACCATGGTGGATGCGGTCTACCCCTATTTCCACAAACATGAAGAAATCCCAGGGCTTGTCCAGTAGGTGATGGATCACCTGAAACCGCTTTTCCGTCATGCGATAGATGTCCGCGAGGAGCCGGTCCTTGTCCTCTGTGCGGAAATCCATCACATCGAATTCGTAAGGCTCCCCACCCAGCACTTGAGTTATCTCCTGGGCCAGGGATGCGGGATACGTCCACTGTCGCGCGGTGGGAGGAGTCAGGAAGGAGGAGACAAGCCAACCGTTGATGGGACGCACCGGATACGTCTGGGGCACGCCGACCACCACAGAGCGAAACCCTTGCTCCCCAAGAATATCCCACACCCGTGGGTGGGTGACCGCCAGGGAGGTGGCGATTTGCATGCGCTCGTAGGAATAGTCCGCGCGGTTGCGGAAGCCATAAATACCCAGTTGGCCGGGGTCCTTGCCCGAGAGCATCACAGACCACGCGGGCACGGTGATGGGAGGCTCGCAGGAACGAAGAGGACCGTACACGCCCTCGCGCATAAGTTGTCCCAGCACAGGCAGGTCATCCCGCCACTGGTCGAACACCAGGCGAGGGTCCGCGCAGTCCAGGCCGATAACCAGGACACGTCGGCCCCGGGATCCCGGAGCCGACGTTCGCCCTCCCGCGGGTTGAGTCCCCGCGGGGGGCGAGGCTATTTTCCCGCGGCCTCCGCGGCCTTGCGCTGCTGCACTGCTTCCATGAGGATGCGGCTGACCTCAGGGCGAGTGAATTCTTCAGGCAATGGGATGCCCTGCTCTAACATGCGCCGCACTTGCGTACCGCTCAAGTAGATATGGTACTTCTCATCGTGCGGACAAGTCTTGCGGGTGGTGACGGCCTTGCACTTGGTGCAATAGAACGCGTGCTCGAAAAAGAGCGGGGTGATCGCGAGTTCGTGAGGCAAGAACTCGTCGAAAATGTAGTGCGCGTCATAGGTGCCGTAATAGTTGCCCACCCCCGCGTGATCCCGTCCAACAATAAAGTGGGTACAGCCGTAATTCTGACGGCAGATAGCGTGGAACACGGCTTCTCGGGGTCCCGCGTAGCGCATGGCCGCGGGGAACACGCCCAGGATCACCCGATCCGGCGGGTAGTAATCCCGCAAGATAGCCTGGTAACTGCGCATGCGCACGTCCGCGGGGATGTCATCCTTCTTTGTCTCCCCCACTAAGGGGTGAAGCAGAAGCCCATCCACGATTTCCAGCGCAACCTTCTGGATGTACTCATGCGCGCGGTGGATGGGATTACGTGTTTGGAATGCGACCACGCGTCGCCAGCCTCGTTCCGCGAACATGCGCCGGGTCTGCGCGGGATCGTGGCGAAACTCGGGAAATTCGATTTTGCTTGGCCGGTTGAGGAGCCACACATCCCCGGCCAGGTACACGTCACCCTGGCGGTAGAGCCGGGCCACGCCGGGATGTTTGTCCTCGGTGGTGCGGTAAACCAGTTGGGCCTCTCGTTCCTTGTCGTAGGTGAACTTCTCGGCCAGTTCCAGGATGCCCATGATGTTATCCTCGCCCGCTTCCGTGCGCTCCACCAGCGCGACTTCCTGGCCAATGGCGAGCGCGTCGGCCGTTTCCCGGTCCACAGGCAGGACAATGGGGATGGTCCAGGCGAGGCCGTTGGGCAGGCGCATATCCTCAACCACGGTCTCGTAGGTCTCCCGGTCCATAAATCCAGTGAGCGGGCTATACGCGCCCACCGCGATCAGTTCTAAGTCTGAGATGCGCACCCGGTCCAGGTAAATCTTGGGGAGGGTGCGGGCGCGCTCCAGCGCTGCATCCCGTAGTTCTCCTCGAAGCACTCGGTCGATAAGGACGCCCCCATGGGGCGGCATTTGGCGAAACGGTCGTGCCATGGGTTTAGAAACCTCCTCGTGATGATACACACTGACTGGTTGTCACACTGCTCAGGTAAATGCAAAAGTGTTCACATCCAACCCATTGTAACGCGGGTGTGAAGATGGGCCAATTTTGGGGGGCACTTCGGGGATAGACCTTCCTACAAAGGGCTTATATTTTCCTCCCCTAACCAAGTGAGTTTTTCCGACTTCGCTGTTCCCCGAATTTGATGGTATCATCCTCCCAAGGCCTGAGCAGTGCTTGCTGACCCGTACGTTGTAATAAAGGAGAATCCCATGAGCCCCACGCGTCAATTGCCCGAACATGGGCGCCCCAAAGAGGAAGTTCTGGCAGAAATGCGTTCCTTCCGCGCTCACGACGTTCCCTGGAAAGAGGGAAAGGTCTTCAGCCTGGTATACTACGCGGGAGAGGATGTCCTCCAACTGTTGCAGGAGGCGTCCTTGCTCTACTTTTCCGAAAACGCGCTGAACCCTACGGCTTTTCCCAGCCTGCGCCGGATGGAAACCGAGGTGGTTGCCATGACGGCCTCACTCCTGGGCGGAGATGAGGAGACGGTGGGCAACATGACCTCCGGCGGTACGGAGAGTTTGTTGCTCGCGGTCAAGACTGCTCGTGATTGGGGACGGGAACATCGCCCCCTGACTGGGCCGCCGGAGATGGTGCTGCCAGAAACCGCCCATCCCGCGTTTGAGAAAGCGGCCCATTACTTTGACGTAAAATCCATTCGTGTACCCGTAGGGGACGACTTCCGAGCCGACCCAGAGGCCATGGCGCGAGCCATCACGAACAATACGGTGCTCATGGTAGGCTCTGCTCCTTCCTATCCCCAGGGCGTTATCGATCCCATTCCTGAACTGGCGGCCATTGCTCAGGAACATGGCATCCTTTTCCACGTGGACGCGTGTGTTGGAGGGTATATTCTTCCCTTCATGCGAGACCTTGGCCACCCTCTGCCGGAATTCGACTTCCGCGTTCCAGGGGTGACGTCCATCTCTGCGGATGTGCACAAGTACGGCTACGCGGCGAAAGGGGCTTCGGTCATCCTTTATCGCAATGCGGCACTGCGGCGCTACCAGTTCTTCGCGGAGATTAACTGGTCCGGCGGAATTTACGCGTCGCCTTCGCTGGCCGGCACTCGACCGGCCGGCCCCATCGCCGCAGCCTGGGCCGTGATGAATTATCTGGGTCGCGAGGGTTATCTGCGGCTGACATCGCAGGTCATGGAGGCCGTCCAAAAATTGCGCGCGGGGGTGAACGCGATACCGGGCGTGGAGATCCTGGGAGATCCGGATGCAAGCATTCTGGCTCTTGCATCCCGCCAGTATGACATCTACGAAATTGCGGACGAAATGGAGATCCGCGGATGGCACATGGATCGACAGCACAGACCCCCGAGTCTCCACCTGACCATCATGCCCATGCACGCGGCCATCGCCGATCAATTCCTGGCCGACCTTGAGGATGCGGTCCAGGCCGTGCGGCGGCCTAGCCTGGGACGATGGGGACGCTCCGCGGTGGTGAAGGGAACAAACGTGCTGGTGCGAATCCTGCCCCGCTCTGTCGTATCGAAAACCATGAGCCTGGCCCCCAAACTGTTTAAGGGGTCCGCGGAAGGCAGCGGTGGGAGAGCCGCGCCCCTTTACGGGTTGATGGGAAGTTTGCCCAATCGCAGTGATGTTCATCAGGCAGTGCTGGAATTACTGGACCACATCTTTCGTCCCCCTGAGGAATGAGAACACTCTAACGGAGAACGCGATCATGCGGGAAGCAGCCCGGGAGTTCAGTGAGCAAACGCTTGCTGTGCCGCAACAGATAACGACCAAGGTGAAACTCATTTACGGCTCCGGCGATTGGAGTCTGGCCAGTTTCGGCACGTTACGACAGATCTTCTACGCCATCTTTCTAACGGATGTGGTTGGTCTAGACCCGCGAATAGCCTCCTTTGCCGCGTTGATCGGCATTATCTGGGATGCAATCAACGATCCGCTGGTGGGAATGCTCAGCGATCGGGTGAGCACCCGGTGGGGGCGGCGCAGGCCCTTCTTCCTCCTCTTCGCGCTCCCCTTTGGACTGGGATTTCTCTTTCTCTGGTGGGCTCCGCCCTGGCATTCCCCCTGGTTGGTGGCTGCCACAGTAACCCTTGCGTTCATCCTTTCTGATACTTTTCAGACCCTGGTATCCATCCCTTATTACGCACTTACGCCGGAGATCGCGCCGGACTACGATGACCGCACCTCCCTCACAACGTATCGAATGTTCTTCAACTTACTTGCTTCTCTGACCACTGCCATTACAGCCCCGCAAATTCTGGATGTGGCTCTCCAGCACGGTCTGACACAGCAACAAGGGTATTTAATTGTGGCGGCTCTGTTTGGGGGATTGGCCGTCATCCCGTTTCTTCTTATCTTCGCCTTTATTCCGGAACCGCCTCACCAGGAAGCCTCTCAACGTGCTCGTGGTATACCACTCAAAGACACTATCCGTTCGGCCTGGGAAAACATCCCTTTCCGCTTTGCTGTTGCCCTTTACATCCTCAACTGGGTAACTTTTGACCTGGTCGCTCTAATGTTGCCCTTTTTCCTGGTGTACTGGATTGCTCAGGGGAATCTCATTGCCCAGGCTTCGATATTTGGCGTGAAATTGGCTTTGGAATCCGCGGTGCTGGGCATCCTCCTGGTTGTCGCGGTTATTGCCCTGCCCTTGTGGAATACCATTGCCCACCGGTTGGGAAAACGGAAAGCGTATATCCTGGGCATGAGTTTTTGGGCCGTGGTCCAATTAATGCTTTACTCCCTGAAGCCCGGTGAGGTGCAGACGGTATTATGGATGGCCGCGCTGGCCGGACTGAGTGTCTCCACGGCTCACGTTCTGCCGGACGCGATTTTCCCGGATGTCATTGAATGGGACGAACTGCGCACCCGACAACGACGGGAGGGTATTTACTACGGCATCAAGAATTTCCTGCGCAAACTGACGGGCGCGGGGGCTATCTTTGGCGCGCTTCAGGTGCTGGGCTGGTTTGGCTACCAATCCCCTCCTGAAGGGGTCACTCAATTCACTCAATCGCCGCGCGCGCTGTCCGCAATCCGGGTACTGACCGGGCCCGCGGGATCTGTGATCTTGCTGAGCGCCATTCTGGTCGCGTGGTTTTACCCGCTCACCCGCGAGCGCCACGCGCGCATCCGGCGTTTGCTGGCCCGCCGCCAATCCAGGATCCTCCAGAGTCCTCCTTATAAGATGCCCGAAACAGGTTCCCACAGAGCAGCGGGGGATTAAGAATCGCGGGTAGCGGACCATGGGTGACACGACGATTGTTCTTGTTGCCGCCATCCTTTTCCT
>Ga0256914_1000204_pt1 | contig 57306 bp, 66 predicted proteins | sample HulkmetaG_FD_191571 | JGI IMG/M metagenome (GOLD analysis project Ga0256914, IMG submission 191571) | Hydrothermal chimney microbial communities from Main Endeavour vent field at the Juan de Fuca Ridge, Pacific Ocean - Hulk | ecosystem: Environmental > Aquatic > Marine > Hydrothermal vents ...
AAAAACAGGGCAAAAGAGTACCTAAAAGGGTGGATACCGTATCGATATAAAAGATACTGGTTTTTCCTGGTGGTAACGATCATATCGTTGGTTTTGCCGTTTATAAAAGTAAACGGCAACCACTTTTTTTTGCTGAACTTTGATCATAAACAGCTGCATCTTTTCTTTGTAAGATTTGATATGCAAGAGCTCTATCTGATGCCCTTTATCCTGCTTCTGCTCTTTTTGGGTATTTTCTTTTTGACAACCCTGGGAGGAAGAGTGTGGTGCGGGTGGAGCTGTCCGCAGACGATATTTAGAGTAATATACAGAGACCTGTTTGAGACGAAACTGTTGGGACTAAGAAAAAGGATAGCGAACAAACAGATAGAGCCAGACTGGAGTAAACCTTCAAATCAGGCAAAAAGAGTTGTAGCTATACTTTTGTGGTCGATACTTGCTCTTGTGGCGGCGGCTGATTTTATATGGTATCTGGTGCCTCCCGAGGACTTTTTCAAATACCTGCAAAATCCTTCAGAACATACAGTGATGATGGGATTTTGGATAGGGGTTGCACTCTTTTTGATAGCAGATGTTGTCTTTATGAAAGAGAACTTTTGTATCTATATATGTCCGTATGCGAGAGTACAGTCTGTTATGTATGATGATGATACATTCCAAACAGTGTATGATTATAAAAGAGGCGGACATATATATAAAGAGAACAGCGAGAAACATCTGATAGAAAAAGTTGTTCACAATAAAAAAGAGTTACAGGAAGTAAACGGGGATAATCCAGAATGCACACTGTGCGAATCATGCGTAAAAGTGTGTCCTACCCATATAGATATCAGAAAAGGGATGCAGCTTGAGTGCATAAACTGTCTTGAATGCGCAGATGCCTGTACAAAAGTGATGGGAGCACTCGGAAAAGAGAGCCTTGTCAGATGGACAAGCTACTTTGCGCTGGATTCGGGAGAGAAAACAAGAGTATTCAGATTTAGAGTAGTGGCTTATATCATAGCACTGTCGGTTGTACTGGTGGCTCTTTTTTGGATGGGAACAAAAAAAGAGCATATGCTTTTAAATATTAACAGAACAAGCCAGTTGTATAAAATAGAGCCAAACGGAGTAGTAGAGAACTCTTATGTCTTTTTGTTTCAAAATACAGATATAAAAGATCATAAATACTACTTTAAGGTTTTAGACAATAAAGATATAACTATCAAAAGACCTAAAAAAGAGTTTAAACTCATAGCAGGTAAAAAAGTCAAAAAGATAGTTATACTCCAAACAGACAAACCTTTGGTAAAGGACAGTAAAAAAGATACTCCTATACCTGTAACGATAAGAGCTTATGCAACTGATGATGCCAAAAAGATAGTGGTTGACAGAAAAACCGTTTTTGTTTATCCCAGATGGGATGTTTATCAAAAACATTTGAAAAAATAGAAAAAAGGAGCTTATAATGGTTGATAAATTAGAAGCAATCATTTCATGGATGTTGGTAGGTATGGCGGCAATTACATTATGGGCGGTTTTAACTGCCAATCATGCATTTGTAGGTTAAATGATAAATTTTACCAAAACAAAGAGGAGTTTTTTTGCTCCTCTTTTTATCATTATATCTTTTTCTTTATCTCTAAATGCCTCTTTAATTATCAAAAATGACGGGATTTTACCTCAAAAAACTGTTGATAAAATAGAACAGATGGGAAGTGAGTTAAAGGAAAAAACAGGTGTCAATGTCTATCTTGCTGCCGTAAAGAACAGCAACAACAAGAAGATAGGAGATTATGAGAAAGAGCATAGTAAAGCTTTGCAAAAACCTTTTGTTCTTTTGACTATACTTTTAGACAGTAAGAAACTTGATATCGTTAATTCCAAAGAGTTGAATAACAAGTTTGATAAGGATCAGATTTTAAGTCCTATGCCGTGGAGTGGTTCAATATTGCCTCTTTTGACTTCTCACAGCAAAAATCCTAAAGCTGCAGTAGAAGCTGCACTTTTAAACGGTTATGCAGATATTGTGGAACAGATTGCAGACTCTTATGATGTGGAGTTAAAATCATCTATCGGAAGCCAGAATAAGATGGTTTATGATATTATAAAATTTATCTTTTACGGTACTGTTCTTCTTATTTTTATAAACTTTTTTTACCGCAAATTTAAAAAATAAATTCTCCTAAAGGCTGATACTTGGCTAAAATAAGATGTGATCACTGTCATCTTGAATTTGACGAATCGGTGATGATTGAAGATGGGAGTGGTGGAGAAAAAAAATATTTTTGTTGCAGGGGATGTCAGGGGATCTATCATCTTCTAAAGAGTGAAGGTCTTGACTCCTTTTATGACAAGCTTGGCAATACAAAACTAAATCCCCCTTCGGAGAAAAAAGATGATGATTTGGAAAAATTTGATCTGGAGGGTTTTAAAAAGAAGTATGTAAAGATAAGAGATGACGGGTTTTATGAAATCTCATTGATTATGGAGGGTATTCACTGTTCTGCCTGTGTCTGGCTGAATGAAAAAGTACTTCATCAAACTGACGGTATCATAGAGGCATCTATAAATTATACCAATAACAAAGCAAAGGTGGTATGGGATCCTGATGTTATTACTTTATCAAAAATTATAGAAACTATCAGATCCATAGGCTATAATGCCTATCCTTATGATCCTTCGTTACAGGAGAGCAGAGCTGTTCAAAAACGAAAGGAGTATTATGCAAGGATACTTGTTGCTGTTTTTGCCACAATGAATATTATGTGGATAGCTATCGCCCAATATGTCGGTTTTTTTACCGGGATGAGGGCAGATATAAAAAATGTTTTGAATATCGCTGAATTTGTTTTGGCAACACCTACTCTTTTTTACAGCGGATGGATCTATTACAGGGGAGCCTATTACGGGATAAAAAACAGATTTGTCAATATGGATCTGTTAGTTGCCACCGGTGCAACACTTGCTTATATCTACTCTCTTTATGCGATGATAACACAAAAGGGAGAGGTCTATTTTGATTCTGTTACAATGATCATCACTTTTGTACTTGTAGGCAAATATCTTGAAGTTCTCAGTAAAAAACAGGCTGTTGATACACTCGATTCTCTTTTGGGAACTGCACCCACCGAAGTTACCGTTATAAAAGATAATGAAAAATCACTGGTTTTGGTGGAGAATGTAGAACCAAAAGATATAATAGAAGTAAAGCCCGGTGAAAGAATAGTTATAGACGGAATTGTTGTAAGCGGAGGAGCATCTTTTGACGAAAGCTCTTTGACGGGAGAGAGTGAGCCGGTTTACAAAAAGGAGGGTGATGAGATTTTAAGCGGATCTATTTGTCTGGATTCGGTTGTCAGATATGAGGCTAAAAAGGATTTTTCAACATCTTTACTTGCTACTATTGCAAATCTTTTGGAGGATTCGATAACAAAAAAACCAAAAATAGAAAAACTGGCAAATGTGGTATCGGGTTATTTTTCCGTTACGATACTCTCAATATCTCTTTTGACTTTTTTAGGTTGGTTTTTGTTATATGGAAGTTTGGAAAAATCTTTGATTGTTGCTATCTCTGTTATCGTAATAGCCTGTCCCTGCGCTCTTGGTCTTGCTACTCCTATGGCAACTCTTCTTGGTATCTCAACTGCGGCAAAAAAAGGAATACTTTTTAAAGAGGCTTCTTTCCTTGAGACAATGGCAAAGAGTGATATTTTGGTTTTGGATAAAACAGGAACTATCACGAAAGGAAAACCAAGTGTTGTTTCATTTGAAAAATTAAAAGATTTTGATATAAATAGTCTCTATTCATTGGTTTTAACATCAAATCATCCAATAAGCAGAGGAGTTTTAAACTATCTTTTGGAAACCTGTGAAGATTTAAAAGAGGTGCCGTTAAATAATATAAAGAGTGTTGAAGCAAAAGGGATAGAGGCAGAATATACAGATAAGAAAATCATAGGAGGAAATCTTGAACTTCTGAAAAAAAATGGTATAGATTTTTATATGGAGAGTGAAAATTCTCTGTTTATTTTTGCTTTCGGAGGAGAGGTCAAGGCTGTTTTTGAGCTAAAAGACGAGATAAAAGAGGATGCTACAGAAGCTATTTTAAAAATAAAAGAGCTTGGTATAAAGACTGTTATGCTTACTGGGGATAATGAAAAAACCGCTTTAAAAGTGGCAAAAGAGATAGGAGTTGATGAAGTTTATGCTAAACTGTTACCGCAGGATAAATTTTCTTATGTGGAAAAACTGCATGAAAAAGGCAGTATAGTAGTAATGGCGGGAGACGGTATAAATGATTCTTTGGCACTCTCTTGCAGTGATATAGCTATTGCCATGGGAAGCGGGGCGGATATTGCCATAAGTGTCAGTGATGTTGTTTTGATGGATGAAAAGCCGATGAATCTCTATCTTGCTTATAAAATAAGTAAAAGATCATACAGAATAGTAAAAGAAAATATTGCACTTTCTGTAATTTATAATATTATAGCCGTACCTGTTGCCGTAATGGGATTTGTTAATCCTTTGGTAGCAGCTTTGTCGATGTCTCTTAGTTCCCTTTTGGTTGTGGGAAATTCGTTTAGAATAAGAAAGGATAGATAATGAGCAGCGGTATTGTTGCAATGATGCTTGGTGTTTCAACTTTTTTGGGAGCTTTGGGTTTGGCAGCTTTACTTTGGGGACTTAAAACAGGTCAATTTGATGATACATCAAAATTTCTTGACGGTGCAAGATTTGATGGTGAAGAGGAACTTAGGGATGCTGTAATGATGGAAGAGAAGAAGAAAAAAGCATTGGAGAAAAAAAGAGAAGATAAACGGGTAATGCCCGATTAAAGGAGAGTTATGTCAAAAAATGAAAAAAACTACTGGCCGCATTTTATAGTCGGTTTGGTTTTGTTTACAGTGGGAATGGGTACTTGGACGGTTGTAACCGCCATAAACAATCCCGTAGAGATGGATAACAGTTATATGAGAAATTATCATCAGGTTGATGCCGATCTTAATAAGATTCTTCAAAAAGGTGCTGTGTTTGATAAAAACTATGAACTTAGTTTGTTAAATAGTGATTTAAAAGAGGGAGAGAATGAACTGAAAATCGATATAAGAGACAAGAGCGGTAATATTGTCAAGGATGCAAAGATAGAGATTTTGGTAACAAGACCCGAAACAACAAAACTTGATAAAAATTTAAAAACACAATTTGATGGAGAAGGATACAAAGCGAAAGTTCTGCTGGATAAAAAGGGAAGATGGAATATTCAAATAAGAGTTATGATAAAAGATTTGGAAAAGTTTAAAACCTATAAACTTCATACATCATAAAGGGATTGTTTTGAATACAATCCTTTTTGATCTGGACGGAACACTGATAGACTCTACCGAAGCGATACTCTCTTCATTCCATGACTCTTTTGAATATTTTAACAAAAAATCACCTCCTGATGAAAATATACTCTCTTTGATAGGTCATCCTCTTGATTTCATGTATGAACATCTAGGAGTGGAGAAAACAAAAGTTGATGAGTTTGTATCAACATATAAAAGATTTTACAGAGATCGTTCAAAAGCAATGACAAAATGGCTTCCAAGAGCCAAGGAGACTATTTTAAAGGCTTCAACTATTGCAAAAATAGGAGTAGTAACGACAAAAACCGGCAGATATTCAAAAGAGCTGTTAGAACACATGGGAGCTTTAAGCTATTTTGAGATAGTTATAGGAAGAGAAGATGTTATATATCCAAAACCCCACCCGGAACCGATTTTAAAAGCTATGCACAAAATGAATGCACACAAAGAGAAGTGTTGGATGATAGGAGATACATGTTTGGATATAGTTTCCGCAAATCGAGCGGGAATTAAAAGTATTGCAGTACTGTCAGGTTACGGAATTGAAAATGATCTAAAAAAGTGTTCTGATGAAATTAAAAAGTGTGCATTTGAAGCAGTTGAGTTTATAGAAAAATTAATTTAAGATATATAAAGCGTATATTAAGATATCTTTCTTTACAATAGAGGACAAAATCAAATCAAAAATAAGGAGAACTTATGCTAGAGATGAGATGGCATAGTCGTGCCGGACAGGGAGCCGTAACAGGTGCCAAAGGTTTAGCCGATGTTGTTGCCAATACCGGAAAAGAAGTTCAGGCTTTTGCATTTTACGGCTCTGCAAAAAGAGGTGCCGCAATGACGGCATATAATAGAGTTGATGACAAACCTATAATCAATCATGAAAAATATATGAGACCCGATTATGTGCTTGTTATAGATCCTGCTTTAGCATATACGGCTGATATTACCGCAAATGAAAAAGAGAATACAAAATATATTATTACCTCCCATCTTTCAAAAGAGGAGCTTATAAATCAAATTCCCAAATTGAAGGGAAAAGAGGTGTATGTTGTTGACTGTATAAGAATCTCTTTGGATACGATAGGAAGGGCAATGCCCAATACTCCTATGCTTGGAGCGCTTATGAAAGTTTCAGGAATGTTTGATCTTGGTTTTTTTCAAAATGCTATGAAAAAAGTTTTGAAAAAATTTCCTCAAAAAATTATTGATGCTAATATGGCGGCAATAGAAAGAGCATATAACGAAGTTAAGTAATATTAAAAGAAAGGATCATCTATGGAATATGTAGGATGGGATGAAGTTACAACCGGAACTCTAATAGAATCATTTTCAAAGCCGACCGATAATGTTGCATTTATCAGGCCGGAGGAGAGAGCTTACTCTGATATGAACTCATATAAAGCAAGTGTTGCTTCATGGAGATTTATTAAACCTGTTTATAATAGAGATATATGTATAGATTGTCAATTTTGTTGGATATTTTGTCCTGATACATCTATAATATCAAGAGATAAAAAAATGATAGGTATCGACTATGAGCATTGTAAAGGATGTGGTGTATGCGTAGAAGTATGTCCTACCAATCCGAAATCTCTTCTTATGTTTGATGAGAATAAAGCAAATGAAGAGGCACTGACAGAGTGGCCGGAAAAAAAGAGAAAGGATAAATAATGGCAGAAAAAATAGCTTTGCAGGAAGTTGAAGTTTGGGATGGTAATATGGCTGCGGCTCAGGCTTTTAGACAAGCCCAGATAGATGTGGTAGCCGCATATCCTATTACTCCCTCGACTCCGGTTGTTCAAAATTATGCGAAATTTTTAGCGGATGGTTTTGTTGACGGAGAATTTGTTATGGTTGAGAGTGAACACAGTGCCATGAGTGCGTGTTTGTCTGCCGGAGCGGCAGGAGGAAGAGTCGCTACCGCTACAAGTTCTCAGGGTTTTGCTTTGATGGTGGAAGTTTTGTATCAGGCTTCCGGTATGAGAGTACCTGTTGTTTTACATACTGTAAACAGAGCTTTGGCAGCACCTTTGAATGTTAACGGTGATCATTCAGATATGTATTTGGGACGGGATGCGGGATGGATAAATCTTTGCTCCTTTAATCCTCAAGAAGCGTATGATTTGACTCTGATGGCTTTTAGAATAGCAGAAGATTTTGATGTCAGGCTTCCTGTGATGGTTCATCAAGACGGTTTTATCTCTTCTCATACGGCTCAAAATGTGAAACCTATTCAAGATGATGAAGCTTATAACTTTATAGGAGAATACAAAGAAGTTGATCCTATGCTTGATTTTTCAAAACCTGTTACTTACGGTGCGCAAACCGAAGAGGATTGGCATTTTGAACACAAAGCAAAACAGCATAAAGCATTGATGGATTCAATCTCTGTAATCGAAAAAACTTTTGAAGAGTTTGAAAAATTGACCGGAAGAAAATATAACGAAGTAGAGAGATATTTGATGGATGATGCCGAGATTGCAATTGTCGCTCTTGGAACTACGGTTGAGAGTTCTCTTTTAGCTGCTACACAATTAAGAGAAGAGGGAATAAAAGCCGGAGTTGTTGCTCCAAGAGTTTTAAGACCTTTTCCTTATAATGCTTTAAAAGATGCTCTAAAAGATGTAAAAGCCGTAGGCTGTCTTGATAGAAGTGCACCCGGAGGAGCTCTTGGAATGCTTTACAATGAAGTGGCGGCAGCAATGTACACATCTGATTCAAAACCGGTAATTAGCAATTATATTTACGGTTTGGGCGGAAGAGATATGACAATAGCTATCATAAAAGATATTTTCAAAGAGTTAAAAGCAAATGCAGATGCAGGTAAACTCACTACGCCTTTGCAACAATTTAGCGGCTTAAGAGGCCCTAAACTTGCTTTTTTTTAGGAAGGAGAAGCAATGAGTAAAATAATAAAAAATTTAAAGCAGTTTTCCACATCAAATGAGAGATTGGAAGGTGCCCATCTTTTATGTCCGGGATGTGCGCACTCTATTATAGTCAGAGAGTTGATGAATTGTACTGAAGATAATTTGGTTCTTTCAACTGCTACGGGGTGTTTGGAAGTTAGTACGGCGGTTTATCCTTATACTTCATGGGATACTTCTTGGATACATATAGGATTTGAAAATGCTGCTGCGGCTATTGCCGGTGCAGAAGCGATGTATCAAGCCAAAAAGAGAAAAGGAACTTTAAAAGATCCTGATGCTCCTGTCAAATTTGTAGCATTTGGAGGTGATGGCGGTACTTATGATATCGGTTTTCAGTCTCTAAGCGGTGCAGTTGAGAGAGGTCATGATTTTACATATATCTGTCTTGATAATGAAACTTATGCAAATACAGGTGGTCAAAGAAGTTCTTCAACACCTATTGGTTCATCTACCTCTACTTCTCCTGCCGGAAGAGTAAGTTATGGTGAAAAGAAGATGAAAAAGGATATGGTAGCTATTATGGCGGCTCACGGGGCGCCTTATGTGGCTCAAGTAGCTCCCAACAAATGGAAAGATATGATTGCCAAATTGCAAAAAGCACTTAATACAGAAGGTCCTTGCTATATAAATGCAATGAGTGCCTGTACAACAGAGTGGAAATTTGCGCCTAATGAGACTATCGATGTTTCTGATTTGGCGGTTGAGAGTTTGGTTTTTCCTCTTTATGAGATAATCAACGGAACAAAACTGAATATCACTTACAGACCTAAAAATAAAGTTCCTGTAAGAGATTATCTTGGATGTCAGGGAAGATTTAAACATCTTTTCAAAAAGGAAAATGAGCATATCATCGAAGAGTGGCAGAAAATGGTTGATGAAAAATGGGAGTATCTCCAAAGGAGAGAAGAAGCTTCGGTATAAAAGGCTTTTTGCCTTTTTGCCGAAATCAGGTGTAAATGAACAGTGAAAATTTAATAGCCTATCAAGGTGTTGAGGGTGCCTACTCTCACTTAGCCTGTAAAAATGCTTATCCCTCAATGGAGCCAAAGGCATGTGATTCTTTTATGGATGCAATGTGGATGGTAGAAGAGGGAAAAGCAAAGTATGCGATGATTCCTCTTGAAAACTCCACTGCCGGACGGGTAGAGGAGATCTACAGATTGATTCCCAAAATGTCTTTAAGTGTTGTTGAGGAGCATTTTGAACCGGTAGTACACTGTCTTCTTGCTCTTCCCGATGCTAAAATAGAAGATTTAAAATATGTCTCTTCACATCCTCAGGCATTGGCTCAATGTCATCTGAATATCCGATCTTTGGGGCTGAAAGCAGAAGCAAAACTCGATACGGCAGGTGCTGCAAAGGATATTTTAAAGTATAATGACAAATCACACTGTGCTATTGCTTCCAAGTTGGCGGCAAAACTTTATGATTTGCAGGTTGTCAAAGAGCATTTTGAAGATGAGAGGGGAAATGTAACAAGATTTTTTGTTCTTTCAAGAAAACGACAGATTCCAAAATATGAACAAAACAACTCATATATAACTTCCTTGCTTTTTCAGGTGAGAAATATTCCCGCGGCTCTTTATAAGGCGCTTGGAGGATTTGCCACAAACGGAATAAATCTTATTAAACTTGAGAGCTATAATGTAGGTTCAAGGATACAGGCAAGTCTGTTTCATGCCGATATCGAGGCTCATCCTGATATGAGACCTATGAAATTTGCACTTGAAGAACTTGCATTTTTTGCAGAAGATGTTAGAATACTGGGTGTGTATAAAAAACACCCTTTTAGGGAAAAATTTGAAGGAGATTACTGATGCCGATGTTAGACAGTTTTATGGTGGATCATACAAGGATGATCGCACCTGCGGTAAGAGTTGCAAAAAAGATGAAAACTCCGTGCGGAGATACGATAACGGTTTTTGATCTTAGATTTTACAGACCAAATATAGAAAAGATGGGAGAAAAGGGAACTCATACGCTTGAACATCTCTTTGCCGGTTTTATAAGAGATCATCTAAACAGTGATGATGTGGAGATCATAGATGTTTCTCCTATGGGTTGCAGAACAGGTTTTTATATGAGTGTTATGGGTGAACCTGATGAGAAAAGAGTAGCCAAGGCATGGGAAGAGTCAATGAAAGATGTGCTTAATGTAAAAAATCAAAATGATATTCCCGAACTGAATATTTATCAATGCGGAAGCTGTAAAATGCACTCTTTAAAAGAGGCAAAGGAGATAGCAAAAGATATTTTAGACAGGGGTATCGGTGTTATGAGTAATGAAGAACTTAAATTGAATGAAGATTTGTTAAAGGGTGCAACCTGTTAGTTTTAAATTTTTGACGCGGTACGAAAACCGCGTCAAAATTCTCCCTTATATAGCAGTGGTTAGTTAGAAGCAGCCTCTTTGGCAGCATTTAGAGCTTTTTCATACTCCGGTTCGGCAGTAATTTCAGGTACAAGTTCTTTATAAGTTATTGTTCCGTCTTTTCCTACTACAAATATAGCTCTTGCATTAAGACCCTCAAGCGGACCTTCAGCTATCAACAAACCGTAAGCATTTGCAAAGTCTTTATTTCTGTAATCACTTCCTGTTTTAACATTTTCGATACCTTCTGTTGTGCAGAATCTTCCGGCAGCAAAAGGTAAATCCATAGAGATAACGGTTATCTCTATACCGTTTATCTTAGAAGCATTTTCATTGAATTTTCTTGTTTCAGCCGCACAAACAGGAGTATCAAGAGAAGGAACCGCTACCAAAAGCTGAACTTTGTCTTTTGCCCCTCCAACTTCGATTTCACTCAGATCTGATCCTACAACTTTTACTTTTGGAGCTTTATCCCCTACATTTACTTCATTTCCTGCAAGATTTACATCATTGCCTTTTAATTTTGTCTTAGCCATTTTCATCCTTTTTCGTCTAAATTGATTTATATCAATGAAATTATAGCTAAATAGGATAAAAGTTGTCTTAATTAAATTATTTTTCTGTCGGTAGTTTATAAAAAAGCCATCCTTCTCTCATTAAAAAACCTTTTATGACATTATATACGCTGCCAAATCCGCTTTTTCCAAGAATTTCTGCTGCGTAAGCTGATCTTGCTCCACTCCTACATATCAAAATAATTTGCTTATCATAATCATCTTTGGCAATATATTCAATTTGTGCTATAAAATTTTCATTAAACTCTCTTCTGCCGTTTTTCTCTTCAAAGATAGGAATATTTACAGAACCTTTTGCGTGAAGACGCTGAAATTCCTTTTTTGTTCTGACATCTATCAGTAATGCTCCCTGCTGTTGTAACTTATATGCCTCATTGCTGTCAATGTTTTTATATAAAGAGGCAGCCGACAAAATGCTTGAAAAGAAAAAGGTAATGAATAGAGATAGAAATATTTTATGAACTCTTTTTACCATTCCTTTTTCCTTGGTTCAACGCTCTCAAGAGGATTTAACTCTTCTTCACTTAAATTTTTTATTTTCTCATAAGCAGGAAGTTCCCCAACACAGACTGCATCACAAAACGGACATATAACTTTGAAATCTTTGACCTCATCTATATTATAGACAGTACTTGCAAATTCACTTTTACAGTACCAGCATATAAATTTCAATTTTTTAAATACCATTGATAATCCTTTTTTGAAGTAATGAAATTAGACAGTTATTTTATCATAAAAAGAGAGGAGTCTTAAAAGAGAGGGAAAATATCCCTCTTTTTGAAGTTCTTATTTTTAACCGGCTTCTCTTATGCCGTAGTCTTGAGCCAGTTTTTGAAATTCGGGAGAGTAAATAAAAGAATCTATAAGCTTTTGTCTGTCTATTGAACCGTCAGCCAATTCGCCAAGCCAATAGTCATAGCCGCTTTGATCTGGTTTTCTTCCCATAATGGTCTGATAGACTCTGTCCAAAAAGTCTTTGTCGCTTAACTGTTTGTCTGTAAATTCTTTTGAATTAAAAAAGCTGTTTGCAACCTGTTGGGCGCTTTTTCTTCCGGCTAACAGCTCTTCAGTCCAGTAGTTCATTCCACCCTTTTTTGCATTTCTGCCAAGTGCTTTTGTGTACATTCTTTTTACAAAATCGGTTAATTTTTCTATACTCTCCTGAGCTTTCAGATTATCCGGGTCTATTGCTTCTATACCGTTTTGATCGGCTATTTTCCCAAACTCTTTTGAGTTTGCCAGATAGTATGGGAGTTCTGCTTTTGAGATTTCCATGGATGATATCTTTTTGTATATATCATCAAAAGTTGATTGGTCAATCTCTTTGCCAAAAAGTGCCGTATAGATCGTTTTTATAAATTCCTCGTCATTGTTATAGGTTGGTAAAAACTCTTTTTGTTTGGTCATATCCTCTATTATCTGGATGATGCTTTTACCTTTCTTTAACTCTTCTGACCATTTCTTGATATCCTCATCCGTAGCTTTTTGGTTTAAAAGGATCTCTTTTGCTTTGGATAGATACTCCTGGGTATTGTTGCTTTTATCAAAAATATCTATTTCACTGATTATCGCTTCTCCCTCCCTGTCTCCGAAAACAGGAACTATTTTGTATTGGTATTTTTCTCCGTCCACAATATCACTGTCTATATATTTTGTGGAGTCGGGAGAGAGAGTGTTGATGAGTTTGTCATCTTTATAGATATTCCAGCCTGTTTCATCATCTTCCATATCTACCCAAAACAGTTTGACGGCTTTACCGTTGTTGAGTGTAAAAATATCTCCTTTGTCTTTTGGAAAATCCGGAAAATTGCCAAAATGAGGAATTTTATCATCCAAAATTCCGTTTCCGTAAGAAGGTTTCTGGGGTGATGAAGGCAACTGAGGCTTTAGGGTATCGATGGCGGGTAGTTCGTTTTGAGTTGTTTTCTCAACACTTGGTATTTGTGGTTTTTCTACATTTGAAACCGTAGGAACTGTGGGTTTTGACGGCATTGTAGGTATTTTAAATCTTGTATCAGCACCATTTGCACCGAACAGACAAACATTACTTATAATCATGAATGCTATTAATGATTTTTTTGGTTCCATGAGAGGTTCCCCTTTTTTTAGAAAAATGTTTACAATATATTATACAGTTTACTCTTTTTATCCGTTATAAAAAATTAATTTTATTTTACACTATAAATTTTCCATGAATAAAATAAGTTTTCATTATATTGATATTCGGGATTTTTTTATAAGAGTTGATTTTTAATATATAAAAGAGCCAAATTACAGTATTTTATATAAACAGGAATAATTATTTTTAAAAATATCCTAAAGAAAGTATTTAAATATTAGAATAATAAATACCTTCTAACTGACCTTACGCACTATATCGTATCCATAGTAAAGAGAGAAAGTATCTAATGCAAGGCGGTTGTTTTTTAGCATAGCCAAAGCTATGGTGAAAGACAACCAGTTTCTAATTAATGTTTTATGATTTTTTTGATTAACAGCTGTGGGGTTACTATACCTCTGAAAACATTTTTTGAGATGGAAAAAACAATATCTATTTTTTCTCCTCTGTAGATTCTTGTCTCAAAGTTAAAATCAAGAGATTCCAAAGTAGCCGTATCTTTTTGTAAAATCAGTTTTTGGTGATTTTTGTTTTTTCCTATAAGTTTGTCGATTTTTACATAGACATTTTTTATGGTAAAAAGGGGTATGGGATTTTCCTGCCCGTAAGGTTCAAAGTATTTTAAAATTTCCAAAAGTTTAAAATCTATCGCTTTGGCATCTATTTCTCCCAAAATCTCCTCTTTGGGGATAAAGAGCTCTTTTGGAAGTTTTTCAAATCTCTTTTCCATATTTCTTTTAAAAAGCTCAAGATTACTTTTTTTGATCGAAACTCCGGCAGCTCCTTTGTGTCCTCCGTATCCCAAAAGAATATCTTCCTCTTTTTTGATCATTTTAAATATATCGATCTCGCCTACGCTTCTTGCACTTCCTTTTGCCTTGTTCTTATTGACAGAAAAGAGTATTACCGGAACCTTGTATTTTCTTACCATTTTTGCGGCAACTATTCCGACAACTCCTTCATGCCAGTTCTCCCCCCATCCTATAATAATCTGTTTGTCTTTTGAGATAAACTCTTCGGCTTTTTCAAAAAGTTCTTTTTCTGTCTCTTTTCTTGCATTGTTTAACTCTATCAGATGCTCCAGTCTTATAAAAGCCTCATCCATTGTTTTTGATTTTAAAAAATCATAAGCTATTTTTGCATTTTCCATTCTTCCGGCACTGTTTAGCAGGGGAGCCAACAAAAATGAGAGATCTTCGCTCAAAAAATTATCTTTGCCGTAAACGGTTTTGATCGCTTTTATGGAGTTTCTTTTTGATTTGTCAAGATAACCAAGACCGCACTTTACCATTGCCCTGTTTAGATCTCTAAGTTCCATCATATCGGCAACTATTGCAATAGCCAGAATATCCAGAAATTTTGAAAGGTCATAGCAGATACCAAGCTCTTTTTTCAAAGCTGCACACAGATACCATGCCACCTGTGCGCCACAGATTTCGGTAGATGGAAATTCACACTCTTTTTGTTTGGGATTTACTATCGCATAGGCATCGGGAAGTATGTTTATCGGTGTGTGATGATCTGTTATTATCAGATCAATATTTCTCTCTTTACAGACTTTTGTAGCATCTATGGCGGTTATTCCGTTATCTACCGTTATAATTACATCAGCATCAATCTCTTCCACTATTTTTGGGCTTATACCGTAACCGTCCTTGAAACGATCAGGGATTTTAATCCTGTATTTGACATTTAGATCATCAAAAAATTCACTGATGATAACAGAAGAGACAACACCGTCAACATCATAATCTCCTACGATTGCTATCTTCTCTTTTTCATCTATCGCTTTTTTTATCCTCTTTACCGCTTTTGTTATATCTTTGAAAAGATGAGGAGGAGGAAGCATAGAAAGTTTTGTGCATCTGTCCTCTTTGAATCTTTTGGATAAGATATTATAGATATCCTCTTTTGTCAGTATCTTATCCATGTTAATTTTTATGCTTTAGTGAAGCGTCGATAAATCCCTTTATAACTCTGTTTGGATTTTGAAGGCGGGATGTAAATTCAGGATGAAACTGAACCCCTATAAACCAGGGATGTTTTTTTAGCTCTACCGCTTCGATAAGAGAGTTTGATTCACCGCTGACGATCATTCCGTTTTTTTCAAATATCTCTTTATATGCCGGATTTGCTTCATATCTGTGTCTGTGTCTTTCATATACTCTTTCTTGATTGTCATAAATTTTTCTAAGAAGAGAACCTTTTTTTGTATTGCATTCATATTCTCCAAGCCTCATGGTTCCGCCCAGAGGACTTTTGTGGGTTCTTATCTGTTTTTTGCCACTAGCATCTATAAATTCGTCTATAAGATAGATAACGGGATTTTTACACTCTTTGTCAAATTCATGGGAATTTGCATCTTCAAGTTTCAAAACATTTCTTGCAAATTCTATCAGGCAAAGCTGCATACCAAGACATATTCCAAGATAGGGGATTTTATGCTCTCTTGCGTATTGTATAGCCTTTATTTTGCCCTCTACTCCTCTGTGTCCGAATCCTCCCGCTACCAATATACCGTCAAGATTTTCCAAAAGTCTGTTATCTGCTCTGCTCTCTATCTCTTCACTGTCTATCCAGCTGATATTGACTCTTGTATTCAGATGGGCTCCGGCGTGGGTCAATGCCTCTATCAGAGATTTGTAAGACTCTTTGAGTCCCACATATTTACCGACAAATCCTATCGTTACCTCATCTTTTGGAGCAATAACTCTCTTTACCAAAAAATCCCACTCTTCCATATCGGGATTTAATTTACCAAGAACGAGATTTTCTCCTATCGGTTCTAAAATATTCTCTTTTAGAAAATTAAGAGGCACTTTGTATATCGATGCCGCATCTGCTGCTTCGATAACGGAGTTTTTCTCCACACCACAGGAGATGGCAAGTTTGTTTTTGAGGTCTTTTGGAAGTTTGTGTTCACTTCTGCATATAAGCATATGGGGAGTTATACCTATCCTTCTTAACTCCTGGACACTGTGTTGGGTCGGTTTTGTTTTGAGTTCTCCGGCGGCTTTGATAAAAGGGATCAAAGTTACATGCACAAACATAGCTCTTTGTTTGCCCATTTCCGCTTTCATCTCTCTGATAGCTTCCAAAAAGGGCAGACTCTCTATATCTCCTACCGTTCCGCCTATCTCTATGATAAGGACATCTTTGCCTTTCCCTGCAAGTTTTATTCTCTCTTTGATCTCGTTTACGATATGAGGTACCACCTGAATCGTTTTTCCAAGATAATCGCCTCTCCTCTCCTTTTCTATAACAGACAGATATATCTGTCCTGTTGTGATATTGTTGAGTTTGGATAGATTTGTATCCAAAAATCTCTCATAGTGTCCGATATCCAGATCGGTTTCTGCCCCGTCGGAGGTAACAAACACCTCTCCGTGTTCAAACGGACTCATAGTGCCGGGATCCACATTGAGATAAGGATCTATCTTTAACATACTGACATTTAATCCTGATTGTTTCAAAAGTGCGGCGATACTGGCTGAAGTTATCCCTTTTCCCAGGGAACTTAAAACTCCTCCCGTTACAAAAATATATCTCGTGTTCTTTTTTTCCATCTTGTTCTCGTCTTTTTTTGCCGATTATTATATAATAGCTTCATAAAAAAAGGACTTAAAGATGAAACGAACAATTTTTATCAGTTTTTTGGCGGCTGTATTTTTAAATGGCGCATATATCAAACCTTCAAAAGTTGAGATTTATCAAAACGGATCTTTTTTGACAAAAGAGATTGTAAAAGAGCAGAGCGAGAAAGAGGTCGAAGCAAAAGTTACCGTACCTTTTAATATCTCTTTGCAGGATATTGATATAAAAGAGGCAAAAGGGTGCAAGGTAGAGGATATCTCATTGAAAGAGAGCAAAGATTACAGTGATGAACTTCAAAATGAGATAGAAGAGACAAAATCAAAAATCACCTCTGTAAATAACAAAATAGAATCCCTAAAACAGAATAATAAACTTCTTCAAACTCTCTCTTTGAACAAGATAAAGACAACAGCAAAGAGCATAATCGAGATATCCGATTTTCAAAGCAGAAAGATTTTTTCAAATCTAAATGAGATATCAAAGCTGAAAAAAAGATACGATGAACTTGTGAAAAAACTCTCCCGACTGCAAAAAAAGAGAGCTTCAAAGTTTTATAAAACTCTTTTTGTAAATCTCTCCTGTCAAAATGATAAAACAGCAGCGGCTTTTGTCAAATATCCTTTTGAGATCAAAAAGGAACTCTCTTATAATATCTATGCGGATACGAGAGAGAAAACCATTCAGATAGAAAACAGACTTGTTCTTTTTCACTCAAGCGGAGAGGATTTGAAAGATATAAGCGTTGTTTATGCCTCTTATCCGAAGATAACCCAGATAGCTCCGACACCGTTTTATCCGTGGTATATAGGAGTTCATAAAAGAGACAAAAGTATTGCCATGGCAAAGGAGAGTTTGGGAATATCACCGGCACCCATGCCGACTCAACCGGCAGTCTCCTATGGCAAAACAACCGCAAACGAATTTTATCAAATAGAGCATATCAATCTAAAAAGTGGCAAAGAAGAGAGGATAAAACTCTCCGAAGATAGATATAAAGCCGATTTTTCGATAGAGATAGACGGTTATGCAGATGCTCATCCTTTTATCACTTTTAAATTTGACTCGAAAAAATTTTATAACGGTTCAAATGCAAGATTTTATCTTGACAACGCTTTTATAGGCAGCAGATATTTTAATCTCGATAAGAAAAAGGAACAGAAACTATATTTTGGAGAGGATCTCAATATCAAAGTACAAAAGAAACTTCTAAAAGATTTTACACAGGAGCCTCTGTTTAGTTCAAACAGGATAAAAACCACAAGGATATGGGGATATGATATAAAAAACAGCCATCCGTTTGATATAAAAGTAGATTTGATCGAAAAAACGCCTGTTTCAAAAAATGAAGATGTCAAGATAGAGAGTATATCCAAACCAAAATATGATAAAATAGAGCCAAACGGAAAAACTATCTTTAATCTCTTCCTAAGAAGCGGTGAGGCAAAGAGTATAGAGTTTGGATACAGTATCAAAAAACCGAAATAGGAAATATTGATGAAATTAAAATATAAACCATGTGGCGAGTATATGACAAACTGTTATATCGTAAATGTCAATAAAAAAGAGTTTATCATAGATCCCGGCATAAATGCTGCCGAATGGGTGATCAAAAATGTAAAAAATCCCGTAGCTATTTTAAACACTCACGGACATTTTGATCATGTCTGGAGTAACAGTGAATTGAAAAAAAGATTTAACATACCTATCTATATCAACAAACAGGATGCGTTTTTTTTGGAAACAGCCCAATTTGGTATGGGAATGCCCAAAAGCAGAGCTGATTATAAGGTGGAAAATAACGAGAAACTGAATATCGCAGGAGTCGAGATCAAATTTTTACATTTTCCCGGACACACTCCGGGATGTTGTGTGATAGAGTTTGAAGAAGCATGGTTTAGTGGGGATTTTATATTTAGAGGCTCCATAGGAAGGGTCGATTTTCCTTACAGTGATCCAAAAGCGATGAAAGATAGTCTAAGAAGATTTAAAAAAATTTCTTATGACAAAGAGGTCTATACCGGACACGGAGAACCTACAACGATAAGACAGGAGCAAAAACACGCCGATTACTGGATAAGGATGATATAAAGGCAAAAGCTAAAGTGCTGTTTTAAAAAAATCCCTGAATTTAGGCTGTTTGATCCTATCCAACACTCTTTTCCTTAAATTGGAAATAGAGAGTTTTTCTCTTCATGATTTTATATTTTTACCGATTTAGATCAAAATACTTTAGAGGTAAAATTATGAACAGTTCTCTTTCTTCTTACTCCATGCACTCTTTGGATCTCTCTTTTCAGACAAGTTCGGGAGATATGATATCTTTAAATCTTTATGATAAAGAGAGTCTTGATTATAAGAGGAGATCCTCTTTGGATACTGCTTCAGATGAACTTTTATTGACAAGAGAGAGAGGTATGGCTCTTCACTATGAGGGTAACGGACTTGACGAACAGGATAAAAAAGAGATAGCACAGGCTTTAAAAGAGGTGGAGGAGCTGTTATCATCGTTTCTCTCTCCAAAACAGATGCGGGAAAAAAGAGAGCAGTCAAAAACCACACAAAAGATTTTGGATATTCTTTCTCCTCTAAAGGATAGGGGAAAGAGAGAAAAAACAAATTATCTGAAAAACTCTTTGACAAATACTTTTGATGATATTTTAAAAGCAAACAAACAACAGGATGATACTTTTAAAATCCTTGATGATATGTTTAAAACTGTTTTGGAAGATTTTGAGCCTTTTAGGTATTATGCGTAGTTGAAGAACAGAGATTTCGGATATACTTTTTCAATTCATTTTTTAAAAAATCGGGTATTTTTATCTCTTTTTGAGAATATTTAAACGCAGTGAGTTTTTGATTTAGAGAGATAAATTCTTTGTCGTCTTTATCGGTTATCTGTTGGACTTCCAAAGAGAAGATATAAAGTTCATCTCTCTTTTTGAAGTTCAAATTTTTTAATATTTTACAGGGATCTTTTTTCTTCAGGGCGGTTTTTTTGGGATAAAATTTGGGGTAATATTTTAGTATCAAATATATAAAGACTGTAAGGAGAGTCAAAAACAGAGATATTATCAAATAGTGATGAAAATTCGGCAGAGCTAAAAGATCATTCATACTCTTTTCCTGAAAAACAGATTCAGTTTCTCGAAAGGTTCATCATCTGTAAAAATTTCCAGATAATCTATATCCGTTTTATGGAATTTTTGATACAAATTTTCATAATGACTTTTAAATCTCTTTTTGTAAATTTTTAGAGAGGAATTTGTTACAAAATAACTCTTTTCTTTTAGACTTTCATTGTCTGTAAGAACCGCCTCTTTGAAAGTTTCGGGTTTTGTCTCATATCTGTCTCTTATAACAACTGCCACCGTATCATGATGATATCCGAAAAAACTTAAATCAATATCATATAAAAAATCTCCCACAAATATAACAAGAGATCTTCTTACGATCCTTTTATATAAAGAGCTTATATCAAAGTTGTTTTTTTCTCCCAAAACCTTTTTTTCCAAAATATCTTTTACAAGATTTTCAACTCCGTATAAAAGTTTTGAGGGTTCATAATATTTTATATCTTTGGATGATATGTTAAATGCACTGAATATATCTCCTCCCTTTATAACGGAGTATCCAAGCAGTGCGGAAACTTCAGCCAAAAGTTCATGTTTTAGTCTGAGTGTGCCGAAAAAAAGTGTTCCTCCGAGCAAAGTTACAATAACTATGTTTTTACTCCTCTCCTCATGCAGTACTTTTACATAAGGCTCTTGCATCCTGGCTGTGGTTATCCAATCTATTCTTCTGGTATCATCACCCTGTGAATACTTTTTTATCTCACTAAAATCATATCCGTCCCCTTTAAAAAAAGAGATGTGAGAACCAAAGATCGATGAAAAGAGCGTTTTTTTTGATTTTAAAAGTATCTCTTGCATATTTTTCATGGTATTTTTATCTTCTCAATGATCTCATCAAGGATATTATCGGCGGTTATCTCTTTTGCTCTTGCTTCATAGTTTAAAACAATTCTATGTCTTAAAACAGGTTTTGTCATATTTAAAATATCGGTTGGCGTTACAAACTCTTTTTTGTTTATAAAAGCTTTTGTTTTTGAAGCTCTTACTAGATCCAAAGTTCCTCTCGGACTTGCTCCAAGAGACAAAAGAGGATGTTTTCTTGTTTGAAAAATAATTTTTAGAATATACTCTTTTAGATGATGCTCCATAAATACATTTTTAACCTCTTCTCTGGCGGTAAGAAGTTCGTCTCTGGTTACAATCTGTTGTATCTGCTCTTTTTTCTCTTCCAAAATTCTGTCTATGATCATAAGTTCCTCTTCAAAAAGAGGATATTTTATGATACTTTTTAACATAAATCTGTCAAGTTGAGCCTCAGGCAGATTGTATGTTCCCTCCTGTTCTATGGGATTTTGGGTAGCCATTACCAAAAAAGGTTCTTGCAGTTTGTAGGTTTTATCACTCAGTGTTACCTGCTTCTCCTGCATAACTTCCAAAAGTGCCGATTGGACTTTTGCGGAAGCTCTGTTTATCTCATCTGCCAAAAGAAGATTTGTAAAAACAGGTCCTTTTTTTATCCTGAATTCGCTCTTTTTGGGATCATATATTTCGCTTCCGGTTATATCGGAGGGCAGCAGATCGGGGGTGAACTGTATCCTTTTAAACTCCACTCCCAATGCTTTTGCCAATGTATTGATCATTGTTGTTTTTGCAAGACCCGGAACACCCTCAAGGATGATATGTCCTCCTCCAAGCAAAGCTGTAAGAAGCTCTTCTGTCAATTCCTTTTGTCCTACGATAATCTTTGAAATTTCTTTGTTTATTTTCTCTATCATCTCAAATCCTTTAATATCTCTCTTTTAATTTTTTTCAGGTTCACTCTCTTTTTCTGATAGACTGAATTATCCAAAAGCAAGATATGTTTTTCAAATCTCCTGTTTTTTTGCAAAATAAGAATTTTTAGTAACTCTTTTTCATCTTTTGCTTTGGATATCTTTTGTGATAAAGTATTGTCTCTTTTTGGAAATTTTAAAAGTTTTGCAGTAATAAAACCGCTCAGAAATATAATCAAATATCCGAAAAATATCTTTATATTTTCAAAAAAAGGTTTTATCTTTTTGGGAGAATTTTCTTTGTCCGCAAGAGTTGATTTTACACTCTCTTTTATGGATATCTCTATCGGTTCAAGTTCTGTTTCTCCTGTTTTTTGGTAATTGAAAACTGTTATCTTTCTCTTTTTTATCCTGAAACTTTTTTCTGCTATTATTGCGTACTGAAATGTTGCTTTGTATCTGAATCCTTCTGGTGTCAGTTTTTGGCTGATTTGAGGTTTGTCCTTCAGTATTTTTACACCTTCTGTTTTGGGAGTAAAATTTATATCTTTTGGAAGATAACCTGTCCCTTTGATCGTATAGACAAGATATACGGGGCTGAATGCGGAAGCTTTTGTTTTATCAACTTCCCTTTTTATGGTATATCTTCCGTAAAACATAGCTTTTGGCGTTTTTTTGACAAATATATCAAGAGGTTTCAGTTTTATACCTCTCTTTTCCCAATCGATATATTTTATCTGTTCGTCTGCTGAGCCTATAAAGGTATCACTGAGTTGTTCGTCTGTTACCTCTTTTGAGACAAAATGAAACTTTATCTCTTTTTGTCCCTCTTTTAATGGAAAAAGTACATAAGAGATATCAACCATCTTGCCTTTTGAGAGTTTATTTAAAAATCTAATATCAAAATCTCTGTTTTTTATTATAGAAAATTCAAAATTATATATTTTCTTGTCTTCTTTTTCTATATGAAGGGTGATCAAAAGAGGTTCTTTTACAAAAAGTTCGTTTTTGGAAACCAAAAGGCTGTATTTTATATTTGCAAAAAGAGGTAGAAAAAGGAAAAGCAGACTACCAGGGATTTTTTTCATTGATATATCCTTTGTTGATCATTTCATAGACTTTGGAGCTTAGTTTGTAATTTTTCTTTCTCTTTTTTATTTTTACTGTTATATTCTGTTTTTTCCCTTTTTTATCATCTCCTCCTCCCGAAGATGAAAAATCGGTTGCATTCATATTTGAACCCCCTTTTTTTTTGCCTTTTTTTGATAAATCTCTTTTGTTGCGGGAGATCTTTTTGCTTTTTCTCTCTCCAAAAGGCAAACTCTTTTTCTCCTTTTTCAAAAAAACAGTTTTTGAGAGTTTATCCATCACTCTTTGACTCTTTTTTAACTCAAGGGATTGGACATAATATTTTTTTGCTCTCTCATACTCTTTAAGATGATTCATGCAATCGCCCATTCTCTCATATAAAAAGCTTTTTATAGTAAAATCTTTTGTTTTTATGGTTCTGTAAAGCATAAAAGCTTTTTTATATTTGTTAGCATGAAAATAGCTGTTTGCCAATGCCGTTTTCTGTTCCAGAAAGGGGGCTGATTTTGAGAGGTAGTGTATGGCTTTTTCAAAATCTCTTTTTTTGTAGGATGAGTATCCTTTTTGGATATAGTACTCATCCAGTATTGATGCCTGTGATTTGAAAATAAACAGAAAAGGGATCAAAAATTTTAAGATTTTGTTAAAAAAAGTGGTATTTATATAGATGAAAAGCACCATTGCCGATATCAAAAAGATATAGTAGTACTCTTTGTATCCGGTTTTTTGTTTTAGTTTTTGATGTTTGTTCTTAAACCTTATCTTTTTCAGCAACCTTTTTGCATCATTCAAAGGATTCTTATTATAAAAAAACTCCCCGTTGCATGATTTTGCAATCTCTTTTAATTTGGGGTTTAATCTGCTTACTACCAATTTACCTCTGTTTTTGAGATATCCTTCATCGGTTTTGATCAAAGAACCCTCTTTTGATGCTATTCCCGATATAAAAAGTTTTATATTGCCTTTTTTGCAAACGGATATGATATCTTTTGTATCTTTTATATCCCCTCCGTCACTCAATAAAACAACGGTTTTTTCTTTTTCTTTAAATTTTGTTATAAATTCAAGAGTCTTTTTTATATCGGTTGATCTGGAGATGATAAATTTTGGATTTAGTGCCTCAAGAGATGCTTTTATCATATATGTATCGTTTGTCGGCGGGGAGAGAAGAAGAGGATTGGATGTAAATGCTATCAGGGAGTATCGGTATTTGTCGTTTAACAGATTTTCTGTTACCTTTTTTGCATATTCAAATCTATTTGGTTTTAGATCTTCTGCCATCATCGATCTTGATACATCGATTGCCAAAAAGATCGTATTTTCAGACTCTTTTATTTGCAGTTTCTGAAGCTTGACAGGTCTTGCGGCAGATAGGATCAAAAAGATAAGTACAAGAGGAAACAGTTTTTGTTTTTTTAAATTTTTATGAATAACAATCTCTTTTGCAAACGGAAAATTATCGCCCTTTTTTTCTTTAAAGCTGATAAAAAAAAGCATAAAAGCCGGTATAAGCAGCCACAAAAAAAAGGAATCCAAAAAAATCAAAAGTATCTCCTCAATCTGTAAAGCAAAAGAGCCAAAGAGAGTAACAAAGGATACTGGAAAAGAGTTCTTTTGTTTAGGTAGCTGTTGCTTCTTAGCGGACTTGGTTCAAGAGAATCTATCCTTTTATAAATTTTTTCAAGTTCCTCTTTGTTCTTTGCGTCAAACATTTTTCCTTTACTCTCTTTTGCGATTTTTTCTAAAAGAGATTTGTCAAAATCTTCTCCTATCCCTATCGTATATATTTTTACTCCTCTTTTTTTGGCTTTTAAGAGGGCATCTTTGGGAGATATCCGACCGCTGTTGTGCCGTCCGTCCGTTAGCAGAATGATAACCTTTTTTTTCGCATCGGAATATTTCAAAAGTCTCAAAGATTGCTCTATCGCTTCTCCGATAGCTGTATTGTTGGAGGCTATTCCCACATAAAGATACTTTAACATCTTTTTTAAAGCACTCAGATCATAAGTAACCGCAGATGCCGGATATGCAAAAGATCCAAAAACAACGACACCCGCATTGTCATCAAATCTTTTATCCAAAAAATCTTCTGCCAGTTCCATGACAATATCAAATTTACTTCTGCTTTCATCTCCAAATCCTCTCTCACCCATCGATCCGCTTGTATCTATACTCAAGATCAAATCTCTCCCTTTTTTCATACTTTGAATTTTTTGATCATAGACAAAAGGATTTGACAAAGAGATCACAAACAATACAAATATAAGAGAATCTAATAAAAAAATTCGATTGACACCGGAAGATTTTAAAAAATCTGTTTTTTGGAAATAGATACTCATTGCTGATTCTCTACACTTGACAAAACATATAACAAATGGCAAAAATAGGAAAACCATCGGATATTCAAAACTTAAATTCATAAGTTATTGTATCAAAAAAAATTATATTTGTAGAGGTTTTTGAAGAAAAAAATTATAAAAAAAAATTATAATGAATTATTGGGTGAAATGAGTGGGATTTAAATCCCGCTCACTGTTTTGTTTTTGCTTTTTCTATCAGATCGTTTAGTCTCTCTTCATATAGTTTTGCATGGTTCTTATCGGTTGATTCAAATCTTGTAACAAGGATTGGAGTTGTATTTGATGCTCTTACAAGTCCCCAGCCATCCTCAAAGATCACTCTTACACCGTCTATTTCTATGATCTTTTTGATTTTCGGAAAGTCTTTTGGAGGATTTTTCAAAAGAGTTTTAAGTTTCTCTATCAGTTTGAACTTTTCCTCTTCGGTAGTTTTTACTTTGATCTCTTCGGTTGAGTATGTCTTTGGAAGTTTCTCAAGCTCTTTGTCCAGATCGACTCCGTGATAGATAAGTTCCAAAACCCTGAAAGTGGCATAAATGGCATCATCATAACCGAAATACCGATCATTAAAAAAGATATGTCCGCTCACTTCCGCCGCAAGATCGGCATTTAGCTCTTTTATTTTTACTTTTAGATTGCTGTGACCGGTTTTATACATAACTGCACGACCTGTTTTGTTGATCTCGTCATACATTACCTGAGAGCATTTGACTTCGCCTATAACGGTCGGATTTTTCATATCTTTTGCAAACAGGAGTGCAAGTTCATCGCCTTTGATATTGTACTTTTTGGTCAAAACCGCTATCCTGTCGGCATCTCCGTCATAAGCAAAACCGATTTGGGCATCATTTTTCAAAAGCTCTTTTATATCTTTTAGGTTTTTTTCGATGGTGGGATCGGGGTGATGATTTGGAAAAGTGCCGTCTGGTTCGCAGTAAAGACCTTTGTAATCCAACTCCAAAGAGTCCATGATCTCATTTATCACGCTTCCTGCCGCACCGTTTCCGCAGTCAAGAGCTATTTTTTTGGAAAATCCTCTCAAAAAATCAAACTCTTTAACCATAAATTTTATATATTTCTCTTTTGCATCTATCTTTATAGAGTTTGTATTGTCCTCTATTTGCATATCAAGGTGATTTTCCACTTCACGCCCCAGAGTGTAGATATCCTCTGCAAAAAAGGGATCTTTATCCAGAGTTATCTTAAATCCGTTATACTCTTTTGGATTGTGAGAACCCGTTATCATCACGGAAGCAGAGCTTTTTTTGCCGTCAAACTCCATAAAATTGGCAAAATAGTTTACAGGTGTTGCCACAAGTCCCATATTTAAAACTTTCACTCCAGCTTTGTTCAAACCGCTTGTGAGATAATCGCAAAGCAAGGGAGAGTGGGTTCTTGCGTCATAACCTACTGCAACAAACTCTCCTTTTTGCTTTATCCTTTTACCCAGAAAATAGCCTATGAGTTTGACACTCTTTTCGTTAAGTTCTTTTTCAAAGATACCCCGTATATCATACTCTCTAAAAATCGATTGCATTTAGCTCCCTAATACTCTTTGACATAGGCTTTTTCACCGTGAACAGCCTCATCTATGCCTTGAGACTCATCATCTTTTGATATTCTAAGTCCCATTATTTTATCCGTTATTTTGAAGATAATAACAGTTAAAACGATAGAGTAGATCCCTACAGCTATCAAACCTACTATCTGATACCAAAGCTGTGAAAATCCTCCTCCAAAAAAGAGACCTTTCACTTCACCGATAGATGGTTTTGCCAAAATTCCAAGCATGATAGAGCCTACTATACCGCCTACTCCGTGAACTCCAAATACATCCAAAGAGTCATCATATTTGAATTTGCTTTTTGCATAAACAACAGTCCAAAAACAGACAAGAGCCGCCATTATACCGATAATAAAAGCTCCGAAAATATCAACAAATCCCGATGCGGGAGTGATAGTGGCAAGTCCTGCTATAAATCCGGTAAAAAGTCCCAAAGAGGTTGGTTTTTTAAATATTTTCCATTCCAAAAAGAGCCAAACCATACCGCCTGTAAATGCCGCTATCGTAGTGGTAAATGCTGCCGAAACGGCAACGGCATTCATGCCAAGCGCACTTCCTCCGTTAAAACCAAACCATCCAAACCACAAAAGACCGGTTCCTATGGCAACAAGAGGCAAACTTGAAGGAAGCATCAGTGCCTCTTTTCTTTTTCCGAGTATAATAGCCCCTACAAGAGCGGAAAGTCCAGATGTTTCATGCACAACTATACCACCGGCAAAATCCAGAGTACCGAGATTTGAGAGCCAACCTCCGCCCCATATCCAGTGGGCAACGGGGAAATAGACAAAAGTAGCCCATAAAATGCTTATAACAATCCATGCGGAAAATTTCATCCTTTCTATAAAAGCACCTGCCATCAAAGCAACGGTAATGGCTGCAAATGTCATCTGAAAAAAGATAAACAGATAGTGATATAGATTTTCTGCTGCGGGAGCCGCATCGGTAGGATTTATGCCTGATAGGAAAAGATATGTAAATCCCCCTGTAACTCCCCCTATATCATCTCCAAAAGTCATACTGTAACCATATATCAGCCATATCAAACTAACAGTGCTAAAAGCTATCATAACCATCATGATCGTATTTAGCATACTTTTTACTTTTGAAAGTCCGCCGTAAAAGAGTGCCAAAGCGGGTATCGACATCAAAAGAACCAGAGCCGTGGAAATCAAAATCCATACATTATCGGCAACAACTATTTTCATGATTTTTTCCTATAAAGCTTCATCATCTTCTTCGCCGGTTCTTATCCTGATAGCTCTGTCAATAGAACTTACAAAAACTTTTCCATCTCCTATCTTACCGGTTCTTGCGGCATTGACGATTGCGTTTACCACATCATCGACATCTTCTTCTTTAACCATTGTTTCTATTTTTATTTTAGGTAAAAAATCAACAACATATTCAGCCCCTCTGTAAAGCTCCGTATGTCCTTGCTGTCTGCCGTATCCTTTAACCTCCGTTATCGTCATACCGTTTATACCCATTTCGCTAAGGGCATCTTTTACATCCTCTAGTTTAAATGGTTTTATAATAGCCTCAACCTTTTTCATTTCTCCTCCTTTTTTGTAGATTTTTTTTCTTCTTTTGGTATATAAGCTTTTTTTATAACAACTTTTTCAATGGGTCTGTCATATTGTCCCGTTTTTATTTTGTTTATTTTAAAAACCGTTTCCATGCCTTTTACAACTTTGCCAAAGATTGTATATCCTCCGTTTAGCCACATTGCGGGGGCTACGGTTATAAAAAACTGACTTCCGTTTGTATTTTTACCTCTGTTTGCCATAGCAAGAAGCCCGGGTTTGTCGAAAATAACATTTGGTTTAAATTCATCCTCAAATGGTTCTCCCCAGATGGACTCTCCGCCCATTCCGGTTCCTGTCGGATCTCCTCCTTGTATCATAAAGTTTTTTATAACACGGTGGAATATGGTACCGTTGTAGTAGCCTTTTCTGACAAGAGATGTAAAGTTTTCACAGGCTTTTGGGGCAACATCCCAAAAAAGCTGTAATGTTATATCTCCTTTATTTGTTTTTAGAATCACATGAGAAGGTTTGTCAGCGGCATTTAAGGAAATAACTGTAAAAAACAGTGTTATCAGTAAGAAAATCTTTTTCATAATTTTATTCTCCTTTTTTAAAATAGTACTATTTTAACACAATCAGATTTTTTTTGCTATAAAAAGAGTTGATATATCCATCGAGTAGCCTTTGGCTTTTAAGACCTCAAAACCACAGCTTTCAAGCTCTTTTATCAATTTCTCTTTTGTCAAAAATCCCTCTATCGAGTTTGGAAGATAATTGTATGCCTCATAATTTTTGGAAAGAAGTCCTCCTACAAAAGGAAGAATTTTTTTCATATAAAAATCTCTTATTTTGGACATCAAAGTTGCTTTTTGAAGTTTTGTAAACTCCAAGATCACAAGCATTCCTCCTTTTTTCAACACTCTGTTAAACTCATTTAATCCCTCTATCCTGTCAACAACATTTCTAAGACCGTAAGAGATACTCACTATATCTACACTCTTATTTTCCAAAGGCAGATCTTTTGCCTCTCCTTTTATGAATTTTGCATTTATATCTTTGTTTCTTGCCTCTTCAAGCATTCCCTGCGAAGGATCTATACCTATGATATTTTTTATATCTATATTTGCATTTTTAGCTCTTTTATCCCAGTAAATGCACATATCTCCGGTTCCGCATGCAACATCTGCTATAAGATCAATCTCTTTTTTACCGTAGTATCCGAAAGTAAGATCACATGCTTTTTTTCGCCATATCGTATCTACGCCAAAACTCAAAACCCTGTTTGCCAAATCATAGGTTTTGGCTATTTCGTCAAACATCGTAACTATTTTTTTCTGTTTATTCAATTTCATCCTTAATTCTTTTTGCATATAGTAACGAATTAGGAGTTAAATATTATTTAAGAATTATGCCGTAACCGTTTGAAGTTTTATGGAGTTTGTACTTATAGTATCCGTCAAGAAGAAATACAACTCTGTAATAGCCTTTATGATTACCTACGGTTATATTTTTTATAAAGGGAACTTTTGTATTTACAGATTTTGAAACTATATCACTGGGATTTTTGAAGTCTATGATGATTTTATTGGGTTTTGTCATCATAAAGTGGCGAATTTTTCTGTCTTTTGTTTTTAAAAAGATTTTTCTGTTTTTGAGTATAACGGTTAAAAAACGGTTTATTTTTATAGTTTTACTTTTTGTAACATTTTTCTTCTGTTTTGCAGTGGAGAGTGAAGAGAGTTCTTCTCTTTTTTGTTTTATAATAAGAGGTTTATGCCAATCTATTCCTTTTTCGACAGTAACTGTTTTTGCAGAAACGGAGCCGTCAAGATTTTGATATTTTATGGTAATCTCTTTTAATACTCTGGCACTGCTTGGCAGATTTATAGTTTGGGAGAGAAAGGGATGATGCAGATTTTCTTTGTTGGTCGGTTTTTTTGTCTCTTTATTGATTTTGGACGGTAAAAAAGGATTTTCCCTTGCATTTGAGTTTAGAAATAAAAATGATAAAATCAAAGCTATGATCAAAGAACTCTTCCCCAATATGGCTATTCTCCTTCGAGCTGTTTTAACTCAAAATATTTTTTTTGTAGTTTTGCATTCTCTTTTTTCAGATCTTTTGTTCTTTTTTCCAATCTTTTTTCAGTATTTTGAAGATTTAATAGCATCTCCAACGAATTGTCTCCAAAAAGCATATTTCCTATATAGATTCCAAACATTATAACCAATATAACCAAAAAGACCGCTTTTATATAAAAGCGGCCGTCTTTTCTTTTTTCAAAATCTTTATAGTCTAAAAGTTCTTCGGAGATATTTTTTTTCATTATTTAAAGAGAGATTTTCCTAAATATTCGCCGTATCCGAGTTCTCTCTCTATCTCAAGAAGTCTGTTGTATTTTGCATTTCTCTCTCCTCTTGCAGGAGCGCCGGTTTTTATCTGACCGGTATTTAAAGCTACGGCAAGATCTGCTATGAAAGCATCCTCACTCTCACCGCTTCTGTGGCTTACTACACATGTATAGCTGTTGGTATGGGCAAGTCTGATAGTTTTCATCGTTTCACTGACGCTTCCTATCTGATTTAGTTTTATCAAGATGGAGTTTGCTATGTTTTGATCGATACCCTCTTGTAAAATCTTAGGATTGGTTACGAAAATATCATCTCCCACAAGTTGAACTTTGTCTTTTAATTTTGCAGTCAGGATTTTCCATCCGTCCCAGTCATCTTCAGCCAAACCGTCTTCGATAGAAACGATAGGAAATTTGGAACACAATTCATTATAAAAATTGACAAGTTCCTCTGCACTCAATATCTTTCCTTCACCTGCCAAATCATATTTTCCGTCTTTATAAAATTCACTGCTTGCAGCATCAAGTGCTATCGCTATCTCATCACCGGGTTTATATCCCGCTTTTTCGATGGCTCTTAGGATATATTCCATAGGTTCGGTATTGTTTTTGAAGTTAGGTGCGAAACCTCCCTCATCTCCAAGTGCGGTGGAGTGTCCGTCCTCTCCTATCAGTTTTTTAAGTGTATGATAAACTTCACTACTTGCTCTTAATGCCTCTTTAAACTCTCCAAATCCCACAGGCATTATCATATACTCTTGAAAATCGATACTGTTGTCGGCATGACTTCCGCCGTTTATGATATTTAACATCGGAGTCGGCAAAACCAGAGCATTGCTGCCGCCCAAATATCTGTACAAAGGAATATGCAGACTTTGCGCTGCTGCTCTTGCTACCGCCATAGAGACACCCAAAACGGCATTTGCTCCGAGTTTTGAGTAGTTGTCGGTTGAATCCAAATCTTTCATAATGGCATCTATCTCTGCCTGGTTGAAAGGACTTATACCTATCAGTTCATCGGCAATCGAAACATTGACATTTTCACACGCTTTTAAAACACCTTTGCCAAGATATCTCTCATCACCGTCTCTTAATTCCAATGCCTCTTTTTTCCCTGTACTTGCACCGCTTGGTACAATTGCACTTGCACTGGTTGCATCGCTTAATACGACAGTAGCCCTTACGGTAGGGTTTCCTCTACTGTCCAATACCTCATCAGCATAGATATCATCTATATAGATCATTTTTCTTCTTCCCCTTTCTCATTGGTTTTATCGTTAGGTTCAAATCCCATAGCAATTTTTATTCCATCTTCTATCTCTTTTTCAACTTCGGGATGCTCTTTTAGATAAGCTTTTGCATTTTCCCGTCCCTGACCGAGTTTTATATCTTTGTAACTGTACCATGAACCGCTTTTGTCCACGATATCAAATTTCACTCCATAATCGATTATCTCTCCCTCTTTGGAGATACCCTCTCCAAACATTATGTCAAATTCCGCAGTTCTAAAAGGAGGGGCAACTTTGTTTTTTATAACTTTTGCTTTTACCCTGTTTCCTATCTGCTCTTCACTCTGTTTTAGGGTTGCAATTCTTCTGACATCTATTCTGACGGAAGCGTAAAATTTAAGAGCGTTTCCTCCGGTTGTCGTTTCGGGTGAACCGTATCCCATCATGCCTATTTTCATTCTTATCTGATTGATAAAAATAACCGTTGTATTCATTTTATGCAAAATTCCGGTCAGTTTTCTAAGAGCCTGAGACATCAGTCTTGCCTGAAGTCCCACATGCTGATCGCCCATATCTCCTTCAATTTCGCTTTTTGGAGTCAATGCCGCAACAGAGTCTATAACAATCAGATCAATTGCACCGCTTCTTGAGATGGTTTCTACGATATCCAAAGCCTGTTCTCCAAAATCCGGTTGGGATACCAAAAGATTGTCCGTATCCACTCCGAGATTTTTGGCATATTTTGTATCAAGTGCATGTTCTGCATCTATAAAAGCGCAAACTCCACCCTGTTTTTGGGCTTCTGCAATGATCTGCAAAGCCAAAGTCGTTTTTCCCGAACTCTCCGGTCCGTAAATTTCTACAACTCTTCCTTTTGGAACTCCGCCTATCCCAAGAGCGATATCAAGTCCCAAAGACCCAGTACTGATAGCATCAATAGGCTCTATCTTCTTCTCTCCCAGTCTTACAAGTGCACCTTTTCCAAATGCCTTGTCGATCTGTTTCATTGTCAAATCTAAAGCTTTCTTTTTTTTGTCGTCCATTTGTAGGAATTTCCTTTTCAAATTATTTTCTTATTTTAGCATAAGCATATTGTAATATAAATAAATTTGGATGAAGCAATAATTGTAGTTATCGGATTATCAATCCTTTTTTTTAGTCAGTGTCTCTTTTATATCTTTGATCAAATCCTCGCTCTTTTTTTGCAGAATATTTTGGTTGTATGCCATAGCTCCTTTTGAGATATAGGACTGAAGATTTACTATTTTATCTTTTATCTCCAATAGATCTCTGTTTTCTTTAGATAATTTTTCTAATTCCGATTTTAAGGACTCTACTTCTTTTTCCAAATTATTATTGTCTTCAAGTAATTTTTCGTTTAAGAAACTTGTATCTTTTTTTGTCAGCATCAGTTTTAATCGGCTGTTTTCAGCCTTCAATGCAGTAAGCTGTTTTGATAAATCGGATCTTATTTTCACAAGATTTTTTATATCCTGTTCATATTTTTCATTTTGCTGTTTTAAAAGCGAGAGTTCCAACCTCTGTTTATGAAGGGCATCTTGATACTCTTGCTGCAAAGTGTTTAACAGAGTATCCAACTGTGTAATAAAAAAGGTCTTTTTAAGAGCAATTTTTTTTGATATATCATTTAACATCTGTTTGCCTCATCTTTTAATTTTGGCTTAAAGTGACTTTAAGTATGATTATACAATGCCGTCTGTTTATTATATCATAAGATGTAATAATTTATTTATTAAAACTTTACTAAAATATGAAAAATTTTACCATAAGGACTTTTTTTGAGAAAGATTAGTGTAGCCCATTCGCCCGATGCAGATGATATTTTTATGTTTTATGCTGTGAAATTCGGTTGGATTTCATTAAAAGATACAATTTTTGAAAATATTGCATTAGACATAGAAACTTTGAATGAAAAAGCTCTAAAAGGAGAGTATGATATAACAGCTGTCAGTTTTGCTCTTTATCCTTTTATCAAAGAGGATTATGCACTCTTAAGAACCGCTGTCAGTTTTGGAGAGGGTTACGGTCCTAAGCTTGTTAAACGAAGAGGAGAAAGATTAAAGAGAAATTTTAAAGTTGCCCTAAGTGGTAAATATACGACAAATGCTCTTTTGTTTAAGATAGCCTATCCCGAAGCCAGAATCGTTTATAAAAATTTTCTGGATATAGAAAAAGCCGTAATCGATAAAGAGGTGGATGCCGGAGTGCTGATACATGAAAGTATCCTTGAGTATGACGAGAGTCTGGAGTGTGAAAGAGAGATATGGGATATATGGAATGAACTTTCGGGAGGGGATTTGCCTCTGCCTCTTGGGGGAATGGCGATAAGAAGGTCTATTCCTCTTCTTAGAGCGATTGAGTATGAGGAAGTTCTTACAAAAGCGGTGGAAGTAGCCCACAAACATAAAAACATACTTTCAAAAATGCTTCTTGAAAGAGATCTCATAAGAGTAGATGCCGCCCAGCTGGAAAAATATCTTGGACTATATGCCAACCAAAACTCTATCAGTATGAATGAAAAACAGTTAAAAGCTCTTGATAAGCTTTTTGAGACAGGATATAAAAACGGTTTTTATGATGAAGCGATATTTGCAGAGGATTATCTGCTTCCGCAGGAATACAAAGATTACAGATTTGCATAAAGGATAGATAATGGAATCAAAACTGATAGGATTGGGAGTTGAAACTTTTAAACTGGCTCTTTATCTCTCTTTGCCTATGCTTTTGGCAGGGCTTATCATGGGACTTATGGTCAGTATCTTTCAGGCAACTACCCAGATAAACGAAATGACTCTCTCGTTTGTTCCAAAAATCGTTGTTGTAGCTGTTGTGATAATCTTCACAATGCCGTGGATGATGAATACGATGATAGATTTTACGACAAAAGTTTTAAAGATGATTCCTACATTTTTGTTTTGAATTTATGGCTGTTTTAAAAAAAAGAGTAGATTTTGGCAGATACTCCTCTATCAAAATAGGTCCTGTTTTGGATGTGGTTTTGATAGATAAAATCGAGAAAATACCAGATGAATTTTATATTGTCGGAGGGGCAAACAATCTGCTTGTGTCAAACAATCCTCCTCCTTTGGCTATGCTCTCAAAAAGATTTGATTATATAGAGATAAAAAACGGCAAACTTCATATCGGAGCGGCTACAAAAGGAGGACGGGTTGTCTCTTTTGCAAAAAAACACAATATCGCAAATTTTGAGTTTATGCAAAAGATACCGGGTACGATAGGCGGGATGATCAAAATGAATGCGGGATTGAAAAATGAAGAGATATTCAATCACCTAACAGCCGTAAAAACTCATAAAGGTTATATAAAAAAAGAGGATATTTTGCACGGATACCGCTATGCCTATATAGAAGAGGCGGTTTTTGAAGCTGTTTTTGAGATTCAAGAGGGATTTTCACAAAACAAAATAGAGATATTTAAGAAGATAAGAAAAAATCAGCCAAGTGATCCGAGTGCAGGAAGCTGTTTTAAAAATCCTCCAAGCGATTATGCCGGACGGCTTATCGAAGAGGTGGGATTGAGAGGATACAGGATAAATGATGCGGCATTTAGCTTTAAACACGCCAATTTTTTGATAAATCTAAAAAACGCTTCATTTGGGGATGCGATAGAGCTTATAAAAGAGGCAAAAAGGAGAGTTTATGATAAATTCCGTATTATTTTGGAAAATGAAGTTAAAATTCTTTAATTTTTATTACTTTTATCCGATATATTATAAACTGACCTTATGCACTATATCGTATCCTATAGTAAAGAGAGAAAGTATCTAATGCAAGGCGGTTGTTTTTTAGCATAGCCAAAGCTATGGTGAAAGACCAGTTATAAAATATAGATTCGATATTTTAGGAAAAATAATGACAGATGCCGCAAAAGAGATGACATTAAGTAGTGATATCAAAAAATTAAAGTTATTATTGGCAGGAGATAACAGAGAGATTCAAGACTGTCTAAGTGAAAATGTAAAGAAAATTTTTGTCTCTGCCAATCCTGAAAACACATTTGAACTCTATCTTAAAACTTCCCCTCATTTGGTTATTGTGGATATGGATGAGTATCCTTCATCAAATATAAAATTGATAAAAAATATAAGAGAAAAAGATTATAGTATTAAAATAATTTTATTATCAGAATCTTCAAACATCTCATATTATATAAATGATCTCCCTTGTGAGATTAACGGCTGTCTTTTAAAACCGATAGACAAAAACAGACTCTACTTTTTGTTAAATACTCTTGTAAAACATATATATTATACTGACATAGAGAAGAAAAAGAGAATTTTAGCTCAAAAGATACTGGATGCGGGAGAGGATTTGATCACTGTGGTAAATGATAAAAAAGTTGAGTTTTCCAACAGAGCTTTTTTAAACTTTTTTGATGTGAAAACAGTGGAAGAGTTTAATGAAAGGGGCAGAACATTATGTGATTATTTTATACATAATGAAAATTATTTTGGTTGTGAGGAAAATTCAAAAGAGTATTTTATAGATGTTCTGTTAAAACTTCCACGGGAAAAAAGAGTGGTTTCAATGATCATTGCGAAATATTTTGAACCTAGAGCTTTTATGCTTAAAATCAACAAGCTAAACAACAAACAGGCTGTTTTGGTCTTCAGTGATATTACCAGAATCTCTTTAAAATCAAAAGAGTTTGAAAAACAGGCGTTATATGATGAACTGACAAAAATATATAACAGAGTCAAATTTAACGAAATGCTTGATTTTGAGGTGGAAAGAAATAAGAGATACGGAAATAATCTCTCTTTGATTATTTTGGATCTTGATGATTTTAAACAGATCAATGACAATTTCGGACATCTCGTAGGAGATCGTATCCTGGTGGAAACGGCAACGGTAGTCAAAAATACCATAAGAGCGACGGATATCACGGCAAGATGGGGAGGAGAAGAATTTGTGGTGCTTCTTAGTAACTGTGATTTGGAAAATGCCCGAAAGGTTGCCGATACGATAAGAGAAAAAATAAAAAACTTTTTTGTCAAAAATCCGCCTGAAATAACATGCAGTCTCGGAGTGGCTCAGTTAAAAGAGTATGATACAAAAGAGAGTTTTATCCATGAGGCGGACAAAGCCCTCTATCGGGCAAAAAGAAACGGTAAAAACAGAGTGGAGATAAGCAAGTAAATCTTTGTCAGATGCCCATAATATCTTTTACAGGTTTTTTTTTCAGGTTTTCTATCGATTTTTGCTTATCTTTTGTTATTTTGGATATGTTTGAAAAATAGAATTTATAAAGAGCCTCTTTGGTTTTTAGTTTTTGCATATCTATCATCTCTTTTATCTCTTTTTTGAAATCCTCTTCATTTAAGATTTTATCAACCTCTATCACTATTTTGTCGGTTGCTATCCATCCTACAACAGCTCCTACAACTCCTCCCACGGCAGCCCCAAAAGGTCCAAACAACGCTCCGGCTTCTGCACCTGCTGCCGCAGTTCCTCCGGCAGTGGCGGCTTTTGCTCCTATCTTTATAGATGCTTTTGCGGCTAGTTTTATTGCCAACTTTTTGCCCATTGTTTTTGAAAAGAGTTTTGCACCCAAAAAAGCTCCCGTTGCGGAAGCTCCGCTTGTTCCTGCGGCTTTGAGCAAATTCGGATAGGAGGATGTAAATCTCTTTAATGTATCCTTTTTGGTGATGTTTAGTATCTCTCCAAATAAAAAATCCGTTTCACTGTCATTTAGTTTCAAAATAGTTTTTATCCTTTTTTGCGTACGGTTAAAATCCTCTTTTAAAACAGTTTTCATTTCCTCTTTTATATCGTTTAAGGCACTGTTTAGATTTTTGTCAAAATTTGCCGGTTTAAAGAGCTTTTTTTCCAACATCTTTGCCATTTTATCGCTTAGGATCGATAAAAGTTCCGTATATTCTCCTCTAAGGCTGTAATGAAAATCTGCAAAGTTATCGATATGCAAATAGAGAGGTTCGTATGCTTTGTCTATGTTGTTGCAAATGGATTGTTTGATTTTCTCTTTTGATATTTTTGAAGAGTCTTTTATGATCTCCAAAATTTTTGGAGAATTTTCTTGCAGTTTTAAAAGCATCTCTTTATAGGAGAGTTTTTTTTCTTCTGTTTTGTTTAAAGCAGTTAGCGTTATCAAAAGATAAACCGCAGCTAAAATGAAGATGGTTATCCAAAACCATCTCCAAAAGACAATATAATCTTTTTTTGACAAAGTTTTTAGCCCTTTTTTTGTAGATTATAGCATAAGAAAATGAGATTTGGATCTCATTTTCCAAATTATGCCAAACAGTGGGCAGGTTCTTTCAATGCTTCTATGATCTCCTCAAGTACCTGATCGGCTTTGTCATGCTCTATCTGACAGGTTCCCGCCGCTAAATGACCGCCTCCGCCGTATTTTAACATCAAATCACCGATATTTGCTTTTGAAGATCTGTTTATGATCGATTTTCCTACTGCAAAAACGGTATTTTGCTTTTTAAATCCCCAAATCCTGTGTATGGAAACATTACAAAGAGGATAAAGAGCATAGATCATAAATCTGTTACCCGGATAGATAGTCTCTTCATTTGTCAAATCAAGCAACGCAACATTATCATGGATTGTAGTGCATCTTTTTATCTGATGGATAAATTCTTTGGAATATTTGTTATAAAGTTCAACTCTTTCAACAACATCGGGAAGTTTTAAGATATCCTCTATATCATGATCTTTGCAGTAATCTATAAGATCCATCATGAGATTGTAATTTGAAATTCTAAAGTGGTGGAATCTCCCAAGACCGGTTCTGGCATCCATCAAAAAACTGAGAAGATCCCAACCTTTTGGGTTTAAAATATCATCTGCGCTGAACATTGCCGCATCTGCTTTGTTTGCCGCATCCATCATCGGGCGAAATTTTTCAGGAAAAGAATCATCTCCTCCGTAATACTGATAAACCACTTCGGCAGCAGAGGGGGCATCGGCAACGATTATGTGATTGTCTCTTGCCTCTTTGTTTCTTACCGTTTCGCTTGAGTGGTGATCAAATGCCAAACCGACCCCTTCTACAAAGGGCAGATTTGTCGTTATATCTCTTGAAGTTATCTCTATCTTGCCGTCTTGCATGTCTTTTGGATGTACGAATTTGATATGATCTATCAAATCAAGATGCTTTAAAAGCACAGCACACACCAACCCGTCCATATCGCTTCTTGTTACAAGTCTATATTTCTTCTTTTGCGTCATACCGATTTCCTTTTTTACTTTGTAAAAATTTCTTATATAAATCGGCATATTCTGATAAAAATGCAGATGTAACAAAAAGATACTATCTCTCAAGCCACCTTTTCAAAAGAAAAATCCACAACTTCAATCATTCTTTTTTTGGATTTCGCTTCAAAAACAACAGCTTCCAGGTTTCGGGCTACTTCATCGCATAAAGAAAACAACACTGATGACCAAATCTCTTTCAAAAAATGTTACAATAATAAATAAATATGAAAGGTAACAATGATATTTAAATTTATTATTTTAGCTGTTATTATCTATATAATCTATTTGACATTTTTTAAAAAAGAGAGTGTAGTGGCAAGGAAAGAGCATAAACCAAGAGCAAAAAAAGAGGAAGATAGTGAGATAATGGTGGAGTGTGTGAAATGCGGTGTTTTTATCAGTTCCAAGGAGGCTATTATAAAAGATGGTAAATATTACTGTTCAAAAGAGTGTGCGGAGCTTAAATAGATGATTATCATAGGACATCCTCTTGTGGATTTTAAACCTTTTTATAAGATAGGTGATATAAAAAGCATTAAAAACACTCCTCCAAACAGTATCTTGCTGTTTGAATTTAATGAAAATAAAATTTCATATTTTAGATATTGTAGAGAAAACGATATCTCTTTTGCGGTTGAAGTAAAAGATACAAAAGAGCTTTTGATCACAAATGCCAATAAAGCCTCTTTTGCTCTTCTTTCTTTGAAATTTGCAAAAGAGGCTCAAAAACTGGCTGATGATTATTTGTTTGATATGAGAATTTTGGCTAAAATAGAGAGTGAAGAAGAGATGATAAAAATGTCTCATGAAAGAATTGACGGAGTTATATTTAAAAGGAGTATAATCGATGGAGAGAGTTAAAACTATATTTTTATTGACGCTTTTAACGCTTCTTTTTATCTGGATAGGTGGAATATTCGGAGGAAAAACGGGGATGCTGATCGCTCTTGTGATGGCGGGAGTGATGAACTTTGTAAGTTATTTTTATTCGGACAAACTTGTTTTAAAACAGTATCATGCTATTGAGGTAACTGAAGAGGAAGCTCCAAAACTCTATCAGATTGTTAGAAATCTCTCAAGGAAAGCAAAACTTCCGATGCCCAAAGTTTATATCATCCCAGAAGATGTTCCAAATGCTTTTGCCACCGGAAGAAATCCCGAACATGCGGCTGTTGCCGTAACAGAAGGACTTTTGAATCTTTTGAGTGAAGAGGAGGTGGAAGCTGTTTTGGCACATGAATTGAGTCATGTCAAGCATTATGATATTTTGGTGGGAACAGTAGCGGCGACAATAGCCGGAGCTATAGCGATGATAGCCAATATGATGCAGTTTGGTGCAATGTTTGGAATGGGCGGAAGTGATGAGGAGAGACCAAATCCGATTGTTATGCTGATCCTTGCCGTTATTTTGCCGATAGCGGCGAGTGTTATCCAGATGGCTGTCAGCAGAAACAGAGAATTTATGGCAGATGAGGGGGCTGCGATGATCACGGCTCATCCCGAATGGCTGCAAAGCGCTTTGATAAAACTTGAAAATTACAATGCAAGAGGTTTTTTACCCGAAGCTACGCCCGAGAGTGCGCATATGTTTATCATAAATCCTTTTACCGGTAAAAACATATCTTTTAAGTCGCTCTTTTCCACTCATCCGAGTACTCAGGAGAGAATAGAGAGATTGGAGGAGTTAAAAAAGAAAATATAGAAGGGATTTTAAATCTTTTTAAGTTAGTTAAAATATAATTTCGGTTCAATTTCAAAGGGAAAGAGGGACAAATGAAGAAAATATTTTTACTAACAGCAGTTACTGTTTATACACTGTTTGCAGCGCATACTTTTGCACCCAACCAAAAGTGCAAAAGTTGTCATCCGAATATCTACAAAGAGTTTCAATCAACTCAACATGCAAACTCAACGATTTTCAAAGATGAGATCCATGCGGCGGTTTGGAAGAAAAATCCAAAACATCTAAAAGCCAAAAAATACGGTTGTGCAAAATGCCATACTCCGGCGGCTGATGATATAGACAAGTTAAAACAAAAAGGTGTGGCATATCTGCCAAATATCAATAATGCTACCCAAAACGAAGGTGTCTCATGCGCATATTGTCATAGAATAGAATCAATAAAACATGCAAAGAAGATGAACAGCAATATCATATCCAAAGAGCCGAAAAAATATTTCGGTACTTTAGATGATCATATAAAATCGCCTTTTCATAAGATAGATACGACAAATCAAAACTTCAAAAACGGGAATGTCTGTATCGGCTGTCATTCCCATAAAAAAAACAAGTTTGGACTCAATGTCTGTTCAACCAATATTGCCAACGAAATGGACGGCGCAAACTGTGTAAGTTGCCACATGCCTAAAGTAAAAGGAAGCGTATCAAATCTAAGAGAAACAAAAACCCACACATTTCACGGATTTCCCGGAACTCACTCTCATCCTGATATGCTCTCAAAATATGTCGATATAGAGTTTCTAAGGGATATCAAAGATTTTCAGATAGCCGTGAACAATAAAAGTTCCCATGCTCTGACACTTCATCCTATGCGTTTGATGAAGCTGAATGTTAAAGTGACAAGAGATGGCAAAGAGATAAAATTTCCTTCCAAAATTTTTGTTCGTGCCATAGGAGTCAACGGTAAACCCACTCCTCCGTGGTTGGCAAAAGAGATAGTCAAAGATACAAGCATAAAAGCAAATGAGAAGAGAGTTATAAAGTATGATTTTGAACTGAAAAAAGGAGATATTGTAAAAGCCGAACTTGGATATTATCTTGTCAATCCAAAACTTCACAAAAAATTTGGACTTCAAAATAATAAAAAAGCTACCGCTTTTACTGTTTTGAAAAGTAAAACTTTCAATATAAAAAAGTAAGAGCCTTAGAGAGGTAATCTCTCTTTGGCCAAATTTTCAAGCAGTTTATCCGCTTCGCAAAAAAGTTCATAGCCTTCTATGCCTTTTTGTTTTAAGGGAAGATATTTTATATAGACTCCCCAGAGATTTTTGGCTCCTTTCATATTTCCCCGTCTTACCAACTCAAAAACACTTGCTGCGTTGATATAACCTTTTAAAAGATTTGCAAGAGGATTTGAATTTTTTTTATACTCTTTCCATACACTTTCCAAACATTCATGAGCCTCTTTAAACTCTTCATTCTCTATATGTTTTATAAATATTTTTAATGATTTTTGCATTACTATCTTACCACTTTAAAAGTATTACATGCATTGATATTTCCGCTTTGATAACCTGTATAAAACCATTTTTTTCTCTGCTGTGCGCTTCCATGTGTAAAAGAGTCCGGTACGACATAACCTTGAGAGTTTTTTTGCAATGTGTCGTCTCCTATCCTTGAAGCCGCATACAATGCTTCGTCTATATCTCCGGCATCGAGGATATGATTTTTCTGTTCGTCTATCCTTGCCCATACCCCGGCGAAACAGTCTGCCTGAAGTTCTGTTTTTACAGAGAGTCTGTTTGCTTCTCTTTTGTTTAAAACCCTCTCTTTTTCATGGACTTTTGGCAATATTCCCAAAAGATTTTGCACATGATGACCTATCTCATGAGCTACGACATAAGCCTGTGCAAAATCCCCCTGTGCATGAAATCTGTTATGCAGTTCGTCGAAAAATCCCAAATCTATATAAACTTTTTGATCAACAGGACAGTAAAAAGGACCGGTTGCACTGTTTGCACTTCCACATGCCGAAGAGGTGTAACCTTTGAACAGAACCAAAGTCGGTTTTTTATATCTCATACCGTTTCTTTCAAAAACATCACTCCAGACATCTTCCGTATCTTTTAAAACCACACTGACAAATTTGGCATATTCTTGCTCTTTTGGACTTGGATGATACTCTTTTGTGCTTGGAGCCTGAGACATGGACTCAGACAGTACGGCATTTAAAACAGCTCCGATGTCTCCCCCGCTCATAAAATAGGTAATAGCAGCAGTCAAAATTATACCGCTGATTGTCAATTTTTTGCCTCTGGTGCTTCTTCTGTCCTCGATATTGGAACTTCCTTCTCTATCTCTCCATTTCATATATACTCCATATAAAAGTTCTTGATATGATTATATATCATACTGCAAAAGTTGTCAAGATAGGAGTTGTCATAAAAAGTTGCATTGGATATAGGTCGATTTTATCACAACCTGTTGTATTTTTGATAAAGTATTAGGGAGAAAAATAAAATGATGAATTAGATGAATTTGATTTTTTATGCCATTTATGGCATACTATATTTAGTTTTATCTAAAAAGTATCTCTAAATAAGGTTTATTATGAACAGAAAAGATTTAATATCAAAAGTTATAAAGAGAAAAAAAGCTTTAAATCTGACAATAGAACAAATCGCAAATTTAACAGGTTTGGGATATAGAACGGTTGCAAGATTTTTCGGTGGTGCGGATGTAAAATTAAGTACTGTAGAAAAGATAACAAATATTTTAGGTTTGGATTTTGCAGGTAATGAAATTATAAGCAAAGAAAAACTTTTAGAAAAAAGAGCCAAACAAAAAGCTTTATATATTGTTTCTTTAGTTCAAGATACCTCTTCTTTGGAAGAACAAGGATTAAGTAATAATAGATTAAAAGAGCTTTTAGAGTTTACAAAAAATCAATTTTTAAATGAAAATAGAAAACTTTTATGGGCTGATTAAAAATTATGGATGATAAAACAAAAATTACAGATGCAACATATATAGATGATATTTCAGGTTTAAAACTTAAAATATCAAAAGTTTATACAATTAATGAAATATATTTTCTTGAAGCTCAAAATATTGCAAAAGCAACTATTAAATATTTAAGTATAAAACCAACTAAAAAAATTGCTCCTTTTAGTTTTGAATGGCTTTTAACGCTTCATAAAGAAATGTTTTATGATGTATGGGAGTGGGCTGGAAAGATAAGACAAGTAAATTTAACAATTGGTATAAAACCTTATTTAATATCGATAGAATTAAAAAAACTCGTAGATGATATAGAATTTTGGGAAAAGAGCAGAAGCTTTGAAATAATAGAGACTGCTTCAAGAATTCATCATAGAGCAGTTTTTATACATCCTTTTTTAAATGGTAACGGAAGGTGGGCAAGAATGCTCGCAAATATATATTTAAAACAAAATAATTTAGAGCCTACAAAATGGAATGAAAATTTATTATCTCAAAGTAACTCAATAAGAAAAGAGTATATTAAAGCTTTAAAACTTGCAGATAATGGAGACTTTAGTAAATTGATAGAACTTCAAGGGAAAAATATCAGCTAAAAGTTTGATATATTAACAATTATGTCGTTTTTTGCAATTTCAGGTTTGATTTATGTGCTTTTAATTTGGTTGCGGAGAGAGGATTTGAACCTCTGACCTTCGGGTTATGAGCCCGACGAGCTACCGAGCTGCTCTACTCCGCGTTGTGGATGGGGTAGAGGGATTCGAACCCCCGAATGACTGGACCAAAACCAGTTGCCTTACCGCTTGGCGATACCCCATTGAGTTAGGAGTGAAATTATAATCATTTTTTTCTTATTTGTCAAGTAATTAGGGTATAATTTTTCAAAAATTTTATTGGAGAGATTTAATATGCCCATAGAGAGAGTAAAACAGGCTTTGACAGATATAAAACAGGGAAAAATGGTTGTTATGATTGATGATGAGGATCGTGAAAATGAGGGAGATTTGGTTTATGCTGCTACATTTTCTACTCCAAAACTTGTCAATTTCATGGCTTCATACGCAAAAGGTCTCATCTGTGTTGCTTTGTCAAAAGATATAGCTGACAGATTGAAACTAAATCCGATGGTAAAAGACAACAACTCCTCTTATGAGACCGCCTTTACCGTTTCTGTTGATGCAAAAGAGTGTGCTACCGGAATTTCGGCTTATGAGAGAGATTTGACGATAAGACTTCTGGCCGATTATAAAACCTCTCCGGAAGATTTGGTAAGACCGGGGCATATATTTCCTCTTATATCAAAAGAGGGAGGTACTCTTGTGCGAACCGGTCATACAGAGGGTTCGGTGGATCTTTGTATGATTGCGGGGGTTTCTCCGGCTGCTGTTATCTGTGAGATCATGAAAGATGACGGAACAATGGCAAGACGGGATGATCTTGAACTTTTTGCAAAAGAGCATTGTTTAAATATCGTTTATATATCGGATATTATAGAATATAGACTGAGGTATGAATATCTTGTAAGAACTATTGCCGAATCCAAAAGTTCTTTTTTGGGTAACGAAGCAAGGAGAATAGACTTTATCGATCATCAGGGCAATCATCATATAGCTTTTCTGTTTGGCAAAATCTCCACTGTTTCGCAGGTAAGATTTCACAATATCGGAAGTGATTTTGATCTTTTGACCAAAAATAACAATTTTTATAAATTGATGAATGCTGTTGAAAGACTCAAAAAAGATGGAGGTGCTCTTATATTTTTGGATAACAGGGAAAACAGAGAAAAAAGTGAAATGAGAGACTACGGTATAGGAGCGCAGATCGTTAAAAAGCTGGGGATAGAAAATATAAAACTGTTAGTTGGTTCAAAAGGAAGAGAGTTTGTGGGAATAAGCGGCTTTGGACTCAATATCACAAAAGAGATAGAGTTGGAAGGAAAGTAGTCAATGCTTTGCTATCTCCTTTTGACTTATTCCCCATAAAAATTTATCTTTGTAAAAGCCTTTGTTTATATCAGATATCGTAACACTGTGGGCTTTTCCAGAGGAAGCGTGGATAAATCTGCCTCCCCCTATGTATATGCCGGAGTGATTTACATGTCCTTTGCCGGATGTGTCAAAAAATACCAAATCTCCCTTTTTCAAAGCTTTTTTGGACAATCTTTTGCCTATTTTTGACTGATCTATTGAAGTTCTTGGGATTTTAATACCGAGTTTTTTAGAATATACCCAATAAACAAATCCCGAACAGTCAAAACTGTTTTCTCCCGCTGCCGCATAGCGGTATTTTGAACCTATCTTTGATTTTGCTATTTTGAGTGTTTTTTCCGACAACTGCAACTCAAAAGAGGAATTGTTGTTGCATGATGTCAGGAGAAACAGAAGAAAAACAAGAGCAAAAAATCTCACTTTCCTAAACCTCTAAAATCCTCGGAAGAGTGATTCCTCTTTGTTTTTGATATTTGCCTTTTTTGTCTTTATAGGTTGTTTCACACTCTTCATCTCCCTGCAAAAACAGAACCTGCGCTATACCCTCATTGGCATATATCTTTGCAGGAAGAGGAGTGGTATTTGATATCTCTATCGTTATATGCCCTTCAAATTCCGGTTCAAACGGTGTAACATTTACGATGATGCCACATCTGGCATAAGTGCTTTTGCCAAGGCAGATGGCAAGTACATCCGAGGGCATTCTAAAGTACTCTATCGTTCTTGCCAAAGCAAAAGAGTTTGGGGGGATGATACAGATATCACCTGTAAAATCTATCACATTTGATTGGTCAAAATTTTTGGGATCAACAACAGTGGAATTTATATTTGTAAAGATTTTAAATTCTTTACCGACTCTTATATCATATCCGTAACTGCTAAGACCGTAACTGACAACTCCTTTTCCTATCTGCTCTTCGCAAAAAGGCTCTATCATCTGTTTCTCAAGAGACATTTTTCTTATCCATTTATCGGATTTTAATCCCATATACAAACCTTCAAAAATACATAATTTAAATTGTGATATTATAGCATATCATTTTTAGTCGTAAAAAAGAGACTTAATAACGGAGAAAAACAGATGGAACAAAAAGATTTAAGAGATTTAATAAGATTATTCGATAAAAGTGCAATTTCTGAATTAAATCTAAGAAACGGAGATTTTTCTATAAAACTGAAAAAAGAAAATATGATTAAAAGCAATGAAATCTCAGTGCCTGTCGTTGCCGCAGAACCCCAAACGGTCAATACTGTAAAAGTCGAAGAGACGGTATCTCCTTCACAACCGGCAGAGAAAACAAATGAAAATATAACTACTATCAATTCGCCTATGGTGGGAACTTTTTACAAAGCTCCAAGTCCCGATGCCTCTCCTTTTGTCAATGTCGGAGATACGGTAAAAAAAGGAGATCCCATCGCCATTATAGAAGCAATGAAGATCATGAATGAGTTGGAAGCCGAGATTGACTGTAAAATCCTTGAAATCCTTATAGAAAACGGTCAGCCGGTGGAATATGATATGCCTATTTTCAGAGTGGAGAAACTCTAATGAAATCTATCAAAAGAATCCTGATAGCAAACAGGGGAGAGATAGCCCTAAGAGCCATCAGGACTATCAAAGAGATGGGGAAAGAGGCAATAGCAGTCTATTCAAAAGCCGATCAGGATGCTTTGTATCTCAACTATACGGATGGTTCGGTATGTATAGGAAAGGACAGGTCAAATGAGAGTTATCTTGATATTCCCTCTATCGTAACTGCCGCTGATATTGCAAACTGTGATGCCATATTTCCCGGATACGGTTTTTTGAGTGAAAATCAGGATTTTGTGGAGATTTGCGAACATCACGGTATCACTTTTATAGGTCCGAGTGTGGAAGTTATGACGCTTATGAGTGATAAATCAAAAGCCAAAGAGGTGATGAAAAAAGCCGGAGTTCCTGTAATTCCCGGCAGTGAAGGCGCGGTTGACGGAGTAGAAGAGGCGATAGAGATAGCAAAAGAGATAGGTTATCCCGTTATCATAAAAGCGGCTTCCGGAGGAGGAGGACGGGGGATGAGAGTCGTCCAAAAAGAGAGCGAAATGCAAAACGCCTATCTTTCTGCCGAAAGCGAAGCTTTGAATGCGTTTGGAGACGGAACTATCTATATGGAGAAATTTATCCAAAGACCGCGACATGTGGAAGTTCAGGTTTTAGCCGACAAACACGGAAATGTTATACATCTTGGAGAGAGAGATTGCTCTTTGCAAAGAAGGCATCAAAAACTTATAGAGGAGTCTCCCGCAACGATTTTGGATGAATCCACAAGAAAAGAACTTCTTCAAACCGCTGTAAAAGCCACAAAAGCCATCAATTATGAAAATGCCGGTACATTTGAATTTTTGGTTGATAAAGATAATAATTTTTATTTTATGGAGATGAATACAAGGCTTCAGGTAGAGCATCCGGTAAGTGAAATGGTAAGCAATACGGATATTATCGAGTGGATGATAAAAATTGCAGAGGGAAAAGAGCTTCCAAAACAAGAAGAGATAGAGCTGAAAGGTCATGCGATAGAGTGCAGGATAACAGCCGAGGATCCGGTGAAATTTATACCAAGTCCCGGCAAAGTGACCAAATGGATAATTCCGGGAGGCAGAAATGTCAGAATAGACTCCCATATTTATCAAAACTATACGGTACCCCCTTATTATGACTCTTTGATAGCAAAACTTATTGTGTGGGGAGAAAACAGAGAGAGAGCTATCGCAAAGATGAATGAGGCTTTGAGGGAATTTGAGGTTGAAGGTATAAAAACCGTTATAGATTTTCACAGACATATGATGAAAAATCCCGATTTTTTAAATAATAACTATGATACCAACTATCTTTCATAACAGATCATAAAAAGGAGTACAAAAACTTCTTTTTATGATACTCTCTTTTTTGGCTGTTAATCTGTAAAAATTCATAGAGAAGATATATAATTTAAGCTTTTTAACATCTGCAAAGGATCAACCTGCACACCGTTTACCCTCATGGCAAAATGAAGATGTGGTCCCGTTACCCTGCCGCTTCTTCCTGACAATCCTATAATTTCTCCTCTTTTTACTTTTTGAAACCTCTTTACTTTTATATGATTTAGATGATAATAACAGCTGTAAATGCCGTAACCGTGATCGATGATGACGGATTTTCCCGCATAGAAACGATCTTTTGCAAGGGAGACTATTCCGTCATTTGCCGCTTTTATCTTTGTGTTCATTTTGGCTCTGAAATCACTTCCGCCGTGATAGCTTTTCAGTGAAGAGTTAAAGACTCTTGCATTTCCAAAAGCGCTTGTTATGGGAGTTTTCAAAGGAGGGATAAACTTCCTTCTCCACAATATTATTTTTCTTGTGCTGTTGTATATTTTCATAGCCTCTTTGTATTCCATCAAGACTCTTTTTTTGTCTTTTTTGCTTAAAGTAACTTTTTTAGGATCTACTTTTAGATTCTCTTTTTTATAGTTTCCTTTTTTGATACGAAAAAATTTACCCTTTTTAAAATTTTCAGCTGTAAAAAATATCCTGTAATCTCCTGTTTTTTCTCTGTATTTCACAGGAATAAAAACAACATATTCATCTTTTTTTATTTTTATGAGAGGATATGAGCGGTTTTTAAAAGTAACTTTTAGATTTTTGATATCTGTTTTTATCAAAAGAGTAGATGTTTTTCCTAAAATTCCTATGTTTTTCAGTTTTTGACCTTTTTTTGTGAGCAAAAAAAGATCGGTTTTTAAAAACCGGGCATCTAAAAAAGATAAAAATACAAACAGTATAAAAACAGCTCTCATCAATACCTCTTTTTCGCATTTTTTATCTTTTTATAAAGCCGTACAAGCGATATGAAAAAGGTGGTCAAAGCAGGTCCGAAGATCATCCCCCAAAAGCCAAAAGTTGCCAATCCCGCCACAATGGAAAAGAAGATAAGAAGTTCATTGATATTTGTAGGTTTATCCACAAACCTTTCATTGATATATTTTATGATCAAAGGTTTTATCAAAGTATCTGCGATAAATGATATGACTATGATCGAATAGGATGCTATGATGATGGCATTTAGAGTATTGCCGTTGGCAAGTTCGTAGGCAACCATAGGTCCCCACATGATCACACCGCCTATCATCGGTATCAAAGAGGAAAAACCGTACAAGATACCAAAAAGCAAACCGTTGTAATCCAAATAATTGCTGATAATCGCAAAAAGAGCGCCTTCCAAGATCGCTGTGAGGATAATGGAGTAAAAAACAACGCTCATTACATTTGAAACCTCTCCAAAAAGCTCTTTGTCTTTTCTTTCCGGTAGCAGATTTTTAAAAAACTCTACAAGATCATCTGTATAAAAGATGATGAAAAAATAGAAAATAATGATGAAAAATATATCTTTGACAAATCCGGCACTCTTTTTTCCTATAAATGTAGCTGTTTCAAAAATCATAGTCGTTATCGATTTGACATCAAGTCCTTCCATAAACTTTTCAAGATAGGGATCCAAAAAGTCAAAATAGGGAGGAAGTGAGAATGTTTTAAGATAATTTATCGTTTTTTCGATCATCGAAACATCTACATGAGAGAGTAAAACCAAAAGAGAGTTGATCATATAAACCAAAGGGAGGAAAAAGATAAGTCCCAAAAAAAATGTGGAGATAATGGCTGATAGAGTTTTGTTTTTGACCACTTTTGTTACTTTTATATTGATATTGTAAGTTGCCAGTGCCAACAAGGCGGCAACGGTGATAGTCAGTAAAAAAGGCTGATAGAGATATACGATCCAGTATCCCACAAAAAGCAAAAGTGCGATTATGAAATTTTTGTTATTCAAAACTCATCTCCAAACAGGTTGGGAGTTTTTGGAGATTTGAACTTCAAAAGCTCATAGGTTTTTGGAGTTGCCACTCTGCCTCTTGCCGTTCTTTCGATATAACCGTTTGCAAGAAGATAGGGTTCTATCACATCTTCTATCGTTCCCTCATCTTCACTCAAAGCCGCTGCAATCGTAGAGAGTCCCAAGGCTCTGCCTTTTGATTCTACCAAAAGACGGAGAAATTTCAGATCAAGTTCGTCAAATCCCAGATTGTTTACACCAAGTTCGTCAAGTCCGTATTTTGCTCTCTCAAGAGAGATATGATCTTCGTTTTCCACCTCCGCATAATCTCTTACCCTTTTTAAGAGTCTAAGAGATATTCTAGGAGTTCCCCTGCATCTTCTTGCCATTTCCATAGAGGCATCTTCATAACATATTTTCCCAAGTTTAACAGATGCTCTTTGGATAATCTTTGCAAGTTCTTCCTGTGAATAAAATTGCAATCTAAAGTGCATTCCAAATCTGTCTCTCAAAGGAGAACTTATCATCCCCGCTCTTGTGGTTGCTCCTATCAGTGTGAAACGGGGCAGATCTATCTTGACGGTTTGAGCGGCAGGACCGCTTCCTATGATGATGTCAAGTCTGAAATCCTCCATTGCAGGATAGAGTATCTCTTCGATAGCGGGAGACAGTCGATGAATCTCATCTATAAAAAGTATATCTCCCTCTTTCAGGTTGGTTAAAATTGCCGCCAAATCGCCGCTTTTTTCGATCATGGGAGCTGCTGTTGTTTTGATGTCACTCTCCATCTGAGAGGCTATCAGATTTGCAAGAGTGGTTTTTCCAAGTCCGGGAGGTCCGAAAAAGAGGATATGATCGAGTGTCTCATTTCTCTTTTTTGCTGCTTTGATAAAAACCTGAAGATTTTTTTTTATCTGCTCCTGTCCTATGTAATCTTCCCAGATTTTTGGTCTTAGACTCTTTTCATACTCACTTTCAAAAGAGAGTTTTTCTATCTCTATGATTCTTTCCATCAGTAACAATACTCGCTGGTTGGGAAAGTCTTTTCTCTGACCTCTTTGGAGTACTCTTTTAGAGCCTCTTTTATCAGTTTGGCACCGTTTAGATACTGTTTGACAAATTTTGGTTTAAAATCCTCAAAAAAACCAAACATATCACTCCATACAAGTACCTGACCGTCTGTATCGACTCCTGCGCCTATGCCGATAGTGGGGATACTGACAGCTTTTGTGATCTCTTTTGCAGCTTCTGGTTTTACTCCTTCCACTACGAGAGAAAATATTCCGGCCTCTTCCAGACAAAGAGCATCTTCTACCAATCTTTCTATATCCTGTTCATCTTTGCCTTTTATCTTGTATCCGCCCTCATTTCTTACATGTTGGGGCATAAGACCGATATGTCCCATAACGGCAATGGAGTTTTTCGTAAGGTGTTTTATGATTTTTGCTTTCTCTTTTCCTCCCTCTATCTTTATGGCTTCACAGGGGGAATTTTTATAAACTTTTACGGCATTTTTCAAAGCCTCCTCTTTGGAAGAGTATGTTCCAAAGGGCATATCCAAAACAACCAATGCTCTTTTGCTTCCTCTGCAAACGGCATTTGTATGATAGATCATCGTATCCAAATCTATCGACAAAGTATCTTTTTTGGCATTGAATGTCATATTAAGACTGTCTCCTACCAAAATGATATCAGCCTCCCCGTCAAAAAGCTTTGCAAAAAGAGCATCATAAGCCGTAATCATCACTATCGGAGTTTTGTTTTTTAATTTTTTTATCGTATCAACGGTTATTTTTTTAAAATAAGTCTGTTTTTGTGTACTCACCGTTTTAACCTTTGTTTCAATATAAGAGAATCTAATCAATTCTATCAGAAAAATGCTATAATTGCAATTTAAAAACTGACAATTTAGGATTAAAAATTGAAAAAACTAGTAGGATATTTAACAGCGGCATTTCCCGATAAAAACTTTAGTATAGATGCAATAATGACTTTGAAAGAGGCGGGAGTTGACAGCATAGAGATAGGGATCCCCTTTTCCGATCCGGTGGCTGACGGTCCCGTTATAGAAGAAGCAAATCTAAACTCTTTGAAAAACGGTTTTAAAATGCAAGACCTCTTTGATATCTCCGAAGTTGTGGCAAAAGAGATAGATACTTTGTGGATGGGATATTTTAATCCGTTTTATCATAAAGGAGTGGAAAATTCTGTTTTGAGGGCAAAAGAGTATAAAGTGAGCGGTTTTATCATCCCTGATTTGCCGTTTGAGGAGGCAAAAATCTATAAAGATATTTTTGATAAGAACGATATGGCATTGATAGATTTTATAGCCCCAACAGATTCCAAAGAGCGGATAAAACTTATAGTTCAAAACAGTAAAAAGTTTATCTATCTTGTGGCTTATGCCGGAATTACCGGTGCCAAAAAGAGTGAGGATCTAAAAGAGGTTATAGAAAATATCAGAGAGTTTACCGATACGCCTCTTTATGTCGGTTTTGGAGTCAATGAAAAAACCGCAAAAGAGAAAGCAAAAAATGCAGATGGCGTAATCGTGGGAAGTGCCTTTGTCAAGGTTCTTTTAAACAAAGACTTGACAAACAAAGAAAAATTGGATAATATAAAACAAATCGCATCGACGATCAAAGAGAAGATCAACGAATAGATGATTGTTTGCGCCTTTGGGAGTGACTTGGCTTCGACGGGAGCAGAACTATTCTGGTTGCATGTCGGTCTGGATAAACCGTAAAACTGTTCGTTTAAAAATAAACGCAAACAATACAAATTACGCTCCAGCTTACGCAAAAGCAGCGTAAGTTTAACTAACTTTGGAGGCTGATTGAGTGCTGATGCTATCTATGCGCTTGATTGGTTCATAAAATATATGATAGCTTGGCAGCGATTGCCTGACTAGCACCGCTGCGAGACTGAGTCTTGGTTTTGCATAGTTTTTGGAGGCTGTACGAAGCAAAGCGACATCAAAACAACCTTACTAAGCATGTAGAGACCAGTTTAAGTTCTGTTTTCGGACTGGGGTTCGACTCCCCACACTTCCACCAATAGCTTTTTTATAAGTTATCTTATTCTTTTCTCATTTTTTTTCATTATCTTTTTGTATCTTCTGTATCCAAACATTATAAAAACCAGAAAAACGGCTATATAGCCTATATAAACGGTGTATTTGAAAAAATAGTAAAATGTCTTGTTTATTATGCCCAGATTTGTTACCAGTTTTACATGATATATATCTGCCAGTTTGTCTGCTATATAGATATAACCGCCAAAAAGAGCTCTGCTGTATTTGTCTTTTTGATCGCTGAAAAATTCCGGAATTATAGGTCCGTAAAAAATCAGTACGCTGTTTTTGTCAATGAGATTTTTCAGTTTGTGGCACATTAACAGATCCACTTTATAGTCATCTCTTGAAAATGCCAAAAGGATATAAGGCTTTTTCAGATTTTTGGCAATTTTTTCTTCAAACATTTTAAAATTTTCATCTTTTATCTTTTTGACTGCTGCTATATAGAGTGAAATACCCGTTTTTTGATATAACTCCTCTCCCAACTCTTCTATCTTTTGTTCTGAAATAGGTGTAATAATATCCTCATTTATATAGATATATTTTGCAAAGAGGGAGTAGGGAAGAAAAAGCAGGACAAGTATTGAAAAAATAGTTTTATTTGTCATTTTACCATACCAGATTTAGTTTCTTTAATTATATCAATAAATCAAAAAACAATCAATGGCATGTATGAATGGATGCGTTGGGATCTGTGATAAACCAGTATCCTTTATATATCATGTAAACTCCAAATGCCATGATAACAATGGAAGCCAATTTTATCATAGTTTCTCTAAAAGAGATATTTTTAAAATATCCCACAAAAAGACCAAAACCCAAAAGTACCGGAACGGTAGAGAGACCAAAGACCAACATCACAATTCCGCCCCAAAAAGGTGAGGTGGTACTTGCTGCTGAAGCTGCAAAAAAATATACCAGACCGCAGGGCAAAAAACCGTTTAACATGCCAAGAAGAAAAAAACTAAGGAGGCTTTTTGAATGTATAAGTTTTGAAAAAGATCTCTTGACAAAAGAGCTTGTAGCCAAAGATGATTCGATTGATGTTAAAAATCTGATTTTACCCATCAAAGAGTATCCCATCAGGATCATAAAGATACCTATTACGATATAAAAGGAACCCATTGTTATTTTATTCCATATAAAAATACTTCCGAGTGCACCGAAAATCACACCTATAACGATATATGATGTTATTCTGCCGCTGTTATATGCCAAATGGGATAAAAACTGTAAAATTTTACTTTTTGAAGGATCTATCTTTGCAGTTGTATATGCCACTACAAATCCTCCACACATACCTATACAGTGACCTAAGCTTCCTAAAAAGGCAACACTGATAATAGCGCTTAGGCTGACTAGATCTATCTTTTATCCTTCATTGAGGAGATTAAAGAGGCAAACTCTTCAAATATATATCTGCTGTCATGAGGTCCCGGTGAGGCTTCTGGATGATGTTGAACGGAAAATATCGGAGAGTTTTTATATTTTAAGCCCTCTATTGTGTTATCAAAAAGATTTGTATGGGTTACTGCTGCAATTTCTTCTATATTTTTGGGAACATTATAGTTGTGATTTTGAGCTGTTATCTCTACTCTTTTATCTTTTTTTGACATAACAGGATGATTTCCTCCATGATGACCGAATTTCAGTTTATAGGTAGGGTAGCCGTGGGCAATGGAGAGGAGCTGATGTCCCAAACAGATGGCAAACATTGGTATATCTGCGTTGATTAATTCTTTTATCTCTTTTGATATCTCTTTTAGGATAAGAGGATCTCCGGGACCGTTTGAGAGAAAAACGCCGTCTATCTCTTTTTTTTGATATTTCTCTATTAAATCTTTTGCTTTGAAGTTATGGGGTATTACTTCCACTTCCAAACCGCTTTGGACAAGTTCGTTTAAAATGTTTCTTTTTACTCCAAAATCTATAACAACAATTTTATTATCACTTCTTAGAGCAGGATTATAGGATAACTCTTTGGCGTTCCATATCCCGTTTTTGTGGACATAAGGCTCTTTTGTGCTGACCTCTTGTATATAATCTATCTCTTCGATTCTTTTGGAACTCTCAAGAAGTTTTTTAAGTTCCTCTTTGGAACTGATTTTGGTAGAGGCTATCATCATCTTTGCCCCTTCATTTCTTATCATTTTTGTTAGATATCTTGTATCTATGTCTGTAATTCCGAGGATCTTGTGCTCTTTTAAAAAAGAGCTTATGGACTCTTCTGCTCTGAAATTTGAAAATCTCTCTTGCAGATTTCTGACAAATACTCCCGATAAAAAAGCGCCTCTGCTCTCCATATCATCTTTATTGCAACCCACATTTCCTATCTCAGGCATTGTAAATACAACAAACTGCCCTGCGTAACTTGGATCACTGATGATTTCCTGATAACCGCTCATAGATGTATTAAAAACTATTTCACCGCTTTTAGTGCCTTCATAACCAAAACTTTTTGCCTGTAAAAAAACACCGTTTTCTATGTATATCCAGATATCTTTTAACTCTTCTCTCACAGCATACCTCTTTTTTTTAGTTCTTCTTCATAAAGTTTTTCAAACAACATATCATACTCTTCGGAACCCGGTACAATTTTTCTTTTATAATGACTCATCTTTTCGATAACGGCTTCTTCTATCTTCTCAAAATTTTTATAATAACTCTCAATTGCATTGTAGATAACATTTTTGACTTTGTTTTCGGAGACCGAATAGTTTATCAGATCCTCATCCCACAGTTTGTTTAAAATTTTGTGAGAGAGATCATTAAATCTGTCTTCAAAAGAGAGAATGACTCCGTACTCATCAGCCAATTTTTTCTTTATCAGCCAGAACATATTTCGTCTGTCAATCTGCATAAATTCTATATCATCTTCATTCTCTTCTAAAATATCTTCAACCCTTTCCTCCAATGCTTCCTCTTTTTTTATATCTTCTTCTATAATCTTTTGGGCAAAATGCACTACCGGTTCAATTCCTTGTGTCAGAGTAACAAAACCGCTGTTTACTAGATCTATTGCTATTTTGTTTGCAATATATGGTGCATGAGGAACTCTTAATCTCATGAAAATACCTTACTAAAAAATTTTGTTGATTTTACCTAAAATTTGGTAAATATATGATTAGATATAAAAACTTAAAAATTATTTTGTACCATTTGCGTCATTGGGAAATCCGTTTGCCAGAAGTTCGGTTATTTTTGAAGCATTTGAAGGGTTCATTTTTGCCATAATTTTTGACATTTTTTTGGCTGTCAGACTAAAGAGTATTTTTGCGGCTTCATTTTTTGGCATCTTTTCCAAAATTGCCGCTGCTGCAGAATCTTTCATCTTCAGATAGCTGCTTGATATTTTGTTCTCTTTTGTCTTTTTGATCTGTTCTAAAATTTTTCTGTTTTCCTCAAGCATTTTGGAAATATTTTGCTCTTTTTGTCCTATCTTTTGCATTGTTGCGTTAAGTTCAGCCTCCTTTTTTGCCAACAGTTTCTCTTTTTTTTCTATAAAAGCTTTTTTTGCGTTTTGAAAAGCCTCAAGTGCCTGTTGCTGTTCGTCTATTTTGTCAAGT
>Ga0256914_1000205_pt1 | contig 57207 bp, 58 predicted proteins | sample HulkmetaG_FD_191571 | JGI IMG/M metagenome (GOLD analysis project Ga0256914, IMG submission 191571) | Hydrothermal chimney microbial communities from Main Endeavour vent field at the Juan de Fuca Ridge, Pacific Ocean - Hulk | ecosystem: Environmental > Aquatic > Marine > Hydrothermal vents ...
AATCGGTTGACCCATCTGCGCTCTTTGTGCCGGCGGGGAGGGAAATGTTGCAGACAATTTGCCCAAAATCGGGTAAGATAGAAACAAACGTCAAATCACGCCATGCCCTGTTCCTGATGAAGGAGGTCAATCATGCGGAAAGAGATTCGTTCCATTGATCCGTGGTCAGCGGGTAAAGTGGGTTGTATATGGGGTGCGCTGTTGACTGCGGTGTTGGGCTGCATTGGCATTTTCTTGCCTATGCTGGCCTTGCCCAGCTTGCTGGCCTCAAATGCCCCTGACCAATCAAATGCCTTAGGGTTTTTGGGCGGTGGTTTTGTGGCTGCTGCTGTGGTGTACATCCTGAGCATTGTGGGTGAAGCGTTGGTGTTGGCCATTGTATTGGCAGTGGGTGCGCTGATTTACAATTTGGTCGCAAAACTGGCCGGCGGTGTGAAGGTGGATTTGGATGAAGGGTAGTCTTCATATTGCGCTTGTTGCCGATGCAAAAAGCCTCCCAACGGGGGGCTTTTTGCGTCTTTGAGGGCCAGGAAGACGTTGGGTAAAAGGCTCACGTCGCAGGGCAATCTTAAACAAGAAAAGTTTGACATTTTGGAAGTCATCCCCTAAAATTGAAAAAGCCTTGGTACGCGTGGCCAGGGTAAGTGCTCTTTTGTGGAGGTTGCCTTGGAAGCGTCACGGAACGTGATTCTGGAGGTGGAAAACCTCCGAACGGAATTTCGGACGGAAGAGGGGGTTGTCCATGCCGTCAATGGCATTTCCTACCAGTTGAGCGAAGGAGAAACGCTGGGGATTGTGGGAGAATCCGGCTGCGGGAAGAGCGTGTCGGTGCTTTCCATCATGCGTTTGCTTCCTTCCCCGCCCGCCCGAATTACGGGCAGTGTTCGTTTTAAGGGCACGGATTTGCTCACCCTTTCCGAGGCGGAAATGCGCAAAATCCGAGGGGCGCAAATTGGGATGATTTTCCAAGACCCGCTGACGTCCCTCAATCCCGTTCTCACCATTGGCTATCAGATGATTGAGCCTCTGCAGCTGCATTTGGGCATGGATAAGGAAGAGGCTCGCGAGCGGGCGGTGGAACTTTTGGAGATGGTGGGCATTCCGGCGGCTCGGAATCGTTTGGATGACTACCCCCATCAATTCTCCGGGGGGATGCGCCAGCGTGTGATGATTGCGATGGCGTTGGCCTGCAACCCCGCGCTGTTGATTGCCGATGAGCCGACCACCGCGTTGGATGTGACCATTCAGGCGCAAATTGTTGATTTGATGAAGCGCCTGCGAGATGAGATTGGCATGTCGTTGATTTGGATTACCCACGATTTGGGCGTGGTGGCAGGCTTGGCAGAGCGGGTCATTGTGATGTATGCGGGTTTCATTGTGGAAGACGCGTTGATTGACGACTTGTATGAAAATCCGCGTCACCCTTACACCAAAGCACTGCTCAACTCGTTGCCGCGTATGGATGGCAGCCCAGGTGAAAAGCTGGAGACCATTGAAGGGCTGCCGCCAGATTTGATTGCCTTACCGAAAGGCTGCCCCTTTGCGGCCCGTTGCAAATATGCCAAGCCCATCTGCTTTGAGCAGCGGCCGTCGTTGGAAGAAATCGCCCCCGGCCGCCGACTGGCGTGCTGGGTCGACGTGGATACAGGGGAGTTGCGATGAAGCAGCAAAACGGTAAAGAAGCGCTTGTGCAAGTCAAAGACCTGAAAAAACATTTCCCGATTCGGCGGGGCATTTTCGTTCAGCGACAAGTCGGCGCCGTGCGGGCTGTGGATGGCGTTTCCTTTGATATTTACCGTGGTGAAACCCTGGGGCTGGTGGGCGAGTCGGGATGCGGTAAATCCACCACCGGGCGCACGATGCTGCAGCTCTATCGCCCTACCAGCGGAAGCGTTTATTTCAAAGGAAAAGACCTCACCAAACTCAAGGGCGCTCAATTGCGCCGTGAACGGCGACACATGCAGATGATTTTCCAGGATCCGTATGCCTCGCTCAACCCCCGCATGACAGTGGGCAAAATTGTCGAAGAGCCCCTTGAAATTCACAACATCGGCACACCCAAAGAGCGCAAAGAGCGTGTGGCCGAGCTCTTGAACCTGGTCGGCTTCAGCCCTTCGTTGGTCAACCGCTACCCCCACGAGTTTTCGGGCGGCCAGCGTCAGCGCATTGGCATCGCACGCGCCCTGGCCTTGCAGCCGGAATTCATCGTGCTGGATGAGCCCATTTCGGCGCTGGATGTTTCCATCCAAGCCCAAGTGGTGAACCTGTTGGAAGACCTGCAAGACCGCTTCAACCTCACCTACCTTTTCATCGCACACGACTTGAGCATGGTGCGGCATATTTCCGACCGGACCGCGGTCATGTATCTGGGCAAAGTGGTCGAACTGGCAGACCGAGACGAACTCTATTCCAACCCCCTGCACCCTTACACCCAGGCCTTGCTCTCTGCCGTGCCCATTCCTGACCCCAAAAAAGAGCGCCAACGCAAACGCATCGTCTTGGAAGGCGACGTCCCCAGCCCGGTCAACCCGCCCAGTGGGTGCCGTTTCCGCACCCGTTGCCCCCTGGCCAAGGACCTTTGTGCGGAACAAGAGCCCACATGGCGGGAGGTTTCCCCAGGGCATTGGGTGGCGTGCCATTTGGTCTAACCGAGAAGGCTTTTCGAGGCTTTGCAGGAAGAAAGGAGGTGGTGTATATCGGCAGAGGATTTCAACGCGTCTGACCGTGGTTTTCCTATCCTTTCTATTCTTCATGGAGGAGGAGCATGAAACGCAAGTTGTTTGTGATGTTTGCGGTGTTGATTGTCGCCGCAGTAGCCTTAGCCGCCTGTGGCCAATCCGCGCCTCAAACCGTTGTGGTGACGCAAATCGTGGAGAAGCCTGGTGGCACCGTGGTGGTCACCCAGGTGGTCGAGGTGACCCCTGAGCCGGAAGGGGCGAAGGAATTCAAGTCGCCGCACCCCGATACGCTGGTGGTCGCTACCATCGGAGACGTCGACACCCTGGACCCCGCGTGGAACTACGAAAGCGCTGGCGACGAAATCATCATGAACGTCTATGACCAACTGGTCACCTACGACGGCCCGAACGCGACCAAATTCGTCCCTTCGCTGGCAACGAAATGGGAAATCTCCGACGATGGTAAGACCTACACCTTCTACATCCGCAAGGGCGTCAAATTCCACAATGGCGATGAGTTGACCCCTGAGGATGTGGCCTACACCTTCCGCCGTGGCCTGTTGCAGGGCGGCACCTGGTCGCCGCAGTGGCTCTTCACCGAGCCCTTCTTCGGGACGGGCGTCTATGACATCGCTGAGTTGGTAGACCCGACCGGCGCTTTGGATGACGACCCCGACGCCCTGAAAGCGGCTGACCCCGAAAAACTGAAGGCTGCTTGCGAAAAGGTGGTGAACGCCATCACCTACGACAACGACGCCGGCACCGTGACCATGCACCTCTCGCAGCCTTGGGGCCCCTTCTTGGCCACCCTGGCGCAATCTTGGGGCTCGATCATTGACAAGAAATGGGCTATCGAACAGGGCGCCTGGGACGGCTCCTGCGACACCTGGCAGAATTTCTATGGTGTTGATTCCAAGACCGCACCGCTGCGCGACAAAGAAAACGGGACGGGCCCCTACATCCTGGATCACTGGACGCCCGGCGAAGAAATCGTCCTCAAAGCCAACCCCAACTACTGGCGCGCAGAGCAAAACGTGCCCGCCTGGGAAGGCGGCCCAACGGGGCCCTCTATCCCCACCATTGTGATCAAGAGCGTGGATGAATGGGGCACCCGCTTTGCCATGCTGAAGGCTGGCGATGCCGATTTCGCGGTTGTGCCGCGCCAAAACGCGGTGCAGGCTGACAGCCTGGTGGGCGAAATCTGCAACTGGAACGCGGACAAGCAAGACTTCGATTGTGGGCCTTCCGATACGCCCGATCAGCCGTTGCGGTTGTGGAAGGGCTACCCGACGGTGACCCGCACCGACGCCTTCTTCGTCTTCAACATCAACACCGATGGCGGCAACCCCTACATCGGCAGCGGCAAACTGGATGGCAATGGCATTCCGCCTGACTTCTTCTCCGACATCCACGTCCGCAAGGCCTTCAACTACTGCTTCAACTGGGATGCCTTCATCAAAGACGCGTTGAACGGTGAAGGCGTGCAAAACATCGGGCCCCTCATCCCTGGCATGCTGGGCTACGACCCCAACGGCCCGCACTACTCGTATAACCCCGATAAGTGCGTGGAAGAGTTGAAGCAGGCCTGGGATGGGCAAGTCTGGGAAAAGGGCTTCCGCTTCCAGATTGCCTACAACACCGGCAACGTCACCCGCCAGACCGTGGCGCAGATTTTGCAGGCCGACTTCGCCGACATTGACCCGAAATTCCAGATCGAAATCGTCGGCTTGCCGTGGCCTTCGTTCTTGCAGGCCATCCGCGCCAGCCGAGTGCCCATCTTCATCAGCGGTTGGATTGAAGACATCCACGACCCGCACAACTGGGCGCAGCCCTTCCTGGTGGGCACCTACGCCTCGCGGCAGAAGATGCCCGACGACATCCGCGAACAATTCCAGAAACTGGTAAGCGAAGGCGTGGCTGAGACCGATCCGGCCAAGCGGGCGGAAATCTACAAGAAACTGACCGAGTTGGATTACGAATACGCCCCGGCCATCCGCCTGGCTGTGGCCACCGGCCGCCATTACGAACAGCGGTGGGTCGAGGGTTGGTATTACAACCCGATCGCTCCCGCGTTCTACTACGCTTACTCCATCAAGAAGTAAGTGCCAAGGCACTGTGGGGCGGGGAACACCTCAACAGTCAGGGGTGTTCCCCCGCCCTCTTGGAGGTAAAACGGGATGTTCAATTACATCGTCCGACGGTTGTTGATGATTCCGCTGTTGTTGTTTGGCGTCACGGTGTTGATTTTCCTGATGCTTCAGTTTTTAGGACCGACCCAACGCTCCGCGTTGTACATCCGTGACATCCCACGCAACGAGCGCGTGCTGGAAGGGGTCATTCGCAAGTATGGTTTGGATCAGCCTTTTTACGTGCAATATTGGCGCTGGCTGGTAGGCGTCAAAGACCCGACCACGGGCGAACGAGAGGGCGGCATCCTCTTTGGTAATTTTGGCTATTCGCGCACAGCTTCTGAACCGGTGATTGACATCATCAAGCGCCGTTTCCCCGCGACGCTGGAATTGGCATTATGGAGTGTTCTTCCTGTGATTCTGGGCGGTGTGATTTTGGGGGTGCTCTCAGCCGTGAATCACAACAAATTGATTGATCAAGTGGCACGGGTGTTCAGCATCTTGGGGTGGTCCTTCCCCACGTTTGTGTTTGGCTTGTTGATGCTGATGATTTTCTATGCCCAATTGCATTGGTTCCCCCCCGGGCGCATTTCCGACTGGGCGAATGCGGTCATCCGCTCCCCTGAGTTTCACAACTACACACACCTGATCACCGTGGACGCCATCCTCAACGGGCGGTGGGATATTTTCTGGGACGCCCTCAAACACCTCATTTTGCCCATCGTGACCCTTTCCTACCTCAACTGGGCGCTGCTATTGCGGGTGACCCGTTCCTCGATGCTGGAAGTGCTGCGGCAGGAATACATCACCACCGCGCGGGCCAAGGGGCTTTCGGAGCGCACGGTGATTATGCGCCATGCGTTGCCCAACGCCTTGATGCCGGTGGTGACCATTGGCGGCATGATGGTGGTGGGGCTTCTCAATGGGGTGGTGATTACCGAAACGGTGTTCAACTACCCTGGCATGGGGAAGGCCGCTGCCGACGCCGCGTTGAATTTGGATGTGGTGACGGTTTTGGGGTTGACCCTCTTTAGTGGTGTGCTTTTGATTGTGGCTAACTTGGTCGTGGATGTGATGTATGCCTACATTGACCCGCGGGTGCGCTTGGAGTGACCAGGCGGGTGGATTGTCGCACAAACCCCGATCTTGACTTCGAGGAGCAATGATGGAAGTCCAAGAAGTAGAACTGCAAATGTTGCAACGGGAACCAAGCCGTTTGGAAAGTCTGTTGGGGCCGGATTTTTATCGCATGCTGAAAGGGCTGTTTACCAACCCCCTTTCTTTGATGGGGCTTTCCCTCTTGGCGGTCTTTCTGGTCATTGCGGTGGCCGCCCCAGTTTTGGCGCCCCCCCGCCCCAACAGCAACCCTTACCAAATCCCCCGCGATGGTTATAGCCCCAACCCTAAGCCGCCGGGCAGCGATTGGCGCACCCGTCAACCCCCCTTGCCCTTTTGGTGGGAGCCTATCACCCACAAAGACCACTGGGTTCACATCATGGGCACGGCCAGCGGCCAGTGGGATATTTACTACGGCGTCGTTTGGGGCACCCGCACGGCTTTCAAAGTGGGGCTCATCATCACCCTTTCGGTGGCGACGCTGGGCATCTTCATTGGCTCGATCTCGGCTTATTACGGGGGCGTCATTGATATGGTGCTCATGCGCATTACCGACATCTTTATGACGTTCCCCTTCTTGCTGGCAGCGTTGACCCTCTCCGCGATTCTGACCCCTGTGATGGGCAAAAGCCTCATTCCCCCCTCCATTGCATTGATTATGTTTGGGTGGATGGGCTACGCGCGCCTCATTCGCAGCGACATCCTTTCGGTTAAAGAGCGGGAATACGTCCTCGCGGCCAAAGTGTTGGGCGCAACCGACCGCCGTATCTTGCTCAAACACATCCTTCCCAACGCCATTTACCCCACGATGGTCGTGGCTTCGATGGATATGGGCTCCTACGTGTTGAGCTTTGCAGCCCTAAGCTTCTTGGGCGTCGGGGCAGAGGTTGGCTATGCAGATTGGGGCCAGCTGATTTCCTTCGCCCGCGACTGGATTACCGACTTGGGCACCTATTGGTATATTGTGGTCTATCCTGGCATGGCATTGGTGCTCTTTGTGTTGGCTTGGAACCTGGTCGGTGACGCCTTGCGCGATATCTTGGACCCGCGTTTGCGAGGCCGCAAATAAGCGCATTTCCCCAACGCAGCCCCTACCCCAGGGGCTGCGTTGCTGTTTTCTTCTTTCATAGAGAAACCGCAGCCGCGAAAACTGGACAATATCCCCGCTTTCGGGTATCATTTTAGCGCTTCCCACAGGGCTGGAGGAACGGCCGCGGGAAATTTTGCCGTGTCGGCCTTGCCCGCACGCGACCTCATAACAAGGATTTTGCAATCGCATGGATCAAACCGTACAGTTGTTGAAAGCCCTCACTGAGGCGCACGGCGTCCCGGGATACGAGGCGCCCGTGCGCGCTTTAATTCGTGAAGCCCTCGCGCCCCTGGGCCAACTTTCCGAAGACCGCTTGGGCAGTGTCATTTGTCGCAAAGAAGGCACCGCCCCCGCCCCCAAAGTGATGTTGGCCGCCCACATGGACGAGGTGGGCTTCATGGTCAAACACATTACCCCTGAAGGCTTCATCAAATTCCTCCCCCTGGGAGGCTGGTTCGACCAAGTGCTGTTGGGCCAGCGGGTCATCATCAAGACCCAAAAAGGCGACGTGGTGGGCGTGATTGGCGCCAAACCCCCGCACATCCTTCCGCCTGAAGAACGCAGCAAGGTGGTACCCAAAAAGGACATGTTCATTGACATTGGTGCCACCTCTAAGGCCGAAGTTGAAGAAGCCGGCGTGCGCCCTGGCGACCCTGTGGTACCGCGCGCCGACTTCGTCGTTTTAGCCAATGGTAAATCCTATCTTTCCAAGGCTTTCGACGATCGGGTGGGCGTGGCCATGATGATTCAGGCCTTGCAAGCCCTGCAAGACCGTCCCCACCCCAACACCATTTACGCTACGGCCACCGTGCAAGAGGAAATTGGCCTGCGGGGGGCGCAAACCAGCGTGTGGGCAGTCGAGCCCGACGTCGCCATCGTGTTGGAATCGGACATCGCGGGCGACGTGCCCGGCGTCAAAGCCGAACAAGCCCCGGCCAAACTGGGGCAGGGCCCTTCCCTCTTGATTTACGAACGCCGCATGGTGCCCAACTTGGCCCTGCGTGACTTGTTCCTGGAAACCGCGCAGGCCATTGGCGTGGATGTCCAGATTTCCTTTGTCGAAGGGGGTGGCACCGATGGCGCGGCCATCCAACTGCACCGCATCGGTGTGCCCGTTATTGTGTTGAGCGTTCCTGCTCGCCACATCCATTCTCATAGCGCGATCATCCATCGTGACGACTTTGATCAGGCCGTGCAATTGCTGGTGGCCGTCTTGCAGCGCCTCGATGCCGAGACGGTGGCCGCATTGACCCGGTGAGTATCTTGGAGGCGAAATGGCTGAACCCATCAAACAAATCGTAGAAGATTTACAAAAGCAGATCGAGGAATTTGAGCCTCGTCTGGAAGTGCGCGACATGGGCGTCGTGCTGGAAGCCGGCGACGGCATCGCCCGTGCCAGCGGCCTTTCTGACGTCCGCTCCCAAGAGTTGGTGCGCTTCGAAAACGGCGTGATGGGCATTGCCTTCAACCTGGAGAAGGACAATGTCGGCATCATCATCATGGGCGACTACACCGAAATCGAAGAAGGCACCAAAGTCTATACCACAGGCCGCATTGCTTCGGTGCCCGTGGGCGATGGCCTCATCGGCCGTGTGGTCAACGCCTTGGGTGAACCCATTGACGGGAAAGGCCCCATCAAATTTGAGCGCTACCGCCCCGTCGAGCGCATCGCCCCGGGCGTTGTCGAACGCAAAGACGTCGACACCCCCCTCCTCACGGGGATCAAAGCCATTGATGCCATGATCCCCATTGGCCGCGGGCAGCGCGAATTGATTATTGGCGACCGCCAAACCGGTAAAACCGCCATCGCCATTGACACCATCCTCAACCAAAAAGGCCAGGATGTCATCTGCATCTACGTCGCCATTGGCCAGAAAAAAGCCCAAGTGGCCCGCACCGTGGCGACATTGGAAAAATTTGGCGCGATGGATTACACCGTCGTGGTCGTGGCCTCGGCCGACGAGCCCGCAGCCCTGCAATACCTGGCGCCTTACGCGGGCTGCGCCATCGGGGAAGAATTCATGGAGCAAGGCCGCGACGCCCTCATCGTCTATGACGACCTCTCGAAACACGCGTGGGCCTACCGCGAAGTATCCTTGCTGATGCGCCGCCCCCCGGGCCGCGAAGCCTACCCTGGCGACGTCTTCTACCTCCATTCCCGCCTGCTGGAACGCGCAGCCCGTTTAGCCGACAAGTACGTCATCGTCCCCCAAGATTACACCAGCGAAGATGGCCTGGCCGCACCCGAAGACGGCGTGGACGGCAAAGTGTACGACGGCCCCATTGCTGAACACCAAGCCGAAGAAGCCCGCAAAGCGCTGGACAACCCCGAGGCTTACAAAGTCGTCAAAGTGCGCGGCAGCGGCGGCTCCCTCACCGCCCTCCCCATCATCGAAACCTTGCTGGGCGACGTCTCGGCTTACATCCCCACCAACGTGATTTCCATCACCGACGGCCAAATTTACCTGGAAAGCAACCTCTTCTACGCGGGCATTCGCCCGGCCATCAACGTCGGTATTTCGGTCTCCCGCGTGGGTGGCGACGCGCAGACCAAAGCCATGAAACAAGTGGCAGGCCGCCTGCGCCTGGATATGGCCGCCTTCCGTGAATTGGCAGCCTTTGCCCAATTTGGCTCCGACTTGGATAAAGCCACCCAGGCCCAACTCAACCGGGGTTTGCGCATCCAAGAGATTCTCAAACAGCCGCAATACTCGCCAGTGCCCTTAGAGCATCAAATCATCGTCATCTACGCAGCCACGCGGGGCTTTGCCGACAGCGTCCCCATCGAAAAGATGCGCCAATGGGAACAAGACCTGCTGCGCTTCATGGATACCGCCCACCCCGAAATTGGGCGCACCATCATCAGCGAAGGCAAAATTACCCCCGAAACCGAAGAAAAACTCAAAGCCGCGCTGGAAGAATTCATGGCCAGTTGGAGTTAGGATAAAAGCCTATGGCAACCGCACGTGAAGTCAAACTCCGCATTCGGAGCGTCAAGAGCATCGCCCAAATTACCCGGGCTTTGCAGGCCGTCAGCGCCAGCAAAGTGCAGCGGGCGATCGCCACGGTGGAAGCCAGCCGCCCTTACGCCACCAAAGCGTGGGAAGTGTTGACCCACGTCGCCATGCAGCCAGGCCGTGAGCACATGCACCCCTTGATGACCCGCCGCGACGAGGTGAAAAACGTCCTCGTGGCAATCATCACCAGCGACCGCGGCTTGGCTGGGCCCTACAACACCAATGTCCTGCGCTTCATGTTCAAAAAGTTCGACCATTACCCCGTGCCCGTCCATTATGTGACCATCGGGCGCAAAGGGCGCGAAATTCTCCACCGCCGCGGCAAACACATCGTGGCCGACTTCAGCGGCCTTCCCGATCGCCCCAAATTTGCCGACGTCTCGCAAATTGGGCATTTGTTGGTTGAGGAATTCCTCGACGGCAAAGCCGACGAAATCTACCTGGTTTACACCGATTTCGTCAATATGCTGCGGCAAAACCCCACCATGAAAAAACTCTTGCCCTTGGAAGTCGAAGAAGACAGCCGGGTGCAAGCATTTGCACCCACCACAGGGCACAAAGCGGTGGCTTCCTACATTTACGAGCCCGACGAAACCGAAATTTTGAACCAAATTGTGCCGCGTTTTACCCAATTGCAGGTCTTTCATGCCGTGTTGGAATCTCAGGCCAGTGAACACGCCGCCCGCATGGTGGCCATGAAAAACGCGACCGACAACGCCACCGAACTGGCCGATGCCCTGCAATTGGAATACAACAAAGCCCGGCAGCAAAGCATCACCAGCGAAATGCTGGACATCGCTGGCGGCGCCGAAGCCTTGGCGCAGGCCATGGCTGCCGAAGCCCGCAAAGCCGCTGCCCAAGCGGCAGCCCAACAATCGCAATAAACCAGAATTTTGGAGGCAAGCATGGCGAAAGCAACCGGCCGAGTCGTACAGATTTTAGGCGGCGTGGTAGACGTGGAATTCCCCGCCGAGCAACTCCCCGAAATTTACGAAGCCGTCGAAGTGCTTCGGGATGACGAGCAACCCCTGGTGCTGGAAGTGCAAAAGCACTTGGGCAACAACTGGGTGCGCTGCGTGGCCATGGGGGCCACCGACGGCCTGAAGCGCGGCATGACCGTGCGGGCTACAGGCGCGCCGATTTCAGTGCCCGTGGGCGAAAGCGTGTTGGGGCGCATCTTCAACGTCTTGGGCGAGCCAGTGGATGAGGCCGGCCCCGTGGAAGCCAAACAGCGGTACCCCATCCATCGCCCGGCCCCTGCCTTTGAAGAACAGTCCACCACGGTTGAAGTGTTTGAAACCGGCCTCAAAGTCATTGACTTGATTGCGCCCTTCACCAAAGGCGGCAAAACCGGCATCTTCGGTGGCGCCGGCGTGGGGAAAACCGTGATCATCATGGAACTCATCCGCACCATCGCCACCGTGCACAAAGGGAACTCGGTGTTTACCGGCGTGGGCGAGCGCACCCGCGAAGGCACCCAGCTTTACCGTGAAATGCTGGAATCGGGCGTGATGAAAGATACGGTCATGGTCTATGGCCAGATGAACGAGCCCCCGGGCGTGCGCCTGCGGGTGGCCTTGACCGGCTTGACCATCGCCGAATATTTCCGCGACCAGGGCAAAGACGTGTTGCTCTTCATTGACAACATCTTCCGCTTCTCCATGGCCGGCTCAGAAGTGTCGGCTTTGCTCGGCCGTTTGCCCTCGGCAGTGGGCTATCAGCCTACCCTGGCCACCGAAATGGGTGAACTGCAGGAGCGCATCACCTCCACCAAACAGGGCTCCATCACATCCATGCAGGCCGTGTACGTGCCCGCAGACGACTATTCCGACCCTGCCCCGGTGGTCACCTTCGCCCACTTGGATGCAACCATCGCCCTGGAACGCTCCATCGCAGCCAAGGGTATTTACCCCGCTGTGGACCCCCTGGCCTCGACCTCGCGCATCCTCGACCCGCGCATCGTGGGCGAAGACCACTACCGCACCGCCCGCGAGGTGCAGCAAGTGCTCCAGCGCTATAAAGACTTGCAAGACATCATCGCCATTCTGGGCGTGGAAGAACTGAGCGAAGACGACAAACTCATCGTGAGCCGCGCCCGCAAGATCGAACGCTTCTTCTCCCAGCCCATGTTTGTGGCCGAGCAGTTTACGGGCATCCCTGGGCGCTATGTCTCGCTCAAGGAAACTGTCCGCGGCTTCCGTGAAATTTTGGACGGCAAGCACGACGACCTGCCCGAACAGGCTTTCTACATGGTCGGCACCATTGACGAGGCTGTGGAGAAGGCCGAGAAAATGGCCAAAGAAGCCGCGTAGGAGGCGTTATGCCAATCCATTGCGAAATCGTCTCCCAAGATCGCATGGTGTGGTCTGGTGAGGCCGATATGGTGGTCGTGCCTGGGGCGAGTGGCGAAATGGGCATTTTGGCCAACCACGCGCCCCTGCTTTCCACCCTCAAACCAGGCATCATCAAGGTGGTGCGTCAGGGGCAGGAAGATTACTACACCGTCACCGGTGGCGTGATTGAAGTGCGCCCCGACAAGGTCACCATCTTGGCCGACGCGTCGGAGCACGTGACCGAGATTGACGTCCGACGTGCAGAAGAGGCGCGCAAGCGAGCCGAAGAGCTTCTCAAGAAAACACCACCTTCCACGGCCGAGCACCTGGCCGCGCAGGCCGCGTTGCAGCGTGCACGCATCCGCCTGGAGGCTGTGCGGCGTTTCCGCCCTAAGAGCGGCCCGCAAATTCAATCTGGCGCGGCCGAAGATCAGGGCTGAGGTCCCTCATGGCACTTTTTTCCCGTAACCTGGGCATTGACCTGGGAACCGAGCGGGTCCGAATTGCCGAAGGCGACCAAGTGCTGCTCGACGAACCGACCTTGGTCGCGGTGGCCGCGGCAGAGCAACGCATGGTTGCTGCCGGCGAGGAAGCCGCGCAAATGGAAGGCCGTGCCCCCGACGTCTATGAAGTGATTCGGCCATTGCAAAATGGCGTGGTGGCCTATTACGAATTGACCGAAAAGTTGCTGCGCATCTTGTTGCGCAAGGCCGGGGGCACATCGTGGCTGTTTCGCCCCAAGGTGATGATTACCGTGCCCTATGGGGTCACCAGTGTGGAGCGTCGGGCTGTGCATGAAGCCGCACTTCAGGCCGGGAGCAGCGAGGTCTTCCTCATCCCCAACCCGCTGGCCTCAGCCTTGGGCGCTGATTTGCCCGTCAGCAGCCCCGCAGGCAATATGATTGTCAACTTGGGCGCGGGCACGACCCAGGCCGCCGTGATTGCGATGTATGGCGTGGTGGCCGCGGAAACCCTGCGCCGCGGCGGCCGCGATTTGGACGAGGCCATTATCACCTACGTGCGCCGAAAATATGGCTTGATTTTGGGGCAGCCCACCGCCGAACAGGTCAAGTTTAAAATCGGCGCGGCCGTGCCCTTGGATGAGGAAATGAGCGCGGAGGTTCAGGGCCAAGACCAGGTCTCTGGCCTCCCGCGTGAGATTACCCTCACCACCAGCGAAATCGTCGAAGCCTTGCAAGACCCCCTGCACGAAATGGTGGAAACGGTGCGGCGGGTGATGGAAAAGACCCCGCCCGAACTCGTGGCCGACGTGATTGACCGAGGCGTCGCCCTCTGCGGTGGCACTGCCTTGCTGCGAGGGTTGGATCGGCTGATGACCAAAGAGTTGGGTGTGCCGGCTTATTTGGTGGACGACCCAGCCAACGCTGCGGTGTTGGGCGCTGCCCGAGGCCTGGAGCAGTTGCCGGTTTTGCGGCGGCATTTGGTGCCCATCTAATGGGTTGAACGCCGTTCGCTTTGTTTGCCTCTTGGAACGCCATCACCCCCGCCTGCGCGGGGGTGATTTTGTTTGCGTTGGGTTGTGCCTTGCGCCGTGCCTTCCCCTGTTTCAAAACACGCGGCATCTCGTCGAGGGCCGAGGGGCCTATGACGGCGGGCGGTTAGAGATAATAGGTCATGCGCTGCAAGGGGATGACGGGGTCGAGATATTCCACCCGCACATCTTCGGGCACGGTCAAGTGAATGGGCGCATAGTTGAGAATGGCCTTCACCCCGGCAAAAACCAGCATGTTCGCGACTTCCTGCGCAGCCGAAGCCGGGGTCGCAATCATCCCGATTTTGATGCCTGCCTCTTGAACGCGTCGGGCCAGGGTGCGGATATCTTCCACAATGAGGTCACCGGCTTGGGTGCCGATTTTCTCGGGGTCTCGGTCGAAAGCCATCGCAATCCGGAAGCCGCGGTGGGTGAAGCCTTTGTAGCGGGCCAAGGCGTGCCCCAAATCACCAACGCCGACCAGCACAACATCCCAAACTTTGTCAACCTGGAGGTGGCGGCGCAGTGCATCGGCCAAGGCAGCCACCGGATAGCCCCGCCCTTGCTTGCCGTATTCCCCAAACATGGAAAGGTCTTTGCGGATTTGCGCTGCGGAAACGCCAAGCCGTTCGCTGAGTTCCTGAGAAGAGATGCACGTCAGCCCCTCTTGTTGTGCATGTTCCAGTGCCCGCAGGTAAATGGGGAGCCGACTGACGACCACATGGGGGATTTTGTTCTTATCCATTGTGCCCTCGCTTGCCGTGGAATGCCGAAGCAACAGCCGCAACAGGGCTGTTGTTGACGCTTTCTTCTAAATTTACCACGAAATGCGCTGTTGTGCAAATTGGCACAAATAAAAAAATCGCACTTTGCCGGAGGGCACAAAGTGCAAAGCGCGATTTTCACAACATAGGCCCGCCCCACGGCCTTGGGGTTTATGGCGAAGGAAGGGTGGGGTAGAGCCAGGTCAACAAGGGTGAACCCAAAATCAAACCGAGGAGGGCAAGGGCGCCCGCGTAGAGCACGATGCGCTGCGCGGGTTGCGGCCGCGCTTGCCAACGCTGATGCAGGCTATACCACGCGCTGCCCCAGATGCCAAACGCGGCGAGGCTGAGCAAAGGGCGTACCCATCGCACCGGCGCATGATAGGCGTAAATCAGCCAGGCGCCAAGAGGTGTGACAGCGCCCAAAAGGAAGATGCCAACACCAGCGGCTAACAGCGCAGCGGCAATGGGGCCGTCGAGGAATTCCTGATGGTGGGACGGCATGGTCATGACGTTCCCTCGAGGATGTTCAAAATACGCCTCGGGCGGTGAGGCTTCCCAGCAGGGCTGCCAAAAGCACATTGCCCAAGGCTATGCTCATCAACCCCCAAAGCGCCCGTTGGAGCCACCGGGGGGTGAGGTTTTGTTTTTCGATGTGGTGCATCAAATAAGTGCACGTGGTGATGGCGATGGGCACCATCAGCCCCCAAGAGGCCATCCACGGCAGGGCGGGGCTATACCATGTCCCCTGGGGTGTTTGCCATAGGGCAGGGTGAAGGTACATGACCACCAGCCCGCTCAGTGGGGTGAGCCAGGCCAGTGCCAGCAACACGCCTTGGCGGTAGCGCTTCCAGGCTGAGGCGCGCTCATGCCACCAGGGGTGCAGTTTTCCCATCCGCCACGTGTAGGAAACGCACAGCGCGGTGAGCACCATGAGGGGCAATCCCAGCCCAATTCCGTGAACAATGCTTGCCCAGGCCATCCCTCTTGCACCTTTCTCTGCTGTCGTGTGGTCAGCATGGCAGGGGGTAAGAAACGGTTATTTTATTGTAAGGAGGGATGGCTCCTTTGGGTAGCGACAACCGACATGAGTTTTTTGGCAATTTGTCACGTTTTTTGCTGATTTTTAGCGAGAAATGCGCTCCCAAAAACTGAGGGTTTCAATGTGGTAGGTTTGAGGGAACATGTCAAAGGGCGTGATGCGGCGTAAGCGATAGCCCTGTCGGGCCAGGCGCTTGCCATCGCGGGCCAGCGTGGCAGGGTCGCACGAGACGTAGGCAATCGTGTGCGGCGCCAGCGCGACCAGCGCATCCAAGGCCGCGCGCGGCAGGCCACTGCGGGGTGGGTCTAACACCACAATGTCGGGGCGCAGCCCTGTCTGATGGAGGTAAGGCAGGGTCTCCTCAACGGGTGCTTCGTAGAGCGCCACGTGGTCGTAGGCGTCTAAGTTGATTTCAAAATCGTAGCACGCCGTTGGCGAAGATTCCACCGCGATGAGCGCGCCCACTTTCGGCGCCAGGAAGGCGCTGAAAAGCCCCACCCCACTGTAGAGCTCCAGCAGCGTGGTTTGTGGGGTCAAGGGGAGGTTATCTAACAGTTCGCGAATCAGGGCCTCGGCCACGGGCACATTGACCTGGAAGAAAGAAGGCGCGGAAACTCGGAAGTGTTTCCCCAGGGCGCTCATCACCAGGAACCCGCGCCCCGCGAGCACAAACGCTTCGCCCCAGGGGTTGGTGTACACTGCCGAGAGGGGGAAATCCACCGCGAAGGCGGGCGGCTTGGGAGTGCGGCCGCGCAGCCAGAGCAGCAGTTCGTCGTTGGCTCCCACCCGCAGGTGGACGCGCTCGATGCCGCTTTCGGGCTCAAAAGCCAGCGTGCCCAGCAGCTCGCGCAGAGGTTGGGCGGCCAGCAGGCAATCTTCGACGGGAATCACGCGCTCACTGCGAGGAGCCCGGAAGCCCAAGCGCCCTTCCGGGGTGAGGTGCAGTTGAATGTGGTTGCGGTAGGCCCACGGTTGCGGAGAGGGCACCGTGGCCGAGACGGGTGGGTCTACGAAGCCGCCAATGCGGCTCAGTTGGTCGCTCACAATCGCAGCCTTGGCGGCCAATTGGGTGGCATACGCCACGTGCTGGTAATGGCACCCGCCACAGCGGCCGTAAAAGGGGCAGCGCGGCGCCACGCGGTCTTCGGCCGGGGTGATGAGGGTGACGATTTCCCCACGGGCATAGTGGGCTTTTTCTTCGGTCAGCCGAATGCGCACTTCTTCCCCCGGCAAGGCATAAGGCACGAAAACCGCGCGGCCATCGGGCAAGCGCCCCATCACGTCGCCGCCGTATGCCCAGGTGGCAAGTTGGAGCTCGTAGGTGGTTTGCTCAGCAGATGATTGGTTCATGGGAGGGTCGTTTCGTCTTGGATGACCATCCGCCCTTGAGGGTCGGGGCGGTAAGCGTGAGGGCCTTGGGGCACGCGAGGCGAAATCAGCAGCGCCCCGCTGTCCATGGCTTCCCAAATGGCTTGGAAGGGGGCTTTGCCGGGAAGCCATTTTTCAACCACCACCAGCCCATGCCCCGGGATGATGGTGAAGACCAGGTGGCGAGGGTCTTGGGGGTTGCGCAGGGCTTCGGCGCGGCTAAACGCCTCGACAATGCCTTCGGCCTGGGCGCGAGTTGCACACGAGACGGGGTAATGGTGATACGCGGTGCTCATGGGGGCAAATTCGACCTGGGTAGGGTCATAAGCCGCGACCCCGCGATGGCCGTGCAGTTTGGAGCGGATGACCGGCACGGTGTGGCCTTTCCATTGGATTTTGGGCAGCGGCTCGTCCATGGCAAACAGTTCCACGGCTTCGGAAGAAGGCGGGTCGTTGCGCAGCCCTTCCACATGGCGCACCAGCGCGCCGCGGCCGTCGGGGCGCACGCCCACGATCACGGCTAAGTCGTCTTCGGTGAGGGCGTCTTTAGCGACCGGGCGGGCGCTGCCGGTCACCGTGGCGATGAGCCCGGGCAGTTGTGGCTCCCAAGTGGCAAAGCACCCTTCGCTGTATTGCTCAGAAATGCTGGCCTCAATGGCAGGAACGGCCACCAGATCGTTGATGCGCACCATTTGGGTGAAGAAGCGGCGTTCCCCCAAGGCAACCCCGGCTTGGAGCATGGCTTTGGGGGTGGTGAGCTGTTGCCAGACCGACGCGGGAATGGGCGGCGGCACGATTTGGTGTTCGGTGATTTCTTCTGCACTGACGGCTGTCACGACGCGCAGGGCAATATCGGTGTAAAACGTGGCCGCGTCTTGAAACCGGATGCGGGGGTAGGCCCCCACCAGGTCGAAGAGGTAAGCCTCTTGGGGCTGGTCTTCGCCCACGACCAAAATAGCCCGAATGCTCTTGGCTTGGGCTTGCACCACCCTTTCCAGGGCCAAGAGCGGTCCCCCGCGGCGGCCTTGTTCAATCAGGGTGCGGTAGGCTTGAGGCGCCATGCCCGGGTAGGCAAAATCTGCGGGGTCGGGCGGCTCTTTGGCGAGCGCGTCCTCTAATTTTTGGAGGGCTTCCTGAAAGCGTTGCGGCGTCGTGCCCACCACCGTGACCACCGTGGGCGTGCTTTGCAAGCCAAAACGCCGCCGCGCAGTAAACATGAAGGCTTCTCGCCAGTTGATGGGAACGCCAAAGGGCGCGGTGGTGAAAATCAAATTCGTATCGCTGCGAGGGGCTTGGCCGTAGATGGTGTGCCCCAGCTCTTGGAAAGCGGCCTGGAGGCCCTGGATGACGTGTTGTTCCAATGGCGTGGCATCAGGGCGAGGCAAAAACGCAACCCGTTGAGGCTTGAGCCAAGGGTGGATGACAGGGGCAGGTATGACGCGCATAACGACCTCCGAAAAAGCGACGGTTTAACCCTGGGAAGGGCTGTGGGTTTCCCAGCCTGCCAGATGGAAAACGCGCACTGCCCAGTCGGCCAGGCGAGGCGCCCAACATTGGGCCCAATAGAGCAAGCGGGCTTGGAATGGCACGATGACCTCGGCTTGGTTTTTTTGGATGGCTTTGACAATCGCGCGCCCCACCTTTTCGGGGGGAATTTTGGCCGAGATCCACGGCACTTGTAGATTGTCAATCATAGGGGTGTCAACCCGCCCGGGGAAGACCACCGTCGCGCCAACCCCGGTGCCGTGGAGCTCCTGCCGCAAGACATCGCCAAAGCCGCTCAGGGCAAATTTGGCCGCGACGTAAGGCGCGTCGGGGGGGAGCCCTTTTTTGCCGTCCATAGAAGTGACCAACACAATCTGGCCGCTGTTTTGCGTGAGCAGATGGGGCAGGGCGGCCAACACCAGATAAACCCCGCCGTAGAAATTGACAGCCAGCGAGCGCTCGAGGGTTTCGAGGGTGAGATCGCGAATCGGGCTGCGGAAATAATAGCCCGCATTGGCCACGACCACATCCAGGCGCCCGAAATGGGCCAGGGTGCGTGCCACCAGGGCTTCGACTTGTTCGCGCACGGTGACGTCGGTGGGCACGACCAGAGCTTGGCGCCCCAGGGCCTCGATTTGGGCTGCCACGGCTTGGAGCGCCTCTGCGCGGCGGGCGGCCAGCGCGACGTGCATCCCTGCTTGGGCCAAGGCCAGGGCAGTGGCTTTGCCGATGCCGCCTGAGGCACCGGTGACGATGGCGACTTTGCCTTCCAGATCGCGCATTTTACACCGTCCACAAAATCAGCGCGCCCACGGCCAGACAATAGAGCGCGAACACGTACAAACTATGTTGGCTGAGGTAGCGCAGCAGCCAGCGGATGGCCGCATAGCCTGAGAGCAACGCGGCCAAAAAACCCACCGCGACGGGCGCGGCCACTTGGGCGCTGGTAGGCATGGCGAGCAAGTCTTTGAGGGCGACAAGCCCCGCCCCCACCATCACGGGCACCGACATCAGAAACGAAAAACGGGCTGCTGTAGGGCGATCAAAGTTGCGCAGCATGCCGCCGCTGATGGTGCTCCCGCTGCGCGAGACGCCCGGGAAGAGCGCCAGCACCTGAAACAGCCCCACAACCAAGGCGTCAGCCCAGTGTAGTTGGGCCAGATTGCGGGTGCGTTTCCCCAGGGCTTCACCCACCACCAGCAGCGCAGCCGTGCCCCAGAGAAAGAACCCCACGGCTCGCGGTGAGCCAAAGGCGGTTTCGATGGCGTCTTTGAAGAGCAAGCCGGCAACCACAGCCGGCAGGGTGGCAACAATGAGATACCACCCCAGGCGGGCTTCTGGGCTTTCCAGCGGGCGGCGGTGGGTTAGTGCAATCAGAAACCCGCGGCCAATGTGCCAGAGATCGTCCCAAAAATAGACGATGACCGCCACCAGCGTGCCCATTTGGACCAAAACGTCAAACACAAAGGCTTGATTGGCGGGAATTTCCCACCCCAGTAAATGGGGCACCAACACCAAATGCCCCGAACTGGAAATGGGCAAAAATTCGGTGATGCCTTGGACAATGCCAAGGAGCAGGGCTTGAAAAAGGGTCATGGCACACTCCCATGCCGAGCAAGGTTAGCCTGCCGCGAGGCGGGCTTGGGCCCACGCCTCGAAGCGGCCCGCGAGGATGGCTTCCCGCATGTCACGCGCCAGTTGCACCAACGTGTGCAGGTTGTGAATGGAAAGCAGCGTCGCGGCCAGCATTTCTTTGGTGACGATGAGGTGCCGAATGTAAGCGCGGCTGAAATGCTGGCAAGTATAGCACGTGCAACTTTCGTCAATAGGCCGTGGGTCGCGGGCAAATTCTACCCGACGCATGTTCAACCGTCCACCATTGGCCAACATGGCTGCGTGGTGCCGCGCCAGGCGGGTGGGCAACACGCAGTCGAAAATATCCACCCCGCGGCGCACCCCTTCGATGAGGTCCTGCGGCGTGCCCACGCCCATCAAATAGCGGGGCTTCTCGGGCGGCAGCACCGCATTGACCACGTCGAGCATGGCATACATTTCTTCCTTGGTTTCGCCCACCGAGAGCCCGCCGATCGCGTGCCCGGGGAAGCCCAGCGAGGCGATGAACTCAGCCGAGCGTTCCCGCAAATCGGGGAACACGCCGCCCTGCACGATGCCAAAGAGCGCCTGGTCGCGGCGGGTATGGGCTTTGAGGCTGCGCTCGGCCCACGCGTGGGTGCGGGCTAAGGCTTCCTCATTGTAGCCGCGGTCGTAGGGCGGGGGGCATTCGTCGAAAGCCATGATGATATCTGCGCCGAGGTTTTCTTGGATGGCGATGGATTTCTCAGGGGTGAAGCGATGCACCGAGCCATCGAGGTGGCTGCGGAAGGTCACCCCATCGGCGTCGATTTCGCGAATCTTGGCCAGCGAAAACACCTGGAACCCGCCCGAATCGGTGAGCATGGGCTTGGGCCATTGCATGAAGCGATGCAGCCCACCCAGCTCGGCGACCACATCGTCGCCGGGGCGCAGGTAGAGGTGGTAAGTGTTGGCGAGCACCAAGGTCGCGCCCAGCGCTTCGAGCTGGTCGGGCGTGACGGCTTTGACCGTGGCCTGGGTGCCCACGGGGGCAAACACCGGCGTCAGCAAATCGCCGTGGGGGGTGTGGAACACGCCCGCGCGGGCGCGGCCGTCGGTGGCTTGAATTTCAAAGGTGAAATGGCTCATACGTCAGGGCCTCTTCTGAGATGGAATAGCCAAACATAGACATTTTTACAACCAAAACACTTGGATGGCCAGCACTGCCACGGGCACCACAATCAGGAGGAGCGGCAGACCCACTTTGAAATAATCTCGGGGCTGGTAGTTCCCCGGCCCCATCACCAGCAGGTTGACGGGGTGGCCAGTGGGGAGCAAAAAGGCAAACGAGGCACCCACGGCCACCGCCATGCCCAAACTGCGAGGGTCAATGCCGCGGCTTTCGGCAGCAGCAATGGCCAGGGGCGCGACAATCAAGGCCGCAACTTGCCCGCTGGTGATTTGGGCCAGCAGTGTGGTCAGCAGCAGAAAAGCAGCTGCAATCATCCAGGCCGGCGCATGCGCCAATGGTTTGAGCATCTGATGGCTGAGGAACGCCGCCGCGCCGGTGTCGCGCATGGCTACCCCTAAGGGTATCATGCCAGCAATGAGAAAAATCACGCGCCAAGAGACCGCTCGGTAAGCCTGGTCAGGAGGCACAATGCCGAAGAGCATCATCAACGTGGCCGCGGTGAGGGCGGAAAGGGCCAGGGGGAGCCAGCCAAAAGCCGCGGGCACCAACGCCAAAAGCAGCAGCCCCACCGCTGTAAAGGCTTGCCAGGAAGGGCGGGCCCGCGTGCCGCCGAAGGTCTCCAAAATCACAAAGTCGGGGTCGTGGCGGAGGGGTTCCATCCTTTCGGGGGGCAATTGCACCAGCAGCGCGTCGCCTTTTTGGAGGGGAATGGCTTGGAGGCTGGTGTCTAAAATTTGGCCGTGGCGCCAAATCGCGAGCACCCGCATGCCATAACGGGCATACAGGCGGAGGGCTTGTGGGGTTTTGCCCACAGCCTGCCCGCGGGGGTTGAGGGTGAGCTCAGCCAGCGTGGCGCGTTCGCGAAAGTCGTCGCAGATGTCTTCGTCGCTCAGCGGGCGCAGCCCCAACGATTCCAGGTCGGTTTTTTGGATGTTGCCGGCCACCAAAAGCACATCGCCTGGGAGGAGGCGGCGTTCTGGCGATAGCTGATGCATAAACCGCACGCCCCGCGAGGTGGCCAGCCCTACCGGCGTGAGCCCGCTTTCGGTGGCCAGGTGGGGCTTGCTGGCCGGTCGGCCAACAAGGGGCGATTGAGGTTGCACCTCCAGCGGGTGGAGCCCTTCCCGGAGGCGATAGGCTGCCATGAGGTCCGCGAAAGACGTGCGGGGAGCGAAAGCGTCGTCGTGGCGGGGCAGCAGCCGCCGCCCTATGAACACCATGTAAAGCAAACCTGCCACGGTCACGGGCAGCCCCACGGGCAGGAAGTCGAGCAGGCCATAAGGCTGGTAGCCGTGCGCGGCCAGCGAGGCGCTGGTGACCAGGTTGGCCGTGGTCAACAACGTGGCTGTGCCCCCCAAAAGCGTGCCATACGCCAAGGGGATGAGCACCCGCGAGGGGGAAATGTTTTTGCTCTGGCGGCTAATCGCTAAAACCGGCGGGAGGAGCACCGCGGCCGCGGCCACAGTATTCATGAAAAGCGAGAGCGTCGCGGCGGCCAGCATCGTCACCACCACCAACCGCCGTTCGGAGCCGCGCGCCAAATTCCCCAGCCGTTCACCCAACACAGCCGTGACGCCGCTGTTTTCCAGCCCTTTGGTGAGGATGAAGATGGCAATGATAATGAACACCACATTGCTGGAAAAGCCAGCCAAGGCTTGTTCCAACGGGAGGATGCCGGTGTAGGCCAGCGCCAGGGCCACCAGTAAGCCAACAATGTCGGCGCGCACTTTGCCGCTAATGAGCAGCAAAGTGGCCAGCGCAGCAATGAGAAGGGTCGTCCACATGGGCGAAAGCATGGGGCCTCACGAACGGAGAAGTTGTTGCAGGCTTTGGGCCTGCTCGGGTGAAAAGCGGGGCAACACCCGGCGGATGAGCCAAGCCAAAAGCGGCGAAGGAGAGGTATGCCAGGTGGAGCGCAGGTAGGGGAGCATTTCTTCGGGCCAGCGGCTGACCAAGGCCTGCAGCACGGCCGTCAGTTCGGGGCGGAGCTCGGCGTCGGGCGGGGTGAGCAGAGGGGTGAGCAGTTTGAGCACACGGGGCAAGTTTTCGAATTTGGGGGCCTGCACCAAGGGAAGCAGTGCTTTGAGCCCCAGCCCCGCTCGTTTGGGGTCTGCGAGGGCTTGAGCAGCCGCGTTCAGATAAGCGGCAGGGGCTTCGTGAACCAGGCGCGCGGTGCCGAATTGGAGCAACGCCTCGGCGACTTCAGGCGCGGGCGCTGCTTCCAACCAGGCCCAAAAGCGCTGCAAAAGGGGCTCGGGAGGCGTGGTTTCGGCCAGCCCCAACAGCCGCGCGGCCAAGAGGCGCGATTCCAAATCAGGGCGCGCCCACAAGCGGTCGGCCAAAGGCAGGACCAAACTCGGCCGCGCGGCCAAATGGCCGCGCAACACCTGCCAGACCGCGGCCAGCACGGCGGGCGGCAGGTGATAAGTGGGAAGGCGCGGCTGCACGACCGCTTGCCCGCGGCGAAAGGTGCGGTCGGCGTGGCGGGTGAGCAGGGCTTCCCAGGCTGCCACAAAGGCCTCAGGGTCGCCGCTGTGGGCGACCAGGGCTTGGGCTTCTTGGCGGATGGCTTCCCAGCGCACGGCAGGCATGGCTCAAAACAGGCTTTCGTAATCCACTTTGGGGAAAACCGTCAGCTTGCCGCCAATGGTGGCATCGAGCACTCGGCGGCCCGCACGCGCGTAGGCTTCCCGCGCCATGCGGTAGGCCATTTCCGAGGTTTCCAGGTCGGGCAGCTGCCAGCGGAAACCTTTGCCAAAATAGCCGGGGTGGAAGTGGTTGGGGTCGTCGCCTTCGGAAACCACGGTTTGGTTGGCCGGGCCTTGGGTGGCAAAGTTGTGGTCCACACCGATGAGGATGACTTCCTCGCAGCCCATATGGAAGGCCAGTTGCAGGCTGACGTAGGTCACGGTGGCGCCTTCCCACAGGCGGCCGCGGGCGTCGGTGGCAAATTTGGGCGCCATGTAGGTGGTAAACAAGAACGTGGTGTGCTCATCCGCGGGAATCCAGCGGCGGGCGCGCCACGTGAAAAACTTGGGCATCGTGAGCTGGCGGAAATCGTCTGCACATTGCTCGATGACCAAGTCGTTGACCGAAACCAAATAGGTGGTGCGGAAGCCCCACTCAGGGAAGGCGAGATAAACGCGGTTCATGCCGAAGGTGATTTCGCCTTGCAGTTTGGCGACGTCGGTGTGCCGCAGGCTGGGCCCGTTGCCGATGACGAAGCACCGCTGCCCCCGATGGACGTCGCGCAGCGCGGCCAAGCGGCGTTTGCTGGCGAGGCGCCAAGGGTGAAAGGTCGCAGCAGGCCATTGCGGCAGCCATTGGGCTGTTTGATAAGCCCGCCGAAGCAAAGGGAGGATGGGAGAGGGTATGGGGAGGTTGGTCATGGTGGCAAAGAGGGCGGAGGGAATGAGGTGTGGCGAATGGCGGCAGAAGATGGGCGTTGCGGCGTGTGCTTCCTTCGCCCACGGGCGCCGAGGGGCGTCACTCGGTGCTCAGTCGGGCCGTTGCGCCGCCGTCCACCACCAGGGGCTGGCCGGTCATGAACGACGATTGGCTTTCGTCGGCCAAGAAATACACCGCGGCTGCGATTTCGGCGGGTTTGCCGATGCGCCCGTTGACGGTGCGGCGGGCGAGCTCCGCGAGTTGGGCTTCGACCGCGGCGCCTTGCAAGTGCCCGCGGGCCAGCCCCGCCCGCAGCATGGGCGTATCCACCGCGCCGGGGAGCACCGCGTTGACTCGGATGCCAAAGGGCGCCCATTCGATGGCCATCGCGCGGGTGAGCGCGAGCAGCCCGCCTTTGCTCGCAGCGTAGGCCGCGATGTTGGCCGAGGTCGCGAGGGCATGCACCGAGGCAACATGCACCACCGCAGCACCTTCCCCGGCTTGCGCCGCGGCTTGCAGCGCAGGGAAGAGCGCCTTGCTCACCAAAAAGGCAGCCCGCAGGTTCACGGCGTGGACGGCGTCCCATTCTTCCACCGTGGTTTCCAGGAGGGGCTTGGCGATTTGCAGCGCGGCGTTGTTGATGAGGGCGTGCAGTTTGGGGAAGTCGGCGCGCACGGCCGCGGCCGCGCGGGCAATGGCCGCGGGCTCGGCCAAATCTACCTGCTGGTAGCGGGCGGCGCGGGGGAAGTCGGCAGGCCGGGGGGCTTTGTCCCAGCCGATGGCCTGCCAGCCCGCGGCGACGAACCGCTGCACAATGGCACGGCCGATGCCGCCCGCCGCACCGGTGACCACCATCACGCGTTTAGTCATGGCTTCCCTTTCTCGTCGGCAGCCAGCGGGGCACGCGGCGTTTGTATGCCCGATAGGCCTCGCCGAAGCGGGCTTCCAATTCGGCTTCTTCCACTTGAGTGACATAGAGGTGCAGGCCAATGGCTGCCAGCCCCAGCAGGAAAAGGGCGCTCAAGGATCCGACAGCCAAAGCCAGCCCCAAGTAGTAGGCCAGCCCGCCCAGATAGAGCGGGTTGCGGGTCAGCGCAAACGGCCCCTTTTGAACCAGGTTTTGGGTGGGCAGGAAAGGCAGCGGGGTGCCTTTCCCAATGGTGGTTTGCATATAAACAGCCCAAATGGCCAGCAGCAGCCCTGCGGTAGCCAGCAGGACCCCCAGCCATGCACCGCCAGCCCCCAGGTTGAGGGGAGGAATGCGGGCCCAAACATCAAGCCAGGTGGCGAGGTAGAGCAAAATTCCGGGCAGCACCACCCAAAAGAAGAAGCCGCCCAACAACAAAACAAGCCATTGCAAGCCGCGGTGTGAACGGGTGGAAGAGGAGGTTTTGGCCATTATGGCACTCCTTTCAGGAAGAGGTCGTGAGGTCGCGGCGGAGGCTTTCCAGGTCTTCGGTGGGCAGCCCCAGCCCTTTCAGCAGGTTGCGGATGCTGTTCCAGTGCACGCGTTCCCACGCGGTGGGGCTGGAATTGGCGTTGTGGGGCGCCAGCAAGACGTGGTCCATACGCTTGAGGGGGCTATCTGCGGGTAGGGGCTCCACCTCGAAAACATCCAGCGCTGCGCCGCGAATTTTACCGCTGCTCAGGGCTTCGATGAGGGCTTTTTCGTCCACCACGGGCCCGCGCGCGGTGTTGATGAGCACCGCGGTGGGCTTCATTAGCGCCAGGGTGTCGCGGTTGATGAGGTGATAACTGGTGGGGTTGAGGTCGCAATTCAGGCTGACGAAGTCGCTTTCCCGCAGCAGGCGCTCCAGGGGCACCATTTCTACGCCGTATTCGGTCAGGAAGACGTGGTCCACCTCGACGATGTCGTTGCCCAGCAAGCGCATGCCAAAGGCGCGGGCGCGGCGCAACACGGCTTTGCCCACATCGCCCACGCCAATCACGCCCAGGGTGGCTTCGCTGAGGGCAAAGCCGGGGATTTTCTCCCACCGTCCGGCTTTCATGTGCGCGTCCATCCACGGGATGTTGCGGGCAAAGGCCAGCATGTAGCCGAGCACGGTGTCGGCCACGGGGATGGTGAACGCGTTGGGGGTGCGGCCGACCATGATGCCCAGCCGCTCGGCTGTGGCCGTATCGATGGAGTCAATGCCGGTGCCCCATTTGGAAATCACCTTGAGGCGGGGTGCGCAGGCTTCCAGCACGCGGGCGGTGTAGCGGTCGTCGCCGCAGATGGTGCCGTCGAACTGGCCGGCGTAGCGCAGCAGGTCGTCTTCTTCCATGCGCTCGTGCACTTCGGGCACGATGACTTCCAAGCCATAGTGCGCGAACACGGGCTGGAAGCGCTCGCGAAACGGAATCATGTAGGGGGCGGTGAGCAGAATGGTGGGCATGAGGGCCTCGCGGAAGGGGAATGGCGAATTCCGAAGGAGGAAGGGCGGGTTAGCGGGCCTGGCGCCGCCGCATCAGGAATTCGGCGATTTCGAAATCCAAGGGTTCGTCGATATCCCATGCTTCTTCGGCAGGGATTTCGAAGAGGTAGGGCCGTTCGCCGATGCGGTTGCGGCGGGTTTCCAGGGTGTGGCGGGTAAAGATGTAGAGGCAGGAATTTTCTTCGTAGATGGGCGGCAGGTCTTGGGTGCGGAGCAGGATGGCGGGGTTGTGGTTGATGGGGCGGGCCAGGGCGTCCCAGAGGCGGGTTTGCAAGCGGGTGACGCCGAAGAGGGTGTCGTAGGCGGGGTAGTGGGCGAAGAAGGTCTGCACCGCGCGGCGCACGGTTTCGGCGCGCAAGAGGGGGTTGGTGCTGTGGGTTTGGAGGTAGAAATCTGCAGGCACTTGGGCGGTGTCGTGCAACAGCACCTCGTTCATCGGGATGCGGCCATCGCGCAGGTGTTCGGGGCGTTCGAGGATGCGCACCTGCGGGTAGGTTTCGCGCAGGCCGGCCGCGATGGTGGGGCTGTCGGTATCAACCACCACCGTGGTGATTTCGGGCACCGCGAGCAAAGTTTCCACAATCCAGGCATAGAGGGGTTTGCCGGCAAAGGTGCGGTAGTTTTTGCCGGGCACCCGCTCGGAATGATGGCGCATGGGCACCAAAGCGACCAGAGTAGGAGCCATAAGAGACCTCACCGCAGCAGCAGGTGGAATGGTTTGTGGTGTGATAATATCATAAAGTCGCCGCGCGCTCAAAGTATGTTGGTTGAGGTGAGCGGCATGTGGGCCAGAAGCCCACCGCGCGCCGAGCATTGGGGCTGTGAGGCCGTTGGGTTGCCGCTTTGTCGGCGGGAAGCCAGGCGGCGAAAGCAAGTTGGCCTTGCCCGAGGCTGTTTTGCAGGGCGGGCCTTGCTGGGGAGGAGGGGTGTTTGGCCCAAGCTTCTGCGTGGGTGCTATCTCAGGTGTCAAATATCACTTTCGCCGAGCGCGGTTGTTGCCTACAATGTAAAGCGGGGTGGCGTGGAACGCTTCCCAATGTTGTGGCACCGACCCTGTAAGGCCATAAGGAGGCTCAGATGCAACCAGACCTGACCCAAGAAATTTTGGAACTCGTTCGATTGACGGCCACCAGTTTGCCCGAAGACGTGGAGCAGGCTCTTGCTCAAGCCCGAGATCAGGAAGAGCCTAACTCGGTGGCGCGCAGCGTGCTGGATACCATCCTCAACAACGTCAAGATGGCGCGGGAACATTCTACCCCCATTTGCCAGGATACCGGCACGCCGATTTTCTACGTAGACATGCCCGCGGGCTGGAGCATGCGGGAAATGCGCCGCCAAATCGAAGCCGCGGTGGCCGAGGCCACCAAGCGGGTTTATTTGCGCCCCAACGCGGTGAATTCCCTCACCGGCAAGAACACCGGCAACAACCTGGGCGACGAATACTTCCCGACGGTGCACTTCCATGAAGTGGATGGCGACACGGTCACCATCAAACTGATGTTGAAAGGCGGCGGCTCGGAGAACGTTTCCACCCAATACAAACTGCCCGACACCCGCTTGCACGCGGGCCGCGACCTGGAAGGCGTTTACAAGGTCGTCATGGATGCCGTCTATCAGGCTCAAGGCAAGGGCTGCGCGCCCGGCTTTTTGGGCGTGGGCATCGGCGGCGACCGCGGCGCTTCGTTTTACGCGGCCAAGGAAGCCCTCTGGCGCACCCTCGACGAGCCCAACCCCGACCCTGACCTCGACGCCCTCGAAAAGCGCATCACAGAAGACGCCAACAAACTCGGCATCGGCCCGATGGGCTTGGGCGGCAAAACCACCGTGTTGGCAACCCGCATCAAGGCCATCCATCGTTTGCCGGCTTCCTATTTTGTTTCGATTGCCTACATGTGCTGGGCATATCGCCGCCATACCTTGATTTATCGCAACGGCAAGGCCGAATATAAATAGGCCCCGATTTTTCCAGGAGGAAGGGTGTTATGCGCGAGATTCAGATTCCCATTGACGATGAAACCATCCGCAGTTTGAAGGCGGGTGACGCGGTTTCCTTGACCGGCGTGATGATGACCGGCCGGGATGCAGTGCATAAATGGATGATTGAAACGTTCATCCGCAAGACCCGCGAGCCTCAGGGCGATGACCTGGAGGTGTATGAAGCCATCAAGAAAATTCTCGATGGCGGCGTGCTCTACCACTGTGGCCCGGTGGTCGCAGGGCTGGAGACGGGTGAATATAAGTTTGTCGCCGCGGGGCCGACCACCAGCATCCGCGAGGAGCCTTACGAAGCTGAGGTCATCAAACACTTCAACATCAAAGGCGTGATGGGCAAAGGCGGCATGGGGCCCAAAACCTTGCAGGCCTGCCAGGAAGCCCCCGCGGTCTATTTCCACGCGGTGGGCGGCGCGGCTTCCCTCATTGCCCAGAGCGTGCAAAAGGTGCTCGGCGTGTACAAACTGGAATTTGGCGTGCCCGAGGCCATGTGGGTGATTGAGGTCAAAAACTTCCCCGCCATTGTCACCATGGATAGCCACGGCAACAGCCTGCACGAGTCTATTTTGAAGGCCTCAGAGGCTAAATATCGCGAGTTGCTGGGCGTGTGATTTTGGCTGGTTCCCAAAAACGAAAGCCCCTGGTTTTACACCAGGGGCTTTGCGCGGGGGGAGAAAGAGGCTGTTTGCTACTTTTTCGCGACTACTTTGATTTCTTTGGGCCGAACCGCGTCGGCTTTCGGCAAGCGCAGGGTGAGGACCCCATCGGTCAGTTCGGCTTCGGCTTTGCCGGGTTCCAACGGGGTCGGCAGCGTAATGACCCGCTTGAACGGACCGACCGGAATTTCCTGCAACAGCAGCCCTTCGGCTTCGGGGGCTTTGAATTCGCCTTCCAGCACGACCGTATCTTCCAGCACCTCAATGTGCAAGTCGTCGGCTTCCAAGCCGGGCACCCAGGCCGTGATGATGAAGGCGTCGTCTTCGGCTTTGACGTTCAGGGGAATGCGCACCCCGCGTTGACGGGTGTCGCTCACCGGCACCACGCTGCTTTCCATCAGCCGATCCATCGCGTCCATCAACCGCTCCATTCGGCGGAAGGGGTCAATCCGATACAGCGTCATAACACACCTCCTTATGATGCCTGTCTTCGGCTTGTGCATTTTTAGCATACCAGGGGCGTGTTAGAAATTTACAAGCGGGAGATAGGAAATTTGTTAACGTCGCTGAGCGACCGCAATCCAATAAGGTGCGCTGGGCCCCCAGGGCGCGTTCGGGAAATCGCCGTATTCTTGGACGATGGTCAGCCCTGCGGCGCGAAAGCGGGCGCGTTCCTCTTCCAGCGGGGGCAAGAAGTGGGTTTGCGTCACCGTCTGCCGTCGGACTTGCCCGTTGGGGAAGAGGTCGTCGTAGTGCCAGACCACGGTCCAGCGTTGGCCTTGGCGGCGCCAGCCGCTGGAAACCTGGACGGCCTGGCCGTTGGGCTGGGCGATGAAACCGCCTTCGGGTTCGGGTTCGGCTTCCGCGGGCAGCTGAGCGATGAAGGATGGGTTGGGGGCGCTGAGCGCCAGGGCGCCTTGGGGCTGCAACACGCGCGCCACGCCGCGCAAAAAAGCCGGCCGCGCGGCCGGCGGGATGGTGGTGTAGGTGTTGCAAGGGAGGATGGCCAGGGCAATGCTTGTGTTGGCCAAGGGCAGGAAGTGGAAATCGGCTTGGAGTAGCGCCAGCGGTGCTGCTGCGACAGGGCGGGCCTGCAAGAAGCGCAGCATGGCCGCGTCGAGATCCACCCCCACCACCGGGAAGCCCGCCTGCGCGAGGGGCAGTGCGACCCGGCCTGTGCCGCATCCCAAAGCCAGGATAGGCCCGCCATATTGCTGGGCCAAGCGACGCCAAAAAGGCAGGTCTGCCTCAAACGCGGCGTGGTGGGCGTGATAATATTCGGGCTTGAGGGAAGGGGTGCTCATGGGTTAGGTCGTGTTTTTGCGTCCCCGCTGCTTGAAGCGTGCCACGGCTTCGACGTGCTCGGTCGCGGCCCACAAAGCAGGGAAGAGGTCGTGTTCCACGCGCGCGGCTGTGGCCGGGGGAAGGGTCAGGCCTGCGCGGAGCACTTCTTTGGTGCTTTGGGCTACCGCGGGGGGCAGCGCTGCAATTTTTCGGGCCAAGGCCAGCGCGGCTTCCAGGGCTTGCCCCTCGGGCACGACGCGGTTGGCCAGCCCGTGGGTCAGGGCTTCGTGGGGGGTGAGCACTTTTCCGGTCAGCAGCCATTCCAGCGCGCGACTGTAGCCGACCAGCCGCAACAGGCGTTGCCCCATGCCCCATCCAGGCGTGACAAACCAAGCGACCTGCACAAAGCCCAAATCTGCGTTTTCGGCCAAGATGCGGAGGTCACAGGCCAAAGCAACCTCTGCGCCGCCCCCGCGGGCCGGGCCGTTGATGGCCGCGATGGTGGGGAAGGGGAGGGCTTCCAGGTTGTGTAACGCGCGGGTCATCAGGCGGCTCATGCGCCGCCCATCGTCTTCTGTGGGGTAATCGGCCAGTTGTTTCAAATCGCCGCCGGCAATGAAAGCCCGCCCACTGCCGGTCACAATCAGCACCCGTGGGGCGGCCAGGCGAGCGGCTTCGACGGCCTCACCAAAGGCTTGCATGGCTTCCCACGAGAGCGCGTTGAGCACATGGGGGCGGTTGACTTGCAAAAGCCCGATGTGGGGTTCGGGGAAGGTCAGGCGAACTTCAGAAGGGGAAAGTGAGGTGTGCATGGCGGCTCCCAGCCGTAGCAACGGCAAAGTGGATTGCCCCGAGGGCTGTGCAGTCGCGAGGAAGCGCCCCTCTCGGCCTGCCAGAGAAGGGCGCGCGCTTGCACCCTTGAGCGAGGATGCTTGACGCCCACGCGTGGGGGCATTATACTTGGTTTGAAAGCAAGCCGCAATCCGGGGCGTAGCGCAGTTGGGAGCGCACCGCGTTTGGGACGCGGGGGTCGGCGGTTCGAGTCCGCCCGCCCCGACTTCTTCACCTTTTTCGGAGGAGCAATATGGCCCGAGAATTCGACGGCGTAATTGATGCTGTGCGGCACGACGCGGAAGGCCGCGTGGTGTGGGCGCGGGCGTATCTGCGCCGTTGGCCTCATGTTTATGGCGGCCCGCAGATTTTGTCTCGTCAGGCGTTGTTGGAGCGCCTCCGCCAGGGGCAAACTTTTGCGGTGGGGCAACGGCGGGCTTTTTGGGGAAACACCTTTGAGATTTTGACCCCAATTCATTTGAAGCAACGCCAAGGCGCCGACGTTTTGGAAGCCCAAGCCGGCGAAACCGCCGAATTGGCCACTGCCCCGCGGTTGTAAATGCGCTTTGGGCGTGTTTTGGGCCCTTTCTGAGCCGCAGAAAGGGCCTTTTTTGTTTTGGGGTTCGCGGCGCAGCCCAAAGATGCGGCGCCCGCGTGTGGCTGGCCCTTCAGAGGCCTCTCTTGTTGAAACCCCTGACGCGTGGTAGGATACAGCGAAAAAGAATGGTGGCATGCGATGACCACGTCGGTAACGCGCGGAAAAATAGACTTCCTCATTGTGGGCGCTGAAAAGAGCGGCACCACTTGGCTGGCGAAAATGTTGCGGCAGCATCCTAAAATTTATTTGCCGCCGCAAAAAGAGTTGTATTATTTCAACCGGCGTTTTGTGGAAGACCCCCGTCTGGAAAACCAGCATTTCAAGCAACCCGCGTCGTGGTATTTGCGCTTTTTTGCTGATGCCCGGCCTGACCAAAAAGGCGTTGGGCGCGTTGGTTTTTGTGGTCGTGCTGTGGCGTTTGCGTTTTGATGAGGAAGACCGCATTTTCTTTGACGCGGTCAAGCGACGCATTCAAAACCGCCGTCAGCCGCGCACAAGCTGACGGCTTGGGGAAGTTTTTGGGCGGAAAAGCATCTACAGCGTGGGAAGCCCAGCCGCGGCCGAGCCTTTCACGCCCCTGGTTGTGAATCAGGGGGCGCAGCCCGCCGCGCGCAGGGCGGTTCACGCCAACCGACGGAGTGCGCGCGGCAGATCGCTCAGGCTGTGCGCGCCGTCGGTGGTAATCACTACATCGTCTTCAACCCGGGCGCCGCCGCGGCCGGGAAGATAGATGCCCGGCTCCACGGTAAAAACCATGCCAGGGCGCAAGACCTCTTCGTTGCCCGCGAAGACGAAGGGGCGCTCGTGGACGTCTAACCCCAGGCCGTGGCCGGTGCGGTGGGTGAAATATTCCCCATAGCCCGCGGCGGTGATGACGTTGCGGGCGGCGGCGTCCACCTTGCCGACGGGCAAGCCCGGGCGGGCGATTTCGCGGCCCGCGGTGTTGGCCTGTAGCACCACTTCGGCGATGCGCACCAGCTCGGCGTCCACCTCGCCGATGGCAAACGTGCGGGTGAGGTCGGAAAAATAGCCCTGATAGGTTGCGCCCCAGTCAATGATGAGCAAATCGCCGGCTTGAATGGGGCGGTCGGTGGGGGTCGCGTGGGGGTTGGCCGCGTTGGGCCCCGCCGCGACGATGGGCTGGAAGGGCAGCTCGGGCTCAGAGCCGTGGCGGAGCAATTGCAACACCACTTCCGCGGCCAGGGCTTTTTCGGTCATCCCTACGCGGAAGGCCTGGAGGGCGGCTTCCAGCGCGGCTTGGGCAATGGCCACGGCTTCTTGCATGGCGGCCAGCTCTGCGCTGTCCTTGACAATGCGGAGGGAGGCCAAAACCTCTGCTGCCGAGGGGAATTGGGCCCGCGGCGCGGCGGCTTCCAGGAAGCGTAATTCCAGCACCCGGAGGCGTTCGGGCTCTATCCCAATGCGGCTGCGTTCCAAATGCAGGGCTTGGATGGCTTGATGAAAGGCTTGGCTCCATTGGGCGGGGTCGTCGTCGTAGAAGAAGGCGAGCAAGTCGTCGCGATGGGCCAATTTGGGGGCTTCTAAGCGGGGCAGCACGAGGGCTTGTTCCCCCGTGGCGGTGAAGAAGGCCACGACTGGGCGTTCCATGAGGTGGAAGTGTAGGCCGGTGAGGTAGGTCAGCGAGGGGCCGGGGTTGAGGGCGAGGGCGTCGAGTTGGGCACGTTGGAGTGCTTGTTGTAGGCGAAGCAAACGGGCGTGCATGGGGGCCTCCTGGCAGCGGGTTGTTTTTATTATAGCGCTTTCCGGGCGCACGCAGGTTTGAGAATAAAAAAAACAGCCCGTCCGCAGACGGGCTGTAAGGGTGAGCGACCGGTGGTTTACAGAGGCACCACGTTGGCAGCCTGGAGGCCTTTCGGGCCTTGCTCGATGGAAAATTCCACCTTTTGGCCCTCTTCCAGGGAACGGTAACCGTCCATCTGGATGGCGCTGTAGTGAACGAAGACGTCTTCGCCATCCTCGCGGCCGATGAAGCCGAAACCCTTGGTGGCGTTGAACCATTTAACCGTACCGATGTAACGTTCAGACATGCTAACTATCTCCTTACAAAAAAATTGCAGCGGCCCCTCGGCCGCCGCCTTGGGTATTGCTCTTTGGCTGCGGGAATTCCGTGCCTCCGATGCAGTGCAAGGATAACACCGCTTCACCCCCACGTCAAGCAAAAGCGCGGCGTTGGGAGCAATTTGTTAGGGTTGTGTTTTGCGGGGGGCGAGGCGATGAAAGAGAGCGCCGCGCGGTATAATGAGATTGATGGAGGCGCGCCCAGAGGGCGGGGGCTGGGCGTGGTGAGGTGTTTTGCTGTAAGCGTGGGTGCGAAGTTTACGATATGGAGGGAGTTATGACGCAGGAGAACCGGCTGACACCGCAAGAAGGGCAATGGTTGTTGCGTTTGGCCCGTGAGGCGTTAGAGGCCGGGGTGCAAGGCCAGGCTTTGCCGCCGCTGCCTGCTGATTTGCCGCCTCGGCTTCGCGAGCCTGGGGCTGCCTTTGTCACTTTGCGCACCAAAGATAGCGGGCGTTTGCGGGGGTGCATCGGCAGCATTGTGGCCACCCGCCCTTTGGCGGAAGACGTCCGGGCGCATGCCATTGACGCCGCGTTGCACGACCCGCGCTTTCCCCCTGTGAGGCCCCCTGAGTTGCCTAACCTCGCCTTGGAAGTCTCTTACCTCACCCCCTTGCAGCCTTTGGTGTATGCCTCGCCTGAAGACCTGCTGGCCCGTTTGCGCCCCGGCGTAGATGGGGTGTTGTTGCGCGATGGATGGCGTCAGGCGACCTTTTTGCCCCAGGTTTGGCATAGCCTGCCGGACCCTGTGACGTTTTTAGCGCATCTTTGTTTGAAAATGGGCGCTGAGCCTACATGCTGGCAGCGCCCTTTGGAAGTGTTTACCTATCAAGTGCAGGCTTTTCAAGAGCCTGACTATTGGGAAGCCGACGAAGGGTAGGCTCAGACTTGTTCAAAGCGGGAAACCGGCAGCACGAAAATGGCCCCTTGTTTGATCGCGGGCTCTGCAGGCTGGCTGCATTCCGAGCGGATGATTTCGATGGCCTGGTCTACCTGATCGTCTTCGACGCCCAGCAAAAGGGTGGTGGACCCGCGGCGGAGGAACCCCCCCGTGGATGCCAGTTTGGTCACCCGAAAGCCTTGCTCGATGAGGGCGTCGGCCACGGCGTTGCTGTCGGCGGTTTGCACCACGGCAATGAGCAGTTTCATCGTTTCTCCTTTTGGCGGTGTTCCTGAGGCTTTCTTTGATTTTACCCTGATTTTCTGTTTCCTTTGGGAGTTTTGTCATGTCTGCTGATGTTTCGGACCAAAACAAGATTGGCTACATCGTGGGCGGCAGTTTGCAGGAAGGGCTCATCGTGCGGCTGACAGTGCCGCCTCAGCAAGTGCAGGAAGGCGCGTTTGTGGTCACCGAGAGTGGGCAGTATTTGTTTTATGGCTTGGTGACCGATTTGCGCTTGGCTGCGACCAACGAGCGGTTTGCGGATGAGCAAATTCGTGAGCGTTTTACGCCCGCGTTGGCTGGCATGCTCCAGGAGCAGGCGCTTTATACCAATTTGGCGATGTATCCGGTGTTGATGGTGGAACGGGGCCCCGCGGATTCCGACCCCGCGTATGAGCAATTTTGGCGTGAGGTGGATGCCGGCCTCCGAGAGGCCCCCCGCCCCAAGCCAATCAAGACCATTCCTTCGCACCTCGCGGAGGTCCGGCTGGCCACCCAGGGCGACATCGAAGAAATTTTCGGCAAAGCTGGCGCGAAGCGCTTGGTCATTGGCTATACGCGCGAGCAAGGGTATCCGGTGCGGATTGATTTAGAAAAATTCGTGCAGCGCTCTGCCGGGATCTTCGGCGCCACGGGCACGGGCAAGTCGTTTCTCACCCGCATTTTGTTGGCTGGTCTCATTCATCATCAGGCCGCGGCGACGCTGGTGTTTGATATGCACAACGAATACGCGTATGACGATGTAGCCTCGGATACCAACCAGCGCGTCGTGGGGCTGCAAACGAAGTTTCACAACAAGGTGTTGGTGGTCGGCCTGGGGAAGAACGCCCTTATTCGCGGCCGACGGCCTGACCTGGATTTGTTGATCGCGCAACGCGATATTGAGCCGGAGGACATTTTGCTACTTTCCCGCACGCTCAACTTGCGCGACACCACCCCCACCACATTGCACGCGCTCTATAGTTCCTTTGGCGAAGAGTGGCTGACGGCGTTTAGCAAGATGCGGGTAGGCGCAACAGAAGTGTTTGTAGACGACAACGGCAAAACCGTCCGCAAACCCGCGGCCGATAGCGTCGCCGCGTGGGCCCAAGAGGCGGGCACCAACGTGATGGCCGCCGAGGGGTTACACAACAAACTGCGCCGTATTTTTGACAAGGCCTATCTGGTGGAAGAAGCTGCTACCCAAGGCTTGGAGCAAATCATCGCCGCGCTGGAAAACGGCCGCCACGTGATTTTGTCGTTTGGGGAATATGACAACGAGTTGGATTATCTGCTGGTGACCAACTTGCTGACCCGCAAGATCCGTGAACATTGGGTGAAGCGCACCGACGCCTATCGGGCTGGCAAAGCCAAAACCCCGCCCCCGCCGTTGGTGGTGGTGATTGAAGAAGCGCACAAACTGCTCAATCGGGAGATGGCCACGCAAACCACGTTTAGCATCATCGCCCGCGAATTGCGAAAGTATTACGTGACCCTGCTCATCATTGACCAGCGGCCTTCGCAAATTTACGACGAGGTGATGTCGCAGTTGGGAACCCGAATTTCGGGCTGGCTGGGGGATGAAGAAGACATTCGGGCGGTGCTTTCGGGGCTTTCGGGGCGCGACAAACTTCGGGGGATGCTTTCCCGTTTGCAGGAAAAGGAAGAGGTGTTGCTCTTAGGATGGAGTGTGCCCATGCCGTTGCCCGTGCGCTCGCGGCGTTATAACGATGACTTTTGGAAGGATTTGTTAGGCGATGGCGAAGGAGCGTCGCCGGTGTTGGGGTTAGAGCATCCCGAAGACGCGTGGTGAGTCAAACCTCTGGCATTTGTCAACCCGCGGGTTGACATTTGGTGTGCGTGAGCAACAAAAAAGCCCCTCCCATGGGAGGGGCTTTTTTGCTGTCGGGGCGGGCGGATTTGAACCGCCGACCTCACGGACCCGAACCGTGCGCTCTAACCGGGCTGAGCCACGCCCCGATAGCGTGGGGCATTATAACGCACCTCGGCCGCTTTTGGCAAGGGCGAGGGCGGCGCGGGCGCGCGTGGCGCCCCGCATAGCAGGGGATGAGGTGGCCGCGGAGGAGACGAGCCGCGCTTCGCCCTCTGGGGGCAAGGTCGCTTTGGGGCTCGCCGTTTGACCAAGGGCTGCAGAGGTGGGGAAAAGAAAAGCGGCTCGACGAGCGTCGAGCCGCTTGGTTCCCCAATTGAGGGAATTACCCGCCGGGTTTGTAGCCGGTGTCAATGGTGCCGTTCAACAAACCTTCGCGGATTTCCTTCAGTTTGTCTTTGACCTCTTGCGGGATCTTGCTGTCGAAGTCATGGAACGGGGCCAGGCCAACTTCACCGAAGTAGTTGCCGCTGGGGAACTGGCCGTCTTTGGCTTTCTGAATCAGGTCGAACACGCCAGGGGTGATCAGTTTCATGGCGCTGCTGACCAGGCAGGCGTGCGCTTCGGGCACGGTGTACCACTGATCGGTGTCCACACCGATGCAGTAGACGTGTTTGCCCGATTTGGCCGCGGAAGCGACCTCGATGAGCGCGCCGTTGCCGGTCTTGCCGCCAGCGCCGAAGATCACGTCAGCGCCCTGGTCCATCGCCTGGCGGGCGGTAGCCGCACCCCATTCGGGGTCGGTGAAGGCGTTTTCCAACCCACCGGGGTGGTAGGTGGAGATGACCTTGATGTCGGGCTTGATGTATTTGGCGCCCGCTTCATAGCCTTCTTTGAAGGCGACCACCGGCGGCACCAGGTCGGTGCCCAGCACGGCCGCGATGGTGCCGGTTTGGGTCAGCATCCCGGCCAGCGCACCAGCCATGAAGCCCGCTTGGTCTTCGTGGAAGATCAAGCCAGCCATGTTGGGGAGGTCGTTGGTCTTGTCGTCATCCACGGCCCAGGCCTGGAATTGGTCCACACCGATGAAGTCGATGTTGGGGTATTTCTTGGCCATGGCGTTGGTGGCCTGCCCGAGCGCGAAGCCCACGGTCACGATGACGTCATACCCGCGTTGGGCAAACAGTTCGATGTTGGCTTCGTAGTCTTTGGCGTCGGTGGTCTCGATGTAGTCAATTTTGTCGGCTACACCCTTGTCCAGGGCCATCTTGACGCCTTCCCACGCGGATTGGTTGAAGGACTTGTCGTCAATCTGACCAACGTCCGTGACCAGGCCCACGCAGAACACGTCAGGGCTGGCGCAATCTACCTCGCCCGAGGCTTCAGTCGCAGCCTCTGTCGGGGCTTCGGTGGCCTCGGCCGGGGCTTGAGTGGCCTCAGCCGGGGCCTGAGTGACCTCGGTTTGGCCAGTGCTGGGCTGCGTTGTGGCCGTGCTCTGGCCGCTGCTGCAGGCGCTCAGCACCATCACAGCTACCAGGAGCATGGCGAGAAGAACGTACAGTTTCTTGCGCATACTTGCTCCTCCTAAGAGAGTAAGGGGTTACGACGGATTAAGTATAGTCGCTTTCAAACGTTCCTGCAAGGTTACGACGTGGTGCGGAAAGAACCTTTCTAAAGTAGTTTTAAGGTCTGGCGCTGGCTTCTCCGGGTTCTTTTGAGGTGATGGGCTCTAAGGTGGCGTGTAAGAAGATGACCGGCCCTTGCCGCGGTAGTAGATCAATGATTTCGACGACGCGATAATCTTTGTTGTGGAGATGGATGGTCTGACCCACACGTGGCGCTTCCCTTTGGCTGAGAATCACGCCAGCCCCAGGATCGGAAGGAATCACGTAACTCACCTTGTAGCGTGGCATAGCGCCCCCCTCCTTAGGAAAAGGTCGAATGTTTTTAGACCACGCTTAGGTTGTGATGTCGCATTTTGAAGCCTAAATCTGCCGCGATGTTGCGCATGAGGTGGTAGCCTAAGCGGGGGTCTTCATCACAAAGGGCTAATAGGGCGTCTCGTTCAAAGGTCAAGACGCGCGTTGGGGTTTGGACCACTTCCACCGTGGCTGAGTGTGGCCCGCCGTCAACCAGGGCGATTTCGCCGATGAGTTGCCCGGGCCCGAGGTAAACCAAGGCTTGGTTGTTGCCGTAGATGGTCGCGACTTGCACACGGGCCATGCCTTCTAAGAGCACGAAAACTTTTGCATCGTGTTCGCCTTGGCGCACCAGGATGTCGCCTTCCTTGTATTCTTCTTCGCTCCCCAAGGCGAGCACGCGAGCCAGCATTTCGTCGGAGAGGTTGTGGAGCAAAATGCACTGACGGGCAGCGTCAAAAGTGACCATGGCAGTTCTCCCCAAACAGAGTGGTTGTCGAAACGGCAATTGTGAGGGTGGTTGTTTGTATCCTACCATGTCCTGCAAGGGGAATCAAGAGAGAAATTTTTCTATTTCTAAGGGCTCAGGTAAGGGCTCAGGCCAAGGGGACCGGGTGTGCGGCGGTGTTGGAGGTGTGCGGGGAAGTTGGGGCGGCCTGGTGGGTTTGCTACGCTGGGCCGCGGCGCAGTGGCTGTTTGGGCTTTTTTCGTCCTGCTTCCCATTTGACCTGAGCGCCAACCTGGGCTAAACTGAAAGCATCATGGTTCGTTTGTGAGAAGGAAGGTTGAGATGTGGCTGCCTTCGGTGACTTATGTTGGGGTGCTTCCGGCTGCTGATCGCCCGTGGACGTATGCCGCGTTGGATGGCGATTTGGGTTTGTTGGCGTTGGGCCAGGGCGATTTGGCCGAGGTGGTGGCTTTTTGTGGGGGGCAGAAACAGGCAGTGGTTGCGATTGCGTCGCCCCAGGCGCCGGCGCGAGGGCTTTTGCAGGACCCCGCTTATCGCGGGACCTTGGCCGCTTCGTTGCGCCCTGGGCGGTGGCAACAAGGGCGGGTGGCCGAATTTTTGCTCCGCCAGCACAACCTGCGGATGCTTCCGACGCCTGCTGACGCGCGCGCGTGCCCTTCGTGGGTGCGGCAGGGGTTCCGCCTCTATCGGGAGCTGGCGCGGATGGGGTATCAGCCCTACCCCACGGAAGACGCCCCCCGCCAATTTTTGGAAACATACCCCCACGCTGCCTACGCAGCCCTTTTGGGCCATCTTCCCTTTCACAAGAACCATCTGGAAGGACGCATTCAACGCCAATTGCTGCTGCGCAACCTGGGGCTGGATTTGCCCGACCCAATGCGCATTTTTGAGGAGTTTACCCGCCATCGCATTTTGCAAGGTTTGCTGCCCACCGAAGGGCTGTATTCCCCCGCAGAGTTAGACGCCCTGATGGCAGCCTTCACGGCCTATCAGGCAGGCACCGCGCCCCAAGAGGTGACTTTGCTCGGTGACCCTGCAGAAGGCCAGATTGTCTTGCCGGTCTCCGAACTCAAATTACGCTATGAGTAATCCATTTGCCCATGAAATCGCCCGAGATTGAGCCCCTCTCTTCTTCAGAAGAGCGTGCGGAACACGCGGCCAGCGTCAAGCCGCCGCGCCTTTCCCGGCGGATGCGCCTGCTGGGATGGTGGCGCCGGCAGATGCGCAGCGTGGATGCCAAACGTCGGGGAACGGTCATCGCTCAATTGCGCGAGGGCTCCCATCCCGACTTTGACTATTTCCTCATGGTGTTGCTTTCCAGTGTGATTGCGACCTTGGGCTTGTTGATTGATTCGGGGGCGACGGTCATTGGGGCAATGTTGGTCGCGCCTTTGATGACCCCGATTTTGGGTTTGGGGCTTTCTTCGCTGACGGGCGACGAGCAGCTGTTGAAAGATGCCACGACGGCGTTGTTGCGGGGCGCGCTGGTGGCTGTGTTTACGGCTTTGGTTTTGACGTTGATCAATCGGCCTTTGCCTTTTGCTCCGTTGCAGCAGATGCCCGGCGAGGTGCTTTCGCGCACGCGGCCAGGGCCCATTGATTTGGCCATTGCCTTAGCCGGCGGTGCGGCCGCAGCCTTTGCTTGGGCGTTGCCCTCGGTGTCGCCCTCTTTGCCAGGGGTGGCCATTGCCACCGCCTTGATGCCGCCGCTGTGTGTGGTGGGGATTGGTTTGGGCATGGGAAATTGGCAAGTCGCAGGCGGCGCGCTTTTGCTTTTCCTCACCAACGCCATTGCCATTGCCTTTGCTTCGATGGCGGTTTTCTACATCTTGGATTTTGGGCAGATTACCCTTTTCCAAACCCGTTCGCTGAGCGATTTGCCCCGCACTTTGCGCCTTTCGGGGTTTTTGGTCGTTTTGTTGTTTGTGCCGCTGGCCTATTTGAGCGCCCGCTTTGTCAGGCAGGCTGCGGAAACCAGCCTCATTGACAAGATCGCGGCCGAAGAGGTGGAGCGCATCGGTGGCGAACTGGCTGGCATTCGTATTGAGCGCGGGGGCGATGTTTTGCATTTGGCGCTCCAGGTGCGCACCGAGCGCCCCTTGCGCTATGAAGACAGTTTGATGCTCCAGAGCCGCATCGCAGACCGCCTGGGGCAACCGGTCTCCATTGTGATTGACCAAATCCTCTATACCAAACTGGACCCGTTGATTCCGCCCACGCCCACGTTTACACCCACCGCGGGGCCCTCGCCTACCGGCACCCCCACACCCACCCCAACCCAAACCCCTACCCCCACCAACACCCCCACGCCGACCCACACCCCCACCCCCTCGGCCACCCCTACCCCCACCGCCACCCCCACACCCGCGTTGGGGAAGGTGACCAACACCCAATGGAAGGGCGTCCGCTTGCGTCAATCGCCCAACGGCCCCATTATTGCAAGCCTGCCTGAGGGCGCGCTGCTACGCATCACCAACCACATCACCATTGACGGCGGCCTGGTATGGGTGCAGGTGATTGACGAAGAAGGCAGGGTGGGCTGGGTGCCCTTCATGTATGCCGCGACCTTGACGCCGACCCCTTCCCCTGTGCCCAGCCCCACCTTCACACCTTCGCCCACGGCTACCCCCTAACCCCGGCGACGCTGACGGCTTCCCTCACGAAACGCCCGGCCGCGCCTTTCGTGGCTGCCGATGATATAATTCTGCTACACCGTTGTCGCTACTTTTGAGAAAAGGGTTCCCCTATGATGCGTTTTGACCGCTTTACCGAGCGTGCCCAAGAGGTTGCCCAGCGGGCCGCCGAACTCATCCAGCGCTATGGCCATACACAAATTGATACCGAGCATATCTTGCTGGCCCTGCTGGAGCAACCGCAAGGGGTGGTGCCGCAGATTTTGGAAATCCTCAACGTGGATGCGGAGCGCTTGCTCGAGCAGGTGGACCACATCTTGCGCACCACGCCCAAAGCCAACATTTTTGGCGGCGGTGCGGGGCAAATTTTCATCACCCCGCGCGTCAAGCGCATCGTTGACATGGCCAACCAAGAAGCCAACCGCTTGCAAGATGAATACATCTCCACCGAGCATTTGTTTTTGGCCATTCTCAACGAACGCAACACCCCCTCAGCCAGTTTGCTGGCCGCGGCCGGGGTGACCAAAGAGCGCGTCTATGAAGCCATTCGGCAAGTGCGCGGCGGGCAACGCGTCACCGACCGGCGGGCCGAATCGCGCTACCGCACCCTGGAAAAATATTCGCGCGACCTCACCCAAATGGCGCGGGAAGGCAAATTGGACCCCGTCATCGGCCGCGATGCAGAGATTTTGCGGGTCATCCAAGTGCTTTCGCGGCGCACCAAAAACAATCCGGTGCTAATTGGCGAAGCCGGCGTGGGCAAAACCGCCATTGTGGAAGGGCTGGCGCAGAAAATCGTCAGCGGCGACGTGCCCGAAATCCTTGCCAGCAAGCGGGTTGTCTCGCTGGATTTGAGCGCCATGATCGCGGGGTCGCGCTTTCGGGGCGACTTTGAAGAGCGGCTCAAAGCCGCCATCGAAGAGGTGAAACGCTCCGAAGGGGAAATCATCCTCTTCATTGACGAGTTACACACCGTGGTCGGCGCGGGCGCGGCCCAAGGCGCAATGGACGCCTCAAACATGCTCAAGCCCGCCCTGGCGCGAGGCGAATTGCAGTGCATCGGCGCCACCACGTTGGACGAATACCACAAATACATTGAAAAAGACGCCGCGTTAGAGCGCCGCTTCGCGCCGGTTTACGTCGAAGAACCCAGCATTGAAGACACCATTGAGATGCTGCGCGGCCTCCGCGACCGCTACGAGGCCCACCACGGCGTCCGTTTCACCGACGAAGCCTTGGTGGCCGCGGCCAAACTTTCCAGCCGCTATGTGACCGACCGCCATTTGCCCGACAAAGCCATTGACCTGATTGACGAAGCCGCGGCCAAACTCCGCGTGGCCCTCTACTCCCTGCCGCCTGACCTCAAAGCCCGCAAAGCCGAAATCGAGCGCCTGGCAGCCGAAGAGGAACAAGCCCGCGAAGCGCGCGACTACGAGCGCGCGGCCACCAAAAAGATGGAACGCCTGCGCCTGGAAGAAGAATTCCGGCGCCTCAAAGCCGAATGGGAAGCCGAAAACCAACTGGACGAAGTCGTGGATGCGGAAGACATCGCGGAAGTGGTTTCCCAATGGACGGGCATCCCCGTCACCCAAATGATGGAAACCGAAGCCGAGCGCCTGCTGCACATGGAAGAACGCCTCCACGAACGCATTGTCGGGCAAGACGAGGCCATCTCGGCCATCTCCGACGCCATTCGGCGGGCGCGCTCGGGCTTGAAAGACCCCAGGCGCCCCATTGGCTCCTTCATCTTTATTGGCCCCTCGGGGGTGGGCAAAACAGCCCTGGCCAAAGCCCTGGCCGAGTTCCTGTTTGACGATGAAGACGCGCTGGTGCGGGTTGATATGAGCGAATACCGCGAACAGCACTCGGTTTCGCGCCTGTTTGGCGCGCCGCCGGGCTACGTGGGCTACGAAGAAGGCGGCCAACTCACCGAAGCCGTGCGGCGGCGACCCTATCGGGTGATTTTGTTCGACGAAATTGAAAAAGCCCACCCCGAAGTGTGGAACTCGCTGCTCCAGATTCTCGACGATGGGCGACTGACCGACGGCCAAGGCCGCACGGTAGATTTCCGCAACACGGTCATCATCATGACCTCCAACCTGGGCACCGAATTCGTGCGGCGCTCGGGCTCGTTGGGCTTCTTGCAAGGCGAAACCAGCGGCGAAGACCGCCGCGCCCAAGAGAAAATCGAAAAAGCCCTGAAAGAAACCTTCCGCCCCGAGTTCCTCAACCGCATTGACGAAATCATCATGTTCTCACCTTTGAGCCGCGACGACATGCGTCGGATTGTGGACTTGCAAATGCAAGAAGTGGCCGAGCGTTTGGCCGAGCGCGACCTGACCGTGCGGCTCACCGAAGCCGCGCGCGACTACCTGGCCGACGTGGGCTACGACCCCGACTTTGGCGCACGCCCGTTGCGGCGGGCCTTGCAGAAATACGTCGAAGGCCCCTTGGCCATCCGCCTGCTGAGCGGCGAATTTGCGCCCGGCGACACCATCGAAGTAGACGTGGCCGAAGACGGCGAGGGGATCGTCTTCCGAAAAGTCGCCCCTGAGAACGCATGATAAAATAATCACACCGACTGAGCCAATCCCCCTCGGAGGAGGTCCCTATGATAAAAGACGCCCTCAAAGATGCCGAACACCGAATGCAAGGCGCCATTCGGGCGTTGGAAGAAGACCTGGCGGGCATCCGCACCGGCCGCGCCAGCCCGGCTTTGGTGGAGCGGCTGGAAGTGGAATATTACGGCACGCCCACCCCCCTGATGCAACTCGCGGCCATTAGCGTTCCCGAACCCCGCCAACTGCTCATCAAACCCTTTGACCCTTCGACCCTGCGCGCGATTGAGCGCGCCATCCAAACCTCGGATTTGGGCCTCAACCCCAACAACGACGGGAAAAACATTCGCCTGATTTTGCCCCCCCTCACCGAAGAGCGGCGGCGGGAATTGGTCAAAGTCGTCCACCATCGGGTGGAAGAAGCCCGCATTGCCATTCGCAACGTGCGCCGCGACGTCAAAAAAGACCTCAAAGCGTTTGAAGAAGAAAAACTCATCTCCGAAGACGACCGTAAACGGGCTGAAGAGAAACTCGACGACCTCACAAAAGAATACATTGAGAAAGCCGAGGCGCTGGGCGAGCGCAAAGAAAAAGAAGTGATGGAGGTGTGAGTTGCCTTCCACCTCGCCCGCTGCTCCTCAGTTAGACCCTCAATGGGAAGTGCCGGCCCACATCGCCATCATCATGGATGGCAACGGACGGTGGGCGCGAGCGCGCAACCTCCCGCGCCTGGCAGGGCACCGCGCAGGCACCGAAAACCTCCGGCGAGTGATTCGCGCCTGTGTAGAATTTGGCGTGCGCTACCTCACCATCTATGCCTTTTCCACTGAAAATTGGGCCCGCCCCAAAGAAGAAGTGGAAGGGCTGATGGAGATCATGGAAGAATTTATAGACAAGGAATTGGACGAACTGGACGCGGAGGGGGTGCAAATTCGCCATTTGGGCCGATTAGATGGCATCCGCCCCAGCCTGAAGGCCAAAATCAAAGCCTCTGTTGAGCGAACCCAAAACAACCACCGCTTGGTGCTCAACGTGGCCTTCAACTATGGCGGCCGCGACGAAATCGTGCAGGCTGTGCGGAAAATTGTGCGAGAAGGCATCCCCCCCGAGCAAATCACCGAAGAGACCATCGCCAACCACCTTTACACCGCGGGCATGCCCGACCCTGATTTGGTGATTCGCACGTCAGGAGAAATCCGCACCAGCAACTTTCTGCTCTGGCAAGCGGCCTACGCCGAGTGGTATTTCACCCCGGTCTTTTGGCCTGACTTTGGCCGCGAGCATTTGCTGGAAGCCATTGCCGATTACAACCGGCGAGAGCGTCGCTTTGGCCGTGTGCTGGATCCTGATGAATGAACCGACCTTGCGACAAGACTTTTCCTTGATTTGATGGCTTATGCTCAAACAACGCGTTTTGGTAGCAGTTGTTTTACTCCCGATTGGCATTGCGCTGATTTTTGCGGGCGGCCTGGCCTATTTGGCGATGGTCGCCTTTTTTATGGCGGCAGCAGTGTGGGAATACGCCAACCTTTTCGCCGCGGTTGGGCGCCGCCCCGCGCGTGGTTTGATGGTGGCCGGTGCCCTGGCGTGGATGCTGGCCCGCTATTGGGGCGGGTTCCGCTACGACACCCTGGTGTTAGCCGTGGTGACCTTGGCGCTCATGGCCTATCATCTGTGGGCCTATGAGCACCAAGGAGACGCACACCCCGAAGGCGGCACCGATTTTGCAGTTTCGCTGAGTGGGGTGGTGTATCTGGGCTTTTTGGGGGCTTATATGATCTCGCTGCGACAGTTTCCCGCGGGCGCGTGGTGGGTGCTGCTGGCGTTGCCCATTATTTGGATTGCCGACAGCGGGGCCTACTTTGCCGGCCGCGCCTGGGGAAAACACAAACTCAGCCCCCGCTTGAGCCCGAAAAAAACATGGGAAGGCTACCTGGCCGGGGTGTTGACGGGCACCGCGGCGGGCGCCGGGCTGGCCGCGGTGTATGCCGGGCTGGCCTCCCAACCCATCGTAGGCCTGACCCCCGCCTCGGGCGCTCTGTTGGGGCTGTTGATTAGCACCTTGGCCCCCCTGGGCGATTTGGGCGAAAGCATGTTCAAGCGTCAGGCAGGCGTCAAAGATTCTGGACATTTGCTGCCCGGCCACGGCGGGGCGTTTGACCGCGTCGATTCTTGGCTGTGGGCTGGCGTGTTGGCGTATTACTTTGTCTTATTCGTGTCTTGAGCAGGCAAAGGAGGTCGGAATGGCGCATTCCTCTGCACCTACACGCAATCTCGCGTTGGAATTGGTTCGGGTTACCGAGGCCGCAGCGATGGCCGCCGGGCGTTTCATGGGGCGTGGCGATAAAAAGGCCGCAGACCAAGCCGCGGTGGATGCCATGCGTTTGGTGCTCAACACCATCGAGATGGACGCCATCATCGTCATCGGCGAAGGGGAAAAAGACGAAGCCCCCATGCTTTACAACGGCGAACACGTTGGCACGGGCGATCCGCCCCAAGTGGATATCGCAGTGGACCCCATTGACGGGACGCGCCCTGTCGCCAAAGGGTTGCCCAACGCCATTGCAACGGTGGCGGTTGCACCCCGTGGCACCATGTTTGACCCCGGCCCCTTTGTATATATGCACAAAATCGCCGTCGGCCCCGAGGCCAAAGGGATGATTGACGTCGAAGCGCCCGTGGAAGTCAATTTGCGGCGCATTGCCAAAGTCAAGGATATGGACATCCGCGACTTGACCGTCGTGATTTTGGACCGCCCCCGCCATGCCGAATTGATTGCCGAAGTGCGCCGCTTGGGAGCCCGCATCCGCCTGATTCCCGATGGCGACGTGGCCGGCGCGCTGATGACGGCTTGGCCAGATTCGGGGATTGACGTCTTGCTGGGCATTGGCGGCACCCCCGAAGGGGTTTTGGCCGCGTGCGCGTTGCGCGCCATGGGGGGCGAAATCCAAGGCAAGCTCTATGCCCGCAACGAAGAGGAGCTGCGGCGGGGCCAAGAGATGGGGTATGACTTTGACAAGGTCTTGACGATGGACGATTTGGTGGGCTCCGACGATGTCTTCTTCGCCGCCACCGGCATTACCGACGGCGAACTGCTGCGTGGGGTGAAATATTTTGGCGAAGGCGCACAGACCCACAGCCTGGTGGTTCGGGGGTTGACAGGCACGGTGCGAGAGATCATCGCCCGGCACCGCCTGGAAAAGCTGCGCCAATTTAGCCCGGTGGAATATTGACGCCGCACGGCCCAGGCTCGCGTGCTGGATAGGCCGGCTGCCCTCGCGCGGCCCTCAGCAATGAGAGAAAGGCATCTCCCAAAAACACCAGCGCCAAAGCCCTCAAGGGGAGGGCTTTGGCGCTTTTGGGTTGCACAGGCGTCGCGCACCAGGACGCGAGGTTGTGTGGTTCGCTGCTGGGCGTAGGCCGTTTGCCGAGGAATGGCTTGGGTCAATCGGTGCGGTCGCCAAATTTGCGAATTTGCTCTTCAACAAAGAGCAAGATGAGAGGCACTTGCAGCGCGATTTCCTCCTCGTCCATGTTGTGGACCTCTTCCGTCAGCGAAGAGGCCAACTCGCCGACCATGTGGAGCAGAGCCGTGTAATAATCGGCCAGCGTGAGTTCCCCGTCGCGGCGTTGTTGCTTGAGGTTGCGCAAAGAGGTGTTGAGTTGAGCGGCAGTTTCTGCCATCATGAGGGTCTCCTTGAAAGAGAAAAAGGTTGAAAGCGAGCAAGAGCCAAGCCAAGGTGGCAGGCTCGAAGGCCGTTAGGCAAAATCTTGCAATACCTCGGCCAGTTTTGCAGAGATGGTGCGTGCCTCGGCAAAGGCCATGCCCAAGTTGACGTCTTTGGCCGTGAGGCCGACGAAGAGGGTCTGTTTGTTGATCACGGTGACGATGATGTTGCCGTCGTCGCCTTGGATGAGGGTGCGGGTGAGGTCGCCGCGTTTGAGCTGTTTGACACTGCGGGCGCTGAGGGCATACACTGCTGCTGCTACTGCGCCGGTGAGGTCTTCATCCATGTCTCGATAGGGCATGTTGGCCGAATACACCAGGCCGTCAATCCCCACTACGGCAGCGCCTTCGATGTCGGATGATTGCTCCAACAATTGATTGAGATGTTCGGCTAAGATTTCGCCGGTTTTTTTGGCCATTGTCTTGCCTCCTAAAATTTGCGGGTGGATGGGAAAGCGGGTCAAGGGATGTTGGGGGGTTACGTCCGCTCACCAAATTTGCGAATTTGTTCTTCGAGGAAGAGAAGCATCAGGGGGACCTGATGCGCGATTTCCTCTTGCGATAAATGGCCGACCTCTTCGGTCAAGGCGTCGGCCAGTTGGCTGACCATCCGGAGTAGGTGTTGGTAATATGTTGCCAGGTCCAATTCGCCGGCTTTGCGTTGTTGCTTGAGGGCTCGCAAATCTTCGGCTAATTGCGCTGGGGTTTGCGTCATACAATGCACCTCCTTGGGTAGAATGTCAACGGGTGGCCAAATGGTGGGCCAATTTGGCCGAGATGGCACGGGCTTCGGCAAAGGCCATCCCCAAGTTGACCTCTGACGAGGCCAGGCCGACGAAGAGGGTTTCTTCGTTGATGACGGTGACGATGATGTTGCCGTGTTTCCCCTGGATGAGGGTGCGGAGCAGGTTGCCGCGCTTGAGCTGTTGGACGCTGCGGGCGCTGATAGCAAAGATGGAAGCCGCGACCGCGCCCAAGAGGTCTTCGTCGGCGCCGTGGGCGGGCAGGTGTGCGGCGTAGATTAGGCCATCGCGCCCCACCACGGCCGCGCCCTGGAAGTCGCTTTCGGCCAAGAGGCGTTCCAAATCGTCAGCGAGCGAGGCCGCGGCCGCGGGGGCTGCCTCGCCGGAAGCGTCGGCTTGCGCATCGTCCAGGCGGCGCAGCACATCTAAAAGCACGCTGTTCCAGGGGCCTTGAATGGTGCGGCGAGGGGCGGTTTGGTTCAGCGCGAGTTCAAAAGTGCCTTCTTGAAGGGGAAACAAGCGGGCCAGGGCTGCCACCCCTTCCAGGCCTCCCCAAACCGCGTGGACCACTTGCCCATCTTCGACAAAGATGTGGGCTTCGCTTTGGTCGGGAAGCCGCAAGCGCACGGCCACAGGGGCAGGCATTTGCCGGGCCAGTTCGATAACATTGGGGACATCCACTTCGGTAAGTTGACCTTGCATGCTCATAGGGCGCTCTCTTGGGTGGTTTGCCATGCTTCTCGGATGGCGCGCAGGGCCTGGTTCATTGCCCGCCGATAGGCAACGCCTTTGGGAACAATGCTGGCCAGGATGAGCGGCTGATCTTGGATGGTGAAAAAGCGGCAGATGAGCCGAGTGCGGTCTGCGCTGCGAATGACCACTTCATCCGCCTCGTGCAGGCCCGAGCGCGTGCTGCTGCGTTGGGCGGCTTGCTCGAGCACAGGGGCGACCGCGGCCAGAATGTCGGAGAGCGAGCGGTCGTCTCGCAAGGCAGAGGAAAGGGGCAAGCCCAACGGCGTGGTCAGAACTGCCGCGACGAAGCCGTGGTGGGCAACCAGGTTGTGGAGGATGTTTTCCAGCTGTTGGCTGCGGGTCAGGGCGGGGGGCATGGTGTCACCTCGTGGTTTGGAACACTTGGCGGAGGGCGGTTTCGAAGGTTTCGCGCACGCCCAGGTTTTTGACTGCAACGGCTTCGAAGGTGGGGTAATGCCCATTGAGGCGAAGCAGCGATTTGAGGTGGGGCACCGGCATGGCCTGGGGAAGGTCGCGCTTATTCCACTGCACCACAATGGGAAGGTCGGCCGCCAAGCCAAGGGCGTGGAGGTGTTGGTGGAGCTGCTCCCACGCGGCGCGGTTTTCGTCGGCCCGCTCGGGCGCGCTGTCTGCAACGAAGACCACCGCGTCGGCCCCGCGGAGCACAATTTTGCGGGTGGTCGCGTAGATGGGCTGGCCGGGCACGGTGTAAAGGTTGATGCGCGGGGTAAAGCCGCCGATGGTGCCCAGCTCGACTTGGAGGTAGTCGAAAAAGAGGGTGCGGTCGCCGTCGGTATCTACCACGGTCAGGTCGCTGCGGCGGTCGGGAGAAACATGGTTGAAAATCTGGCGGATGTTGGTGGTCTTGCCCGCCAGCGCAGGGCCGTAATAGACAATTTTGATTTGGAGTTCGCGGGTTTTGTAGTTGACTCTCATGCGGCATCCTCGGGTTTTGCCCAAATGTCGGCCAGGGGGATCTCTTCGATTGGGAGGGGAATGTGGAAGTCATCCCAAGCCGATTGCACCACATCCCATTCGCGGCGGAGCAAGTCTTTGAGCATGAGGCGCGCCATGCCCAGGAAGCCATTGGGGGGCAAAATCGCCAAAAAGGCCAAGGGGCCTTCGTCGCGGGCGAGCAAGATAACCCCTTGGGGGCCTTCCAAAACCACCATGGCTTGAGCGTCTTCGGGGGGCTGCTGGGCGGCCAGGGCGCTGGCCTCGGCAAACGCGGCCAGGCTGCCCGCGGCCAGCGCACCGATTTCGGCCACGTTGAAGCGGTCGCTTTCCCCGACGGCATCAACCACGGTGCCACTTTCGTCCACGGCCAGCAAGAGGCGGGCTTGCAGCTCTTGGGCGGTTTCTTCCAGGGCTTCGTGGAGGTCGGGAACAACTTGGAGGGTGTCGGCGCCAGCAGTGCGGGGGAATACGGCGAGGAGCGACGATTGAGACAAGGCCTCGCTTTGCGAGGGGGCCTCGTCGGGAAGGGTTTCCTCGTCCGCTCCCTCCAGCCCTATGTGGTTGTAGGCGCGCTTGACACAAAATTTCGTTGTGCCCAAGGCCGGGGGGCGGTGAAGCTGCGATTGAAAAATGGAAACCAGGAAGGGGCTGCGATAGGTGCCGGTGCCGGCGTAGTGGTAATACGCATCTTGATAGGCGAAGAAAATTTGTTGCTGTTGCCCTTTGGCAATCAGGTGTTGAAAGGCAGACATGCTTTGTGCCAGTAGGACACCTAAGGCTTCCTCGTCCAGCCCTTTGATGCCTCCAGCGTGTTCGATAATCTTCCCTGAAGGGCTGAGCAGGATTACGGCTTGAGCCGCCATGCGGACGAGGACGTCGTGGAGGGTTTGTGCAAGAGATGTGGCCTGCTTCATCATAGTGACAACCTTTCTTATTGCATAGAAGAGCATGGCAAGCGAATAAAAACCAAAGGCGGTGCAAAATTCCAACAAAAAAGCCTTGAGTGAGAAAGCTGAGCACCTCAAGGCAGTAAGCGGCGATGCAGGGAAAAATATTCGGATTGTGCGAATAAGGCACGCCAGGCCTTTTGTTAGGATTGCCTTTCTGCAAAACTGCTTAAATGAAAACGGAATGGTCCAACATTTTAAGGATCATGGAGATGAAGTTGCCTTAAGGGGGCAAAGAGCGGATGATTTCGTTGCCCCCGAATCATACGCGCCCAAGTTTATCGTGAGATTGCGCACAAGACAAGGAGAAAACCTAAGTTTTTATGTCGTTAAATCATCGCAAAATCATTATTGAATTGTAACTTCTTGCGATTTTGAAGATTTTTTGTTCTGCTTGTGGTCCAAAGGGGGGCGATAGACGTTGCACGACCGCCCGCGAGCGCGGGCGGTCATGGCGGGCTCAGGTGTAGGCTGAAAGGCGCCCGCAGCGTTGTTGTTGGTGCGGGCGCCTTACTTTTTTGCCGAGCCTGTCAGGCGGTGGGGCTGGTTGGGCAATCGGTCATGGCTTAGCGTTTAAAGCGGAACCCCCGTTCTTCGGTGTTGAGGAGCCACCCCACCAGTTCGCCGATGTGGATGGTCAGGTCGTGGGGCGCCCATTCGCGCGCGGCGGGGTAAATCCGGTCGTAACGGGAAGACGTGTCGCCGCTGGTTTGGAGGCGAATTTCGTCCAACAAGCGTTGGAGGCGTGTTTGCCAGAGGGCCAGGTTGTCTGGGGTGAGGTCCACCCAGCCTTGGTTGGCGGTTTCGGCTTTGATGATGGGGCCCCGCAGGAGGTGTTTGCCATCGCTGAGCAGAATGGGGATGCCCACCGAGATTATTTTTTGCCGCAAGTCGGCATCTTCTTTCACCAAGGCTTCTAACGTGGCTGCGGCTTCGGCTGGGGTGGGTTCCAGGGCTTTGTCAATGGTGCCATAAGCGCGTTTGAGGAGAAAAGCCTCAAAGAGCAATTTGGAGAGCCGCGGTGGGCCGAGGATTTCAAAAGCCACAGATTCGCCATATTGGGCCTCTAACTGGCGGAGGCGTTTGAGCGCCGAGCCTCGGAGGTAGGCCGCCCGGTAGGTGGGGCCCATGGTGGCTCCGTCCAACGCGGCTATCACGTCTTTGCCGGTGTTGCCACCCAAGATTTCCAGCACCACGTTTTGGGCAATTTCTTCGGCTGTGACCGATTCCATTTGCCCCAGCGCGGTAATCATGGCGAATTCGCCCGCGGCAAAGAGGCCGTTTTCGCCGGTGTTGATGTAAACGGCCTCTAACACGCGGTCTTGTTTTTGGCCAAAGTCGCCTTCGCGCACCAGGTTGGCGGGGTCGTCCACTGAGACGGCTTGGTCAGGCGGGCAATCGTACAGGATGTAGGGCTTGCCGTGGCGTTTGATGGGGCCGTAGCCGATTTGCTTCCAGCCGATCATCGCGGTGGGTTTGATTTCTTTGACCACCGTGGGGCCGTCGGGGGTGCGGGCCATCAGGAAGGTGAGCAGCGTCTGTGCGCCCGCTACCGCGGCTTTCGACATCAACACCCGCGAGGGCTTTTCCTCGCCGTGGGTGTAGGGGATGTTGAGCCCCATCCCGCCGGTGCCGCTGGTGCCGACTTTGATGTAAGCCTGGGTGCCTGCGCGCTGCATCGCGGCGTGGAAGATTTGCATGTGGCGCACCAGCTGCGGAATGTAGAGGGAAGCCAGCAGCCGCTCGACTTCTTCGTGCCAATCTACATCGGCTTGGGGCTTGGCAAGTTGCGTTTTGAGATGGCGGGCTGTGGTATAGACATCCTGATAGGCCACCACCGTCGCGGTGTTCATGCAGTCCACCACAATGTGGGCTGGCAGGCCGCCCAAGTCGCCCCACGTGCCGGTGATGAGTTGGTAGAGCAGCGACGATTCCAGGATGTCTTCATCCAAACTGCCGAGAATGTCGTCGAGCAAGCGTTGACGGGTTTCGGGGTTGGCGAGCACGGCTTGGCGCGGCAGGATGTCTTCCCGCTGCCATTCGGCCCGAAGAAAAACATCGCCCCACGCCGGTAAAATCTGCGTGGGGCTGTCGGGGAATTCGTCCTTCAATTGTTGGACGGCTTCTTCGGCTTCAAACTTGCGAAGCGAGGCAATCACCAGGCGGGCAGGGCGATGAGGAAGCAACGCCCGGGCCACTGCACGGCCGACCAGGCCATAGCCGCCTAAGATGAGCACATGCTTGCCTTGAATGTCCACGGGTACGCTCCTTGGAGAGATGGGCTTACCGAGGCGGCAGCGCCACCCCGGCATGTTTAGGATACCCAAAAAGGGAAGGTTGCGCAAGGGGGTTGGTGGACGTTGCGGCTTCCCAAAAGGCCAAGCGCCGCCCTTGTGGGGCCGCGTGGTTATCTTGCCTCGCGCGCGGATGCGGCGGGGCGCGGAGGGCGGTAGTGGGGAACTTCTTCCATGGGGATGGCCTTCGAGAAGTAAAAACCTTGAATGGTGTTGACCCCCATGCGGGTCAGTGTGGCGACTTGTTCTTCGGTTTCTGCCCCTTCGGCAATGATTTTGATGCCCAAGTGATGGCATAAGTCAATCATATGCTGCCAGATGAGCTGGCCTTTGGGCTCTTTGAGCATGGGAATGAGGCTGATGTCGGCTTTGACGGTGTCAATGTCTATCTGCGAGAGAAGGCGGTAACTGGAGTAACCTTGGCCAAAGTCGTCGAGAGCAACGCGAAAGCCGTGGCGCTTGATTTTTAAGAGGTTGGCTTCGGAGTTTTCGCCTTCGAGCAGAGAGCGCTCGACAATCTCAAATTCGATGGGCGCGCCTTCCAAAAGATGGATGATTTTGTCAATGGCTTCGTCGCTGTTGATGGTATCGGGATGGAGGTTGATGCTGATGGTGGGCGGTGTGAAGCCTTGGGCTTCCCAGGTTTGGAGGTGTTCTTTGACCTGGTTGCAGACCCACAAGTCGAGGATGGGTGAGAGCCCGGCCTTTTCAACATCTTCCAGGAAAAAGGGACCCCGCAACGGATGCCCAGGCGTTTGCAGGCGCAACAAAGCCTCAAAGCCCACGCATTGGCGCGTTTGGGCGTCCACTTGGGGCTGATAGTAGATGAAGAGGGTTTCAGGCGTGAGCAGGTTGGTGAGATCTTCAAGCCGGAGGTTGGCTTCGATGAGTTGATGTTGGGCTTTGTGGAGGTTCAAATGCTGTCGGATGTGCAGCGACTCGGGGAGTTCCAGATGGCGGTTGAGGTTATCCTGATAAAAGGTGGGGGTTTGGGTGCGCAGAAATTGCTTGAGGAAAGGGAGATAGATGAGCGTATCCAGCACGATGAGGAAGAGCTGCAGCGTCAAAATCCACAGATTGCCGCCGCTGACAATCCACGCGTCGAGGAAGACGGGCGTAGTCCAGGGCACTTGCGCGGTCTGAAAGGCGACGGGGAACGTGGCGAGCAAGGCATACGCAATGGTGAGGTTGAGCAGCGGAATGAGCAGAAAAGGCAGCAGCAAAAAGCGGTTGAGCGCGACGGGCAAACAATAGATGAGGAAAGTATTGATGTTGAAAAGGACAAAGGGCGTCGAAATGCGGGCGATTTTGAGGTTGTGCGGCTCGCGCGCGGTGAGAAAAAGCGCAATGAGCAGTGAAAGCCCCATGCCCGAGCCACCGGAAACCGCAAAGAGCCGATAAAACTGGCCATAAGTCAAATTGGGGAAGATTTCTCGGGTGTAAAGCGCAGTGCCGAAGAGCGAGTTGGCCAGGCGGTTGCCGTGGATGCCAAAAAACCAAGAACCTTGGGAAACCAAAGTCCGCAAGATCAAAAGCACCCCATCGGGGATGGCCTCGGCCAGGGTGCGCGTATCGTGAGCCAGCACCGCGCCGATTTGTTGCAATCCCCACCATCCTGCCAGGAGCACGGCGTAACCCACGAGAAAAGCATAGAGATATTGCAAAACACGGCAGGAATAGGTGAAGCAACGTTTGGCATCGAGAGAGATTTTGAGGAACGGCAGCAGCGCCTTCAAGAGGAAGACCGACGCGATGGGGATGAGGATTTGCCAAAGGTCCAGCCCAAAGGAGAGCAAAGGCGGGGCTGAATCAGAAGGGGAGACCAAGGGCAGCAAAGCCCGGCTGCTCAGGAACACCGCCAAGGTCAGCAGCATAGCCTGCACCCGTTCCACCTCATAGTGCCAAGCGAAGTGATAGGCGAGTGAAAGCACCACCGCGATGGACGTGAACGGCCGCAGGTTGTCGGCCAGGGTGGTGATGGGGGTGAGCAAGGCCAGGTTTTGCCAGCCGAAGTAAGATGGCAGCTGGGAAAACAAAGTGAGGATGGACGCCAAAATCACAAACGGCGCCAGGGCGATGAGGGCTTCCTGGAGGGCAACGATGAAACGGGTTTCGTGAAGGCGTAACGGGGATTTCATGGCAAAACAAACACAATTGCAGGCAAAAGCGGACAAAAGGTGCTTAGGGGCGCCAAAGCGTCTCCGCGGTAGGGAGGCAAAAAGGTTTCACTCGGAAGGCGCCCGCTTCGATGGCCCCGCGGCTTCCCAGGGCGCCAAGGGTGAGGAACTTGCCCTTAGATTAGCAAAAACACTCCCACGGCCACAACCGCGCCCACAAGCGAGGCCAAAAAGTTGACCATATCGTTGTTCATCCAGCGCCAGCCGCGGCGCCAGAGGGTCGGTGTGCCGCAGGTATGGGTGGGCGTGTGTTCGGTTTCTTTGTCGCATTGAGGGCAATAGTAAATTGCCTGGACTGTGGCTCCTAACACCGAATCGAGCAATGCGCCGAGCCAGCCTCCCAAGGTGATGGCCGCGAAAGCCTTGCCGGTGGTGTGTCCAATCCAGGCGCATCCTCCGATCAGCGCGGCGCCGGCCAGCGCGGCCGCGAACCCCAACCCCGACACGCCCCCCGACGTGCCGCGCGGCACAGCCCGCCCGGTCAGCACATGCCGAGGCGTGCTTTGGGCTAAAACCCC
>Ga0256914_1000206_pt1:0-42500 | contig 57131 bp, 38 predicted proteins | sample HulkmetaG_FD_191571 | JGI IMG/M metagenome (GOLD analysis project Ga0256914, IMG submission 191571) | Hydrothermal chimney microbial communities from Main Endeavour vent field at the Juan de Fuca Ridge, Pacific Ocean - Hulk | ecosystem: Environmental > Aquatic > Marine > Hydrothermal...
GATGGCGCTGTCGATCTGGCTGATGGCGAAGCTCGTGTCCCCCGTGGAGCCGATGTTCACCGTGCTGAGGCCCAGGCTGGTGGAGAGGGCCGGCGAGAGGGTCACGCTGATCTGGTTGATCGAGGTGTCCGTGCCGATGCCCACCTGGAAGGCCATGGTCGTGGTGCTCCCGTCGAGGAGCTTGATGCCGTTGAACTCGGTGGACTTGGCGATCCGGTTGATCTCGCTGCGCAGGGCCGAGAACTCCTCCTGGAGGGTGTCCTTGTCGTCGTTGGACACGGTTCCGTTGGAGGCCTGGACGGCCAGTTCGCGCAACCGGACCAGGATGTTGCTCACCTCGTTCAGGGCGCCCTCACCGGTCTGGACCAGGGAGACGCCGTCGTTGGCGTTCCGCTCGGCCTGGGCGAGCGAACGGATCTGGGCGCGGAGCCTCTCGCTGATGGCCAGGCCGGCCGAATCGTCGGCGGCCGTGGCGATCCGAAGGCCCGTGGAAAGGTGCTGGAAGTTTTTACTGAGCCTCTGGTTCACGGAGAAAAGATTCCGCTGCGCGTTGATGGAGGCAATGTTCGTGTTGACCCTCAGTCCCATGGTGTTGCTCCCTGTTCTTGGTTGATGGAAATACTAGGGCCGGTCCGGCCCCGGGAACCCCAATTCCCGCTTCTGGCCTATTTTCGGGCTTGCGGCCCTTTCCTTGAGGGGCCCTGGGCCCTGCAGGGCACGCGGGCCGGGGGGGCGGGCTCTCGAATCGAAACGGGGGGTTCCGAAGGGGCCTTGTCATGGGTTGCTGGAATCCCCTTCGAGAGGGGGGAAAAAACAAAAATTTTTTGCCCTTTTTCCCTTCGTCCCCCACCATTCCGGCCTCCGGCAGGGGGGGGAAGGGTTTCCGGAAAGGGAAGAATGCTTCTCGACCTTGCCTGGACGGGCGGTTTTCCGGGGCGGATCCTCGGCCCCAGGGGGGCGGTGCTCCTGGTCCTCTCCTTCCTGGTCTGGGCGATCTTCCAGCTGGAGAAGAGCCGACTCGGCCCGAAGCTCTTCAAGTTCCTTCCCGCCCTGGTCTGGGTCTACTTCCTCCCCATGCTGGCCACCACCTTGGGGGTGCTCCCCAAGGCCAGCCCGGTCTACAAGGATTTCCAGCTCTACCTCCTCCCCGGGGCCCTCCTCCTGCTCCTCGTAACGGCGGACCTTCGTTCCGTGAAGGACCTGGGCCTGCCGGCGGTGCTCATGTTCTTCGCCGGAAGCCTGGGGATCTTCCTGGGAGCCCTGGCGAGCCTGACCCTCCTGGGGCCCATCCTCCCTCCCGGAGCCTGGCGGGGCTTCGGCGCCCTGGCGGGCTCCTGGATCGGGGGGAGCGCCAACATGGTGGGCCTCCAGGCGGTCTTCGAGACCCCGCCCGACCTCTTCGGCCAGATGGTCGTAGTCGATACGGTAGTGGGATACACCTGGATCGGTATCCTCATCGCGTCGGCCTCCCGCCAGAAGAAGATCGACCGCTGGCTCGGCGCGGAGAGGAGGCTCCTGGAGGAGACCAGGGAGAGGGTGGAAGGGCTGGAACTCGGCGGGAAGAGGAGCATGGACCTCCCCTCGGCGGCGGGGATCGCCTTCCTGGGCCTCGGCGTGGCCCCCCTGTGCATGGGGCTCGGCTCCCTCATGCCGGAGATCCAGGGGAGGGTGAACCATTTCGCCTGGGGAATCCTCTTCATCTCCATCCTGGGGGTCCTCCTCTCGTTTACTCCTGCGAGAAAACTCAAGGAGGGAGGAGGGGACCAGGTGGGTTACGCCGGGATCTACCTCATGCTCGCCGGCGTCGGCGCCCAGGCGGACCTCTCCAGCATCCTCGGCGCGCCGGCCCTGGTCCTGGCCGGGGTCGTGTGGATCTCGATCCACGCCCTGGTGCTCCTTGCGGCGGCCAGGCTCCTTCGGGCTCCTCTCTTCTTCCTGGCCGTGGGATCGACGGCCAACATCGGGGGGCCCGCTTCGGCGCCCCTGGTGGCCACGGTCTACAGGCCGGACCTGGCCCCTGTCGGGCTCATCCTGGCCGTCCTGGGGAATACGGTGGGCTACTACCTGGGCTATCTCACCGGGGCGGCCTGCCGGCTCGCGGCGGGAGGGTAGGGTGGGGGGCTACTCCTCTTCCTCCCCGCCGGGCTCTTCTTCCAGGGCCTCCTTCTCCAGCTCCTCGGCCACCTTCTGGATCTTCACCTCCTGGGCCTTGAGCTTGTCCCGGCAGTAGCGGATGAGTTCGGCCGCCCGCTCCACCTTTCCGGCGAGCTCGTCCACTTCCACCTCGCCCTCTTCCAGGGAGCGGAGGATCTCTTCGAGTTCCGCCCTGGCCTTTCCGTAACCGGGCTCGTTCTCCTCAGGGTTCTTCTTCTTCGGAACCATCGGGGCCTCCCACCTCCACGGCGAACCGGCCGTCCGCCACTTCCACCTCCAGGGAATCCCCGGGGCGGACCTGTCTCACGCTTTTCACGACCTTGCCCAGGGAGTCTCTCACCAGGGCGTATCCTCTCTCCAGGATCCGGGCCGGGTCCAGGAAGGAAAGTCTCTTCTCCTCCCCCTTCAGGGCCTCTTCCTCCCGGAGGACCCTCCGGCCGGCCTCCCGGAGGATCCTCCTTCCGAGGAGGCGGACCTCCCCGGCGGGGGCGGCCAGGCGGTTCCGGGCCAGGCGGACCAGCCTGGGGGCGGCGGAGGCGAGACTCCTCTTCTCCAGGGCCAGGAGGAGCAAGGTCCCCTTTCCCGCCCTCCGCGCCCCCTGGCGGAGGATTTCCCTCTCTCCGGCGAGGCGCACCTTCAGGGCACGGCGGGCCCGGGACGCCACCTCGGGGAGAAGGCCTCTTTCCCTCTCCAGGATCTCCAGGGCCGTGCCGGGAACGGCCAGGGCCGTCCGCTCCAGGTCCAGCACCTCGGAACGGACCTTCTCCACCAGGATCTCTCCCGCCTCGGTGGGGGTCCTGGCCGAGTGGGCCACTTCGTCCAGGACGGTACGGTCCAGAGTATGGCCTATCCCCACGAGGATTTTCAGAGGGTGGCGGGCCGCCGCCCTGGCCACCGCCAGGTTGTCGAACCAGGCCAGGTCGGAGGCCGATCCTCCCCCCCGGACCAGGACGAGGACGTCGTATTCCCGGGCGTTCTCCTCGAAGTAGGCCAGGGCCCGCAGAACGTCCCCCTCCAGGGATCTCCCCTGGACGCGGGCGTCGAAGACGTCCACCCGGAAGGCGTAGCCCGATTTGGCGAGAACGCCCGTGAAGTCGTGGAAGGCGTTGGATTCCCAGCTCGTCACAAGGGCGATCCTCAAGGGGAGGCGGGGCCAGGGGAGGAGCCGGTTCCGCTCCAGGAGGCCTTCCTCGGCGAGGCGTGCCAGGATCTCCTCCCGGCGGGCCGCCAGTTTCCCCAGGGTGAAATAGGGATCGATATCGAGGATGCGTACCTGGTAGCTCCCCCGGGGAGGGTAGAGGTCCACCTGGACCAGGACCCGGACCTCCAGGTCGTTCGAGAGGACCAGGCCCCCCGCCTGGATGAGCTTGTCCCGGATCGGGAGGTAGTCCTCCTGGTAGAGGATCCCCGCCACCCTGGCGGCCACCCCTTCCCCTTCGGGGAGTTTTTCCACCAGTTCCAGGTAGACATGGCCCCTGGCGCTCTCCCTGAGGCGGTTCACCTCTCCCACGAGCCAGACCGGGTCGGGGAAGGCCCGGTTCAGGGCGGTCTTGGCCAGGTAGTTGAGCTGGGAGACCGTGAGGGCACCCTCGGGGCTTTCTCCCTGGGGGGAAGGGTCCTCCTTTTCGTCCAGGAGTTCCAGGACCTCCGGGGCGAAGGAGAAGTTCCGGGGCCGGAAGCACTCCAGGGCCATGGGGGCCGCCTCCCTTGGGACGAGCCAGGCCTTCCTGGCGGGATCCCACCTCCTGCCGGGCAGGGTCTTCACCAGGTCCACCAGGGCCTTGTCGTAGGGAAAGGTGATGAGGAGCCACCCCGTGGCTCCATCGAGGGAGACGAAACCGGTCATGGACGAAGTCTACCTTCCCCTCCTCCGGGGAACACCGCCTTGCCTGGAGGGGAGACCCGTCCCATTCTCCTGGTCCGGGCAGGAAATGGAGGTGCCATGGACATCCGGACGGAACCGCTGGACCTGGAACTGAAACGGACCTTCCTCTTGGCCCACGGGGCGACCAGGAAGAGGGAGAACCTCCTGGTCAAGATCACCTACGGAGGAGAGACGGGCTGGGGGGAGGTTCCCATCGTCCCCTACTACGGCCATTCCCGCCGGGAGGCCCTGGCAGTGGTGGAGAACCTCTCCATGGTCCTCCAGGACCAGGATCCTTTCGACCTCCAGGGACTCCATGAGAACCTGGACATCCTGGACCCCGCCGGCCGGGCCCCCCACGTGCGGTCCGCCCTGGAGTGCGCCTGCCTGGACCTGGTGGGAAAGTTCCTGGGCATCCCTCTTTGGAAGCACCTGGGCCTTCAGCCCGGGAAGATGCCGCCCACCTCCTTCACCCTGCCCATCCTCCCTCCCGACGAGGCCCGGGAGGCCGCCCGGGAGAGGGGGGACTTCCCCATCCTCAAGGTGAAGGTGAGGAGCCTGGAGGACCTGGAGAGCCTCCGGGCGGTCCGGGAAGTCCGGCCCGAGGTGATCCTCCGGGTGGACGCCAACGGGGGGTTGAGCCTGGAAGAGGCTCTGGCCATGGCCCGGGAGCTGGAATCCCTGGGAGGGGTGGATCTCTTCGAGCAGCCCGTGGCGAAGGAGGACCTGGAGGGCCTGGCCCGGGTGAAGGATTCCACCTCTCTCCCCGTGGTGGCCGACGAGTCGGTCCGGTCCGCCCGGGACGTCTTCCGCCTGGCCGGAAAGGTGGACGGCGTCAACTTGAAGCTCGCCAAGACGGGGGGGATCCGGGGGGCCCTGGCGGCGATCGCCGCGGCCCGGGCGGCGGAAATGAAGGTCATGGTGGGGTGCATGGTGGAGTCCAGCCTGGGAGTGACAGCCATGGCCCACCTGGCTCCCCTGGCGGATTTCGCCGACCTGGACGGTGCCTTGCTCGTGGCGGAGGACCCCTTCCGGGGGGTGGTGGTGGACCAGGGATACCTGGAGCTTCCCTCCCTGCCCGGATTGGGCTGCAGCCCGGCCTGATTCTTCCTTCCCGGCCGGGATCCCGCCGGGGACGGGGTTTCCTTGACTTGACCCGCCGGGGCCTGGACATTGACACCCTTTCCAGGCCCGCGCCGGGCCGGACCACCGCATCCGGAGGGGATCTCCAGGTATGTCCAGCGAACTCCCGAAACAGTACGACCCTGCCGCCTTCGAGAAGGCCGTCACGGAGAAGTGGCTTCGCTCCAAGGCCTTCGCCGCCTTCCCCGACGAGCGGGAGAACCGCTACGTCATCATGATGCCCCTGCCCAACGTGACGGGGGCCCTCCACATGGGCCACGCCATGGACAACGTCATGCAGGACCTGCTCATCCGGTGGCACCGCATGATGGGGGACAACACCCTCTGGCTCCCCGGCACGGACCACGCCGGGATCGCCACCCAGGCGGTGGTGGAGAAGCGCCTCTTCGAGCTCGAGGGGAAGACCCGGCACGACCTGGGGCGGGAGGGTCTCGTGGCCCGGATCTGGGAGTGGAAGGAGATCAACCAGAAGCGGATCGTCTCCCAGCAACAGAGCATGGGGTGCTCCTGCGACTGGGACCGCCAGCGGTTCACCATGGACCGGGTCTGCACCAGGGCCGTCAGGTGGACCTTCTTCAAGATGTTCCGCGACGGCCTGATCTACCGGGGCACCAGGCTGGTCAACTGGGATTGCGTCCTCCAGACGGCCGTCTCCGACGACGAGATCGTCTACGAGAAGGTGCAGAGCCACTTCTGGCATTTACGCTACCCCGTGATCGATCCCGGGCCGGGAGAGCCCGAATTCGTGGAAGTCGCCACGACCAGGCCCGAGACCATGCTGGGCGACACGGCCGTGGCCTGCCACCCCGACCCGCGGGGGGAGCTTGAAAGACTCATCGCCGCCGCCAGGGAGAAGGCCCTCTCGGCGCCGGCCAGGGAGAGGGCCGAGCTGGAGGAGGAGATCCGCCGCCTGGAGGAGCGCAAGGCGACCCACCTTCCCGTCCTGGAGAAGCTGGCCCGAATGGCCCGGGAAGGGCGCAAGGTCCGCCTTCCCCTCCTGGACCGGCCCATCCCCCTGATCCTGGACGAGTGGGCAAAGCCCGAGAAGGGCTCGGGTTGCGTGAAGATCACACCGGCCCACGATCCCAACGACTACCAGGTCTGGGAACGCCACAAGGGGGAGATCGGGCTGATCAACATCCTGGAGCCCGACGGCAGGCTGAACGCCCAGGCGGGCCCCTACCGGGGCCTGGACCGTTTCGAGGCCAGGAAGAAGGTGGTGGAGGACCTGGACCGGCTGGGGCTCCTGGCGCGGGTGGAGGACCACGAGGTGGAGATCGGCCACTCCGACCGGTCCAAGTCTCCTATCGAACCGTATATATCGCTACAGTGGTTCGTCCGGATGGGGGACGTGGAAGGAGGCATCCTCTGCGGTGCCGGGACGGAGAAGGAGTTCCGGGCGCCCGGTCTCGCCCAGGCCGCCATCGACGCCGTGGCCGGGGACTGGAGGTCTCCCACGGGGCTCAAGCTCTCCTTCCACCCCGATCACGAGCGTTACGCCAACACCTATGTCCAGTGGCTCGCCGAGAAGCGGGACTGGTGCATCTCGCGCCAGCTCTGGTGGGGCCACAGGATCCCCATCTGGGCGGGCCGGTTCGCCGGGGAGGAGGTCTCCCGAACCTGGAAGGTCCTGGAACCATGGACGAACCGGGAAGACTTCCTCCTCAAGCTCACTGCCGGGGAAGGCCGGGAGTGGACGGGCCGACCGGGGGGAGAGCTTCCTTCCTGGGCTCTCTCGGGAGAGGAGGTGGAGTTCCAGGTCTGTCTCAGGGACGAGGATGCCGACGGGGAGCTCGGGGAGAGGCTGGAAGAGACCGGCCTGGTCCGGGACCCCGACGTGCTGGACACCTGGTTCTCCTCGGCCCTCTGGCCCCACAGCACCCTGGGCTGGCCCGATCCCGAGACGGCGCCCGTCGACCCGGGCCAGCCTCCCCTGGGGAGCGTGGAGGGGCGGCCCGACTGCCTCTCCACCTACTACCCGGGATCCTGCCTGGTCACGGGCCGGGACATCATCACCCTCTGGGTGGCCCGGATGGTTGCCACGGGCCTATACAACCTGGGGGACCTGCCTTTCCGGGACGTCTTCATCCACGCCAACATCCTGGACGGGAAGGGCGAGAGGATGAGCAAGTCCAAGGGGAACGGCATCGACCCGGTGGACATCATCGAGCGATACGGCGCCGACGCCATGCGCTACGTGATCTGCGAACTCCAGACGGGGACCCAGGACGTGCGGCTTCCGGTCCAGGCGATCTCTCCTTATACGGGGAAACTGGTGGACCTGGCCAAGGCGAAGCACGGGAAGAGCATCTTCACCTACGTGGACCCCGAGACGGGGAAGGAGTTCGACGTCCTGGGGACCATGAAGGACCTTCCCCAGGCCAAGCTGGTGAGCGACCGCTTCGAAGTGGGCCGGGCCTTCTGCAACAAGCTCTGGAACGCCGCCAGGTTCGCCCTCATGAACCTGGAGGGGGCGGCCTTCGAGCCCAGGAAGGGGGACGACCTGGAGCCGGAGGACCGGTGGATCCTGTCCAGGCTCTCCCGGGCGGCGGAGAAGGTCCACGGGAGCCTGGAGGCCTACAATCCCTCGGCGGCCCTCTCGGCGGCGAGGGAGTTCTTCTGGAACGAATTCTGCGATTGGTACCTGGAGCTGATCAAGCCCAGGATGCGGGATGCCGGAAAGGCCCCTTCGGCGAGGCAGGTCCTGGCCTTCGTGCTGGACCAGGTGCTCCGCCTGCTCCACCCATTCCTTCCCTTCCTCACCGAGGCCCTCTGGGAGAAGCTGGGCGAGGCCGCGCCGGAAAGGGGGATCACCGTGCCCTTGGAGGTTCCTCCCCTCCTGATCCACGCTCCCTGGCCCGAGCGGGACGGGACCTGGGTGGACGTGGGGTGGGAGAGGCGCTTCGATCTCTTCCGGGAGGTGGTCCGGGCCGTCCGGGACATCCGGGCCAAGTACCGGATTCCGCCCACCAGGCCTCTCCCGGTGACCCTCAAGGCGGGGAAGGCGGCGGCGGAGAAGCTCCGGGGCCTGGAGGAGCTCATGAAGAACGTGGCCTTCCTGGGAGAGCTCTCCCTCGATCCGGAGGCCCGCCGGGCCCCCGATGCCGCGGCGGCCGTCGTGGAGGAGGTGGAGGTCTTCGTGGGAGGGGTCATCGACCTGGAGCAGGAGAAGGCCCGCCTCAGGAAGGAGCGGGAGAAGCTCCTCAAGAGGATCGAAGGCTCCCGGAAGAAGCTCTCCAACCAGGCCTTCCTGGAGAAGGCCCGGCCCGACGTGGTGGAGCGGGAGAAGGAACTCCTGGCCAGGCTGGAGGCCCAGCTCCGGACCTTGGAGGCCAACCTGGAATCCCTCTGACCCCGCCAGGGCCCGCAGGGGCGTCCCGGCGGGCCTCCGCGGGCGATTTCTAGGCCCCGTATTTCTCCAGGGTCTTCTCCAGCCAAGGGAGCAGGAAGAAGAGGAACGCCGCCACGGCCAGGGCGGCCACCATGAGCCAGAAGAAGACCGTCGTCGTCGGCTGCATCCCGCTGATGAAGCCGGAGAGCTTGGAACCCACGGCCGTGGCCAGGAACCAGCCTCCCATCATGAGGCCCGCGTAGCGGGCCGGCGAGAGCTTGGTCACGAGGGAGAGCCCCATGGGGGAGAGGCAGAGTTCCCCCAGGGTGATCACCAGGAAGTAGAAGACCAGCCAGAGGGCCGAGACCTTCACCGCGCCGTTCCTGGAGACCATGGTGGCCAGGACCATGAGCCCGATGGCCGCCGCCGAGAGGACCATTCCGATGAAGATCTTCCTGGCGGTGCTCACGAACTTCCCCTTGCGCAGGAGCCAGGAGAAGAAGCCCACCACGAGAGGGGTGAGGAGGACCACGAAGACCGGATTGAAGAGGCCCGTGATCAGCTCGGGGTTGGCGAGCTTCAGGAACTTGCCCGGCGGAAGACGGGGGCCGTCGGAGGCGTTCCGGAAGACCTTCCGGAAGGTCTCCTTGGTCACCAGGAAGACGGGAGTCTCCTTCCCCTGGACCTTCTTCAGGAAGATGACCTTCCTCGACGGCACGGCCGTCTCGGGCTCTGTGCGGACCTCCAGGACGTAACGGCCGTGGGCGTCCACCTCCTTCACGATCCTGACGGTGCCGTCCTTGAATACCTTACACCGGAAGGCTCTCCAATCCTGGGGGAGGTCCATCCGTGACGGGTCGGCGCCCCGGACTCCGGGATTTTTCGCCTCCACCTCCTTCACGACCTTCTCTTCCAGGATCTTCGCGCCGAAGAGGGCCTCGGTCTTCTCGTCCACGAGGACGAAGGTCTCCTCCCTGGGGCGGGGAACGTCGGGGGCGGCGTTGAAGTAGTAGGAGGGCATGGCCACCTGGGCGTAGACCGAAGGAAGCCAGGGGGCCTCCCGCTTGGTGTCCTCCTTGGCCATGATGGTGAGGAGGCCTCCCCCCAGGTGGAGGACCATGAAGAACATCGCCCCGGCGAGGAAGACCGGGAGGAGAGCCGTCAGGCCGGGCCTCTCCTCGGGTTGGGCCGTCCGGGCGAGGTAGACGAAGTAGACCACGATGGGGACCACGCCCAGCAGGAAGCCCGAAGTGAGTCCCTTGAGGGTGCTCTTCAGGAACTCCACGTTGTTGCCCAGGTAGTAGCCCAGGAAGCCGAAGACCAGGGCCGGCAGGAGGATCACCATGGCGACCTTCTTCAGCCCCACTTCGCCGGGCTTGGGCTCCGAGGGCTGGTCCGCCCGGGCCAGGACCTTCCAGTGGAAGAGGAGGATGGCCACGCCCACGAGGAGGCCCGCCCCGGCGGCGATGAAGGCGTAGTTGAAGTTGAAGAGGTTCCGGATGGGAGTGGCCAGGAGGGCCGAGACGGAGGCCCCGATGTTGATTCCCATGTAGAAGATGTTGAAGCCCGAATCCCTCCTGGGATCCCCCGGCTCGTAGAGGTTCCCCACCATGGTGGAGATGTTGGGCTTGAAGAAGCCGTTTCCCGCGCAGATCAGGACGAGCCCGATGTAGAGGGTGTGGAGGCTTCGGACTCCCAGGAAGAAGTAGCCCGCCGCCATGAGCAGGCCCCCCAGGAAGATGGATCTCCTGTAGCCCAGGAGCCTGTCTGCGATCATTCCCCCCAGGAAGGGGGTGAAGTAGACGAAGGCCAGGTAGGTGCCGAAGATCTCCCCCGCCTGGCCCGCCGAGAGGCCCAGGCCTCCCCGTTCCTGGTCGGTGAGATAGAGGATCAGGATGCCCAGCATCAGGTAGAAGGCCAGGCGCTCCCACATTTCGGTGAAGAAGAGAGGATAGAGTCCTCTGGGGTGTTTGTTCGCCACTTGCACCGCCTGCTTTCCTGGTCCGAGGGGGAAGGCCCCATCCTGGAGGGAAGGGGGGCGGGAAGCAAGGAATTCAGACCGGGACGGCGCCCCCCGCGGCGGTGTGGAGGGTTGTCTCCACGGAGAGATCGGGCCGCTCCGTCAGATCCAGGAGCCTTTCCTCCTCGTCCTGGTCGGGCTTCTCTCCGGGAGGGGGATCCAGGAGGACCAGGGGTCTCAAGAAGTCCCCCGTCTGGCGGACCACCGTCCCTTCCCTGCCCGAGGAGAGGCGCACCCTGGTCCCGAGGGGATAGACCCCCATGACCTGGATGAACCGCTTGAGGAGAGGCGGGTCGAAGTGGCCCTCCATGGCCATCATGATGCGGTAGGCCCTGGCCGGGGGGATGGGGTGCTTGTAGGGCCGGACGGCCGTCAGGGCTTCGAAGACGTCGCAGATCTTCACCACCTTGGTGGCCAGGGAGAGGGGAGCCTTGTGGAGGGTGGAGGGGTAGCCCTTGTAGTCGGCCCGCTTGTGGTGGCCGAAGGCCACGGCCACCGCCAGGGGATCGCTCTCCCGGGACTCCAGGAGGATCTCGGCCCCGTAGACGGGGTGGCGCCGCATTTCCTCCAGCTCCTCTTCGGTGAGCCTCCCCCTGGAGTGGAGGATCTGGAAAGGGACCCGGGCCTTCCCGATGTCGTGGAGGAGGGCCGCCCTTCCCAGGCGGGAGAGGAAGGTCTGGTCCTCCGTGAGGCTTCTCGTGAAATGGAGGGCCAGGAGGCAGACCCTGAGGGAGTGGCCGAAGGTGAAGGCGTCGTACCGGTCGTATTCGGACATCCGCAGGAGCCAGACCGGGTTGGCCTTGAGCTCGTTCAGGATCTCCTCCACCTTGTCCTCCACCTCGCCAAGGAGGAGGTCGCCGCCCTGGCATACCCGGAGGGTGATGTTCTCCAGGAGGTTCGAGAGCTCCCGGGTGAAGTGGACGGCCCGGCGGGCCGTGGGGTAGAGGAGGTGGAATCCCTCCTCCGGGTTTCCTTCCACCAGCTCCTCCCGGGGAAGGAATCTCACCTTTACGCAGCCGTTCTTTTCCAGGAAGGCGTTCACCTCCCCGGCCTTCACTTCCCCGGGCCTGGAGTGGACCAGCACGTCCAGGAGGACCGCCAGGTCTTCCTCCCCGGCGTCCCGGGCAAGGGAGAATCCGCCGAGCCCTTTGTCCCCCAGGGGTTGGAGGAACCTGTCGGCGGCGAAGACCAGGCCCAGGAGGGGGCGGCCCTGGAAGACCAGGAATTCCCGGGTCCGCCGCACTTCCAGTTTTCCTTCGGGAAGGTCGGTGAGGTCCTTCTCCAGGATCTCGACGCAACGCTTCAGGGAATCCCTGCTCCGCCTGTGGGAAGAGCCGAAGATCCTGGTGTTCACCATGGCCACGGCCAGCTCCTCCAGGAAGGAGGACACCTTCTCCAGGAGTTCCTTTTCCCGCCCTTCGCCGGCCATGTCTTTCAACTCCTCCCTTTCCATGCCGGGGAGTTCAGGATGGCCTTGGCCTCCTTTCTGAGGGGCCTGGGCACCTTGCCCTTTCCTCCCGGCTCTTTCCCCTTCTTCAGGATTTCCAGGAGTTCCCGCGTCTCCGGGTCCCGGGAAGGGGCGAGGGCCTTGAGGAGCCGGATCCGTTTCTCCGGATCGAGCTCGGGCCGGGCCGCCCACTGCCTCAACAGGCGGAAGGACTCCCTCTTCAAGGAGTCCGGCCAGGACCCCTTCCTGGCGGCCCGGCAGACCCCGAGGAGGTATTCGGGGGGAAGGGGAACCTCGGCCTGGAGGACCCTGAAGGGGCCGGCCCCGCGGGGGTCGAGCTTCAGGGCCCGGAGGTAGCGGCCCGCCTTGACCAGGTCCTCCATCTCGCCCTCTTCCAGGATCATCTCCACAAGGGGAAGGACCTCCTTTCCCGGCACGGAGAGGACCAGGTCCACCCTGTGGGGAGTGAGGATCCCCAGGGGGGATTCCAGGAAGTCCTTGGCCTCCAGGATCCGTTTGGGGCCCAGGATGCGGCAGACCTCCCGGATCTTCTCCAGGTCCCCCGGGTCCCGGGAGTCCAACCCGTCCAGGAAGAGGGGGAAGGTCCTGGGGAAGGTGGCCGCCGCCGAGACGGGGGTCAGGGAACCGCATTCCTGGAGAACCCGCTCTCCGCCGGCTCTCTGGAGGAAGGCCAGGACTTCCCGGGCCTGTTCGATCCCTTCCTCTTCCTTTTCCTTGTGGAAGAGGGGGTCCACGTAGGGCTGGATCACTCCAACGTCTCCGGGCCTGGTCACTGCCAGCAAGGCCCGCAGAAGGTGCTCCACCTGCTCCCCCAGGTGGGGATCCGGGTTGAGGCAGGCCAGGTGGAGGCAGGCCCCGAGGGCCTCCTGGACCACGCTCCTTTCGAAGTCCTCGAAAGGGTCCTCCCCCAGGTCGGGAAGGCTCTCCAGTTCGTAGAGGAGAGCCTCCAGGTCGTGGAGGATCCTCTTGTCCTCCTCACGCTCCCACTTGGGAAGGGAGGAAACGTCCAGTTCTTCTTCCTCCTCCTGGGGGGCGTCGGCCTTCCGGAGCAGGGGGGCCCTGCCGAAGAGGCCGCACCCCACCGTGTCCAGGAGGTCCCTCAGGATCTCTTCTTCCTTGGAATCCCAGGGCTGCACCCCTCCCGCCAGGGCCTTCTCCACTTCCTGGAGGGAGAGCTCCACGAACTTGAGGCTGAGATCGGGGTCTCCCAGGGCTTCCGAGGGGAGGTTCTGGATGATCCGGTCCAGGAGATCCACCTTGTGTTGGGGCTTTCCTCCTCCCGCCGCCCTGATGGCCTTCTGGACCCGCTCCAGGCCTTCCTGGATCCGGGCGCTCTCTTCCAGGGCGCGGAAGATCCTCCGGACAGCAAGGGCCTCTTCTCCCTTGAACGCCCCGGCCAGGTCCCGGCGGAGGAACTCCGTCGAGGCCGCGCCGGAGCATTCCCCCAGGAAGCAGAGCTCCTCCAGTTCCAGGCCTGGAAAATCATCCCCCCACATCTGGCGGAAGGTCCGCTTCCCCTTGGGGGCCTTGAAGTTCTCCGCCAGTTTCTGGGCGAAGGAATAGAGAGTCTCTTCCTCCACCGTGGGAAGGACCGTGAGGCCGCCCAGGCCGGTCCGGGAGAAACGGTCCTTGAGCCAGAGAGCCTGGGGAGGTTCCGGGTCCAGGACCCCTTCTCCCAGGAGAATGCGACTCCGGGAAAACCGGAAAACCGCCTTCTTCCCTTCCGCCGAAAGAATTCTCACCGCCTCCAGGAGGGCCTCTTTCGCCTCTTGAACCCGCCTGTTGTGGGGGGGGTAGAGGATGGCTGCCCTCAAGTAGGTCGTCAACGCGTCGAGGAAGGCCTGCTCGAGAGCGCCGGCCTTCTGGTTGGCGAAAGGGGTGGCTTCCATTTTGGAAAAAACCGGACCCTGCCCGGAAACCCGTCCCGGCAAGGGGTCGCCTGATGTCTATCGGCCGGAATGCGGGGGAGCATGAGAAAAACAGGATGTCAACGGGACGAAATCGCTTCCCCCCGGTGCCCCCGCTTCGAAGCCCCCTTTCCCCCGACGCGGGGGAATCCCCTCCATGGAAGGGGGCTTGCCCGCCGGGAGAGGCCGGCGGGGACGGAGTGCTTCCCCCGGCAGGCGGGACGATCCCGGCTGAACGGATCCGGCCTCAGGGGCTTTCTTCGGGCGGTTGCGGCGAAGCGGGCATCACCACCCGGAAGAGGGCGCCTCCCAGGCTTCCCTCTTCCACGGTGATGGTTCCCCCGTGGGCCTTGGCGATCCCCAGGCAGATGGGAAGGCCCAGACCTGTGCCTTTGCGGGCCGTCTGGTTGGGAGGGGGCGTGGAGTAGAACTTGTTGAAGACCAGGGGGCGCTTCTCTTCGGGGATTCCCGGCCCGTCGTCCTCCACTTCGATGACCACCAGATTCTCCTCCCCCTTCCTTTCGGGGTAGGCCCGAACCACGACTTTTCCCTGGGGGGAGGCGAAGCGGATCGCGTTGTCGATCAGGTTCATGAGGAGGCGGTGGACCTGTTCCCGGGACCACTGGACCGTGGGGAGTTCGGGGGAGATCTCTTCTTCGAATTGGAGGCCCGAGCCGCGGGCCCTGGCCTGGAAGATCCTCAGGACCTGGGAGACCAGTTGTCCCGGGTGGAAGGGTTCCAGGTTCTTGATCTCCTTCCCGGCCTCCAGCCGGGCCAGGCTGAGCATCTGGTCCACGAGCTGGGCCAGCCGTTCCGATTCCTCCTGGATGATCTTCAGGAATTCCTGGGCCTTTCCCTTGTCCTCTTCCTCCCCCGAGAGGGTCGAAAGGATCTCGGCGAAGGCCCGGATGGTCGTCAGGGGGGTCTTGAGCTCGTGGGAGAGTTCCCGGTAGAGCTCCTCCCTCAGGCGGTGGACCGCCAGGATCCCGTCCATCTCCTTCTTCATGTGGAGGGCCATCTCGCGGGAACGGTGGCCTTGGACCTCCAGGCGGGCGTTGGATTCCAGGACGTTGATCTTCTCCAGGGCGAACTGGCGGGTGATGCTCCTCAGGGTGTGGTTCAGCTCCTCCACCTCGTCCTTCTTCACCTTGAGGTCGTAGAGGGCCAGGAGGTAATCGTACTGGGAGGAGACCTCGTCCGAGAAGGCCCGTGTGATCACTTCCTGGAGTTTCCTCAGGTTCTCGAGCCGCTCCGAGGGGAGGGTGGACTCCAGGACCTCCTGGTATCCCTTCTCCAGTTGTTCCCGCACGTTGGAGAGATACTGGGGGAACTGTTGCGCCAGGGCTCCCGGGGGGACCATGCGGCCCGGCGGAAAGGCCAGGGTCACCACGGCCCCCTTGGGGTGGTCCTTGCCCTTGTGGTGGAGGTGGAGGGGGCTCGCCCAAAGGGTGTTCTTCCCGAGGAAGGAGTCTTCCTCCACGGAACGCCCCTCCTGGAGGGCCTTTCTCCCGGCCCTCCAGAAGTCCTCCATGATCATGGGGCGCTCCGTCTCGGCGTCGAAGACCCGCCTGAGGAGCCGGAAGTAGTCCGAGGAGAAGAAGGTCGTTCCTTCGGGAAAGAAGAGGGGCGAGACCCGGGCCTGGTTTTCCAGGAAGAAGACGGCCGACCCCGTTCCCAGGAGGCGGGTCAGAGTCTCCACCTGGGAGAGGATCTTCTCCAGGTTGGCCACCTTGTGGAGGGGGACCACCTCCGGGGGCGGAGGCGGCTCCTGGAGGTCCCTGGGAAGCAAGGTGGCTGCTTTCCTGCTCCCCTCCACACTCGGTTCCCTGGAACGAGGCATCTTCCTGTTCTTCCCTCTCCTATCCCTTTTCAACCCCTCGTTTTCCTTTCGGTGGAGGCGGCGATTGAACTTGACAAGGAAAGGGGTGGAGGGCCCTTTCCCCGGCGGGAAGGGCCCTTGGCACGTTCGTCCCGGGAGGCTCCTTTTCCTGGGAGCCCCGGCGGCCCGGAAGGATCAGGCCAGGAGGCTCGGTTCGAACTCCTCGGGAGGGAGGTAGCCCATGAGGTCCAGCACCGTGGCGGCCACGTTGGCAAGTCCGGGGACGGGAAGATCCGTCCTCATCCGGTAGTCCTTCTCCCTGCCGAGGGGGTCGTAGACGAGGAAGGGGACGGGGTTCAAGGTGTGGGAGGTGAGGGGGGCGGGGGCGCCCGTCTTGGGGTCCAGCACGTAGGCCCCGGTCTTGGAGTCCACCTGGAACATCTGGTCGGCGTTGCCGTGATCGGCCGTCACCAGGAGGATGGCCTTCTTCTCTTCCACCCAGGGGAGGAGCCTGGCCAGGCAGAGGTCCACCGCACCCACGGCGGATACGGCGGCGGCGAAGTCCCCCGTGTGGCCCACCATGTCTCCATTGGCGAAGTTGATCCGCAGGAAATCGTAGTTCCTCACGGCCGTCTCCTCCAGGACGGCGTCCACCACCTGGGCGGCCTTCATCCAGGGCCTTTCCTGGAAAGGGACCTGGTCGGAGGGAACCTCGATGTAGGTCTCCCGTTCCTCGGAGAATTTCCCCGTCCGGTTCCCGTTCCAGAAGTAGGTGACATGGCCGAATTTCTGGGTCTCGGCGCAGGCCAGCTGGGTCAGGCCCGAGCGGGCCATGTATTCGCCAAGGGTGTTCTCGATGACGGGCGGGGAGACGAGGAACTTCCTGGGTACCTTCCGGTCTCCGTCGTATTCCATCATCCCCGCATAGGCCACCTTGGGCCTGGGTTCCCTGTCGAAGTAGGGGAAATCGTCCTCTTCGAAGGCGCGGCTGATCTCGATGGCCCGGTCGCCGCGGAAGTTGAAGAAGATCACCGAATCTCCGTCGCGGATGGGTCCCACGGGCTTCCCGTCCTCGCCGGCGATCACGAAGGGGGGAAGGAACTGGTCGTTCGCCCCGGTCTCCTTCCGGAGGGTCTCGATGGCCTCCAGGGCGGAGCGGAATTTCCGGCCCTCACCGTGGACGTGGGTCTTCCATCCTCTTTCCACGATGGACCAGTCCGCCTCGTACCGGTCCATGGTGGTGATCATCCTCCCTCCTCCCGAGGCGATCCGGTAGTCTTTTCCGGAGGAGTTGATACGGGCCAGGACCTCCTCCAGCTTCTTCACGTAGATCGGGGCCGAGGTCTCGGGAACGTCCCTTCCGTCGAGAAGGATGTGGACCCTGGCCTTCTCCACCCCTTCCCGGGCCGCCTCCTCCAGGAGGGCCACGAGCTGGTCGATGTGGGAGTGGACGTTTCCGTCGGAGAGAAGGCCGATGAAGTGGAGGGTGCCTTTCCCCCCCTTCACACGGTCCACGAGTTCCCGCCAGACCTCTCCCTGGAAGAGGGCTCCCGTCTCGATTGCCTTGTTCACCAGCTTGGCGCCCTGGTCGAAGATCCGTCCCGCGCCCAGGGCGTTGTGGCCCACCTCGGAGTTGCCCATGTCCTTGTCCGAGGGAAGGCCCACGGCCGTCCCGTGGGCCTTGAGGATCTGGAAGGGACAGGTCCGGCGCAACCGGTCCAGGAGGGGAGTGTAGGCCTTGGCCACGGCGTTCCCCTCTTCCTCCTTGCCAAGGCCGACACCGTCCATGACCACCAGGAGCAAAGACCTTCCCAGGTTGCCGAAACGGTCGCGCTTCTCGAGGATCTCTCTTGCCATCGGTATTCTCCCTGGAAGCAGCCCCGGAGGACCGGATGGAGAAGGGCCCTCCGGGGGGTTCAATCCTTTCCCTCTCCGAAAGATTTCAGTAGGGGGGGCCCAGTTCGTACCCTCCCCCGGCCTTGGTGGCCAGGTAGCGGTTCAGCAGGGGGTGGGCGGAATTCTCGTATTCCTGGAGGAGTTCCTTGCGGAGCTTTTCCCGGATCTTCTTTTCCGAGCTCCTCAGTACCCAGCAGGTCTTCTGGGAAGGGATGGCGACGAGGATGCCTTCCCAGGTTCCGAAGATCTTCCTCAGCCCCTCCTGGAAGGATGGGAGGAAGATCAGGCTTGCCGTATAGATCCCGTGGAGGTCGGGATGGGCCACCTTCGGCGAGGATTCCTTTTCGTCCTTTCGGAAGACCCGGAATTTCAAGGGATCCACGAAGACGGTGAACCACTCCAGGGCCTCCTTCTCCACCCTCTCCTCCGGGACGCCCCACTTCTCGAGGAGGGAGCGGGTGATCCTGTCGAAGGAGCCTTGCCGGTCCACGACGAACGTTTCGGCCAGGCCGGGGACGAAGGGTTTGGAGATCCAATCGGGCCGGAGGTTCTTCTCCTGCTCCAGGAGGGGCCTCAGGCTCATGCGGAGCCTCTGGAATCCTTCGTTCCCCGCTGGACTTTCCTGCCCGGACGGGGGCGGAGGGGCGGGCCTTTCCTTTCCGCAGGAGGCCGACAGGAGGGTAAGGAGGAGGAGTCCTCCCCCCAGGAGGAATCCGGGGATCCTGAAAAGTGCCGAATTTTCGCCGTGGCCCTTCATGAAAGTGAAGGAACCACGGAAGGGGGGAAAAAACCAGCCTCTTGTGCGGGGAAGGTCCCTCTTCCATCCTCCAGGGGTCATGGACCCTTCCGGGAAACTTTCCATGGGCTTTTCTTGGCGGATGGCCCCGGCCCTCCTCCTGGTCTCCATCCTCGGGATCCTGGGGGTGGAGCGGTCCCTCCAGAAAGGGCGGGAGGATTGGACCCCGCCTCCCACGTTCCGCCTCAATCGGTGGAAGCCCCTCCACGTGAGGGAGGGTGAGCCCAGGGTGATTCCCTGGGTCCACAGGGACTTCGAACTCACAGGGAGGGTGGTCGTGCCCAGGGGAAGGCACATGGACCTGGTCTTCCACCTGGAGCGGGGCCCCTTTCCCCGCTCCAAGGCCGACGACAGGACCCTTCCCCAGGGCCCTTTGGATTGGAGCGCCCTGAGGCTTTCCGCAGGAGACATGGGAGAGCCCTTCCTTTCCTCCCGCCGGCTCCCCGCCGGGACGGGCGGGTGGAGGGTTCCTCCCGGTCTCCCCGTGGACGTTCACCTTCGGTTGAGGGACGGAACGGCCCGGGTGGAGGTGGGCCATCGAGCCCTCCCCGGGCCGTGGAAGGTCCGAACCCGGGAAGGGATCCTCGCCCTGGTCGGAGAGGGAACCTGGGAGAGGCTGACCTTGAAGGCCCTGGACCGGACCCTTTCTCCCTGGAAGGGCCGGCTCCAGGCCCTCCTTCTCTGGCTCCTCGGGGCCCTGGCCCTGGGCTGGGCCTGGAAGCTCGCCTCCCTTCCGGGGGTTCCCTTGGCGGGAGGTGTCCTCCTGGCCTCCCTGGCCGGGTGGGGGGGCTTCCTCCTTTCTCCCCTTCCTCCCTCCAAGGCGGCCTGGAACCCCGCAGAGGCCCCTTCCTTCCAGGAGGCGGTCCGCCTCTATGGCGAGGCCGAGGGATTCCGCAACTGGGGGGCCTACGCAGGCTCCCTGTTCTGGCGGGGGAGGAAAGAGACGAGGCGGCCCTTCGAGCCCTGCCGGCGGATCCTTTTCCTCGGCGGGCCCCAGGTCTGGGGACGAGGTGTGCCTCTCAAGGATGGGACCTTGCCCATGCAGGTGGAAGGAATCCTGGAAGGGAGGAGGAAGGCCGGGTCCCCCCACGTCCACGTCATGGTGGGGGCCTGCAGGGAGACGGACCTGGAGAGGCAGGTGGAAATCTTCGAGAGGGAGTTCCTTTCCTACCATCCCGACGCAGTGGTCCTGGTGGTCCCCCGGGGCACGAAGGGGAAGGCCTTGGAGAGGGGGCTGGATTCCTTCTTCCGCCTGGCCCGGAAAGTCGGGCTCCCCTTCCTGCTCTTACCGCCCCTCCAGGCGGGGGGCGGTTCTCTTCCCATTCCTTCCCTGGCCTCGAAGGCCCGGGAGGCGGGAGGCCGGTTCTGGTCCCCCGGGGACCTCCTCCGCAGGAAGGAGATCTTTCTTTCCCGGGGAGACGGGCCGGCCCGGCCGGGGGATCTTTCTCCCTCCGGGCACTTGTCTCTTGCCGAACCTCTGGCAAGAGTGTTGCAAGAACTGACCCGTTTCTAGACGAAAATTCCGGCTCAGGAAGGACCGGTTTTCGTCGCCTTTTCCTTCCGGCACAAGGGTCGGGTTTCTCAACCCCTTTGTCTGTGGCTGGTTGGAGGCAAGGAGCCTTCGATGCAGGCCGAGTGTGTCAAAGGGTGACACGACCTTTTCTTTCGCCTCCTAACTCTCTATAATGGGCTTTCCAGGTTGGGAGGGGCGTGGCCCCCCAGGGGAGCCACGGAAGGAAGCCCCGGTTCCCAAGAGGAAATCTTCATGAACGAGACCCTCAAAGGCCTCCTCTCTCTTCTCCAGTCCGAAAATCCCAGCCTCCAATGCGCCGCCGCCCAGGTTCTGGGCGCTTTGGCGCCCAAGCAGCCCCAGGTGGTCAAGACTCTGCTGGAAGTCCTGGAGAAGGGCGACCGCTACCTGGTCAACTTCATCCTCGACGCCCTGGGGGCCATCCAGACCGATCCGGCCCTGGACGGGCTGGTCCGGGTCCTCCAGCAGGACGAGGAGGGTTCCAAGGAGAGGGCCGCCCTTGCCCTGGCCCAGGCCGGGGAGAAAGGGGAGGAGGCGGTGATCCGCCAGTGGGACCTTTGGGACAGGGATTCCAAGAAGATCCTCGTGGGCGTTCTCCTCCGGACCAGGGGGCCCCTGGCGGTGGACCATCTTTGCGGGCTCTTGAAGAAACCGGAATGGGCCCGGAACCAGGCCTTCCTCAAGTCCCTCCGGGAGGCCTTGCCAGAGTTTCCCCCCAAGCAGGTGAGCCGGTTTCGGGCCAAGCTGGGTGGGGTCCTGCGCTCCAAGCTTACCAAGGTTCCCCCTTCGGTCCTGGCGGCCCACGTGGGCCTCTTCGGCCGGATTCCCGGGCCTTCCCAGGTGAAGACCCTCCTCAAGTTCACCCGCCCGGAGTGGCCCCCCCTGGTGCGGCGCACCGCCCTGGAGGGTCTGGCCGGCAAAGATCTCGGGAAGGAGGGCGTCTCGGCCCTCCTTTCCTACTTGATGGAGACCGATTACACCCACGTGGTGGGTCCGGCCCTGCGCCTCCTCAAGAAGGTCGAACTGCCTCAGGGGGTCCAAGGCAGGGTCATGAAGCTCCTGGACCCGGAGATCCCCCTCCACCCCCAGATCCGGTCCTTCCTCCTGGAGGCCTGCGGCAGGTTCAAGAACGCCACGGCGGCGAAGTGCCTCCTGCGCTACCTGGACCACCCGGAGGGTTGGGCCCGGGTCAGGGCCTCCCAGGGGCTCCAGGAGAACCCGGAAGCCCGTTCGGCCCTGCAGAACAAGTTGCTCGCCGCCACGGGAGAGGAGGAAACCCTTCTTGCCGTAAAACCCCTCCTCTCCATGAAGAAGAGCCTGAAACCCTCCTTCTTCCGGAAAGTCTTCGCCCACATGGAGGAGTTGCGCAAGGCCGGGAATCCCACCTGGACCCGGATGCGGGGGTTCCTCCTGGAGGCCGCGCCCGAGTGGTTCACCCGGGAGGGGTTGGAGAGGGCCAGGGAGCACCGCAAGAAGGGGGCCTACCAGGAGGCCCTGGATCTCCTCCACCTCCTCATTCCCAAGAAAAAGGGTTCCCTGGATCCCCAGGTCCGATACGAGATCGGCCTCACGGAGCTTCTCAAGACGCCCCGGGTTCCCACGGAGAGCGTCCACCCCGATCCTGCCATGGGGCATTTCCAGACCCTCCTGGAGGAGCACGGCCTGGACCTTCTGGGAAGGCTCAAGGAGGAGGAACAGCTCAAGCCCGACGACTTCCTCTACATGGGCCTCCACTTCCTGGGGAGGGCCCCCGTGCTCCGGGAGTTCGCCCTCCAGTCCCTGGAGTACTTGATGAAGCGCTGGCCCCACTCCAAGGCGTCCAAGCTGGCCCACCAGAAAGTGCGGTCCGTGGGCATGAGCTGAGGGGAAGGGGAAGGAAAGGGAGAAAGATCGGGAGGCCCTCCCCAGGGGCGATGAAGGGGAGATGAGCCGGGGAAAAAAAAGGACGGCCCCGGGTGGGAAGGGCCGTCCTTCTATGGAAACCGGAGCGGGTCGTCAGTGCCGGAAGCTGGTCGGGTCCTGGCCTGGCGTCTTCCGGATGGATCGGGATCCGGCGGAAACCTGACGCACGCTTCGCTCCGGGGACAGGCGAAGTCCCAGGAAAATTCCCTGAAGGAGCAGGGGAAGATAGGTCCTGTTTCTTTCGCTGTCCTCGAACTCTTAGACGAATCTCCCCGGAGCGAAGGTTCCCTGGAAAAGGTCGGGCCTGCCGGTCAGTCCTCCCACCTGGCCAGGGCCTCTCCCATCCGGACCTTCCTTCCGGGTCGGGTCTCTTCCAGGAGCCGGACCTTTCCTGCCGGTAGGAGGAGGACCACTGTGGAGCCCAGTTCGAACCTGGCCGCCTCCTCACCCTTGGAGAAGCGCCGGGGACTCTCGGTGTGATACAGGCCGGGGCTCTTCTTCCCCCGGTTCGTCCTCAAGGCCGGGTCCCAGAGGACCCGGATGGAGCCCACGTTGAGAGCTCCTACGAGGACCATCCAGAGCCTCCTCCCCAGGGAGGGGTCCTCCCAGAGGGAGGCGATCCGTTCGTTTCCGGGGAAGACCTTCTCCACGGAGTGGACCGTGAAGGGATTGACCGGGAGGAGTCGGCCCGGCACGTGCCGCCAGGAAGGGACCACCCCGGAGATGGGGGCGTGGATCCTGTGGTAGTCCGACGGCGAGAGGTAGAGGGTCACCTGGCTTCCTCCCTGGAGGTCCCGATCCCTTTCGCCCAGGAGTTCTTCCGGTGAGAACCTGGCTCCTTTGACCTCCAGCTTCTCCGCCTCTTCCAGGGGTCCCGAAGAGAGGATCTTTCCGTCCACTGGGGAGACCAGGACGGCCGGGTCCGGGTCCACGGGCCTGGAGCCCTCCTTCAGCCTTCTCGTGAAGAAGGCCTGGAAGGAGGGAAAACTCTTCAAGTGGCCATCCACCTCGTCCAGGTCGATCCCGTAGAGCCTGGCGAAGGCCCCCAGGAGGGGGGACCTGGCGAAGGGGGGCAAAGGGAGGCGGGCCAGGCATCCCGTGGCCCGGCTCAGCACCCTCGAGGGAAGGAGAGAGAAGAGAAATGAAGGAAAGGCCATGGCGGAAATTTACTCTCCCGGGAGAGAATCCCGAAACGAAGGATAGGTTTTCCTTCCTCGATTCTTCGCCCGGTCCTTCCGGGCGGGAAAGACCTGGACGTGGAAGAGTCCCTGGAACACAGCCTCATCATTCCTTTCTACAAGAGTGCCTCCTACCTGGCGGGCACTCTGGAGCGGGCCTTCGCCTGGGGGGAGGGTACGGGGGAGTCCTTCGAAGTCCTGGCCGTGGACGACGGTTCGCCCGATTCCACCTGGGAGGCCCTCCTGGAGTTCCGGAAGAAGTTCCCCGATCTTCCCCTGAGCCTCCTGAAACACGAGAAGAACCAGGGCAAGGGGATGGCCGTCCGCACGGGAGTCCGGGCGGCGAGGGGGAAGTTCGTCTACTTCACCGACGCAGACCTGACCTACCCTCTCGAATCCCTGGACGCCCTGGCTGCCGCCCTGAAGGACGGAGCGGACATGGCCATCGGTTGCAGGACCCACCCGGAGAGCCGGTACCTGGTCTCCCCAGCCTTCTTCCCCATCCTCTTCCGGCGCCACCTCTCGGGGAGGATCTTCAACCTCCTGGTCCGGCTCCTGGTCGTTCCTGGGATCCACGACACCCAGGCCGGGATCAAGGGATTCCGCAAGGCCAGCGCAAAGAGGATCTTCGCCATGGGCCGGCTCAACCGGTTCAGTTTCGACGTGGAACTCCTCTTCCTCGCCAGGAAATGGGGCCTGGACGTCCGGGAGGTACCGGTCCTCTTCATCTACGGGAAGGAACCTTCCACGGTCCGTTTCTTCCAGGACTCCCTCAGGATGATCCGGGACATGCTCCTGATCCGGTGGTGGGACCTGACGGGGCGTTACCGGGAGGATCCTCCCGGAGGAATCCCTGGTCCCGGAGCCAGTCCAGGAAGGACGGACGGGTGAGGAGCTCCAGCTCTCTCCGGCCCGGATCGGGTCCTTTGCGGGTTTCCGGGTCCAGGGCGTCGAAATCGGGATCGGGATAGCGGGGGTGGGTGAAGACCTCCCACTCCCCGGGAGGCAGGGCCTGGAGGAGGGTCTTCGCCGCCCCTTCCAGGTCGGGGGCCTGCCATAGGCAGAGGCCCACGGCCCTCTCCTTTCCCAGGACCCCTCTCTCCGCCAGGACCTCTTCGGCCCGCCGGGAGAACCGGGAGAGGAGGAGCCTTGGAAGGAGCCTCCGCCTGGGAGGGAGGAGGAGGGGCTCACCCAGGAGGCGGACCCGCTCCAGGCGGTGGTCCTCCAGGAAGGCCGAGAGGGCTTGGAGGACTCCCGGGAAGAGGTGGACGTGCTGGTGCCCGTCCAGGTGGAGCGGGGCGAAGCCCACCTGGAGGAGAGCTTCCCATTGGGCCTCCATCTCCTCCCGGACTGCCCGGGGGTCCAACCTTCCCGCCAGGGCCCGCACCAGGACCCGCTCCAGGGGCGGGAAGGTCCTTCCACCGCCGGCGAGGAACCTCCCACCTTCCGAGAGGGGCCGGCCCAGGCTCAAGGAGAAGTGGAGCCCCACCTGGAGTCCTGGGGATTCCTCCGCCAGGCGGGCCGCCCCTTCCAGGTCCAGGCCCGTGGCCAGGATGGAGGCCCGCCGGACCGGGCCCTTGCGGAAGGCTTCCACGGTCCCCTGGTTCACGCCCCGGGAGGCGCCGAAGTCGTCGGCCGAGAAGAGGACCTTCTTCCTTCCTTCACGCTTCCCGGGGTTCCCCATGGGCTCTTTCCTTCCTGGATTTCCGGCGGGAGGGGATTCTTCCCCTCCCGACCGTTTCGCCTTTCCTCCCGGGGCGCTTGACCCTGGAGGGGGGGGACGGTAAAAGCCCGCCTCTCCTCCCGGGACGGCCCGGGAAGGCCTGCTGGATCGGTTCCTGTTCTTCCGGGTCCCAGGACCCTCTTGCTTCGTCCTTCCCAAGGGAGGAATCCTTGCACCTTAACCTTCGGAAACCCCTGGCGGCAGGGAAAGGAAACCCTATCCTGGGGGCCGTCCCTCCCAGGGTGGCCTGTAAGTCCTTCCCCCGGCCTTCTTCCTGGAATCTTCATCCTTCCACGGTCGCCGGGGGAATCCCCTTTCCGGGCATGGCCCGGGCGGGAGGGAAGAGCCTGGCCGGTGGGAGCCTTTTGGGCAAGGAGGTGGCGAAGTGAACCGGGAAGGCCTGAGGATCTTTACGGGGAACGGAAACCGGGAACTGGCCCTGGAGATCTGCGCCGAACTGGGAATGCCCCTTGGGGCGGCCTACGTGGGCCGTTTTCCCGACGGGGAGGTGGACGTCAAGGTGGAGTGCGACGTCCGGGGCGGGGACATCTTCATCGTCCAGCCCACCTGCCCGCCGGCCAACGAGAACCTGATGGAGCTCCTCATCCTGATCGACTGCGTGAAGCGGGCCTCGGCCAACAGGGTGACCGCCGTCATTCCCTACTTCGGCTACGCCCGCAAGGACAGGAAGGACGAGGGGAGGGTCCCCATCACGGCCAAGCTGGTGGCCAACCTGATCACCAAGGCCGGGGCGGACCGGGTCCTCACGGTGGACCTCCATGCCGCCCAGATCCAGGGATTCTTCGATATCCCCGTGGACCATCTCTACGCCAGGACGGTCCTCTTGCCGGTGGTCCGGCGGATGAACCTGAAGGACCCCGTCGTGGTGGCCCCCGACGTGGGGGCCTCCAAGCTCACCCGGGCCTGGGCCAAGGCCATCAACGCCGGAATGGCCATCGTGGACAAGAGGCGGATCTCGGGGGACCAGACCGAAGTGGAGAACATGGTGGGCGACGTGGAGGGCCACGACGTCCTCGTGGTGGACGACCTGGTCGCCACGGGAGGCTCCCTCAGCGACGCCGCCCGAGTGGCCAAGGAGCGCGGGGCCGGCCGGGTGGTCCTGGCCGTGACCCACGCCGTGTTGGTGGGTAAGGGAATGGAGCGGCTCCAGGAGTCGGCGGCGGAGAAGATTCTCATCACCGACACCATCCCCCACGACAGGAAGACCCTCCCGCCCAAGTTCGAGGTGGTCAGTGTGGCACCCCTCCTGGCCAGGGCCATCGAGAGGATCCACAGGAGCGAGTCGGTGAGTTACCTCTTCCAGACGGAACTCTGATTCCTTTCGGACCCGGCGGGAGCCGACCCTTCCGGGAGGGGCTGGCGCCGGGGGGAGGAGGTGGGTAATCTCTCCGCCCGCGAAACCAAGAGAAACGGACGAATTGCCATGGAAAAGATCGTCATTCAAGGCCGGCGCAGGGAGGAAACGGGCTCCCGCGCGGCGCAAGCCTTGCGCGCCCAGGGATTCGTTCCCGTCGTGCTCTACGGCCGGGAGGACAGGAAGACCCTCCACTTGTCCCTCAAGACCGAGGAAGTGGAGAAGATGCTCAGGGGCCACGCCCGCCTTGTGGAGGTGGACCTGGACGACGGGACCAAGGAGAGCGGCCTGGTCAAGGACGTCCAGTTCGATCCGGTCACGGACGAGGTCCTCCACATGGACCTGATCCACGTGGACCTCACCAAGCCCGTGGAGGTGGAGGTCCCCCTGGAGTTCGTGGGCCATCCCAAGGGCGTCTCGGAAGGAGGCAAGTTCACCCACGACCTGGCCGACCTTCCCTTGATCTGCCTTCCCACCCAGATCCCACCCGCCATCACGGTGAAGATCTCCGACCTGGGCGTGGGGGACCACGTCAAGGCCGGGGACCTGGAGCTTCCCGAAGGGGTGAAGCTGGGGGTCCCGCCCGAAACGGTGGTCTGCCACGTGAAGGCCTTCCTGGCAACGGCCGCCTCGGAGGAGGAAGAGGCCGAAGGCGGACCTTCCGAGCCCGAGGTGATCGGGAAGGAGGAGGCGGAGAAAGGGGAGGATTGAGGGGGCTTCCTTTGCCTTTCCCCGTGGCCGGGCCTGGGGGATCTTCCCTGAAAGGGCCCTTGAAATTCCTGCGGGCCTCGCTACTCTCGTCCGCTCTCTTCCCGGCGAGGAGGGAGGACCGTGGCCGAAAGTAGGCCCTCCCGCATCGCCGTAGGCATCGGCAATCCGGGCCCGGCCTACGCCGGAACCCGACACAACCTGGGCTTCCAGGTGGTGGAGAGGGTGGCGCAGGACCTGGGCCTCGAGCTGGGCCGGCCTTTCGGGACGAGCCGGAAGGTCGGGAAGAGCAGGTGGGCCCTGGGCGAGGGGCCGGCCGGGTGTTTTCTCCTCCTTCAGCCTCTCACGTATGTGAACCTGACGGGGAGGGCGGTGGCCCGGGCGGCGGCCTGGTCCGGCGTCCCGCCGGAGTCGATCTTTGTCGTTTGCGATGACATGAACCTCCCCCTGGGGCGGATCCGGATCCGCCGGAGAGGAAGCCACGGGGGGCACAAGGGGCTCGCTTCGGTGGGGGCATCCCTCAGGACCTGGGAGTTTCCCAGGCTCCGGATGGGGATCGGGAAGCCGCCGCCGGGGGAGGAAGTGGACTTCGTCCTCGGAAAGTTCCTCCCCGAGGAGGAGCCCCTGGTGGAGAAGATGGTGGAGGAGGCCGCCCAGGCGGTCTTGGAGTTTCTCCGGGGCGCGTCCCTGGAGGAGTTGATGAACCGGTACAACCCGGGATGATGGTCGCGGTGACAGAAGGCGTCCGGTTCCATTGGGGCCGGGGGCCCGAAAGGTGAGACGAGTTGCAGAACATCCAGGACATCCAACCGAAACAGAGGCTCAAGAAGTACGAGGCCATGTTCCTCCTGGACAACCGGGAGGTGAAGAAGGGTTGGGAATACGCCAAGGGGATTCCCCTTTCGATCCTCGAGAGGCACGGCGCCAAGATCGTGAGCGCCCGCCGGTGGGACGAGAGGAAGCTGGCCTACGAGATCAAGAAGCAGAAGCGGGCGACCTTCCTCCTGGTCTTCTTCGAGGCCCTGCCCGAGAAGATCACCCCCATCAACAGGGAGGTCCAGTTGACCGAGGGGATCCTCCGGCACCTCATCCTGGTGCACGACGAGTTCCCTCCCATGGCCTTCGAGCCCGTGGACGACGACGTGGACGTCTCCAAGATCCCCTTGGGTGACGAGGAAGAGGCCGCGGAAGAGGCCTCGACGGAGGAAGAGGCTCCCAAGGCCGCCGAGGAGGGCGAGGCCCAGGAGCCTTCCAAGGAGGACGGAGAGGCCCGGGCTTCCGCCGGAGAGGGTGCCCCCGCGGCGGAGGAGACGGGTGAGAAGGAAAAGAAGGAATCGGACGGCTCCGCCCCGGCAGGGGAAGGGGCCGGCGAAGGTGAGGAAGAAACGAAACCCCAGGAAGGGTAGGAGCCATGGCCGGAGAACTGGGAAGAGCCAAGAGGAAGTTCAGGAAATTCGGGAGCCGCAAGAAGCGGGTCGTCCCGGCGGAACCTCTGGACTACAAGAACGTCGCCTACCTGCAGACCCTGGTCTCCCCCCAGGGGAAGATGTTCTCCCGCAAGAGGACGGCCTTCTCCGGTGTGGACCAGAAGAAATTCAAGCTCGCCGTGAAACGGGCCCGTTTCCTCGGGCTCATGCCCTACGTGGGTTGAGGAGGCCCCCATGGAAGTCCAGGTCATCCTCCGCAAGGACGTGGAGAAACTCGGGAAGGTGGGGGACGTGGTCACCGTGAAGGCCGGCTACGCCCGCAACTACCTTCTTCCCCAGGGCGTGGCCTATCCCGTCACCCCCGACAACCTCAAGCGAATCGAAGCCGAGAAGGAACGGGCCCGCCAGGAGGAAGAGCGGCGCCTGGAAGAGATCAAGTCCTTCGGGGAGAAGCTGGCCAGCACCTCCGTCACGATCGAGGCCAAGGCCGAGGAGGGGAGGCTCTTCGGTTCCGTCACGGCCCAGATGGTGGCGGAGGCCCTGAAGGCGGAACGGGGCCTGGAGATCCCCGTCAAGGCCGTGAGGCTGGAGCATCCCCTCAAGGAGATCGGCGTCTACGACGTGCCCATCCATCTCCACCCCGGCGTGGAGGTGAACCTGAAGGTTTGGGTCGTGGAAGCCCGTTGAGGGGCTTCCCCCCGACCGGCCGGATTTCGAGGACTCCCCCCCCAGGAGGGGGGAGTTTTTTTTGCGACCTTGATCGGCCGTCGCCGAGCCTTCAGGATGTTCCCTCCGGACCCTCGAGGGCCGCCGTGAAGCAGGGAGGGTGCCCCGAATGAGCGAAGTCGATATCCACGCGAGGGATCCCGGTGTCCTTCCCCACAACCAGGACGCCGAGAGGGCGGTCCTGGGGGCCATCCTCCTGGCCCCCCATACGACGGGGGACGTGGCCCAGATCCTGGATCCCCAGGATTTCTACGTTCCCGCCCACAGGTGGATCTTCGAAGCGGCCCTGGACCTCTACGAGAAGCAGGGGAATTTCGACCCCATCCTCGTGGGAGAGGAGCTCCGCAAGAGGGGCAAGCTCCAGGAGGCGGGGGGGGAAGACTACCTGGACGGGCTGCCCATGAGCGTCTCTTCCCACGCCCTGGTGGAGAGCTACGCCCAGGTGATCCGGGACAAGGCCCTCCTGAGGAGGCTCTGGGAGGCGGGAACCCGGGTCACCCAGTTGGCCATGGAGGGGGGCGAGGACTCGGGGAAGGTCCTGGACGAGGCGGAGAGGCTGGTCTTCGACCTGGCCCAGAAACTGCATCAAGGTGAGGCGAAGCCCGTAAAGGAACTCATCAAGGACTTCTACGACAAGATCGACCGCCTCCGGGACAGGGACGCGAGGATGACGGGCCTCCAGACGGGGTTCGCCGACCTGGACGATCTCACCGCCGGTCTTCATCCGGGGGAGCTGATCATCGTGGCGGGCCGTCCCAGCATGGGCAAGACCTCCTTCGCGAACAACCTGGTGGACCGGTTGAGCGTAGGCCAGGGGATCCCCGGCGCCATCTTCAGCCTGGAAGTCTCCTCGGAGCAGGTGGTCCAGAACATTCTCTGCATCCACGGCCGCCTGGACGCCCAGAGGTTGCGCCACGGGTTCATCTCCAAGGCGGAGATGGAAAAACTGAGGAATACGGCGAGCCAGATCTATGAGGCCCCCATCTACGTGGACGAGTCCCAGGGCCTGAACACCCTGGGGCTCAGGCACAAGGCGAGGCGCCTCGTGAGGAGTTACGGGGTCAAATACATCATCATCGACTACCTCCAGTTGATGGAGGGGGACAGGGTGGCCCGCTCCGAGGGGCGGCAGCAGGAGATCTCCCGGATCTCCCGGTCCCTGAAGACCCTGGCCAGGGAGCTCGAGATCCCCGTGATCGCCCTCTCCCAGTTGAACCGGGCCGTGGAACAGAGGGACGACCACCGGCCCAGGATGTCCGATCTCAGGGAGTCGGGGTCCATCGAGCAGGACGCCGACGTGGTCATGCTCTTGCACAGGGAGGAGTACTTCAAACCGACGGAGGAGAACAGGGGAATCGCGGAGGTCATCATCGCAAAGCAGCGAAACGGCCCCACCGGCACGGTAAGGCTCCACTTCGAGAAGCGTTGCATGCGCTTCGACTCCCTGGCGGATCCGAATGCGGCCGGCACCCTGGGTTGATGCCCTTCTCCTGGTCCTCCTCCTCTCCTTCGGCCCCTGCCCGGGCCAGGGGGACGCCGGGGAGAGGGAGCGGGCCCTTTCCGCCCTGGAGGGAAGGACCGTGGTGCGCATCCTCGTGGAGGGTTCCCCCCGGATTCCCCTGGACCGGGTCCGGGCCAATCTCCTGACCAAGGAGGGGGCGCCCTTCTCGCGGGCCCAGGCCGACACAGACGTGAAACGCCTCTGGAACCTCCTGAAGCTCATGGCCAAGGTGGAGGTCCGGCCCGAGGGAAAGGGCGTGGCCGTCAGGTTCCTGGTCAAGGATTTCGGGGCCTACAGCAATTTCCGGATCAAGGGCCTCCACGCCCTCACCCTGAAGGAGGCCCTGGAGATCATGGACCTCCGCCAGGGCGCCGCCCTGGACGAACCCTCGGCCCGGACCAAGGCGGAACTCCTGCTGGCCCGGTACGAGAGGATGGGGTACGCCTTCGCCAGGGTGGAGACCCGCCCCTCCCCCGACGGAAAGACCCTGGTCTTCCATGTGGAGGAGGGCCCCCTGGTCCGGGTCCGCTCCATCCGGATGGTGGGAAACCGGGCCTTCCCCGACTTCGCCACCCTGGGGCTCAGGAAGAACGTCTTCGGATCCTCCGGAGCCTCCTCGGTTCCGAGCCATATCATCAACCCCAACCTGACCTGGAAGGACCTGGACGCCTGGCTCATGGCTCCCTGGGTCCTGGTGGGGAAGTTCCTGGACATGATCCTCCACGACAACCCCTACTCGGCCTCCACTCTCGAGGACGACGTGGAGAAGATCCGGGACTTCTACCGGGCCGAGGGCTACAAGGACGCCGTGGTGGCCGTCCAGGACGTGAAGTTCTCCCCCGACAAGACGAGGGTGGACATCACCCTCCTGGTCCACGAAGGCCCCCTCTACAGGGTGGGAAAGGTGGACCTGATCCAGGAGGTTCCCAAAGGGAGGAAGAAGCCCCTCCTGGAAAAGAATAAGATCCTTCCCCTCCTGAAGCTCGCTCCCGGGAGCCCCTACAAGTCGAGCACGGTCAAGCACGACGAGTATACGATAAAAATGTATTATGGGAAGAGGGGGTTCCCGGCCGAGGACCTGGGCGGGCCCGAGGCCTTCCGGATCCTCACCCCCCTGGAGGTCTTCCACCCCGGCAAGGCCGTCGTGGACGTAACCTACCGGGTCTACGAGGGCTACCGGAAGAGGCTGAGGAAGATCAACGTCTACGGGAACCGGAACACCAAGGACGAGGTGATCCGGCGGGAGATCAGCCTCCATCCCGGGGAGCCCGTGGACATGGAGAAGCTCCAGCGGTCCCTTTACCGCCTGGACGCCCTCCACTACTTCGACGACTCCCGGGGCGTCTCGACGGTGCGGAAGACCCTGGTCCCCGTTCCGGGCTCTCCCGACGAGGTGGACCTGGACGTCCACGTGAAGGAGGGGAAGACGGGAAGCCTCCTCTGGTCCGCCGGGGTCTCGACCAACATGGGCTTCTTCGGCCGGTTCACCCTGAGGCGCCGGAACTTCGACCTCTTCCGCCCTCCCACCTCGGCGGATCCCATCGAGGCGGTGAGCCAGATCCTGGACGGAAGGGCCTTCTACGGCGGGGGACAGACCCTGATCCTGGACGTTCAGCCGGGCACGAAGCTCAACTTCTTCGATATCCGGTTCAAGGATCCCGACGTGTTCGGTCTCTACGAGGACCGGATCGGCCTGGACGTCTCCCTCTACAAGCGGTGGCGCTACTACAGGAACTACCGGGACGAGAGGCTGGGGGCCTACGTGGGTTTGAGCAGGCTCCTGAATTTCAAGACCCGGGTCTCCTTCGGGATCCGGAACGAGTGGGTCGACGTGGGGGACGTCGAGTACGATGCACCGTATACGGTCTGGGAGAGCGAAGGCTTCACCAGGTTCCGCGAGCTCTCGGGCGGGGTGGAGTTCCGGGACGTGGACGACCCGGTCCAGCCCGCCCGGGGAGGGTCCTGGAGCCTGGAGGGGCGGAGCGGGGGTGGCTTCCTCGGGGGGGCCCAGGACTACCTGGGCCTTTCCACGGAGGGCCAGGTCTACCTTCCCGTCCTGACGGACGGGCAGGGCCGCTTCCACGTCCTCTCTCTCCGGGCGGGATTCGACTGGAACCGGCCCTACGGGGACACCCAGGTCCTGCACGTCTCCCGCCGTTACTTCCTCGGCGGGCGGGGAACCATCCGGGGCTTCCGCTACCGCGGGGCCGGGCCTTCCCAGTTCAGCAATCCCCTGGGAGGAGAGGCCCGCTGGCTGGCTTCGGCGGAGTACTTGATCCCCCTCTTCTCGGTCATGCCCGAAAGGGGGGACAGGCAGATCGACATGGTGCGCCTGGTCCTCTTCACCGACGCCGGCGGCCTGGGCATGGAGGTGACGGACCACTCCCTCTGGCAGGGGCGGGTGGGGGCCGGCGTGGGGGTGAGGGTACGGATCCCGGGCCTCTCCTTCCTTCCCATCGCCTTGGACCTGGGCTACCCCCTGGTGAGGCAGAAGTCGGACCACACCCAGGTTTTCAGCATCATGCTGGGGCTCTATTGAGGCCTTCCGTGCCTCCCCGGGCCCCTTCCCTTGATTCTTCCCCCCCGGTTTTTTTAGGATCCTTTCCAGGAAGGAGTTGGAGCCGGGGAGGAGGACCCAGGAGCCCGACGTGAAGAGGACGCAAAGGACCATCCGCAACGAAGTGGAATTCTCCGGAGTGGGTCTCCACAGGGGAAAGGAGGTCCGGGTTCGGATCAAGCCCGCCCCTCCGGATCACGGCGTCGTCTTCACCAGGGTCGACCTGGAGGACGCCCCCCAGATTCCCGCCGTTCCCGACAGCATCCTGGTGAAGGAGAGGCGCACCTCCCTCAAGCAGGGGCCGGCCGAGGTGGAGACGGTGGAGCACCTCCTGGCGGCCTTCAAGGGGCTCCTCCTGGACAACCTGGAAGTGGAGGTGGACGGCGAGGAGATCCCCGGGATGGACGGCTCCTGCGCCCCCTTCGTGGAGCTCCTGGAGAAAGCGGGTGTCCAGGAACAGAAGACTCCCGCCCGGTTCTTCCCTTTGAAGGAGCCCGTGTACGTCCGGGAAGGAAAGCGTTCCATCGTGGCCTTCCCCTCCGAGGAGGGGCTCAGCCTGGAATACCACCTGGACATCCCGGGTGGCCCCAAGCAGGCCGTCTTCTGGAACCTGGGGCAGGACGGTTTCGCCTCGGAATTGGCTCCGGCCCGGACCTTCTGCATGGAGGAGGAGGCGGCCAAGCTCAAGGAGGAGGGCTTCGGCCAGGGCGCCACCTACGAGAACACCCTGGTCCTTCGGGCCGACGGGACGCCCGTGGAGAACCACCTGCGCTTTCCCGACGAACCGGCCCGGCACAAGGTCCTGGACCTCCTGGGGGACCTGAATCTCCTCGGGATGGACGTGGGGGCCCACGTGGTGGCCCACCGCTCGGGCCACGCCCAGAACGTGAAGCTTCTGAGGAGGATCTACGAGCAGGTCCAGGAAGCCGAGGCCTCGGGGGAATTCCGCCACGAGACGAGCATCGACATCCGGGACATCATGAAGCTCCTTCCCCACCGGTACCCCTTCCTCCTCATCGACAGGGTGGTGGAGCTGGACGGGTTCCGCCGGGCCGTGGGGATCAAGAACGTCACCATCAACGAGCCTTTCTTCCAGGGGCACTGGCCCGAGCAGCCCATCATGCCCGGCGTCCTCCAGCTGGAGGCCATGGCACAGCTCGCGGGCGTCCTCCTCCTCAGGAAGCTGGAGAACACGGGCAAGCTCGCCGTGCTCTGGTCCATCGACAAGGTGAAGTTGAGGGGGGCCGTAATTCCCGGTGACCAGCTCAGGATCGAGGTGGAGACGGTTCGCTTGAAATCCTCTCTCGGCCACGTGAAGGCCAAGGCCAAGGTCCGGGGGAAGCTCGTGGCCGAGGCCCAGCTGAAGTTCACCCTGGTGGAGGCCTGAAAAGGGGCCGGGAAGGGGCGCGGTTTTGGATCAGGACAAGCTCAGGGTCTCGGTGGTGGGTGTGGGCCATCTGGGAAAGGCCCACGCCAGGATCCTCCATGAAATTCCCGAGGTCGAGCTGGTCTCCCTGGCGGATTCCCGGGAGGACCGGGCCCGGGAGGTGGGGGAGAGGTTCGGCGTCCCCTGGACCACGGATTTCCGGAAGCTTCCCGGCGATCCCCGGGCGGTCTGCGTGGTCGTTCCCACGTCGGCCCACTTCGAGGTGGCCTCCTGGTTCCTGGAGAGGGGAGTCCACGTCCTGGTGGAGAAACCCATGGCCAAGACCCTGGAGGAGGCGGACCGTCTCATCGAGGCGGCCGGGAAGAGAGGGTTGACCCTCCAGGTGGGACACGTGGAGAGGTTCAACCCCATCCTCGCGGCGGTCCGGGAGATGGGAATCCGGCCCCGTTACATGGAAGCCCAGCGGGTGGCTCCCTTCACCTTCCGGTCCGTGGACGTTGGGGTCGTCCAGGACCTGATGATCCACGACCTGGACATCCTCTTCTCCCTCACGGGCGGGGGGGACGTGGTGGACGTGGAGGCCTTCGGCGGAAGGGTCTTCACCGAGAAGGAGGACCTGGCCACGGCGAGGCTCATCTTCTCCTCGGGGGAGGTGGCCCACCTCACGGCGAGCCGGGTGGCCCTCCACCCGGACCGGAAGTTCCGCCTCTTCGCCGAGGATTCCTACGTCTCCATGGATTTCGGCAAGAAATACGGAATATTGATCAAGAAGGGCCCGGGCTGGGACCGGGGGAAGCTGGACCTCTCCAGCATCGATCCCTCACGGATCGAGGACCTCTGGAAGTTCGTCTACGAAGGACTTCTCACGGTAAAGGAGATCCGCGCCAAGGACGCCGAGCCCCTCAAGGAGGAGCTCCTGGACTTCGCCCGTTGCGTGAAGACCGGGAAGGAGCCCGCCGTGACGGGCGCCCAGGGCCGCAAGGCCCTGGCCGTGGCCTTCGAGATCGAAGAGGCCCTAAGGGCCCATCCCTGGTGAAAGGGAGGATGGGAATGGCTTTTCGGGAAGACCTGGCGAAGAAGAAGCAGGAAGAGCTGGAACGGGAGGTCCTGGAGGCCTGGCGCCGGGAGGACCTCTTCCGCCGGTGCATGGAGGCGAGGAAGGACGCTCCCCCCTTCGCCTTCTACGAGGGTCCGCCCACGGCCAACGGCAAGCCGGGAATCCACCACGTCTTCTCCCGGACCATCAAGGACACGGTCTGCCGGTTCCAGCACATGCGGGGGAGGCTCGTCCGCCGCAAGGCGGGCTGGGACACCCACGGCCTCCCCGTGGAACTCGAGGTGGAGAAGCAGCTCGGGATCTCCGGGAAGCCCCAGATCGAGGAGTACGGAATCGCCCGCTTCAACGCCAAGTGCAGGGAGAACATCTTCACCTACAAGGAGGAGTGGGAGAAGCTCTCCGAGCGGATCGGTTTCTGGCTGGACTACGGGGACGCCTACATCACCTGCTCCAACGAATACATCGAGTCGGTCTGGTGGATCCTGAAGCGTTTCTTCGACGCCGGCCTGATCTACCGGGGACACAAGATCCTTCCCTACTGCGCGCGGTGCGGCACGGGCCTCTCCAGCCACGAGGTCGCCCTGGGCTACAAGGAGGTGGAGGATCCCTCCGCAACGGTACGCTTTCCCCTCCTGGACGGGGAGGGGCGGCCCGTGCCGGGGGTATTCTTCCTGGCCTGGACCACTACGCCCTGGACCCTCCTTTCCAACGTGGCCCTGGCGGTCCACCCGGAGATCGAATACGTCCTGGTCCGCCGGGAGACCGAGGCCGGCGAGGAGCGGCTCTGGCTGGCCCGGGAACGGGTTGAGGCCGTCTTCGGCGGGGACGAGGCCCCGGAGGTCGTGGAGAGCAGGAAGGGGGCGGAGCTCCTGGGTCTTCGCTACCAGTGCCTCTTCCCGGACATCCCCGTTCCCGAGGAGGAGAAGCCGAAGCTTTGGAAGGTCTGCGGAGCCGACTTCGTCTCCACCGAGGAGGGAACGGGGATCGTCCACCAGGCCGCCTACGGGCAGGAGGACTGGGACCTGATCCGCCGGGAGGGGCTCTACCCCGTCATGGCCGTGGGTGCCGACGGGAAGGTCACCGAAGAGGCCAAGGGGCCATGGAAGGGGAAGTGGTTCAAGGAGGCCGACAAGGAGGTCCTCCGTGACCTCCAGGCCCGGGGGCTCCTCTTCGAGTCGATCCGCATGAAGCACAGCTATCCCCATTGCTGGCGGGACGACCAGCCTCTCATGTACTTCGCAACACCGGCCTGGTATATCCGGACCACCGAACTCAAGGAGAGGATGCTCGCCCGGAACGCCGAGATCCGGTGGGTGCCGCCGGAGATCGGGAAGGGTCGTTTCGGGGAGTGGCTGGAGAACAACGTGGATTGGGCCCTCTCCAGGGACCGCTACTGGGGAACGCCTCTTCCCTTCTGGGTCTGCCGGGAGTGCGGGCACGTCCGCGCCGTCGGTTCCGTGGCGGAGCTCGGGGAACTCGGGGGGGCCTGGGAGGGGGAACTGGACCTCCACCGGCCCTACGTGGACGAGGTCCGTTTCCCCTGCACCAGGGAGGGGTGCAAGGGAACCATGGAGCGGGTCTCGGCCGTGGCGGACTGCTGGTTCGACTCGGGATCCATGCCCTACGCCCAGTACCACTATCCCTTCGAGAACAAGGAACTCCTGGAGAAGGAGCAGTTCCCGGCGGACTTCATCGCAGAGGGGTTGGACCAGACTAGGGGCTGGTTCTATACGCTACATGTGATCGGAACCTTCCTCTTCGACAGCCCGGCCTACAAGGCCGTCGTGGTGAACGGCCTGATCCTGGACAAGGAAGGGCGGAAGATGTCCAAGAGGCTGGGGAACACCGTGGATCCCTGGAAGGTCATCGGGGAGCACGGCGTGGATCCCCTCCGCTTCTTCCTCCTGGCCTCGGGGCCGCCCCACCTTCCCAAGAGGTTCGATCCCGCCGGCGTGGGGGAGGTGGCCAGGAAGGTCCTGGGCACCTTGTGGAACTCTTTCCAGTTCTTCGCCCAGTACGCCAACCTGGACGACTACCGGACGGACCTTCCCGCCCCGGCGCCCTCCGAGAGGGGCCGGGCCGACAGGTGGATCCTCTCCAGGCTGCAGACTCTCAAGAAGGGGGTCCTGGAGAGCATGGAGAACTACGACCTCACCAGGGCCCTCCGTGCGGTCCGTTCCTTCCTGGAGGACGAACTCTCGAACTGGTATATCCGTAGGAGCAGAAAGCGGTTCTGGGGGCCCGAGAAGGCCTCGGAATCCGGCGACAAGGCGGCGGCCTACGCCACCCTTGCCGAGGCCCTGCGGACCGTGGCCCTCCTTTTCGCCCCGGCCATGCCCTTCAGCGCCGACGCCCTCTGGCGGGAGCTGAGGCGCAAGGACGATCCTCCGTCGGTTCACCTGGCCGACTTCCCCCTTCCCGAGGAGGACCTGGTGGATCCCGCCCTGGAAGAGGGGATGGACGTGGTCCTCAAGGTGGTGCGCCTGGGCAGGCAGGTCCGGGCGGAACACAACCTCAAGGTGCGCCAGCCCCTGCGGAGGATCCTCGTGGGGCTTCCGCCGGGCAGGTCGCCGGAGGTCCTGGAGGATCCGGACTTCCGGGCCCAGATCCTGGAGGAGCTGAACATCAAGGAGATGGAGGTCCCCAAGGACCTCGGGTCCTACAGGGAGATCCGGGTGAAGCCCAACTTCCCCGTCCTGGGGAAGAAGGCAGGGAAGGCCCTCAAGGGGATCCAGAAGGCCCTCCAGGGCCTTTCCCCCGAGCGGGCCGAGGAGGTCCGGAGTTCGGGAGGCATCACCCTGGAGGTGGAAGGCGTTACCTGGAGGCTCGGTCCGGAAGACCTGGTGCTGGACGTGAAGGAGAAGGAGGGCTTCGCCGTGGCGGCGGACCAAGGATATACGGTGGTCCTGGATACAACGGTGGACGAGCCTCTTCGCCTGGAGGGCCTGGCGAGGGAGATGGTCAGCAAGGTCCAGAACCAGAGAAAGGCGGCCGGCTTCGCCATCGGCGATCGTATACGGATCGAGGTCTCCTGCCCGGAAGACGTGGCCGAGGCGGTGGGGAAATGGCGGGAAATGATATCCGGTGAGACCCTGGCGGAAGAGGTCCGCGTCCTGGCACCCGGGGAGGAGGAGGGGGAAGGCTGGAAGGAGTGGGACCTCAACGGAATCCCCGTGAAGGTCCGGCTCGAAAAGGTCTGATGGGGGTCTTTCCTTCCCGGAGCTCCGGGGTTGCCACCCCGGAGGTTTCGGGGTAGTCTTGAATTCGACCCCTGCGGTGTCCGTGATGGCGCTCGCGGATGTAAAGTCTGAACCGATGACCCAGCGCGGGGAGCCTATCTTTCGCGGCATTCCGCCCGGTGCGCGAGCACAAAGGAGGGTGCCCGATGAGGTTCCCACCTTGAAGCGAGGGTTCAGGACGATTCCGGCCCACACGGCACAGGCGGGGGTATTTCTTTTTCCTCACCCGGAGTCTCCCGGGGTTCCGGGAAGGGTTTTTTCGACCCTTTCGGGCACGGCATCCCCCGTCCGCGACCCGGTCCGCCTGGGTCGAAGGCGACAAAGAAGATCGGTCCTCGTGAAGGGGGCCGGCCATTCCGGCCTGTGTCTGGGGGAGAAGCCTTTTTCCTTCACGAGTCGTCCCCGGCCCTGCCGGCGGGAAAGAATCGACTTGGCCTCTTGGTGGGGGGGTGCTACCTTCTGGATCCAGTTCTTGGGCGGTCCATTCGCCCCCTGAAAAGGTTGGCCGACCCGGGGGGCGTTGGGGGCCGGGACCGGACTGAAGGACTCCCCTTTTACGGCCCACGGGCGGGAAGGGCGGGCCTTCGATCCCGGGTTCCGGCGGACGTTCTGGGAGGTCCCGGCGATGCGTTACGTTCTCTTGACCTTGGTCCTGGCCGCTGCGGCCTGGTTCGGATACGGCTTTCTCGCGGGGGACAAGGAGGCCCGTGCCTCGGGGAAAGACGTCCCTGTCGCAGGTGAAGTGGTCTCCCAGGTCCCGCTGGAACCCGGCTCGGGGGGATCGCCCCCGGCGGGGGAACCGAAGGGGGGGGAAGCAACTCCCGCCGCACCCCGGCCGAAGGGAGGAAAGGCCGCCGGCCCTTCCAGGACGGCCGACGCCGGCCTGGGAAGGCTGGAAAGGACCCTCTCCCGGGGCGACACGAAGGAGGCCGCCAGGATCGTGAAGGCCGAGGCGCCCCGGCTGGCCTCGAGCCGGGAATTCCGGGCACTGGCGGAGAAGGCCGCCAGGAAGGCCTTCCGGGCCGGGGAACTGGAGAGAGCCGCCCGGATCCTCACCGACCTGGTGGATTCCTGGACCAGGGGGCCCCTGGGGAAGGACGACCTGGCCGAGCTGGAAGGCGTCAGGAGACTCCTGAACCGGGTGATGGACGAACTTCTCTTCAACCCGGGAGGGGCCTGGAGATCCAGGACCTACAAGGTGAAACGGGGGGACGCCCTGGAAAGGATCGCCCGGCACTTCGGGAGGGCCGAGGGGAACCGGATCACCGCAGGATTCTTGGAGGCCGTAAATCGAACTCCGGCCCAGCGGCTCAGGGCCGGCCAGAACCTGAGGATCCCCCTGGGGAAGTTCCACGTCGTGGTGGAGAAGAAGTCCTTCATCCTCAAGCTCTTCCTGGACGACATCCTGGTCCGGTTCTACAGGGTCGGCCTGGGGAAGGACGGAAAGACCCCCTCGGCCAGGTTCACCGTCCTGCTCAAGCAGAAGAACCCCGTATGGTGGCATCCCACGAAGGGCCCCATCCCCCACGGCCATCCCGACAATCCCCTTGGCGATTACTTCATCAAGTTGAAGTCGGACCGGTATACCGGATTTGGGATACATGGAACGAGGGAGTCTGAGCGGGACTCCATCGGCAAGGAGGAGTCCCAGGGGTGCGTGCGGATGCTTCCCGAGGACGTGAAGGAACTCTTCTCCTTCCTTCCCAAGGGGGCGGAGGTGCTCATCCGCTGAGCACCTCCGGCGCAGGGGGGCGTCCCTCTCAGTCTTCCCGGGGGGCATCCAGGAAGGCCTCCACGGCCTTCCAGGGGATCCCGATCCCGGCAAGGAAGACCTCACCGCAGACCTCGGGGCCCTTTCCCCTGTAGAAACCCGTCTTCGGGGCGGCGAAAGTCACGGTCCAACGGGCCCGGACGGCGGCGCCCAGGATTTTCCCCTCAGCCGCATCCAGGCCGGAGGGCACGTCCACGGCCAGGACCCTGGCCCGGCACCGGTTGATTGCCTCGATTACGGCGGAATAGGGGTCCCGCAGGGGGCGGGAGAGCCCTGTTCCGAAGAGGGCGTCCACCAGGATGTCCTCGGGGCCGAGTTCCTCCAGGGCTCGAAGGATGGGATCTGGATCCACTGTCCATTCGGGGGCGATGCCGGCCTTCTCCAGGATTTCCCACTGGAGGGCCCCGTCACCGGAAAGGCCTTTCGGGTCTCCCAGGAGGAGGAGGCGGCTCTCGGGGTGGAGGTGCCTGTGGGCGGCCATCCCGTCGCCCCCGTTGTTCCCCTTTCCCGCCAGGATCAGGACCTTCGAGGAGGGGAGGCTCTTCTCCCTGACCAGGGCGGCCACGGCCCTGGAGGCGTTCTCCATGAGGACCGGCCCGGGGATCCCCAGGGTTTCGATGGCGAAGCGGTCGAGGCGGCGGACCGCAGAAGGAGGGAGGGCGAGAGCCTCCGAAGGGGCGGGCCGGGGAAAAAGGCCGGAGGAGAAAGAAGGAATCTGGTTTTTCATGGTTCCCTAAGTCCTTTGATTACAGTGGGTTGAAAAAAATTTTTTCAGGGCCTTGACTAAGGGGCCTTCCAACCCTACCTTTCCCCCCCCTGGTTGGGAAAGCCCTTCCAGTCGTTCCTTGGAAAAGACCTTCCCGACGGCGGGCGGCCCGGGTGAATCCCGGGTCCTGAGCGGCCGAAGAAAGGGGAAAAAATTTTAGATCACCCCCTTGACAAGCCGTAAAGGAATGGCACAATGCGCCGCTCTCCGAGGGGAAGTTCTCAGGAGGAACGACCCTGGGGAAACGATCTTTGAAAACAAGGATGGTTTTGAGCCTCATTTGAGTTCGGATCAAATGTCGGGGCTTCGGCTCCGGCGCGACCATCGTTGGGGTTGAACCCAACCGCGGCCTCGGCCGCGGCATGAGAATAATTTTTTCATGAAGGGTTTGATCCTGGCTCAGAGTGAACGCTGGCGGCGTGGATTAGGCATGCAAGTCGAGCGCGAAACTACCCTTCGGGGTGGGAGTAGAGCGGCGAAAGGGTGAGTAATGCATGGCCAACCTGCCCCCGAGACCGGGATAACTGGCCGAAAGGCCAGCTAATACCGGATGGTCATCAGGGAGCCACGGCTCCCTGGTGTAAACGGAGGGGATCCTTCGGGACCTTCTGCTCGGGGAGGGGGCCATGTCCCATCAGCTTGTTGGCGGGGTAACGGCCCACCAAGGCAGAGACGGGTAGCTGGCCTGAGAGGGTGGTCAGCCACACTGGGACTGAGACACTGCCCAGACTCCTACGGGAGGCTGCAGTCGAGAATCTTCCGCAATGGGCGAAAGCCTGACGGAGCGACGCCGCGTGGAGGATGAAGGCCTTCGGGTTGTAAACTCCTGTCACGGGTTATGAATGGCGTGTCGTGAACAACGGCACGCTTGACAAAGGCTCGAGAGGAAGCACCGGCTAACTCCGTGCCAGCAGCCGCGGTAATACGGAGGGTGCTAGCGTTACTCGGATTCACTGGGCTTAAAGCGCATGTAGGCGGTCCCATAAGTCTTTTGTGAAAGCCCCCGGCTTAACCGGGGAATTGCAAAGGATACTGTGGGACTAGAGGCCGGTAGGGGAGAGTGGAACTCCTGGTGGAGCGGTGAAATGCGTAGATATCAGGAGGAACACCGGTGGCGAAGGCGACTCTCTGGAACGGTCCTGACGCTGAGATGCGAAAGCCAGGGGAGCGAACGGGATTAGATACCCCGGTAGTCCTGGCCCTAAACGATGGGCACTAGGTAGTGGGAGTATTTATATTCTCACTGCTGTAGCG
>Ga0256914_1000206_pt1:45000-57131 | contig 57131 bp, 38 predicted proteins | sample HulkmetaG_FD_191571 | JGI IMG/M metagenome (GOLD analysis project Ga0256914, IMG submission 191571) | Hydrothermal chimney microbial communities from Main Endeavour vent field at the Juan de Fuca Ridge, Pacific Ocean - Hulk | ecosystem: Environmental > Aquatic > Marine > Hydrothermal...
TCCTGGGGAAGGTAAATCCGCCCAGGGTTAGTCGGAACCTAAGGCGAGGCCGAAAGGCGTAGTCGATGGACAACCGGTTAATATTCCGGTACTCCGATCTGATCGTTATCACCGATGGGGGGACGGCGTTGTGAAGGTGGTCAGGCCGTTGGTTGTGCCTGTGTAAGCCTGAGGCTGGGTGGTAGGAAAATCCGCCACCGGAAAGCCAGGGGTGATGCCGAGCCATTTATGGCGAAGCCACTGGATCTGCGTCCACGAAAAGCCTCTAGGGAGATCAGGTCGGATCCGTACCCTAAACTGACACAGGTGGGTGGGGTGAGTAACCTAAGGCGCTCGAGAGAACCCTCGTTAAGGAACTCGGCAATTTGACCCCGTAACTTTGGAAGAAGGGGTGCCCCCGGCCGTGTAGTTTTTTACAGGCGAAGCGGCTGGGGGCCGCAGAGAAATGGCCCAGGCGACTGTTTACTAAAAACACAGGTCTGTGCTAAGTCGCAAGACGCTGTATACAGACTGACGCCTGCCCAATGCCGGAACGTTAAGGGGACGGGTTAGCCCTTCGGGGCGAAGCTCGGAACTGAAGCGCCGGTGAATGGCGGCCGTAACTATGACGGTCCTAAGGTAGCGAAATTCCTTGTCGGGTAAGTTCCGACCCGCATGAATGGCGTAACGACTTGGGCAGTGTCTCAACGAGGGGCTCGGCGAAAATGAAGTGGTCGTGAAGATACGACCAACCCGCCGCAGGACGGAAAGACCCCGTGAACCTTTACTACAGCTTAGTATTGGGTTTAGGCATGTCATGTGTAGGATAGGTGGGAGGCTGTGAAGGGGGGACGCCAGTCCTCCTGGAGCCGTCGGTGAAATACCACTCTTGGCATGTTTGAACTCTAACCTGGTGCCGTGAATCCGGGCCGGGGACAGTGCTAGGTGGGTAGTTTGGCTGGGGCGGTCTCCTCCTAAAAGGTAACGGAGGAGCGCAAAGGTCCACTCAGCGCGTTTGGCAATCGCGCGGAGAGCGTAAGGGTACAAGTGGGCTTGACTGTGAGGCAAATAGGCCGAACAGGCGCGAAAGCGGGCCCTAGTGATCCGGTGGTTCCGTGTGGAAGGGCCATCGCTCATCAGACAAAAGGTACTCCGGGGATAACAGGCTGATCTCCCCCAAGAGCCCATATCGACGGGGAGGTTTGGCACCTCGATGTCGGCTCATCGCATCCTGGGGCTGAAGAAGGTCCCAAGGGTTCGGCTGTTCGCCGATTAAAGCGGTACGTGAGCTGGGTTTAGACCGTCGTGAGACAGGTCGGTCCCTATCCGCGGTGGGTGCAGGATACTTGAGGAGATTCTCCCTTAGTACGAGAGGATTGGGGAGGACCAACCTCTGGTGTACCAGTTGTTCCGCCAGGAGCAGCGCTGGGTAGCTATGTTGGGAAAGGATAAGCGCTGAAAGCATCTAAGCGCGAAGCCCCCTCCAAGACGGAGTATCCCTATCAGGCACCTTGGAGACTACGAGGTCGATAGGCCGGAGGTGTAAGCACGGCAACGTGTTTAGCTGACCGGTACTAATCTGCCGACCGGCTTGACCACTTTTTCCCTTCTCCCCCTCGGGGGGGAAAGGAAAAAGGTTCGAAACTCGGGCCCGGCGCCCTTTTCACCCTTTCTTATTCCAAAAAAATATGGCCCGGTGGCTATACCTCGCTGGAAACACCCGTTTCCATTCCGAACACGGTCGTTAAGCAGCGAGGGCCGATGATAGTGCGTATGCGCGAAAGTAGGTCACTGCCGGGCCTTTTTTTTGTACCCTCCCTTTTCCTGCACTCCTATCCGGAACGCCCTGGCCGCAAGGTTCGGCGGCCTTTTCCAAGGGGGATTCCCCGGCAGTCCTCTTCCGGGCCTTTTCCCTGGAAGAACTGGAGTGCCCGGACCAGGGGGAAGGTTTCGGTCTCCCACCCAGGCTTCTTCGATCGCCTTACTGGGAGCCCCGGTCCGTTCCCGGCGGTCCTTTCCGGCGGATGAACCCTCCCCTGAGAGGGGGCCCTGGTTTCAGGGCCGGAAACGGCCCATCATGGGAGTGCTTCCCCCCGGGCCCACGCATCGAGTGCCTGGGGGCGGCCTGGGTTCAAGAAAGGGGGCCGGGGTGGTTCAGAACTTCCGGACCAGGCCGATCACCACCCCTTGGATCTCCACGTTCTTGGGGTAGATGGGTTTCATCGCCGGGTTGGAAGGCTGTAGGCGGATCCGGCCCTTCTCGTTGTAGAATTTTTTCAGGGTGGCTTCCTGGCCGTCGATCAGGGCCACCACGGTCTCGCCGTTACGGGCCACCTTCCTCGGCTCCACGATCACCAGGTCCCCGTCGCAGATGTGGTCTCCGATCATGGAGTTCCCCTTCACCTTGAGGAGGAAGACGTTCGTGTGGGGGGGAACCAGGTCACCCAGGTGGAACTCCTCCACGTCCTGGACGGCCTCGATGGGGGCTCCGGCTGCAATGGTCCCGGCCACCGGAATGGGGCGGCAGATCTGGGGTTGCCTCAAGGAGGTGTTCGGGTCGTCCGGGTCCCAAAGGACTTCGATGGAGCGGGCCCTGCCACGGGCCCTCCGGATGGCCCCTTTGCATTCCAGGTGGCTCAAGTGTTCGTGGATGGTGATCTTGGAGACCCCGAAGTGCTCGGCCGTCTCGGCCAGAGTGGGGGACATGGAATGTTCCCTCTGGAAGTCACGAACGAATCTCAGGACTTCGAGCTGCTTCTCCGTCAACAACATGACCTTCTCACCTCCTGGGAAGGGGCGTTACGCCCCCTTTCCTGGCCCGGCCCCCGGGAGGACCGGGGGGCCCCCCATCGGGGAGGCTTTCCCGGGCCTTCCCCCCCTTGCCCTCCAGGGGTTCAGGGAAAAGAGGGAAGCCTTTTCACGTTTCCTTTCATAGAATCCCGGTCTTCCACCACGCCACGGGCCCTCCAAAGAGGAGGGTTAGGGAGAGGCTTGGTGGATCGACCCCGATCATCCTGGCCTTGGGAGCCCAGAACCAGAAATGAACCTACCTAAAGTAAGGGAACACCTCGTTCCTTTCAACCTAAGAAAGACCCCATCTCTTTCCTGCGGCGTCCTCGTTCTTGGAAGCGGGATCGGCGGTTGTACCGCTGCTCTTACGGCTGCCCTCTCCACCGACGTCATCCTGGTCACCAAGGGAACCTACTTCGACACCAACACCAACCTGGCCCAGGGCGGGGTGGCGGCTCCCATTCTTCCCGAGGACTCCTGGGAACGGCACGCCGGCGACACCCTCGCCACGGGAGAAGGCCTTTCCGAAGAACAGGTCGTGAAGGAGGTCTGTTCCCATGCCAGGGAGACCATCGACTTTCTCGCCCAGTGGGGCGTCTCCTTCGACCTGGACGAAAGGGGCAACCTGGACCTCCACCAGGAGGGGGGCCACTCCATTCCAAGGATCCTCCACGCTTGCGGAGACCAGACGGGCCGGGTCCTCCAGGAGACCCTGGCGGGCCGGGTGGTCTCCCATCCCAGGATCACCTGCTTCGAGAACACCTTCGCCTTGGAGCTCCTGGTCCGGGACGGCCGTTGCCGGGGGGCCCTCGTCTCCCACGCCGAGAAGGGCCTCATGGCCCTCTGGGCGGAGAAGGTGATCCTCGCCACGGGAGGAGCCGGCCAGATCTACAGGGAGACCACCAATCCCACCGTGGCCACGGGCGACGGCCTTGTCCTGGCCTTCCGGGCCGGCGCCACCCTCCGGGACCTGGAACTGGTCCAGTTCCATCCCACGGCCCTCTACCTGGCCGGGGCGGCCCGATTCCTCATCTCAGAATCCGTCCGGGGCGCCGGGGCGGTCCTTCTCGACCGCAAGGGGAGGCCCATCATGGAAGGGGTCCACCCCAAAGGGGACCTGGCTCCCCGGGACGTGGTGAGCCGGGCCATCTTCCGCTCCATGCTGGAGAGCAGGGAGACCCACGTCTACCTGGACATGAGGCCCATCCAGGGGGACCTGAGGCGCCGCTTCCCGGCGATCTACGAAGTCTGCGCCTCCTTCGGTATCGACGTGAAGGAAGCCCCCGTTCCCGTGAGGCCTGCGGCCCATTACTTCATCGGTGGGGTGAAGGTCGATTCCTGGGGGAGGACGGACCTTCCAGGCCTCTACGCCGTGGGCGAAGTGGCTAGCACGGGCCTCCACGGGGCGAACCGCCTTGCTTCCAACTCCCTCTTGGAGTCGGCCTGGTTCGGACACAGGGCGGGCATCCATTCCTCCCGGGATCTCCTTGGAGAACCCGAGCCCTTCCAGGAAGAGGTCGAGTTTCCCACCCGGAGGGAAGGAAAGCCTGAGACCGAGTTGAACGTATACGACATGATCTACTCCCTGAAGGCCTTGATGGAGCGCCACGTGGGGATCCTGAGAGACGGCCCGGGCATGGAGGAGGCCCTGGGGAGCCTGGCCTTCTGGTCCCAGTGCATCCATGAGCGGCCCCTGGAGAGGCCCAGGAAGTGGGAATTGGCCAACATGCTCCTTCTGGGGGGGCTCATGGCCCGGGCCGCCGCCTGGCGCCGTGAGAGCAGGGGCGTCCACTACCGGGACGACTATCCTGACAGGGACGACCTGCGCTTCCGCAGGCACTCCCTCGTAAGGTACGCTCCCGGCCGGGGAGGGGTCCTCTTTTCCTCCCAACCGGTTGGAGAAGACGTCCCTTGAAGGAAGAACGGAGGATTTCCTCTCCCAAGGTCCTCCTCTTCGGACTCCTTCCCCCCGGCGGGGAGGGTGAATCCTTGGAGGAACCCCTGGCGGAGCTCGCCGCCCTTGCCGAGGCGGCGGGGGCCCGGGTCCGAGGAAAGGCCGTCCAGCGCCGCCTCGTTCCGCACCCCGCCACTTTCGTGGGAAAAGGAAAGGCCCAGGAGATGGCGGCCCAGGTGGAGGCCCTGGGGGTCGACCTGGCCATCTGCGACCAGGAGCTGAGTCCCGCCCAGGGTAGGAACCTGGAGCGGATCCTGGGGGTCCGGGTCCTGGACAGGACGGAACTGATCCTGGACCTCTTCGCCACCAGGGCGAGGACGGCCCAGGCAAGGGCCCAGGTGGAACTGGCCAGGCTGGAATACGCCCTTCCCAGGCTCCGCAGGATGTGGAGCCACCTGGACCGGGAGAGGGGCGGGATCGGGCTTCGCGGCGCCGGGGAGAAACAGATCGAGGCCGACAGGCGACTCATCCGCAAGCGGGTCCAGGACCTGAAGAAGGCCCTGGAGAAGATGCAGGCCCGGTCGGTGCGCAAGGTCCGGGCCAGGCGGGGATTCTTCAAGATCTGTCTCGTCGGATACGCCAATGCGGGAAAGTCTTCCCTGATGAACGCCCTGGCCGGGGCCGGAGTGGGGGTGGCGGACCGTCCTTTCTCCACCCTGGACACCCGGACCAGGACCCTGGACCTGGGGGAAGGCCGGAAGGCTCTCCTCTCCGATACGGTGGGTTTCATCCGCAACATTCCCCATCACCTGGTGGCCTCCTTCCAGGCGACGCTGGCCGAGGCGGTCCATGCCGACCTCCTCCTCCACGTGGTGGACGTCTCCCGGCCCGGATTCCAGGAGGACGTGGATGTCGTGGAGGGGGTCCTGGCCTCGATCGGGGCGGCGGAGATCCCCAGGGTCCTTCTCTTGAACAAGGCCGACCTCCTGGAGGACGCCTTCCCCCTCCACGTGGCGGCCCGTTCCTACCCGGATGCCTTGGCGGTCTCGGCAAGGACGGGGAGGGGCTTGGAGGAGTTGACGGCCCTCCTGGGGGAGAGAGTCCGGCCCAGGCCCTTGAAGGTCCGGCTGGCGATTCCATATACCGTGGAGGGAATGGAATCCCTGCTTCGCCGGCACGCCTCGGTCCTGGCCCGGGAATGGCGTGAGGATGGGCTCGTCGCCCTGGTGGAGGCCGACAGGGCGGGCCTCGAGGCTCTTCTGAGGAAGGGATGCGTCCTGGTGGAGAAGGTCAGCGGGAAGGGATCCGGAGGACCGTTCCCGCAGGGAGGCGGCGGGCCTTCTCCTCGTCCAGGCCGTTGAGTTCCAGGATCTCCCTGTAGCGCCTCCCCTCACCCAGGAGCCTTTCGGCCAGGCCGTAGACGGTCTCCCCCTTCTTCAGGCGGGCCTTTCGCACAAGGGGCCGGGGGGCGGGTTCCGGGGGGGGCTGCCGGGGAGGAGATGGAGGGGCCGCCCCGGGCCTCTCCCCGGCGGGGGGCTCTCCGGACGGGTGGGGCCGGCCGGTCCGGATCCTTCCCTTTCCTTTTTCCCCGACCGGGGCCTTCCCCTTTCCCCCAGGAGGAACCCCCAGGACCAGGACGGCCTTGTCCACGGGAAGGAGGGGCCGCTCCTGGGCCTTCCCGGCGGGGCTCCCCTTGCCTGCGCCCACCTCCACGGGGGCGTAGGCCTTCCGGTTCCAGAGGAGGGCCGCCGTGACGGCCACGCCGAGGAGCAGGACGAAGAGGAGGGTCCTCAAGGCCGGGTCCTCCCTGGGGGGGAATCCCCCTTCTCAGGCCTTCTTCTCATCCCTGTGGAGCATCACCAGGACGGGGCTGGCGATGAAGATGGAGGAATAGGTTCCCACGACGACACCGACGAGCATGGCGAAGGAGAAGCCTTCCAGGACGTTCCTCTGGCCTAGATTGAAGACGAAGATGGCCAGCAACACCATGAAGGTGGTGAAGGAGGTCCAGATGGTCCGGGAGAGGGTCTGGTTGATGGAGGCGTTGATGATCTCCTCGTAGCTCCCGGGCATCCTTGGGAGGTTCTCCCTGATGCGGTCGAAGACCACGATGGTGTCGTTGAGGGAGTAACCGATGATCGTAAGAAAGGCGGCGATCAGGGGCAGGTCGATCTCGGCGGCAACCAGGCCCAGGCGGTTCACCAGGACCACGGCACCCAGGGCGATGGTCACGTCGTGGACCAGGGCGAGAACGGCGGCGAAACCGTATCTGTATTCGTGGAAGCGGATCCTGATATACATGATCACCGCGAAGAGGGAGAGGAGGATGGCCAGGATGGCGCTGGTCTGGAGTTCGCCCACCACCCGGGCCCCGATCATCTCGAATTCGGGGAAGGGCTCGGTCAGGGTGATGGGGGATCCGTCCACGGCCTTCACGCCCTGGAGCCTGGGGGCGAGCCTCTCGTCGATGTCCTCGGGACGGATCCCGGCCTCCATGTCCATGCTGATCTGGAAATCCCGGGCCGCCTCCTTCCCCTTGTCCTCGGGCCGGACCGGGGTGATGGAGAGGTGGGGATAGCCCGAGAGAGCCTTCTTCAGGTCGGCCAGCCTGACGGGCTTCTCCGTGTGGAGCTGGAACTGGACGATGGAGTAGGTTCCGTCGGGGGAGGGAACGATGACCTTGTTGGAGGTGGGTGTGGAGACGAGCCAGCCCTTCAACGCCTTGCGGAGCTTGTCCTTGTAGATCAGCCCCAGGTCCTGGGGCATGGCCCCATGGGACCCTGTCCCGCCGGCGGCCGGACGGGAGGCGGGCTTGGATGCTGGGCCGCCGCCGGTAGAGGTCTTGGAGGTTTCGGCGGAGGCCAGGGCCTTCTGGACCTGCTCGGGGCTCAACTTGAATTTCACGGCGAAGGTCTGGGCCTTGTGTCCCACCACGTGGGGGCCCCCCTTCTCGCCCATCTCGCCCAGGCTTCCCCCCAGGGTGTTGACGATGGCCCCGGGGATGGCCTCGGTGATCTTCTTGCGGACCAGGTCGATGTCCTCGGGTTGCTTCAGGACGATCCGCATGGAGGCGCCGCCGGTGAAGTCGATCCCCAGCTTCGTATGGGCGTCGGTGTCGAGGAAGATGAAGAGGCCAATCGCCATGGCTGCCGCCGAAAGGCTCATGGCCACCTTCCTCCAGGCCAGGAAGGGGTAGTTCGGGTTGGTGAAGATCCTGCCCATGGAGAGGCGGTCCTTGAGGATTCCGAACTCCAGGAGGAGGTGGAAGAGGACCTTGGAGACCACCAGGGCGGCGAACATGGAGGTCAGGATGCCGATGGAGAGGGTCACGGCGAACCCGCGGATCGGCCCCGTTCCGACCTGGTAGAGGATCAAGGCCGTGATCAAGGTGGTCACGTTGGCGTCCACGATGGTGGAGAGAGCCATCTGGAAGCCGTTCTTGATGGCCTGGATCAGGACCTTCCCCTTGTCCTGTTCCTCCCGGATCCTCTCGAAGATCAGGATGTTGCCGTCCACGGCCATACCCACGGTGAGGACCAGGCCGGCCATGCCGGGCAGGGTCAGGGTGAACCGGAAGAGGGCCATGGCCCCCATCAGGTAGGTCATGTTCACCAGGAGGGAGATCACCGCCACCAGGCCGGCCAGGCGGTAGAAGAGGAGCATGAAGAGGACCACCAGGGCGCCGCCCACGGCCATGGAGAAGACGCCCGTGCGGATGGCCGTCTCACCCAGGGTGGGGCCCAGGGTGGATTCGCTCTCCAGGATGGGCTTCACCTTCAGGGCGCCCGTCTTGAGGGTGATGATCAGGTTGCGGACTTCTTCGCCCGAAAAGCCCTTGGAGCCGCCCGTGATGATCCCCGAGCCCGGCAGGCGGTCCTGGATGATGGGGGCGCTCCGGCACTTGCCGTTCAGGATGATGGCGAAGGGCCTCTGCTTGTTTCGGGCCGTGAAGTCGGCGAAGACGGCCTTCTTGGACTCCTTGAGTTCGAATGCCACGGCCGGGAGGCCAAACCGGTCCTGGGTCTGGCGGATCTTGCCGGCCTTCAGGTCTTCGCCGGTGAAATAGACCTCCGTGAGGTCCACCGGGATGTAACGGGCCACGGCCTTGACGGTCTTCCCCGTCTTGGGGTCCTTGTATTCGATGGGGACCCGCACCTCGTTCGGCGAGGGATCGGCCTTGGGGTCCATGGGGACCCACTTGATCTTGCCGGGCTGCTTGGGACCGCCCTTCTCGGGGGAAAGGGAGTTGAAGACCGAGATGTCGTCGGGGTTGAGCCCTACGATCTGCTGGTTCTCGGGCTTCTTGAGCCAGGCCTCGAGGCGGCGCTTCTCCTCGGGGAGATCGAACTTCTTGTTCGAATCGTCGATGACCAGGCGCCACTCCAGCTTGCCCAATTGCTGGATCCTGTCCCGGACGGGCTTGATCTCGCTCTCCTGCTTTCCGGGAAGCTCGATCAGGATCCGGTCGTTCCCCTCGGGGTTGATGTTCGCCTCCAGGACGCCCTGGGGATCGATACGGTTCTGGAGGATCGTGACGGTCTCGGTCAGGACGTCCCTGTTGGACGTGTTGGGGTCGATCTGTCCGCTCTTGCGGGCTGCGTCGATGTCCAGCCTGTAGACCAGCCGGGCGCCGCCCTTCAGGTCCAACCCCAGCATCACTCCCCACCCGGCCCAGAACCAGACGGCCAGGGCCAGGAGCGCCACGATGAAAACGACCTTGCGCCAGGCGTTCTCGACCATTCTTTCAAGGACTCCCTGTCTCGAGGAGCGCCCGGGCCGGCCCGGGGCTCCCGGTTGTCAAAAAGGGCCCGGGTAGAAGGCGGGCCGTCAGGCCTCGACCTTGGCCTTCTCGCTTTCCTTCTTCTGTTGCTTGGACTTGCGGGTTCCCACAAGCTCCTTGACCTTGGTGGCCTTGCCGACCCGGTCACGCAGGTAGTAGAGGCGGGATCTGCGGACCTTGCCCCGGCGGGTGACTTCCACGTCCTTCACCCTGGGGGAGTGGATGGGGAAGATCCGCTCCACGCCTTCGCCGGCCACGATGCGCCGGACCGTGAAGGTGCTCCTGACGCCGCCCTTCTTGATGCGGATCACCGTGCCCTGGAAGATCTGGATCCGTTCCTTGTTGCCTTCCTGGATGAGGTAGTGGACCTTGACGGTGTCGCCCACCCGGAAGGAGGGAAGGTCCTTCTTCAGGTAGTTCTCTTCCAGGGTATGCACTGGATGATTGGCGCCCATGGCTTCAATCCTCTCGTCTTTCTTCCTGTGAATCTGTCTTGGATGTCTCCGGTCTCGAACCTCGCAGGGTTCCCCTTCCCCGGCCTTCCCGGAGCTCTCTCTCCCGGGTGAGCCGGAGGGCCTGCTCCTTCCGCCAGGCCCGGACCGCACCATGGTCCCCGGAAAGGAGCACGGGGGGAACCTCCATTCCTCGAAAAATCCTGGGTCTCGTGAAGTGGGGGCAGTCGAGCAGGCCTTCCCCGGCGAAAGAGTCCTCCCGGGCGGATTCCTCGTTTCCCAGGACCCCGGGCACGAGGCGGACCGCCGCCTCGATCACCGCCAGGGCCGGGATCTCCCCGCCGGAAAGGACGAATTCGCCGAGACTCACCTCCTCCCAGTCGAATCCCATCCTCACCCGCTCGTCGATCCCTTCGTACCGGCCGCACAGGAGGAGGAGCCTTTCCTCCCGGGAGAAGTCCTCGGCCATCTCCTGGCGGAAGACCTTTCCCCTGGGGGAAAGGAGGATCTTCCGGAAGGGGCCCAACTGGCTCTCCACGTCCTCGATGGCTTCAAAGATCGGTTCCGGCTTGAGGACCATCCCTGGTCCCCCCCCGAAGGGTCGGTCGTCCACTTTCTTGTGGCTGTCCCGGGCGTAGTCGCGGAAGTCGACCAGAAGGAACCGCACCAGGCCCTTCTTTTCCGCCTGCCCCAGGATGCTCTGTTCCAGGTAGGGTCGGATCGCCTCCGGGAACAGGCTGAGAACCGCAATGATCATGACACCGCGCCGGCCGGAAAGGGGGAGAAAGTAGGCCCTCCGGCATGGAACGTCAAGGCCCATTCCCCCCTTCCGGGCCCGAATCCCGGGGGAAGGGCCGCTTCTGGGCGGGGGGGAAGCTTATTATGGTAGGAAAAGCCGCTTCCGGCGGGCCTCCTTTCTCCTGGGAGGCCCCGGGGCGGGGCCTTTCCCCGAAAGGAGCGTTCCTTTGTTCACAGGATTGATCGAGGGTGTCTGCCGGGTGGACTGGGTCCGGCCCCAGGGCGAGGGGGTGGACCTCTCGGTCCGCCTGGGTCCCCTGGCCGAAGGGGTGCGGGTGGGGGATTCGGTGGCCCTCTCTGGGGCATGCTCCACGGTGGTCCGCCTTTCCGGGCCTTCGGCGGTCTTCCACCTGAGCAGGGAGACCCTGGAGAGAACCTGGTTCCGAAAAGGTCTCACGACGGGAAGGGCCCTCAACGTGGAGCGGGCCCTGAGGTTGGGGGACCGGCTGGGGGGGCACCTGGTCCAGGGGCACGTGGACGGGACGGTGGAGGTGGTCCGGTGGGAGAGGGGAGCCCGGGAGGGGACCTTCACCGTCCGGGTGCCCCGGGAGTTCCTCCGGTTCCTGGCGGAGAAGGGCTCCCTGGCCCTGGACGGAGTCTCCCTCACGGTGGCCTCCCTCCGGGGGGACCTGGCGGACCTGGCCCTCATTCCCCACACGGCCCGGGCGACCACCTTGGGGCAAGCCCGGCCCGGAGACCGGCTCAACCTGGAGGTGGATCTCCTGGCCCGCTACCTGGACCGCCTCCGGGCGGCGGAGCAGTAGGCGGGGGGCCGGACCAGGGGGGGCATCAACGGAAGCTCGAGCCCAGGACCTGGATGAAGGTGCTCACCGGGGCGGCCTCCCTGTAGTCCTCCAGGGACCGGGAGATCTGGGTGAAGACCAGGTTGAGCTTGGTGTAGACCGTGTCGTCGTTCACGAGCTTGCCCAGGGTGCCCTTCCCTTCCTTGATCCCCCGCACTATGTCCCGGGCGTCGGAGACGAGGTCCGCCACCTTCCTTCCCAGGGCGGGGTCGCCGATGAGCCTTCCCACCACACCCTTGCCGCTTCGGGCCTGGGCCAGGAGGTCCTTGGCCTCTCTCACGGCGGCCGCCAGGTCTTCGTAGACCTGGTCCTTCACCAGGAGCTTGCCCAGGGTGCCTTCGCCGGCCCTGACCTTGTCGGCCACCTCCCGGATGTCCCGGACGGCCTGGGAGACGTCCTCGCCGAGCTGTTCGTCGTGGATGAGCCTGGCCAGGATGCCCTTCCCCTCGTTCAGCTCCCTGGTGATCTTCTTGGCCTGGGCCAGGGTCTCCTTCAGGTCGTCGAAGGGTGTCCGGTCCGTGAGGAGGGCCCCGATGGTTCCCTTTCCGGCCTGGGCGTTCCGGATGATCTTGTTGATCCGCTGGGCCGAATCCATGATGGAGTCGTAGAGCCCCCGCTCGTTGAAGAGGGCGCCG
>Ga0256914_1000207_pt1 | contig 57076 bp, 53 predicted proteins | sample HulkmetaG_FD_191571 | JGI IMG/M metagenome (GOLD analysis project Ga0256914, IMG submission 191571) | Hydrothermal chimney microbial communities from Main Endeavour vent field at the Juan de Fuca Ridge, Pacific Ocean - Hulk | ecosystem: Environmental > Aquatic > Marine > Hydrothermal vents ...
TAGCCCTCAAGTTTCTCTGAAGATGAATCAGGCAGAGCTGGTGTTTGGCATAAGGAAAGAGTTTAGAAACAACCTCCGTAAGGCCTTTGAAGTCATCAGTGATAAAGAGAAGCACCCGATGAAGCCCCCGATTGATGAGGTCTTGAAGGACTTCAATTCAGAAGGCCTTGGACTCTTTGCCATTCAAAACAGAAACCAAGGATATGTTTAAAACCTTTGAGATCAATACCCAGAGCGATATAGACGGAGATGTCCAGGAGGTGGCCAGATTCTGAGTCTTTAAGTTTCCCCCGGTAGGCATCGATACGTTTCCAGGTCGGTGGAAGGATAGCGGGTCTGAAAGCCTGAGCCAGGAGAGGATTTCCGGGGCTATTTCCATTTGGCCCCTGGGTATCGGACACCTTGAAAAAAGCAAGGGGCCCCTCCTGGCTGTCCGACACCGTCCGGGCCAGGGGGGCCTGGAGGCGAGTCTTCAGGGGGTGGCCAAGGCCAGCTGTGGGCCTTGGTAATCTTGCCAGAAGCGGGCCATGAGCTGCGAGACGGCGGTGCTCAGGGCCTTTTCGAAGAGTTTTTCACCCTGGTGCGGGGCGAAGACCGACTCCGGGGTGACCTTGAGTTTCACCCGGCTGCTCCAGATCTTGTGCCCGGCCTGCACGTCGTAGATCGCAAGGCTTAGCGTGAGTACGGCCTCGGGGGCCTCTCCACCGTGGGCCGCCAGGAAGCCGAGCCCTGCTCCCATCAAGCCCCAGACCACGGTGTTCCAGGTCTCATAGTGGGAATCACCGGAGACCTTCTCCAGGGCCGAGGAGAACAGGGGATGTCCGTCGGTGGAGGGGCGATAGGTCGGTGGTTCAAAGGGGTCCTTGGCGTTGGCTCCGATGAGCCCGCCCCACAGGGCCCCGCTAGCCACCTGATGCCACAGGTCATAGCCTTCCTGGGGGGCGCCGTACAGGAGGCGAGCTGGCACCCGGGTGAGGAAGGTCAGGAAACCGATCTGAAAGGGGTTGAAGGTCTCCTCCGGCCGCAGACGCCAGCGGCTGATGCGCCCACAGACCAGGAAGTCCACTCCCTTCTGGCGTGCCAGGGCGAGCAGCTTCTCGTCGGAGAAGGCGGCCCACTTCTCCAGGTCCAGACGCACCACCTGGCGTCTTTCCTTCTGCAGGGTACGGAGGATCTCTTCCTTCATGAGGGGTGACCACTCGGGGTCTTCCAGGATCATGCGTACCGTGGGATGCACCTGTACCTGGGGGCTTTTTACCTCAAGGATTTTCTCCTTCTGGAGCAGGGCCAGTACCGTCTCGTAGGGCAGCGGGTCAAAGCCCCGGCCCACAAAGCTGTCTGCCAGGTCCTCAAAGAGGTTGGCGTTCAAGGAGAGCCAGGCCTGAGGGGTCATGGGTTCGTAGGAGGGGAAGGGGAAGATAAGCACCCTCTTGGCCGAGGCCTCAAGGAGCCCCTGCTGTGGGGGCTTCTCCACGGTGACGATGGTCCCGCAGGAGGCCAGGACAGCGGCCAGAAGGACCAAGACCAAAAGTTTTCCGGTTTTCATGGACCTCTCCTTCTTCAGGGGTTGAGTTTGATCCCGTAGAAGGGTTGGGGATCACTAAAGACAAAGCCATCCAGGCTATAGGACCACTTTCCAGAGAGGTAACCCACTTCCAGCTGGTCGATCTGATAGCGAAAGACGAAGTCCCGGGCGTGGAAGAGGATTTCGTAAAGCACTGCGGGGTCGGAGCTGTAGCGGATCTCTGGGCCGTAGTCACCCCAGCTGGCCCCAAGCCCTGAGAGTCCCTCCTGGACCACCAGGGCCCAGGGGTGCTCGTATTCCACGCCGTTGTAGGTGTCCACCAGGCGCCAGGTGCCAGCCAGGGAATGGATGACCAGTTCCAGGTCGAGCAGGGGGGTACTTTGGGCCCAGGTGGGGCCCTGTTTGAGACGGATGTGGGCGGTGCCTGGCAAATAGGCCAGGCGAAATTGGCCGATGTGGACCTCCTCCACTCCGGTGGCGGCGTAGTAGAGTTCATCCACGTTGGGCACCGGCACCCCCTGGTAGGAGGCCACGCTGAAGGTCGGGGCTCCGGCCTGCCAGCGGTAGGCGAAGACGTAGTCTGGAAAGGCCGAGTGGGTGACCTCCACGTAAAGCGGGGCCAGGCCCACCTGCGGCCCCAGATAGACCCTGGTGTCAAACCACTGGGCGCTGTTCAGCTCCACGTGGTCCTGGTAGGAGGAGTCCGGGAAGAGGGCGTAGAAGAGCTTGGCCTCAGCCGCTGGAGCCGGGACCTCCACGGTGGTGAGCAGGGAGGCGGTGCGTCCCGTGGCTCGGTCCCTGATCCTCACGTAGCCCCGATAGCGCCCGGGCTCCTGGATTCCAAAGGGGACCACCTGCAGGAAGCCCTCCGTGGGGTTTGAGGAGTCCTTGGTCAGAGAGAGCCAGGGGGCGGAGGATTCGTAGTCCCAATCCTGGTGGCTGGCGAGCACGTAAACCGTGGCTGGTGAGAACTCCACCGTACCGTTGGCCAGCTCTCCCTGGAAGGAGAGTTCCTCCGGGCTCACCTTGGGGGCCAGGCCAGCCACCGAGTAATAGACGCGCACGAACTCCTCAAAGGGCAGTTCCTGATAGTAGGTCACGCTGGCTGGGGCGGTGCTGTTGGTTGACTGTACGTAGCAGTCGTCCAGGTGATAGGTGATGCGGAAGGTGACGCCGCTTTTGAAACACGGCACCCCGCCGCAGGACTCAGGCACGATGTCCTTGAGGTGCTGGGCGTTGACCGTGACCCGGATACGGCTCAGCTCCTCTCCCTGACCCCGGGCGGGTTCGAAGAGCACCCAGGGCTTTTCGGAGATGACCTGCCATTCGAAATCCGTGGCGTTGCAGCTGAAGTGACAGACGTAGGTGTATTGTTGGCCGGCGATCTGTTCTGTGAAGACCACCCGCCGACCCACGCAGGCCAGGGTGATGTAGAGGCTTGAGGGCGAGAGGAGGTCGTTGTAAAGGGCAAACTCTGCGGACTCCGGCGTGACCACAAAGCCCTCAAGCTCCTCTTCAGCCCGCAGGCCAGAGGCCAGCAAGACCAGACCAACGAGAACCAGGGCCAAGATCCTCATGTTGGGCTCCTCTTTTCAAGACCAAGGGCTTTTTTTCTCTCTTTCGGTGTGGGGGAGAAAAAAGCTTAAAACCAGCCCTGAAATCCGGCCTGACCGGGGCGTGTGAGGTTCAGGAGAAGTAGGTCCGCAGCCGCCGGCCCCATTCCTCGATCAGGGCCTCCACCTTGGCGGCCAGGAAACCCTCGGCGTGGCGGACCCCCCGGGGCGAAAGGCTGTAGGCCCGCAGCCAGTCCAGGGCCTGGGCCAGTTCCTGGTAGGGGGCCTGGGCCAGCTGGCTCTGATAGCAGGCAATGGCCTGACTCTTGCGCGCCCGCACCTGGTCTATCACCACGAGCCGGTTGACCTCCCCCTGACGCGAGATCTCATAGAGCCAGACCTCACCAGACCAGGCCACTTCTTGCAGGAAACTCAGGGTCCCCAGGGTCACCGCCCGGTGGTCAGGATGGAATTCCTGGAAGGATGGCACAAAGATGGTTTTGAATCTTTGCACTTTTAATCTTTTGAGATTTGATGCTAACATACCAAGATGCTGAAAGACCTCGCGGTCTGGCAGGTTCCAGAACTCCGGGGCTGGAAGCCCGAGGACCTTGGTGGCGCAAAGGGCCTCCTGGCGTCGCACCCAGGGTTCCCCGCCCTGCTCGCCGTCGGTGACCAGGACGAGTTTTATTTCAAGGCCCCGCTGGGCACCGAGTGCCAGGGTGCCTCCCATCCCCACGCTTTCGTCATCGGGGTGCGGGGCCAGCACGAGCCACGGTCCCGGGGGCAGGGCGCTGGCCTGGTAGGGCACGAGACGGTCTTCTGGAGACATGTTTCAAACTCTAAAAATCTCTTTTTGTTTTTGGAAGTCGTTTTTAGACGACAGGGGGGTTTGGAGGTGTCGCCTGAAGGCCACAGAGGGGCCAGGGCCCCGGGCGGCGGGATGGCGGCCTCTGGCACCTTGTGGACGCCCTGGTGGGTGGGCCTGGGAATTGGCACGCCTTTGCAGAGGCTCTCGGCCAGGAGCCAAAAAAACAAAGAGGAGGGGTAACATGAAAAGGTGGACTTTGGGTTTGTTTCTTCTGTTTTTGGGTCTTGCGCTGGGTTTGGGGTCAGCCTGGGCGGCTTCGGGTTATCGGGCGGTGGTGGAGAGTGACGGTTCGACCATGGGAATCCTGGTCTATTACGCGGACTCGGCCATGTCCTACGCGCCTCAGTTCAACTCCATGTTGGACAGTGTCTTTTCTGAGGCGGATTTAAACGTTTACGAACACACCTCCACCTCGGCGGAAGACGTGTTGAACCGGGCCATGACCATCATGAACCAGGGCTGTGCCTCTCAGGGCTGGGACGCCTGTTTCGGGCTGGTGGTTTACAGGACGGTGGAAAATGGCGTATCTGTATTGAAGACTGACATCTACGCCCTGGGTATGGAGATGGAGGGCCAGCGGGTCCCCTACTTCTACCTGGGCAGTGTGTCCCTAAGCGAGCAGGCCATGAGCTATCTCCAGTAAAGGGGGCTTGATGCCGGGGGGACGGAGGCTGGCTTGGGTACTGGTGGGGTTGGTCTTCGTCCTCTCGGTGGGAGTGCGTCTCCTCCATTACCACCGGGGCTGGGAGAGATATCGGCTGCTTTTTTTCTACCAGGGTCGTCCACTCCTGGTGGGCCTTGACAGTTATTACTATCTCCGTCTCACCCGTGACCTCCTCACAGGCCACTACGAGCGGCGGGACGAGTTACGGCCTGAGGGTCTCCGGCCCACGCCTCCGCCCCTGCTGGTGTGTCTCACGGCCCTGCTCCATCGTCTCACGGGTCTTCATCCAGAGTGGCTGGCCTTCTTTCTGCCCCCGGTGCTGGGGTCCTTTTTGGTCTTTCCCCTCTTTTTTTGGGGCCGGGTGCTGGGGGGGGTGTGGACCGGGCTCCTGGCGGCCCTGCTGGGCAGCACCAACTACTACTGGTACGTGCGCACCCCCCTGGGGCGTTTTGACACCGACGCCTTGCTGCCGGTCTTTGTCTGGTTGCTGTCTTACGCCTTCTGGGCCCAGGTCCGGGGGCGGTGGTCTGGCAGGCGGGCCCTGGTGGTGGTCTCCCTGACGGGCTTCTTCTACCTGTGGTGGTGGCCCATGGCCCGGGCGGCTTTACCCCTGGCCCTGCTGTGGAGTTACGCTGGCACCTACTTTTTGGTCTCTGACCCCTCTGCCAGGCGGCGCCGCCTGCTGGCAGGCTTGCTGCCCCTGGTCTTCCTGCCCCTGGTCTGGTTTCCTGGTCTCTGGCCCTTTGGGGGGCGGGCCTTCCTGGAAGACCTGCACCGGCACCTTTTCCTCCTGCTGGGCCTCCCGCAGGGGCCTTTCAAGGTAGGGATCTCCGAGCTCCAGGGGGTGGACCTGGCCTTTCTTTCCCGGTTTCTGGGCCATCCGGTGCTCCTCATTCTGGCCCTGGTGGGGTTGGGGCTGGTGGCCTGGCGGGCCGGGGCCAGTCTTTTCGTGCTCCTCTTCCCGCTGGCTCTGGCGGTCTGTGGTCTGGTGGCCCGGCGCTTCCTGATCTATCTCGTGCCCTTTTACGCCCTGGGGCTGGCGGCGCTGGTGACCACCCTGGCCACCCGGGGTCGCTGCTGGAAGGTGCTGGCCGGGCTCTTGGCCCTCTTGGTGGTGGGTCTGAACGCCCGTTTCACGGTGGAGAAGACGGTAAGCCCCAAGCTCAACCGCTGGCACGCCGAGCTGGCGGCCACCCTCTCCCGCACTCCGCCGGAGACCGTGGTCTGGTGCTGGTGGGACTACGGTTACTTCGTGCAGTACTATGCCAGGCGCCAGACCGTGGCGGACGGGGGTTCCCAGGGGCCCTACCGGGTGCTGATGCTGTCGGTGCCGTTGGCTGAGAGTCGGCCCCGGGTGGCAGCGGCCTGGATGCGCTATTTTGCCGGGCGTTCTCCGTTGCTCCTGGCCCGCCAGCTGGCCCGTCAGGGGCCTGGGGCCCTGGCGAGGCTTGCGGAGGGGCTTGACCTGCGGTCGGGGCAGGGGCCTCCGGTGGCCCTGTTCCTTCCCTTTCAGATGCTCGGGCTGTCCTCCTGGGTGCGGGCCGCCAGAGTTGGCCAGGGGACAGAGGTCCTGGCCCGGTTTCTGACGCGGGACTTTGTGTTTGATCCCCGGCAGGGGCGCCTGCGTTTCAGGGCCCGGGGCCGGGTGCGCGAGGTGGCCCTGCGCGAGGTCAACACCCTCCTCTTCACCCCCTGGCCGGTGGTGCAGGACCAGCGCCTCTATCCCCACGCCAACGGGGCGGTGCTTTACCGTTTTCTACAGGTGCCCTTCGCCTTTCTTTTTGATCAGGAGACCGCCCGGACCCTGGCGGTCCAGATCCTGTTGCGCCAGCCGCGGACCACGCCCCCCTTTGCTCTCCTCTCTTACAAGCCCCTGCAGGGTGGGGTGTGGATGTTGCCCTGAGGGCTTGTTTTCTGGCAGAGGCCGTTTAAATAACGGCCCATGTGGTGGCGGCGCCGCTCCCTCCTCAAGGCCTTCGTGCGCAGAGACCTCCAGGAGCGCTTTGCTGGTTCCTTCCTGGGTCCTGTAGGCCTGTTCCTCCAGCCCCTGGTGCAGATCGTGGTCTTTGTCTTCCTCTTCAAGTACATCTTCAAGGTGCGCATTCGCGTGGGCGGGGGCTTTGACGAGGACTTCCTGCGTTTCTTCCTGGCGGGATTCATCCCCTGGTCCATCCACAACGAGGCCTTTTTGCGGGGGGCCAACGCCCTTTTGACCCAGGGCTATTTGCTCACGCGGGCGGCGTTTCCCGCCGAGATCCTGCCGGCCAGCAGCGTTCTGGCCTCCTATCTCCTGGGGCTGCCGGCCCTGGCCTTCCTGGGCCTCATCCTGGCCTTGAGCGGGGGTCTTTCACCCTGGGTGGTCCTGGCCCCGGGATGGCTCCTGGTCCAGCTGGCTTTCAGCCTGGGGGTGACCTTCTTCTTCGCCGCGCTCCTGGTCTATTTGCGTGACCTGCAGCAGTTCCTGGGTCTCATCAGCATGGCGTGGTTTTACGCCACGCCCATCCTCTACAGCGTGGAGATGCTTCCCGAGTCCCTGCGCTTCCTCTTTTTGGCCAACCCCTTCACCTACTTCGTGCGTGTCTGGCAGGCCCTTTTTCTGGGGCTGCCCTGGCGGCTGGAGGACTTAGTCCTGGCCCTGCTTTCGGCGGTGGGGTCCCTGGTGCTGGGGGGTCTTTTCTTTCGGCGGTGTCGGGCGGGTTTCGCCGACGTGCTCTAGCACCTCGAGTTCGGGTTCCAGGCGCACCAGGCCGATGAAGCGCGGCTGGCCAGGGAAGACCTCGAACTTGAGGGCCCGGTCCACCCAGTGGCAACACCTCTCCAGGTGGGTCTCGCCGAGGTGGAGGGCCAGGGTCAGGGTGTAGGAGCCCGGGCCCAGGTTGAGATGCGCAAAACGCCAGCGCACGACCTTGCTTTCCCCTGCCCGGAAGCGCAGGGGCCTCTGGAGGTAGAAGGTATTGGTGCCAAAGAGGTCTTGGCCGAAGCGGTCGCGGATGAGCAGGCCCATGGTGAGGGCCTGTTGGGGCTGGTGGGCCTTGACCCGCACCTCAAAGACCGCGCTCTGACCGGAGACCACACCTTCTGTCTCCTGGCCGTCGGGGCCCAGGAGGCGGACCTCCTCTATCTGGGCGGTGTAGTCGCCGTAGTCGCTCCTTTGTCGGGAGAGATGGTTGATCTCAAGCCCCTGGCCCTGGGCCTTCTTGGCCAGGAGGAAGTGGTAGAGGTTGATGATGCGCTCCGGGTCTCCGATCTCCAGGACCTGGCCCTGGTCCAGGAGCAGGGCCTGGTCACAGAGGATCTTCACGGCGTTCAGGTCGTGGGAGACGAAGACGATGGAGCCCCCGGAGGCCTTGAAGTCCCTGATGCGGCGGATGCACTTTTGCTGAAAGTAGGCGTCGCCCACGGCCAGGGCCTCGTCCACCACGAAGCAGCGTGGGTCAGCGTGGATGGCCACGGAGAAGGCCAACCGCATGACCATGCCGCTGGAGTAAGTCTTCAGGGGTTCGTCGATGAAGTCTTCGAGCTCGCTGAAGGCGATGATCTCCTTGAGTTTGGCCTCGATTTCTTCCCGGCTCATGCCAAGGAGGGTACCGTTTAAGAAGATGTTTTGCCGGCCCGACATCTCGGGGTTGAACCCGGTGCCCAGTTCGAGCAGGCCGGTGATTCGGCCGGAGACCTCCACCTGTCCGCGGTCCGGGAGCAGCACGCCGGTGAGGATCTTGAGCAGGGTGGATTTGCCGGCCCCGTTGGGTCCCACGATCCCGAGGCTCTGGCCGTCGGCGACCTGGAAGGAGACCCCGCGCAGGGCCACGAACTCACGATGATAGGGCCGTCGGAAGACGATCTCCTTGAGCCGGTCTGCGGGTGACCGGTAGAGCTTGAAGACCTTCCAGAGGTCCTGGACGCGGATCATGTTCCCATCACCTTTTGAAAGACTTCAAGGGTCAGGCGGGCGGTTTTTTGCCAGGAAAACTCCTTTGCTCGTTCCAGGCCCCGCTGGATCAGCTCCTGGCGCACTTCCTGCTGGCGCACCCTTTTCATGGCCTCCAGGAGCTCTTCTGGTTCGTGGGGGTCCACGAGCCAGGCGGCGGAGCCCGCCACCTCCGGGAGGCTTGCGGCTCGGGAGCAGATCACCGGGCAGCCGCAGGCCATGGCCTCAAGTACCGGCAGCCCGAAGCCCTCGTAGAGGCTGGGGTAGAGCAGGGCACAGGCCCCGGCGTAGAGGGCGGGCAGGTCCTGATCCGGCACGTAGTCGAGTTGTCGTACGCGGTCTCTGAGGCCGTAGCGCTCAAGGGCCTGGTGCAGGGTCTTGTGTCCCCAGCCCCGCCAGCCCACGAGGACCAGGGGTGGGGCCTGGGGATAGCGGGCCAGGGCCCTGAGCACCAGGGAGAGGTTCTTGCGGGGGTCGATGGTGCCCACGAAGAGGAAGTATTCCCGTGGCAGATGGTAACGCGCCTGCACCTGTTCCCGGGCCTTGGCCCCGGGGGGCCTGAAGTGGGGAGCCGGGGCGAGGGGGATGGCGCTCACCTTCTCAGCGGGCAGGCCGAGATGGGTCAGGGCCTCGGTGCGCACGAAGGAGGAGATGGCAATGACATGGTCTGCCAGGGGGAGCCGGCGGCGCAGGAAGAGGCGGGCGAAGGCCACCCGCTCACGGGGGTGGTCCTGGGGCCTCAAGAGCAGGGAGAGGTCGTAGAGGGTGAAGACCTGGGGTCTGGGGCCGGCGGCGGGGAAGAAGGTGGTCTCGTGGTAGAGCACGTCGGAGCAGCCACGCAGGGCCCGTTGCAGCCGGCGCTCGAAGCGCCACCAGAAGACGATGCGCAACATCACCACCGCGGGCCAGGGCAGCTGCCAGAGGAGGTCGGTGCGCCGCGTCCAGCGTTCCACCCTGGCGGGTCGGGGCATGGTGCGCCTCAGGCGTCCGGTGAAATACCACACCTCAAGGCCCAGGTCCTCCAGGGCGGTGTAGAGGGAGCGCACGTAGCGGCCGATTCCGGTTTCCAGCCCGCAAAGTGGCAGGGCGTTGACCACCACCTTCATGGGGCCCCAACCAAGAGCCGGTAGCCTTCGAAGACCCCGCTCAGGTAGAGGGCGTCGAGCACCAGGAGGAGATAGACCTTTTCGTGGCGCTTGACGGACCTCAGCACCCCCCAGGCCAGCAGGAGGAAGAGCAGGGTCCAGAGCAAGAGAAAGGTCACGGCTTTCATAGGAAATCCCGCAGGTCCCTTTCCAAGTAACGGAAAACCGCGTAGGAGACAAGGATCAGGAGGTGGACCGCCAGGCTGAGGAGGCTCAGGGAGTGCAGGGCCGGGAGGTCGCGGAAGACGAAGATCCGCTGGTAGGCCTCAATGAGCGGGTAGGCCGGGTTGAGGAGCAGGGCCCGTTGTGCCAGGGGGGGCAGGATCTCTTTCACGTAAACGATGGGGGTGAACCAGAACCAGAGCTGGAGCACGATCCCCACCACCTCTCGCAGGTCCCGGATGAAGACCGTGAGGGTGGCAAAGAGGAGGCCCAGGCCGAAGACCAGGAGGCACTGGAGATAGTAGAGGAAGGGCAGGAGCAGGAGATGTCGGCTGAGGGGCCAGTGGGTGAGGAGGAGGAAGGTCAGGAAGAGGGCCAGGGTGATGAGGAAGGTGATGGTCTCAGAGAGGATGATGTAGATGAGCAGGGAGGGCAGGGAGAGGCGGATCTTGGTGATGAGATGGCGCTTGTCCAGGAACACGGCGCTTGAGCGTGCCAGGGCCCCGGCCAGGGCGGTCCAGGGGATGAGCCCGGCGGAGAGATAGACCCCGTAGGAGTAGATGTTGGAGGAGCCTGGCAGTCGGGCTCCCATGAGTTGTCCGAAGACCACCAGGTAGATGAAGAGGTTGACCAGGGGCCAGATGAAGGACCACCAGAAGCCCAGGACGGAGCCGGCGAAGCGCTCGGTGAAGTCTCGCTTGGTGAGTTCTATGACCAGGGAGAGGTTGATCACCGCAGCTGAAAGCCCACGCGTCTCAGGTCAGCCTCCACCATGAGGCCCACCAGCTCCTGGAAGGTGACCCGGGGCTGCCAGCCCAGTTTTTGGCGGGCCTTGGAGGCGTCTCCACAGAGGAGATCCACCTCCGCCGGGCGGAAGAACTCCGGGGAGACCTCCACCAGGAGCTGACCGGTCCGGGCGTCGCGGCCCTTCTCCTCCACCCCTTCCCCTTCCCACACCAGCTCGATCCCGATGTGGCGAAAGGCGGCTTCCACGAACTCTCGCACGGTGTGCGTCTCACCGGTGGCGATGACGTAGTCCTCGGGCTGGTCCTGCTGGAGCATGAGCCACATGGCCTCCACGTACTCCGGGGCGTAGCCCCAGTCGCGCTTGGCGTTGAGGTTGCCAAGGACCAGCCGGTTGGCGAGGCCATGCTTGATGAGGGCCACGGTGTGGGTGATCTTGCGGGTGACGAACTCCAGACCCCGCAGGGGAGATTCGTGGTTGAAGAGGATGCCGGAGCAGGTAAACATCCCATAGGCCTCGCGGTAGTTGACGGTCATCCAGTGGGCGTAGAGCTTGGAGACGGCGTAGGGGCTGCGGGGATAAAAGGGGGTGTTTTCGTTCTGAGGGACCTCCCGCACCTTGCCGAACATCTCGGAGGTGGAGGCCTGATAGAAGCGGGTGTGCGGGGAGAAGTGTCGGATGGCCTCCAGAAGGCGCAGGACCCCCAGGGCGTTTACCTCGGTGGTCACGTAGGGCTGGTCGAAGGAGGCCTTGACAAAGCTCTGGGCCGCCAGGTTGTAGAGCTCGTCAGGTTGCAGACGCTTGATGGTCTCCAGGACGTTGGTGGTCTCCAGCAGGTCCATGTAAAGGATCCGGACCTCGTTTTCGATGCCGAGCTCCTTGAGTCGCCACCAGCTCGAGTCCCCGCTGCGGCGATCGGCCCCGTAAACCTCGTAACCCTTGTCCAAGAGCAGCTTGGCCAGATAGGCGGCGTCCTGTCCCCGGATACCCGTGATGAGGGCCCTCTTCATCCCCTTAAACCTCCAGAAACCCGATGTGCGGTGGCGATTATAGCACTTAAGATTCAGGGCCTCCACCTCGGGCCCGGAAGTCCTCCCCGGAGAGAAGACACCCGTGTTTGGTAATTTTCGGGTAGTTTTTTTCGCCCTGGTCCGGGTATCCCGGGCGGGGAAGGCCGGTTTTTGGGGGCTTTCGGCCTCCTGTCCGGGGTGGAGGTCCCGGGCGGGGCTTCAAAAAAACACTTTATCGTTTAAAGTTTTCGGGTATTTCCTTCCCCTGGCCGGGGAGGAGGTTTTTTCTGGCCCTTCTCCTGCTCGGGCCGGCAGGTTATCCTCAGGGGGGATGGTGGAGACGAAGGCGAAAGGGGGTTTCACCCTGCTTGAGGTCATGGTGGCCCTGGCCGTGGCGGCGCTGGCCCTGGGCTGGTTCCTCTACGTGCTCTCCGACAGCCACTATCTACAGGCCCGGGCCAGGTGGCAACTGGCCCGACTCGACCGGTCCTATGGTGAGCTGTTGAGCCTCCTTGAGGACTTCTCACCTCAGGATCCCCCGGAGGGGGCCAGGGTGGAGGCCCTGGCCGAGGGTGGTCCCTTCCGGGTTGAGCTTCGTTTGGCCGGGGTGTCCTGGCGGTTCTATTACGAGCCGGGGACTTCGTGGGAGAGCTCGGGTCCCGGGCCTGGGGGCAATGTCTTTCAACCGAAGGCCAAGGGTCCGGGGTCCTTGCCCTTTCCCTTCAGGCGATAGGAGGTGGGCTTGTTTGAGGCGGTCCTGACAGTCATCCCGGCTTACAACGAGGCCCGGGTGATCGCTCTGGTGGTTCGGCAGATCAGGGCCCTGGGGCTGCCGTGTCTGGTGGTGGATGACGCCAGCACAGACGACACCGCCCGGTGTGCCGCCCGGGCCGGGGCCTGGGTGGTGCGTCATCCCTTTCGCCTGGGGGCCTGGCTGGCCATTCAGACCGGGCTGCATTACGCCCGTCTGGAGGGCTTTCGCACCGTGGTCACCCTGGACGCCGACGGCCAGCACCTGCCGGCCCATGTGCCGGACCTCCTGGGGCCGGTTTGCCGGCGGGAGGCCGACGTGGTGGTGGGCACCTGTCTCAGGAGGCTCAGCTTCCAGCGCCGCCTCACCTGTTGTTTCTGGCGCTGGCTCACCGGGTTGCCGGTGCGCGACCTGACCTCGGGCTTCCGGGCCTACGGCCCCCGGGCCCTGGAGTTCCTCACGGCCGAAGACCACACCCTGCTCGATTACCAGGACCTCGGGGTGCTGCTGGCCCTCTGGCGGGCCGGGTTCCGCATCTCAGAGGTCCAGGTGGAGATGGCCCACCGTCTGGCGGGCCGCTCCCGCGTCTTCTCCTCCTGGTGGGAGGTCTTCCGCTATCTCCTCCACACCGGGCTGCTGGGTCTGGCCAAACAACGACGCGGGGGGAGCCGATGATCTCCTATACCGTGACCACCACCGTCATCGGGGTGGGCATCGGGCTCTCCATCCTCCTGCTCATCCGACACGACCGGCTCCGTTCCCCTTACGCCCTTTGGTGGATGGCTGTGGCGGTGGCGGTCATCTTCCTGGGGCTCTTCCCCCAGCTGGTGGATCGCCTCGGTTTCTGGCTGGGAATCCACTACCCCCCGGTGCTCATCTTGGTCCTGGCCCTGGGGCTGCTGCTCCTCAAGATCCTCACCATGGATCTTGAGAGGACGCATCAGGAACAGAAACTGCGTCTTCTGGCCCAGAAGGTGGGGCTCCTGGAGGCCGAGCTCAGGCGTCTAAGACAGGCGCAGGTCAAAGATGGCCACCAGGATGGAGACGATGATGGTGCCGAGCAGGAGGCCGAAGAAGAGGATGGTGGCAGGCTCCAGCACGGTTAGGAAGCGCTTGGTCCCCAGACGCACCTCCTCTTCGCAAAGCTCGGCGATGTCAGCGAAGCTGGTGGAGAGGTTGCCGGTCTCCTCTCCGATGGTGACCAGGTCCAGGACGAAGTCGGCCCGCACTGGCAGCCGTTGAAGGAGCCCGGAGAGGCGCTGGCCGTGCTTGATCTCTTCGGCCAGTTGTGAGAAGAACTCCCGCAGCAGGAGGAGGCTGGGCACAGAGGCGGCCATCTTGAGGGCCTGCTCAATGGCCACCCCACCGCGGAGCATGACCGCCAGGGCCCGGAAGACCCGGGCCAGCTCCGAGAGCAACCAGAGCCGGCCAAAGAAGGGCAGGCGCAGGAGGCGCTGCTCAAGGCCCTGTCTCTTTGCCGGGGAGGAGAGCAGATGCCGCAGGTAGAAGAAGGCGGCGGCCAGGAGGATCAGGAAGACAAAGCCCCAGTCCTTCCAGAAGAGACCCGCGGAGATGAGCAACCGCGTGAAGGCCGGGGGCTCGACCCCCATTTCCTCGAAGATCACGGCAAACCTCGGCAGGACATAGACCATCACGGTCTGCACGGCGAACAGGCCAAAGAAGAGGAGGAAGGCCGGGTAGAGCAGGGCTGAGAGGAGTTCCCGGCGGAACTCCTCTCTCTGTCGGAGATAACGCGAAAGGTCAGCCAGCACTTCCTCCAGGGCCCCGCTCACCTCTCCGGCGCGCACCAGGCTGACGTAAAACTCCGGAAAGAACCCCTCAGCTGCCAGGGCCTCGGAGAGGCGACGGCCCTCTTTGAGCTCCTGGGTGAGGAGACGGCTCAGGCGTTCCAGCTCGCGCTGGCCGGTGTTGCCAAAGACCCGGCCCAGGATCTCAAGGGCCCGGTCAAGGGGCACCCCGGCCTTGAGGAGGCGGTGGAGCTGTTCGGTGAAGAGGAGGAGCTCCTCTGTCCGACCCCTTTTGAGACGGAACCGCACGAAACCCCGGGCCTCCTTGATCTCAACGGGCACCAGGGACTTCTCCCGCAGCCTCTCGGCTACCTCCTGCACCGAGGCCGCTTCCATCTCCCCCTTCTGGAGCCCACCACCCGGGGTGGCAGCCAGGTAACGAAAACGCATCCCCCTAAACTTAACCTCATCTGAGGGAACCCGACACCCTGGGGCTGCCAAGCAGGGTCTTTTCCGGTTAAAGTGACCACTCTGAAAATGAAGAAGGTCTCCGTTGTCGTTCGCACCAAAGAGCGTCCCCATCTCTTGGAGGAGGCCCTGGAGAGCCTGGCCCTCCAGACCTACCCCCATCTTGAGGTGGTGGTGGTCAACGACGGGGGGCCTCCGGAGCTTGAGGACCGGCTTTCGGCTTTTCCAGGCCCCCTTGTTTACGTGCGCCACGACACCTGCCAGGGCCGTTCGGCCGCAGCCAACACCGGCCTGGCCCGGGCCCAGGGGGAGCTGGTGGGCTTCCTGGACGAAGACGATCTCCTGCTGCCCTGGGCCGTGGCGGAACTGGTCGAGGCCCTGGAGACCCAGCCCGCGCCCCTGGTCTATGGGTGCAGCCGGGTGGTGCGCACCAAGGAGGATCGTACCCTGCTGGTGCGCATCTACGGGCGGCCCTTTGACCGCGTGCTCCTCCACTTTGAGAACTACATCCCCATGGGCAGTTTCCTGGTACAACGTGAAGCCCTCGAGGGGGTGCGTTTCGACGAGACCTTCCAGTGTCTGGAGGACTGGGACTTCCTGCTCCAGCTGGCCCAAAAGGGAGACTTCCTCTTTCTCAAGCGCCTGGTCCACATCTATCGCCTCCAGCCCGATTCCTTTGCCGCGGGTGAGGCCACCCGCTACGCCAGGGAGACACACTGGAGGCGTATCTACGAGCGCTATCACCATTTCTTCACCCCCCAGAGGCTCTATCACCTGGAGCGTGTCCTGCGGGAGGAGATCCAGGAGGCCGAGCACCAGGCCGCCCTCTGGCAGGAGCATTACTACACCCTGCTGCGGCAGCATCACTATCTGCTTGAGGTGCTCCACCACACCGAAGAGACCCTTCGGCGCCTGGAGGCCGAAAGCCATCCTTTCAGGGAGGAGCAGGCCCGCCTGGAGGCCGAGCTCCAGCAGCTGGAGGCCCTGCTGGCGGAGAAGGAGGCCGCCCTCGCCCTGATCCACGATTCCCTGGCCTGGCAGTTGATCGAGCGCTACCGGCGCCTGCGGGACCGTCTCCTGCCCGGGGGTACCAGGCGCCGGCACTTCTACGACCTCTGCCTGAAGGGACTGCGGGTGCTGCTGCGGGGTGGGCCACGGCTGCTGGCCAGAAAGGCCCTGCATTACTGGCAGAAACAGCACAGCCTGCCCACTCCCCCCAGGCCCCCCGCCTTGCCCAAGGTGGACCCGGAGGAGCTGGTGTTCCCGGCGGTTGAGGAGCCCCGGGTCTCCGTTGTCATCCCGGTCTTCAACCAGCTTGACCTCACCCTCTCCTGTCTGGCCTCACTTGTGCGCTACACGCCGGAGATCTACGAGGTGATCGTGGTGGACGACGCCAGCACGGACGACACTCCCCGGGTCCTTTCCCGGATCCGGAACCTCCGGTATCTGCGTCAGGAGGAGAACCAGGGTTTTGTGGGCAGCGTGAACACCGGGGCCCAGGTGGCCCGCGGCCAGGTGCTGGTCTTCCTGAACAACGACACCCTGCTCACCCCGGGCTGGCTCGAGGCCCTTCTGGAGGCCCTGTCAGAGGAGAAGGTGGGGGCCGTGGGGGCCAAGCTCATCTACCCCGATGGCCGTCTCCAGGAGGCCGGGGGCATCGTCTTCCGCGACGCCTCGGGCTGGAACTACGGCCATCTCCAGGACCCCGCGGCCCCGGAGTACAACTTCCGCCGCGAGGTGGATTACTGTTCCGGGGCCTGTCTGGCCGTGCGCCGGGCGCTCTTTGAAGAGCTCGGCGGCTTTGACAAGCTCTTCAGCCCGGCTTACTACGAAGACGCTGACCTGTGTTTCCGCCTGCGACAGAGGGGCTACAGGGTCCTCTATCAGCCCCGGGCCGAGGTCTTCCACCTGGAGGGGGCCTCCTGTGGACGGGACCTGTCCAAGGGCCTCAAGCGCTACCAGGTGGTCAACCAGGAGCGGTTTCGGCAGCGCTGGCAGGAGACCCTGGAGAGGGAGCACTTTCCCCCTGACCCCGCCTACCTCTTCCTGGCGCGCCAGAGACAGGGCCGGGGCATCGTGCTGGTGGTTGACCACTACGTGCCCACCTGGGACCAGGATGCGGGGTCCCTGCGCCTCTATCACCTGCTCTGTCTGATGCGGGAGCTCGATTACCGTCTCATCTTCTGGCCCGACAACCTGGCGGTCCTGCAACCCTACACCCGAAAGCTCCAGGACCTGGGGATAGAGGTCATCTACGGGCCGCACGACTTTGAGGGCTACCTGCGGGAGCGGGCCCGGTTCGTGGATCTGGTCTGGGCCTGCCGGGCGCGCTTTGCCCCCCGCTATCTGGAAGCCGCCCGGCGCTTCGGTGTGAAGACGGTCTTTGACACGGTGGATCTCCACTTCCTGCGGGAGGCGCGGGAGGCCGAGCTCCGCGGGGACGAGGCCCTCCGGCGCCAGGCCGAGGAGACCAAAAGGCTTGAGCTGGCCCTTTGCCGTACCGCGGACCGTACCCTGGTGGTCAGCCGTTACGAGAAGGAGATGCTCGAGGGCCTGGGCCTCAAGCAGGTAGAACTCCTGCCCACGGTCCACCAGCTCGAAGAACGGGGCCCGGGTTTTGCCGAGCGCCAGGACCTTATGTTCATCGGCAGCTTTCAGCACCCACCCAACGAAGACGCCGTGCTCTGGTTCGTGGAGGAGATCTGGCCCCTGATCCGGCGCGAGCTCCCCGGCGTGCGTTTCTGGGTGGTGGGCTCCTCCCCCACCCCGCGGATCAAGGCCCTGCACAGCGATGAGATCCGGGTTACGGGCTATGTGCCAGAGGTGGCCCCTTACTTCCGGAGGTCCCGGGTCTTTGTGGCCCCGCTACGCTACGGGGCCGGGTTCAAGGGCAAGGTGGGCCAGGCCCTCTCCTTTGGTCTTCCATCGGTACTCACCTCCGTGGCTGCGGAGGGTCTAGGGGCCAGGGACGGGGAGGAGATCCTGCTGGCCGATCGCGCCCCGGAATTTGCCCGGGCCGTGGTGCGGCTCTATCAGGACCCGGAGCTCTGGGAGCGGCTCTCCCGCCAGGGCCAGGCCCTGATAGCCCGCCATTTCTCCCCCCAGGCCGTGCGCCGCACCCTGGAGAGGATGCTCAGCGAACTCGTGCCAGAGCCCAAGTGGCGCCGATTACTGCGTTGAAACGTCTCCCCCGGGACGATAACCTGAGACAAATCCCTGAGGAGGTGGGGCATGAGGGATGGGCTTGTCACGTGGCTGGTGTTGCTGGCCCTCGGGGCTGCTCCGGCCCTGGCCACGGACTGGGGGGTCAAGCTGGGCCTGGAGAAGGCCGTCTACCAGGTGGGGGAGACCCTCCAGGTGAACCTGACCTACTACAACCTCTCGGCTCAGACCGTGGTGGGTCTCTGCCCGGTGAGCGGGGGACTGGGTTGCTGCTACGACCTGGTCATCGAAGACGAGGATCACCACATCGTCACCCAGCCGGACCCCATGGCCTGTCTGATGGCGGTCTCATACCTCAGGTTGGGCCCTTACCAGGTGCAGAATCTCCACGAGCAGGTTCCCCTGGTGGCGGGTTCCTTTCCCAGCGGGGGCCTGGGGCCTCTGCCACCGGGTTTTTATCGCCTCTGTTTTCGCGACCGCCATGTCTGGCCAGTGGTCAAGCGAGGCCTTGGGGGCACGAGCTTTGAGGTCTGCGTGCCCTTTCGCATCGACTAGGCCTGCTTGAAGAGGGGGGAGTCTTCGGCCGCCAGTCTCCGGCGCAGGATGAGGCGCATCTGCATGCGCACGAAGGAGTCCATCTCGCGCAGGTTCTCCGGCAGCTCCTCCCGGGCCTGGGTCTCCAGGGCCTGTCTCTCGGGCCCGGACATCTGTTGCAGGATCTCCTCGACCTTTTCGCGCAGGGCCAGCTCGCGCGCCAGCTCTTCTTCGCGCTGACGATGTTGGCGATGCTGCTCCAGGCGCTCTTCCCACCATTCCCTGGCCCAGTCCGCCTTCAGGGCCCGGGCCAGGAAGACCCGATAGCTGCGGGGCTGGCGCACCTTTTCGTTGGCGTAGAGGATGTTGCGCCGGACGTATTCCTCGTCATGCTGCCGCAGGGCCCGGACCACCATCTCCTGGATGGTCTTCTTGCTGCGATGTCTCTCAGGCACCAGGGCCAGCAGGCGCCGCAGGGCCTCCTGTGAGGACTGCCCGGTGGACTCGATGATGAGGAGCTCCTCCTGCCCTTCTTGCAGGCGCCTGAAGGTAAAGATCGCCTGACCCCGCCGGGGACGCTCGATCTGAAGGCAGACGCGCAGGGAGGTCTTGGCGTTTATCCGGTTGACCGCGGCCTTGATCTTCGGGATGATGTGGGCCACGGCCCGCTCCTTCATGGGGATCTTCTGCGCCAGCTTCTTGGCCTCAATCACCCATTCGTCCCGGTTCTGAAAGCTTTTGGCCAGGATCTCGTAAAGACGCATGGCCAGGGGCGATCGCAGGGCCCGGATCTGGTCGAAGTTCAGATACTTGAAGTAGGAGGAGTTCTTGATGCGGGTGAGCCACTCCCGGTTGAAGCGCACCCGCAGCTTCTTGCTCTGCTCGTCTATCTTCCAGGTCTCTATCACCCCGAAGGAGAGGGCAATGTATCTTTTGCCGTCGTAAAAGGTGCCCTGGAACTTGATGCCCACCATCTTCCAGCGCTCCAGGCTGTCCTCCAGCCGCTCGTAATCCGCCGGGCGACAGGAGGAGTACCCACAGGAGCGCAGGACCTCGTAACGCGAAAGCTCGATCTCCTCCTTCCAGCCCTCCTGCTGGGAGCGGTAGAGGAGATACATGAGATAGATGATGTCAAGCTTGGTCGGCACCTTGTAGCCGCACCGATAGACGTAACCCTCACGGTCCTGCCAGATGAAACCCTTGTCTTCCGGGATCTTGGAGGGCAGTCTCTCGTCCTGCATCCAGAGGGGATATTCGAGCATGTTGATGTCTTGCTTGATGCGCTTGTGAGCCAGCTTGGACATGGTCCACCTCCCGGAGCTCATGATTTTACAAAAAACCCAACTTGGTCCGGAGGTCAAGGAAAAACCGCCAATTTTTTCACTTTGCCGGACCTGGTTCGGTCAGAAATGGTCTCCGGGGGCCAGAAGAGCTTTCTTGCAAAACCAGGAGTGTCCGGGTCGGAGGTTTTTTCCCCGCAAGGAGGGGGTATGTTAAAGCGGCAAACCGGGGTGGAGAGAGAGCGATGAAAGGGGTCATTCTGGCAGGAGGATCTGGTACCAGGCTTTATCCCGTGACCTTGGTGCTGAACAAGCACCTGTTGCCCATCTACAACAAGCCCATGATTTACTATCCGCTTTCGGTGCTCATGCTGGCGGGCATCCGGGAGGTGCTGGTGATCAGCAACCCGCAGGATGTTGGCCATTTCGAGGCCCTGCTGGGGCGGGGGGAGAAGCTGGGGATGTCGATCTCCTACCAGGTGCAGAGTGCACCGCGGGGCCTGGCTGACGGGCTGCTCCTGGCCCGGGAGTTCGTAGGTCAGGACCCGCTTTGTCTCATCCTGGGGGACAACATCTTTTTCGGACACGATCTTCCCCGCCTGCTGCTTCAGGCCCGTCAGGAAGTGGAGACCGAGGGCGGGGCCTGTCTCTTTGGTTACTACGTGCGGGACCCGGAGCGTTTCGGGGTGGTGGAGTTTGACGCCCATGGACGGGTGGTCTCCCTGGAGGAGAAGCCGCGCCAGCCGCGTTCCCACTTTGCGGTGGTGGGGCTTTATTTCTATGACCAGCAGGCCATTGAGATCGCCTCCCGGGTCAGGCCCTCGGATCGGGGGGAGTTAGAGATCACAAGTGTCAACCAGGAGTATCTGAAGCAGGGGCGGCTGAGGGTCAAGCTCCTGGGTCGGGGTTTCGCCTGGTTTGACGCCGGTACCCACGACAGTTTCCTGGAGGCCGGAGACTTTGTGGCCACCATCGAGCGCCGCACCGGGCTCCTGATTGGCTGCGTGGAGGAGATTGCCTTTCGCCAGGGCTGGATCTCGGCCAGGGATCTGGAGTCCCTGGCCGAACCCCTGGCCAAGACGGACTACGGCCGCTATCTGTTGGACCTGGCCCGGCGGGAGGGTCGCACAGGGGGTCCCAGGTCATGAGTCTGGCGCCCCTGAGCCCACCGCCCACCCCGGCCAGCCTGCCCCGCTATCTGAGCCCGGAGCAGCTGCGTCGTTTGACCGAGGCCTTTCAGGCCTGGTTTGAAGGTGAGCGGCGACGGGGCTGGCGCCGCTGGCGGGGGCGCTACTGGCTGACCTTCCTGGTACTGCGCTTCACCGGGGCCCGGCTGGGCGAGGTCCTGGCCCTCAGGGAGACCGAGGACATCGACTTTCGCCAGGCCGAGATCCGGGTGCGCACGCTCAAGCGGCGCCAGGAGGCCTATCGCCAGGTCTTTGTGCCCTATCAGGTGGTGGCGGAGATCGCCACCTATCTGGCGGAGTTCCCTGAGATGCGTGGACGGACCTTTGGTCTGGATCCCCGCAACTTCCGGCGCTGCTTTTGCCAGAGGGCCCGGGAGGCCGGGCTGCCACGCTCTCTGGCCCATCCCCATGTCTTGCGCCACAGCCGGGCCATTGAGCTCCTGCGTGCGGGGGTGCCCATCACCGTGGTGCAGGATCAGCTGGGGCACGCCTCGCTGCTGACCACCGCCATCTATCTCCGTCTCTCTGGTCAGGAGGCCAAGCAGATCCTGCGGGAGAGGGGTCTCCTTTAAGGCGGTGCGAGGGCCTCCTGGTAGAGGGCGGCGATTCGCCGGGCCACCTGTGCGATGTGGAATTCCTGTCCAAAGCGGGCCCGGGCCCCACGACCCAGGCGCCTCCGCAGCCCTTCGTCTTCCAGGAGCTGGCCCAGGGCCCGGGCCAGGGCCAGGCTGTCACCTGGTGGCACCACCAGCCCTGTCTCCCCGTGACGGTTGATCCAGTTCATCCCTGAGCCTTCCACCGCTGTGGTGACCAGGGGCCGCCCAAAGGCCAGGGCCTCCAGGAGCACGAGACCAAAGGCCTCGGTGCGCTCCAGGGAAGGCAGGCAGAAGACCTCACAGGCCGCCAGGTGCAGATGGAGCTCGCGGTCTCCAAGCCCGGGCAGGAGCTCCACCCGGTCCTGGAGTTTCAGCGTTTTTATTTTTTGATGCAGAAACTTTTTCAGTTTTCCGCGCCCGATCAGGCGCAGGCGGGCCCCGGGGAGATGGGTCATGGCCTCGATCAAGTAGGAGAAGCCCTTGTAGTAGGTAAGCCGGCCCACGGTGAGGACCAGCGGGGCCCCAAGCTGCCGGCGCAGGGCCTCGGCCTCAGCGGGGTGAGGCTGGTAGAGGCGGGCCGGGTCCAGGCCCAGGGGGATCACCCGGGCCTTGGCCTGGAAGGGCTGGAGTGGGCGGCTGGTGGCCAGGTAGGGAGTGGAGGTGGCGATGATCCGCCGGGCCCGGCGCAGCAGGGCCCGTTCAAAGGGGCGGTAGAGGCGATAGGCCAGGTTGATCCGGGCCTCCAGGCGAGAGGGCACCACGTCGGCGTGCCAGTGGAGTACCAGGGGCCGATCCCTGGCCAGTATCAGGAACCAGAAGGCCGTAGGGTTGGGCAGGTGGAGGTGGATGATCTGGGGCTTGAAGCGGCGCACGAGCCGCCAGAGGGTCAGCGGTGCGGTGGGTGCCAGCGGGGTGTAGAGGAGCTGCCCCACGGTGGGCAGGCGCACCAGCTGGAAGCCCTCCGATCTTTCCGGTGTGGACCACCGCCCGGGCCGGTGTTCGTGGACCACCACCAGCACTTCGTCGCCCTGGCGGCTCTGGGCCCGGACCAGGTCCGCCAGGAAGTGCTCCATCCCCCCGGCAAAGGGAGGGAAGTACTTGCCAAGGTGCAGGATGCGCGTCAGCGACCCCCCTTTCCAGAGAAGGAGGCTTGGGTCAGGCGGGCCAGGAGGGGGAAGGGGGGCCCTGCCCCCCGGGTCTTTTTTATTCCACGATCAGGCGATAGCACTGATAGGCCAGTTCCCCGGCAGCCGTGTAGTAGCCACCACAGACCACGAAGTTTTCCCCGCGCAGGGGGGTGAGATCCACGTCCGCGGTCACAGGCACCAGATCCCCCAGGACGACCTGCTTGGTCTCAAGCATGGAGGAGAGGTCAATCCAGCCCCAGGTCTCGTGGTGGGCGTACAAGAGGAGCTGGGCCTGCTGGCCACGATCGGCCTCCGGCACTACCAGGTCGCAGCCGATGGTGGCTGGACCCGCGGGCACCTGCTCTTCCTTCTGGACGAAGCGCAGGGGGTCTTCGCCCTGGTAGGGCCGGGCCTCGGCCAGGACCACGGCCTTGGTCCGCTCCTCGGCCTGGACCTCAAGCTGGTAACAATGGTAGGAAAGGTCGCCCTGGGCGGTGAGATAGCCGCAGCAGAGGTCGAATTCCTGGCCAGCAAACGGAGACAGGTCACCCTCGATCTGGAGGGTCACGCTCTGACCGAGCACGGTCTCCTGGCTCGGCAACAGGGAGGAGAGGTCGATCCAGCCCCAGCCCTCGTGGTAGGCGTACATGAGGAGCTGGGCCTGCTGACCCATGTCCTCCGGTGGCACGAGCAGGGTGCAACCTACCTCCGCCGGGGCTGGCTGTAGGGTCTTCTTCTCCTGGATGGTGGCCAGGATGTCCTCTCCGTGGTAGCGCTGCGCCGTGGCCACCATCAAGCAGGTCTGCTTCTCCGGGACCTGCGAGACACACTGGTCTTCGTACCATTGACCCCCGGCCTGCTCACAGCTTTCTCGGTCCGTGCAAAGCGACAGGTGGAAGGGATCGCAACTCGGACCCGTGATGGAACAGCTCGGACAGCTCTCCTCTGGCATGGTGGCCTGCTGGTCGGTGTTCATGTCGCTTGGCATGGTCTCGGTAGGTGTGGTCTCGTTGGAAGGCAGATCCATGGCCCCTGTCGGACCCACGGTGACAAACAAGACAAACAGACCTATCAGCCAAAAGACACCCCTTCTCAGCATAGCTTTACCCCCTCAGAGAAAGTGTTGGTTTTGGTGTTCTTTATAATAAGCAAAGTGTTTGCCAGGTCAAAGGAATCTTTTGGTTATCTTGGGTGAAGATTTAGGAAGACGATAGGTTTGAATTTTGGTCTTGATGTCTCCTGAGAGAGACAATTTTGAGCGTTGATGTCTCTTTGGGATGACACTTTGTCGTGCCCCGAGCAAGAGTCCCAGGCGATAGGCCAGGTAGCGCACCCCGGCCTGGAGGAAGAAAAGACCCAGGAGGTGGGGCTTGCGAGCCAGGTGTTTCAGGGCGAAGAGGAGATAGCGGCGTCCCTCACCCTCCACCAGGCCGAACTCCTCCAGGATCCACCTCTGGGTGGCGTAGAAGCGGCCGATGGTGAGATAGCGCTGGAACTCCCTTTTCAGGGAGAAGGGGTGGGCGTGGAAGACCAAGGCCTCGGCCACGTAAGCTATGCGATAGCCCGCGCGCAGGAGCCGGGCCGCGGCGTGGACGTCCTCCAGGGCGGGCAGGTCCGGGAACCAGCCGATTTGTTCCAGGACCCGGCGGCGATAGGCCGCAAAGGAGTTGGAGGCAAAGACCGTGCGCAGACCAAAGCGCTGGCGGTCCTGGTAGGAGAAGACGTAGCTGCGGTGGTGGTAGTTGAAGAGGCGGTGCATGGCTGACAGGGTGCCCATGCCTGCCGGGGCCAGCTGGCGTCCGTAGGCCATGGCCACCCGCTCGCCTCTGAGGGCGGAGACCAGGCGAGCCAGGGAGTCCGGGCGGGCCAGGCGCGCGTCTTGGGTGAGATAGACCAGCACCTGGCCCCGGGCCTGGCGACCAGCCAGCGTCCGGGTGAGACCGTGGTTGAACTCCTCCTTGGGGATGACCAGCACCCGGGCCCCCAGCTGGCTGGCGAGCTCCGCCGTGCCATCAGGCGAAGAGGAGTCCACCACCAGTACCTCCTGAGGCTGGAGGCTCTGCTGCCTCAGGGTCGCCCAGAGCCCGGGCAGCTCCCTCCGGGCCTGATAGGTGGGGATGATGACGGAGACGGAGCTCAGCTCTTCTTGAGCCAAAAGAGTCCCTCCAGGTTGAGTGTCACGTTCAGGATTTCCTTCTGTCGGCTGCGGCGGAAGAAGATCGAGACCCTCTTCAGCCGCACGGCCCGAGGCTCCTCCTCCAGTTGCCAGAGGGCCTCGGCCAGCCCCTTGATGTCGGTTTGCAGGACAAAGCTCACCTCCACCCGCTCCAGCAGGGGGGCGATTTTCTGACGCTTGATGATCCGAAAGCTCCGGATGTTGACCCCGGGGACTTTTTCCAGCCGCTCGCGCAAGCTGGCGACCAGTACGTAAGGGTCTGAGCCCTGGAAGACCTTCTGTTCGAGCTCTCCCGGCGCCACCCTGGGTTTCTTGAGGGCCGAGCGCATCTCTTGCAGGTTTCGCTCGTAGCGGCTCACCTGCACCTGACGCTGATGCAGGAGCTCTTCTGCCAGCCGCACGGCCCGGTAGCGGGGATAGACCACCCCGGTGAAGACCAGCAAGGCCAGGGCCAGGGGCAGGACGTAGAAGAGGCTTTCCCGGGGATGCTTGCGTAGGCGGGCCAGGAGGTGGGTTCTCATCGCTAGTCCCAGCTTGTGATGTCGGCGTTTTCCCCGGTGCCACCGGGCTGCCCGTCAGCCCCGTAGCTCCACAGATCGTAATCCCCGTGTTCCCCAGGGCAACGGTAGTGGTAAGGACGGCCCCAGGGGTCCTTTGGGATCTTGCGCTTCTTGAGATAGGGTCCCTGCCAGCGCCGACGGGCCTCTTCATCCTCTGGGGGGTTGATGAGGGCCTCCAGCCCCTCCTCTGTGCTCGGATACCGCCCCATGTCCAGGCGGTATTGGTCCAAGGCCGATTCCAGGAGAGAGATCTGGCTGCGTGCGATCTCGGTCTTGGCCTTGCCCACGCGACCGATGAGCCTGGGCCCCACCAGGGCCGCCAGCAGACCCAGGATCACCAGCACCACCAGGAGCTCAAGCAGGGTGAAGCCCCTCCTCTTCTTCATGTTCACCTTACCTCCCTGTCTTTTGCCAGGAATCTAATCTCTTCGCCCAAGAATGCAAAAAGGATACCGTCCCGCCCGGGTCAGAAAGGAGAGATCTCAAAAAAAGAAATCTCTTATACGAGAAAAGATATTTTCAACAAAAAAGGAGAAAAAAATAGATTTTCAAGCCAAAAAACGTTTAAACGCCCTTTGAAGAGGTGTTTCAGCTGGGGAATAAATCTCATACGGGGATGGAGGGAAGGCCCGCCAAAGGGACGTCTGAGGGAGACAGGTGAGGGCAAAAAAAACACCTGAGGGGGGTAAAGATGAAAAGGATAGTCTTCCTGGTCCTTTTAGCGGTCTGTGGTTGGTTTTCCACCGCTTGGTGTGGTTCTGGTTTTTTTATGGAGGGGGATTACGAAGGCATACGTTATGGCCTTCTGTTCTATTACGACAACTCCTTTGCACCCTTTGTGGACGAGTTCAACTCGGAACTAGTGCAGGCCTTTCGAGAAGAGGGGTTTCGCATCTACCGTGCCCAACCCATGTCAGAGGGGGAAATCTTTGACCTTGCCCTCGACGTGATGTCAAATGGCGCAGAGTCCCGGGGTTGGGACATATGCCTGGGTTTTGTCTTTTATTACGTCCATAATTATTACTGGAGTTACATCCAGTTTGACGCTTATGCCTTGGGCTACGAAGGGTCCCCGGTCATCTACCTGGATACTTATTACTACTATTTCTGACGGATTCACGAGGGTTGTTTCTCTGAAACACCCTACCAGGGCCTCCCTCCGGTCTTCCTCCTAAAGACGTGTCTCTTGCGGAGGCGGGGATGTCGAAGAAGCTTTGTTTTTTTCTGTTTCTCATGGTCTTGGTGGTGATGGCCCCGGGGTGGGGGTATGAGATCTCCCCGCACCTGCGCCTCAACGGGCTTGAAATGGGTCAGCAGGTGTGGCTCACACCTCGGGATTCCTTTTACCTTGATCTTTCGCTGGAGACCGACACCTCCCAACCGGCGGACTGGTGGCTGATAGTACAGAGCCCTTATGGTCCCTTTTGTTACGACGCCTACCTGGGCCGGTGGCGGCCTTGGGATTGGCAAACCTCGCCCTCCTATCAGGGGCCGGTGGTGTCCTTTCAGGGTTTTTCTCTGCCGGTTTCGGGGCTCCCTGTGGGGAGCTACACGGTTTGTTTCGGGGTCGATCTCAAGGCCAACGGCCAGCTCGACCTGGAAGACCTTTACCCGCAATGTCTAGTCCTGGATTCCCGGCAGGCCGTGCAGGAGGTGAGGGGGCTGGTGAGCCGGGACGGACACCCGGTAGCCGGGGCCCGGGTCTTTGTCCTTTCTCCGCGTGGAATCAGCACCTTTAGCGGCTCAGACGGCACCTTTAGGCTCTTTTTATCGGGCCCGGCCCTGGCTGGCCGCTATCTCCTGGTGGCTGATGGAGGCGACCTCTCGGGGCTTGAGGCCGTTGATCTTGAGGCCTCCGGTGAAACGACCCTCAAGGCCCTGGAGCTCCAAGAGGGCCCGTGGGAGGAGAAGGCTTATCAGTTGCTTTGCCAGCCAGAGGACCTTCTTCGTCAAAGCCTGCTGTCAGAAATGGCGTACTTCCTGCTGGGCACTCAACAGGCCGGCTCCTTCCTTCAGGACGAATTGAGGGGCTCTCTGAGCCCTTCCCCCTTGGTCCTCGAGCCCCAGGAAACCGCGCGTCTGCAGCTCTCTGCCCCGGCCCTGGGGAGGAACCAGCTCCTGGGAGTGTTCCAGCGAGGGGATCTGGCTCTAAGCGGCATCCTCTCCCTGCTAGGGGTCAACGGGACTCTGCGCTGGGAGATCGAAGACCCCCGGGTCGCCCGGCTCCTCTCCGCTGGCTCGTCCCTTTCGGAGGGATACGCGGAGATCCAGGGGTTGCAGGCCGGACAAACCCGTCTGCGGGTTTTCCTGGAGGTGGAGGCCCTGGATACCGGGGTCCAGATGAGGGTTTCAGACGGGCAGAAGACCTGTGAGATAGCAGGGGATGCCCGGCGGGTGTTTGAAACCGGGGAAATCCTCCTGGCCGAAGCTGAAATCTGGGTCAAGATCTCGGAAATGCCCCCGCCCTCGGATTCCCCCGGGGAGATACCTTCTGAGGAAACAGAGGTCCTGTGGTTTGAAGACTGGGAGAGATCTCCAGAGGGGCGCTATACTAACGGGCAGAGCTTTCCTGGTCAGATGAGTCGCTGGGAGGTGTTGGATAGTTCGGGGCTTGAGGGATGTTCCTATCTGAAGGCTCACGAGGCCGTGATTGGCCCGGCCCAGAGCCCCCACGCCCAGGGGCGCTCGCTGACCCTTTACTCCTACCAGAGCGATGCCAGCTCGTGGGAGTGGATGGAGTGTGGTGACAACGTGGAGGTTTACACCTACCTCGACTTACAGCTTACGCCCAACACCTACTTTTCCGCCTGCTTCAGCGGTTATCTCACGGGCTCTGAGGACGAAAGTGCCATCTACATCCTGTTTGAGGATCAAAGGGGCAACGAGTTACTTTACATCCTGAACTATCTCGCCGAGGAATGGGAACCTGACCTCTTTTGCTGGAACGACGAGGATCTGGGGGAGCGTTGCGTGCAGATCAAGGTTGACCTGGACGGAGGCTGTTTCACCACCAACCTCTATCAGGATTTTGCCCGGATGGAAGGACTCGATCCCAGCCAGGTGCGCTTGCGCTTCATCGAACTCATGGTTGACGAGCACGGGGTGGCGGAGTTCGACCAACTGGTGATCTACCGGCGTTAAGAGAGGAGGCCTCCCTCCCGGAAGGGAGGCCTCCTTGGAGAGGAGGGAGTTTATTCGGTGATCTCTACCTGGAAGCAGTGGTAGCCGATTTGACCGTCATCGGTGAAATAGCCGCAGCAGACGTTGAAGCGCATACCCGCCAGGTTGGAGAGGTCCACGTCCAGGTTTATTTTCACCTGTTCCCCCAGGCGGACCCGGTGCTGGTTGAGCATGCCGGAGAGGTCTATCCAGCCCCACTCGGGGTGATCCGGACAGAAGGCGTACATGGCCAACATGGCCTCCTGGCCCTGATCTTCGGGTGGCACCATGAGGTCGCAGCCCACTATCGCCTTTTCGGCCCGGATCTGGTGCCGCTCCTGAGCCGGGTCCATCAGGGGTTCCCCGGCCCGATAGTGCCGGGCCATGGCCTGCGACACGCACTCCTCCACCTGATCCGGGGCGTAACGATGGCACTGGTCCTCGTACCAGTGACCCCCAGCCCCTTCACAGCTGTCCTGGTCGGCGCACAGACTCAGGTGGAAAGGATCACAGATGGACTGCATCTGGCGATCTGTGGTGCGATCCTGCTGGCAGTCCCCCACGCAGTCCATGTCCTGGTCCATGGTGCAGTTGTCATCCATCTGGCGATCCATGGTGCGATCCTGCTGGCAGTCCCCCACGCAGTCCACGCTCTGGCTCACGGTATAGTTGTCATCCATCGGCTGGGAGACCGGGCCAGCCAGGGCCGGGCCCGTCAGGGCAAAGACCGCCAGGCCCCCTCCCAAACACAGACCTTTGAGCAAGCTCTTTAGTCTCTCCTTCATCCTCCTACCTCCTCTTTTGGGTTTTGTGAGAGACCAGTGCAAAGGGCGTACCATTTCGGGATTTCTCTGGTAACAAAGGATTTTTCCGGGCCGGGCCCGGGGAGGTGTCCCCTTTTGAGGCCAGGTTGGGGCCCGGGCTTGATGCCAAAAGGCTACTTTTCCTGGTCCCGGCGGTCTTCAGCGAAGCGGTGCAGGTAGAGCCAGCCCATCCAGGAGGAGGGGTAGCGGGAGATGATCTCCTCCAGGGTCCTCAGGTAGGAGGCGAGCAGCTCTTCGGGATGATGAGCGGGTGAGAGGGGCTGGTGGAGGAGGCCGTAGGGCCTCAGGGGGTTTTCCGCCAGCGGGAAGAGGAGGTGGACGGGCACGTTGATCCTGGTGGCCAGGCGCCAGCCTCCGATGGGAAGGCGGACCCTTTGTCCGAGAAGAGATCCCGGGACGCCGTTGGGCCAGGGGACATCGAAGAGCAGGAGCAGGCGCCGGCCCTGGGCGAGGATCTCCTGACATCTCTGATAGGCCCCGCCCTCCGAGGCGTAGAGGAAGCTTTGTTGTCGGCGCCAGCGCTGCCAGGCCCGCCAGCCGCTGTCCTCCGCTGGTGAGCCGCCCCGGGGCCGGTCCCCCATGAGGAGGACCACCGGCTGGTCGGTGACACGCAGGAGCTCAATCAGCAGCCAGTAGTTGAAGAAATGGCCCGTTGCCACCAGGCAGGGTGCGGGCAGGCGTGGGGGCTGGTGCTGGAACGAGGCCCGGGTGGCCTTGGGCTCCTGGCCCAGGAGGGCGTTTTCCGCGGTCAGACGCGACTCCCAGATGAACATCTCCCTCAGGAGACGTTTTCGCTCCTCAGGGGGGTAGTAAGGGGCCAGGTTGGCCTGGATCTGTCGGAGCAGGGGCAGGTAGGAGGCCGGCCGGAAGAGGGCCCCGGTGAGGTACACCAGGCGCCAGAGCCTGGGAGGAGGGAGCCGTCGGGCCAGTTTTTCCAGCAGGCGGAAATAGAGGTCTAGGAGACGATCTCCCATCGGTGCTCCAGGAAGGTGGTGCCGAAGAGCAGGGGTTCCTTTTCCACGGTGAGTTTCATGGTGTCTGTGGCCAGGACGAGGTTCCCAGAGGCCTCGGCCAGGACGAGTACCAGGCGGTAGGTACCCCCGAGCAGGGGCAGGCGCGGGAAGACCAGCCGGAAGCGTCCTTCGGGCCCGGGCACGCGCAGGCCGTGGTACTGGGTGCTTGAGGCGAAGATGGTGACCTCGTCGTTGCGAATCAGGGCAAAACCCAGGCAGAATTCCCGGTCCTGCGGGTCCCCGCGGTACAGGGCCTCCACCTCCAGCGGATCAAAGGGTCTCAGGCGCCTGTCGGGGCTGGAAAGGAGGCGCACCTGGTAGGGGTTGCCTGCTGAGGCCCGGGCGGCGGACTTTTCCTCTTCCTGTTGGGCCCGGGTCTTTTCCCGCGACCAATCTTCGTAGGCCTGCACCACCCGCCGGGCCTCCCCCTCAAGCCTTATCCGACCCCGATCAAGCCAGATGGCCCGCTGACAGAGATGGGTGACGTGGTACATGGAATGGCTACAGAAGAGGATGGTCTTACCCTGCCGACGGAACTCCAGGATGCGATCGATGCTCTTTTTCTGGAAGCCCTGGTCTCCAACGGACAGGGCCTCGTCCACGATGAGCACGTCCGGGTCCACCTGCACGGCGATGGCGAAGGCCAGGCGCACGTACATGCCGCTGGAGTAAGTCTTGACCGGCTGGTCGATGAAGTCTTCGAGCTCGCTGAAGGCGATGATCTCCTCTTCGCGAGCGCGGATCTCCTCCTCCGACAGTCCCAGGAGCGCGGCGTTCAGGTAGATATTTTGCCGGCCCGTGAACTCCGGGTGAAACCCCGCCCCCAGCTCGAGCAGCGCGGCCACCCGGCCCCGACACTCCACCTGGCCCTGGGTGGGGGTGAGGGTGCCGGCCAGGATCTTGAGCAGGGTGGACTTGCCGGCTCCGTTGTCGCCGATGATCCCCACGGTCTCACCGGTGAGGACCTCGAAGGAGACCCCGCGCAGGGCCCAGAAGGGCTGGTGGCGCGGCCGGCGCGTCAGGAGCTCCAGCAACCGATCCACGGGTCTCTGATAGAGACGATAGCACTTGGAGAGGTTTTCCACCCGGATGGCCAGCATCCTGTTGCCTAGGGGGCTTTGAGGTTTTTTTTCTTGAAGATTCGTTCGAAGGGGCTGGGCATCTTGGGCATCGGTTTCTTGGAGCCCGGGCTGGCCCCGGCCCGGGGCTTTTTCTGGCTGGCCTTCTGGTCCTCGGCCAGGGCCTTCTTGGGAGCTGGTCTCGGCTGGGGCAGGGGCTTCTTGCGCTCCGGGGCGTCGGCCAGGCAGAGTGTCACCCTCCGGCAGCCCCCTCCCAGGACCACCTCCCCGCGTCTGATCTCCAGGATCTCGCACGGGCCGATTTTCTGGCCTTCTTCCAGCACAAAACGGCTCTTCTTGAGATGGTGGCGAATCTTGAAGGAGGAGCTCACCTCAATCACTGCCCAGCGCCGGGCACCGCTGTCAAAGGTGCCGCGCAGGATGAGCTCTTTCTTGAGATCCTGACCGGGCATCTGGCCCCCGGAGCCCGCTTTCCCATCGGAGTCCGCTGGCACGTATTGCCTTTCCGGTGAAAACGGGTTTTTCTCGATCAGGATCTCGTATTCTGGAGGCAGGGCCCAGACGAGCTGGGCCCAGAGGAAGACCCCCAAGAGGACCCAACGCATGGAACCAATCTATCGTAAACTCCCGTCAGGGCAAAGGGGTTTTACCCTGCTGGAATTCCTCCTGGCCCTCTTCCTCTCCTCCATGCTCGTCCTCCTGGTCTATCAGGTCTATCATCAGGTGCTTGAGGCTTACTGGCGAAAGGACACCTTTGCGAGCTGGTGGATGCTGAGCGAATCTCTGGCCCGTCAGCTCGAGGCCCGCTCCTGTGAAGGTGTCCGTTTCCGGGGTGACCAGCCCTTGCTCCTCTTTCAGGAGGGCACCCTTGTCTTCCTGACGGAACTCTCTCCTGGCAGCCCCTTGCTGGTGGCCTACGGTCCCTGGCCCGAGGACCAGGAGCATTCCTTCTACCTGGAGGTGCCCTACACGGGTTTCCGCCTGCCGGATGAGATCAGTCAGTGGCTGGCTGAAAGGGAGGGGGACTTCTACCAGCTGCCGCGCTTTGAGCTCCGGCTCTTTGATCAGGAGGGAGAGGCGGTGGAGAAGATCCGGCCCGGGAAGGTGTACCGGCTTGAATGGCGCACGCCCGACGGGTTCGTGCGGCAGATCTACTTCCGCTCCTGCCCTAGCGGATAGGCAACAGGCGGCGGAAGAGCACACGGGGTGGTCTTCCTGGCCCGGGGCTTTCAAGTATCTCCAGGTATCGCCAGTGGCGGCCCTGGTGCTTGATCTCGAGCTCCTCTCGGTAAATCCCCGGCTGGTCCAGGCGCCACGGCCCCTCTGGCCCCTCTTCCGGGCGGCCTTGGCGGGTGTAGATGGTCACCACCTGATAGAGTCCGGGGTCGAGCCAGAAGAGATAGGGGTCAAAGCCTCGCACGAAGACCACCTCGTCCAGGCGTGTCAGGGCCGCGTTGCGAGGCTCGTAACCCAGGGGCTCGTAGAACGAGGCCTCGGCCCCGCTGACCCGGTGCTCCGGGTCCGGGTCGATCCAGTCGAGCAGGCTGGCGGCCATGACCCGGGCCCGCTCCGGGGCAATCCCCTCCTGCTCGAAAAGCCGGAGGAGCTCCTCTTCCCGGGCCTGGTTGAGATTGAGCCGCGTCTCCTCCCGGCTGAAGGTGGCCTGCACCTCAAAGCCTTCGACCGAGCAGTCCAGGCTGAGGGTCTGGTTTTCGGATTCCAAGACCGGGGCCTGCTGGGAGGTCGAGTTCAGGGCCTGTTCCCAGCACCACCGGGCCAGGGCTGGCAGGGAGAGGCGGAGTTCCTGCTGGAGCCTGGGCAGCCGGGCCAGACGGCCCTCCTCCAGGGCCCGGAGCCGCAGGATCGCCACCAGCCCGGCCAGGCTGACCACGGTGAGCAGGACGAAGATGAGGACGAACCCTCTCCTGTCCCTCAAGGCAACCTCCTTCCTGACCCCTGCTTCGGGGCCCTGAAGGGGCACTTTACCCCATCTGCAGGGGTGGTGCCCTCAGGGCGAGAGGGGCTTCCTCTCCACCCAGACCAGGGCCCGGGGCAGCCTCAGGAGCTCCCGCCGGGCCTGCTCGCGGTCCACGAGCTCGATCTCCCCCCCGGAGGAGGTGCCGTCTGCCAGGAAGAGCACCGCCACCTGGCCCTCCACCTCGGCGAGACCCTGTTGCTTCACCTCGTACTGCTCGGGGATGGGCAGCTGCTCCAGGGCCCGGGCGGTGGAGGCCAGCGGGGCCTCGAAGAGGAGGACGTGCCGGGTCTCTGGGTCGATGACCAGGAGCAGGTCCTGTCCGGTGAAAAGGGCCCTCTTTCGAGCCCTCTGCAGGAGGTCAGCCAGGGCCTCGGGGAAGGGCCGGGCCGGTGGGGAGAGGGCCCTCTCCAGCCGGGGGACCAGCAGCCCCAGGGCCAGGCCCATCAGCAGCAGCACCACCAGGAGCTCAAGCAGGGTGAAGCCCCTCATGGAGACCCTTCCAGGTGGGCACGAATGGCAAAGTTCTCCTTGCCGGTGCGGGGGTTTTTGGTCACCGAGGAAAGGACCTTCACCTCCCGGAAGAGCGGGGATTCTTCAAGCCTCTTGACCACCTCCAGCGTGTTGCGGCTCTCTCCCCAGAGCTGGATGACATCCGGGGCCCGGAACTCGAGCTTGCGCACCCAGGTGTCGGCGGGAAGAACCCGGGCCAGCTCTGCCAGGGCCTTGAGCAGCGAGGAGTCCTGCTGATAGGACTGGATCTCCCGGGCCAGGTCTTCGAGCAGCTTCTGTTCCTCGAGCTGTTTCTTGAGTGCTTCCTCCTCCTGACGCAGGGCCTTGAGGCGCTGGGTCAGGGCCTGAGTGCGGTGCTGGAGCTCCCGGGTCCGGTGCTCCAGGCCCAACCCCACTCCCCAGAGCAGCACGGGCAGGAGCCAGAGGAGGAGGGCCTTCTTGGAGACCTGGGGCCGCAGGCGCAGGGGATAGCGATCAAAGGAGACCTGCCACTTTGGGGGCAGGGAGGGCACGAGGGCAGCTCCCTGGGCCAGGGCCTCCAGGCCCTCGGCCTCGTGAAGATGGCCCTCGTGCTCCTTGAGCAGGGCCTCAGCGGCCCTGGGGGAGAACGGCACCAGGCCGCGCACCTGTCCACCCTCCCATACGAAGCCCTCCACTCCGGCCCCGGTGCGCACGAAGTAGAGGCCATCGCTCAGGGGGCCACGCTGCCAGAACCAGGCCAGAAGAGCCACCCAGGCCGGGAAGAGGCCGCAGAGTACCAGGGGCCGGGGCACCAGGGGCCGGAGCTTTTCGAAGAAACTCCTCTCCCGGAAGGCCACCAGGTATTCCCCTCCCCCCAGGGCCAGCGGGGCGCAGGAGACCTCTTCGGCCTGGCCCTCCATCAGGTTCAGGAGCCGGCCCGCTTCCAGGGCCAGGGCCTGGGGGAGCTTGTCCGGCGGCACGGCGGCTGGCAGGCGCAGGTGCTGAAAGTAGAGGGTGCCGTGGGAGACAGCCACGTAAAGCCGGGCCGGGCGCGAGGGCCAGGGGCCGGCACTCCGAAGCCCCTCACCGTCGTAATAGGCCCCCTGAGACAGGGGATGGAAGAATTCGCGGACCAGATACCAGTAACGAACAAGATCCATGCCAGAGCATCTTACAACACTCCCGCCCTTATCAGAAGCTTCCGCGACCGGAGAAGACCACCCCCAGGGTCCGGATGATGATGACGAGATCGAGCCAGAAGGACCAGTTGAGCACGTACCAGACGTCCAGCCGGACACGCTCCTCAAAGGGCAGGAGGTTGCGACCCGAGACCTGCCACAGGCCTGTCAGGCCGGGTTTGACCGAGAAATAAAAGGGGGCCTGGTCCTGGTAGTAGAGGTGGAACTCTTCGGGCGTGATGGGACGCGGCCCCACCAGCGACATCTGTCCGCACAGGACGTTGAAGATCTGGGGCAGCTCGTCCAGGGAGAAACGTCGCAGGAAGCGCCCCACGCGGGTCACCCGGGGGTCGTGACGCAGCTTGCGAAAGCGGTTCCACTCCTGGCGCGCCCCAGGGTTTTGCCGGAGGTGCTCCTCAAGCAGGGGCTCGGCGTCCTGGTACATGGTGCGGAACTTCCAGAGCAGGAAGACCCGTCCCCCTTCGCCCAGCCGGGGATGCCGGAAGAAGACCGGGCCCGGGGAGTCGAGCTTGATGAGCAGGGCGATGACCAGCATGAGGGGCAGCAGCACCGGCAGACAGAGCCCCACCAGCACGAGGTCTGTCAGGCGTTTCAGGAAACGGTTGAGGGGCAGGATGAGGTTGTTGCGGACACGGATGACAAAGAGCCTCTGGGTCAGCAGGCAGGAGAGCTCGGCGTTCAGGATGCCCAGCCCGTAGAACTCCGGCAGGATGAAGATTTCTTTTACCAGGCGCTGGCAGAAGGCGTAGATCTCAGCCAGACGCGCCGGCGAGAAGGAGGGTCCGGCCACAAAGAGGCTCTCCACCTTCATCAGGCGCACGAACTTGCCGGCCTGGCGCAGGGGGCCGAAGACCTTGAGCCCCTCGACGACCCGGCCGTAGAGCTCGGGCCGGTCCTCTAGGAACCCCACCACCCGGTAGCCCAGGTAGCGCTCCTCTCGCAGGGCCCGGGCTAGCGCCTGCCCCGCTGGGCCAGCTCCGATGATGAGGGCCGCGGAGTTGTACCTCTTCAAGGAGAAGAGGAAGTTCTTGAGGAGATAGCGCCCTGCCGGCACCAGGGCCAGGGAAAAGAGCATCCAGAACCCCAGGGCCAGACGGGAGACCTCGGTGCCGATCTTGCGCAGGAAGACCACGGCGTAAACCAGGATGAAGCCCCAGAAGAGGGCCGAGAGGAGCTCCCGGGTCTCCTCCCAGAAGGGCAGGCGCCGGTCGTAGGCCCGGTGGAAGGCCAGAGAACCCAGCACTGGCAGCAACAGCCAGCTGCGGGCCAGCAACGCCAGCCCCTCCTGACGGAGAGTGAAGGGGGGAAGGGCCGGGAAGAGGTGCCCCAGCAGGGCCCGCCAAGCACAGGCCAGGCCCAGGGCCAGCAGCAGGGAGCTCACGTCACCCAGCAGGAGGAAGAGATAGTACTCCGGGGGCTTGGTCGCAGGCCCGGGCAGCCGCAGGGGCTCCACCCTGACTACTTGCTCTTGAGAGGAAGAAGAGGCGCACATTTCCAGAACAGCTATTTTTTAAAACCTATTTTAATTGCCTGGCGCCTTTTGGCCAGGGGTGACAAGCAGGCGGGCCCGCTCCTCCCTGAGGATCTCCTGGACGATGGTGCGCAGTCTCAGGCGCCGGGCCTCGGAGAGGAGGCGCTGGCGGATCTCTTCCTTCACCTCCGCAAAGGGCCGCTGGGTGGCGGGTTCAAAGGCCAGTTTCTTCACCATCACGACCCGGGAGCCGTAGGCGATGGGCTGGGACCACTGGCCCTTGGGTAGCTCCTCAAGGGCCTGGCGCATGGGCCAGTCCAGTTCCTTCAGGGGCTTGAAACCCGAGTCTCGCACAAAGTAGAAGTCGTAGCCCAGATGGAGGGTGAGCTCTCGCCGGTTCAGGGCCGCCCGCAGACGTTCGGCCTCCTGGCGCAGGACCTCCGGGTCATCGCCCTTGAGCACCAGGGCGGCGAACCGCACCTTGGCCGGGAGGCGAAACTCCTCGGGGTGGGTGCGATAGTAGGTCCGCAGGTCCTCTTCGGTGAAACGCACCCGGGCCATGGCCGCCTCCAGGCGCCGGGCCAGGTACTTCTTGGCCAGGAACTTCTGGGTCAGGAACTCTATCTGGTCCCTGATCTCCGGCTCTCGGTCAAGGCCCTCTTCCCGGGCCTTGGCCGCCACAGCCAGCATCTTCACCAGGTTCTCCAAAAATTCCAGGCGCTTCTGGGGAGAGGAGAGCACGGCCTTGGCCTCCTCCCCATAGTAAGAAAGATATCGGTCAAGGTCCTGCTCGGAGATCTTGATCCCTGGTTTCTCGATCACCGCCAGCACCCGGGCCCCGGCGGGCCCTGGCAGACAGAGGAGCAGCAGGAACAGAGACCAAAGCCAGAGAGCCCTGTTCATGGCCTCTCCTCCTGACCGTGGACTTGCAGGGCGCCCAGGTCGCGAAACTCCTCCGAGAGCTGTTGACGCAGCTCCTCGATGCGCTGTTGATACTCCTTCATGACCTCTTCGGCCTCCCTCAGGTTCCGGACCACCCGCGGGGTGATGGCCACCAGCAGCTCCTTGCGTTCCTTGGAACTGCCCCGCCAGCGGAAGAGGCCTCCGAGCAGGGGCAGGTCTTTGAGCCCCGGGACCCCGCTCTCGTTGGTGTTGTGCTGGTTCTGAATGAGGCCTCCAAAGATGACGGTGTGGCCATCCTGCACCACCAGGGAGGTCTCGATCTTGCGCTTGGTGAACACCGGTGAGGTGACCCCCTGGACGGTCTTGTCGCTCACGTTGCTGATCTCCTGGGTGACCTCGAGCTTGACCAGGCCGCTTGAGTTAATGTGGGGCTTGACCATCAGGATGATGCCCACGTCGCGGTACTGGATGTTCTGGGTGATGTTCGGGGTCTGGGAGCTGGTGTTGACCACGCTCTGGCTGATGGTCGGCACCTCCTCTCCGATCTGGATCTTGGCCTCCTTGTTGTCGGTGGCCAGGATGACGGGGTTGGAGAGGATGTGGACCTCGGAGACCTCCGCCAGGGCGGCGATGAGCGCCCGCGGGTCGAGGCCCCGATAAACGGTGAAGGAAAAACCCTTGCCAGCCTGGCCGGCGTACTTGTTGTAAGAGATCAGGTTGCCCGTGTACTTGTGGCCATCCAGGTTGAAGTTGGTCTTGATCCACCACTCCACCCCGTACTCCAGGCTCTTGTTCAGGGCGATCTCGGCAATGAGGACCTCAATGAGCACCTGGCGGGGGATGATGTCTATTTCCTTGAGCAGGTTGAGAATGACGCGGTAGTCCTCGGGGGTGGCGGCGATCACCAGGAGGTTGTTGGTCTTGTCCGGGATGATGCGCACCTTGCCCGAGACCGAGCCACTCTTCTTCGCCGCGGGGGTCTTCTTGGAGGTCTTGGCCCGCACCACGGTCTGACGCCTGCTCTCCGTCACCTCGCTGAAGGCCTTCTCAAGCACCTGGGCGATCTCCTCGGCGTCTCCGTTCTCCACGTAATAGACGAAGACCTGCCGCTCGGTGGTCTCTCCACTGTCGAGCTGTACCAGCCAGTGTCTGATGGTCTCGAGCACGCTCTGGTCCCGGGCCAGGATGAGAAGGGCGTTGACCTCCTTCATGGGCACGAAGTCCACGTAATTCTGTGGCCCGTTGAGACGGAAGACCCCGGAGCGGAAGATCTTGTTGAGATAGTCGGCAAGTTTCTCGGCCTCCACCACCCGGGGGCGATAGACCTCCAGGTAGAAGTTCTCAAGCAGGTTGCGATCAAGGAGCGTGAGGATCTTGAAGACCCGTCGCAGGTTCGCCGGGGTATCCACCAGGATGAGGGAACCCGTCTGTTTGTCCGCCACCACCGTGGCCTGCTGGGAGGCAAAGGCCCGCACCACGGGCAGGAGGTTGGTGGCAGAAAGGTGCCTGGGCCGCAGGATGGCAAAGCTGTAACTGTCCGAGAGGCGCCCCAGCTTGTTGATGGTGGTCACCCGATAGAGGTCTCCGCTCTTTACCAGGGTGACGTTTTGGAGTTCCAGGATCTGGTTGAGGAGCCGGAGGAGCTCGGCCTCGGTGAAACGGCCCTGGAGATGGACGGTGACCTTGGCCCGCACGGCCGGATCAACCACGTAGTTTTTGTGCAGGGTCTTCACGAAGAGGAGGTCCAGGAACTCGAGCAGGTCGGCGTTTTCGAGGTCCAGGGTGATCTGATAGGTCTTGGCCTGGGGAGGCTTCTGCCGGGGCGGCAGGAAGCGGGCCATCTCGGGGGGCCTCTTTGGGCCGAGGGTGGTGAAGCGTGGTGGCTCCTCCACTGCCTGGGCCTCTGGCCCGGGGGCCGTGGCCGGGGCCGCGGCCTCCACGGGCGGGGCCTCACGGGGGGGCGTGGTCCGCGGGGCCTGAGGCCTCCGGGTGGCACACCCCACCAGGAAGAAGATCACCAGCGACCAAACCAGCCAGATCCTCATAGGGATTCCAGCTCCTGGGTGAGATCCTTCTTGGCCAGACGCTCCCGCATGCCCTCGCGCAAGATCTCTACCATGACCTCGTTCAACTTGCGCCCCTCCACCGCGGCGTAGGTCTTAAGGGCTTTGTATAACGACTCCGGCAGACAAATGGAAGTGCGCTTGATGCCCTGGGACCCTTTTTGTCCCTCTGGCCCCCTGAGTTTTTGCTTCAGGATCTCGGAAACGACCCCTTTTCCGGACATGGCTCCCTCCTAGAGACTTTCCGTGACCTGGGCCAGGGCCTCCCGCAGGACCGAGGCCATCTTGTGGCCCGGATGATAACGCCAAAGGGGCACCCCGGCCCGCAGGCTTTCCTCCACCCGGATGCTGGCCGGGATGGTGGCCAGCACCGGCAAGGCCTGCTCCCGTTCGAGCTCCCGGATCGTCTCGCGGGCCACCCGTGTGCGCTGGTGCACGGCGTTCAGCACCAGGCCCGCGATCTCGAGTTCCGGGTTGATGTTTTCGCGCACCTCCTGCACCACGTTGAGGAGATCCCCCAGGCCGGAGACCGAAAAGACCTCGGCCCGCAGGGGCACCAGGAGCTTTTGGGCTGCCACGAAAGCCGAAAGGGAGAAGAGACCCAGGGAAGGGGGGCAGTCGAGCAACACGTAGTCCACCGGCTCCGCGAGCCTCGCCAGGGCCTTCTTGAGCTTGAAGTAGATACCCACCCCGGAGGCCAGGGCCTCGTAGCGGGCCAGCTGGATGTCCGCTCCACACAGCCACAGGCCCTCCTCCAGCAGCTGGACCGGGAGCCGCTCCTTTTCGAAGACTTCGGCCACCGGGCAGCCCTCCGGCACCTGTCCTTGCCCCAGACAGAAGCTCAGGGTCAGGTTGCCCTGCGGATCCAGATCCACCGCCAGCACCCGGGCCCCGGCCTCTCGCAGGAAGTGCGCCAGGTGGAAGACCAGAAAGGTCTTCCCCACTCCCCCCTTCTGATTGGCAATGGCCACTACTTTGGGCATATTGAAACTTTCCTGTTTAAAAATTTTTGCACTTTTAATGCTCTACATCTCAAGGCCGGAAAAGGCAAGGGAAAAATATCACCAGTCGAAGCGGTGTCGGCGGACCTCAGCCGGGGCAGCCAGGGAGAGCTCTTCCTGGCCCACGCGCACGCGTTCCTGGCCGGCCTCGCACCACCGGGCCCGGGTCAGCAGGCAGGACCATCGGGCCGAGGGGTGAAAACCACCCAGGCCCCCGCCCCACAGCAGGGAGAGGAGCAGGAGGGCCCCGCAGAGGAGGAGCTCCGGGGTCTCGCCGGTGCGCAGGCGTCCGCCAAAGAGCACCACGCGATAGCGACTCCAGGGGGTGAGGGGTACACCGTGGGGGGTGAGGGCGTCGCCCAGCCAGTGGATCAGCCCGCCCGCGGCGAACCAGAAGAGGTGATAGGCCAGCAGCTCGAGGCCCAGCAGAAAGGCCCCGAGGCTTGAGCCCGCCAGCAGGGCCCAGAGGAACAGGGTGTGGGTCTCTTGTCGGTGACGGAAGGGGCCCAAGCGTTCCAGCCAGTCCGGGGCCGTGGCCCCCAGCAGCAGGGTGGGGGAGGCCCCCAGGGGGGCCCCGATGGCCCAGGCCATGGTGAGATGACTGAACCAGCGCATGGCCCCCTCACAGGTTCTGTCGCAGCAGGAACCTGGCGGCCAGCAGGGCCAGGAGCCATTCGTGATGGCCCAGGAGGGCCGCCACCACCACGACCAGGGCCAGGCACGCGAAGGTGATGTCGCGGGTGGCCTGGCTCTTGAGGTGCTCTTCCCGAAAACCCCTCTTCTCAAGCGTCAGGCGCAGGGCCTCGGGGATGGTCTGGTAAACGCGGGCCGAGACCGCAAAGACCGGGGCCCTCAGAAGACAATCCTTCACCAGCTGTTGTTTCTGGGAGGAGACCCGGTCCAGGTCGTCCACCAGCAGGAAGCGCCGGGCGGCTTCCTCCCGCAACAAGCGCCTCTTCTCCACCATCGTCTTTCCGCGCAGCTGTTCCGGGGAGAAGTTGGCCTGGAGCCAGTCGGTGAGGGAATAGATTCCCGGCAGGTAGAGGGGTGGCAGGCCGTAGAGGCGCCGGGCGTGGTCGCGCAGATAGCGCAGCCGCGCTGTCTTGCCCGAGTGCTCGCGGCCCAGGAGCAGGAGATTGGGGCTGGAGGAGGTGCGCCGCCGCCCCGCCGCCCGGGCCCCGGGCACCCGGTGCTGGCGCAGGCCCGGGCCAGGCTGCACCAGCAGGGTCTCCTCGTTCAACCTCTCAAAACGCAGGATCCCGGCCTTCTCAAGGGCCTCCATGGCCAAGGGCCAGGACTGGGTGAAACGCCGGAGCTGCGTCCGGGTACTCACCGGCAGTACCTCCTGTAAGTGGCTCAGCGACAGGCGGAAGGCCCCCCTTGAGAGAGTGAAGACGAAGTAGAGATAGAGCCTCTGGGCCAGGGGAGGCAGGTCCCGGAAGAGGCCTGCGTCCACCGGATAGGGATGCCGGGTCACCCAGGCCGGGAAACGCACCTCTATCAGGCCCTGCTTCTCGGACACCCCTTCCACCAGGGGCAGATCGAGCCGGGTGGAAAAGGAACCGTCTTCGTAGAAGCAGCCGTAAAAGGAAAGACGCGACTCACCGAGCCGGTGGAGGAGCTGGGAGAGGTCCTGGTTGTAGAGTTTGAGGCCGAGCTGTTTGAGGAGCTGATAGCGTGGCAGACGCAGCCGGGGCTCTCCGCGCCCCAGGGCCAGGAGGCCCAGGTAGAGATAGGCCCCCCGGCGCGTGAGCGGGGCCTGGATCTGAAAGGTGCCGCGGGCGCTTCTTACGCAGAACTGCCGGGCCGGGCGGTGGAAGACGCTGAAGAAGGGATAGCGCAGGAGATTGCCAGAAAGGGGAGCTACCAGCGACAAGTCCGGGCCTCCTTGGGGTCAATGCCATAGGCCTTGAGCCGGCTCTCCAGGCGCTGGATCTCGCCCTCGATCTTCAGGATCTCTTCCTTCGTGCGCAGGAAGGCCTCGTTGTCTTCCAGGGCGCGTTGCAGGCGCTGGCGATGATACTCCAGGAGGTCGCGCTTGAAGAAGAGGAGGTTCTCCTGGGCCTTGAGGGCGGCAATGGTGCGGAAGAGCTCCTCCCGCTCCTGACGCCTGGCCCGCAGGCGCTTGGCCGCGCCCGGGTCCACCAGGGGCAATTCGAAGAACACGCCCGTGTAGAGCCGACCGCGGGCCTCCAGGGTCTCGGTGGTCTTGGCCCCGGCCCGCAACAGGAGGCGAAAGGGCGGGGGGTGCGGCAACACCCGGTCCACCAGCTCCTCACACTCCAGCACCGTACCCCCGCACAGGGGAAGGGCATGGAAGAGTAACAGGAGCAAAAAGGCACAGAAGACCCCTTGGTGGCGTGCGTCCATGGCAACCCACCTCCAGAGCTCCTCTTACCCGAGGATAAGGGAGGGGACCGGAGTTGTTAAGCGAAAACCCCTGGTTTTTTTACCGGGCCACGCGCAGGACCTCCTCAAAGGAGGTGACCCCCGCAGCCACCTTGCGCAGCCCGTCCTGGAAGAGGGAGAGATAGCCCTTTTGTCGGGCGTGCTCGCGCATGGCCTCTTCGTTGCCCTCCAGGATGAAGCGTCGCAGGGTCCGATCTACCGGGACGATCTCGTAGATGGCCCGGCGACCGTGGTAACCGGTGTGCGCGCAGTGGTGGCAGCCCGTCGGGACGCGGTAGCTGATCTCCTCCGGGGGAGAAGGCAGCTGGCGCACGGCCTCCAGGAACTCCGGCGAGGGCTCCACCCTCCGGGCGCAGTGCGGGCACAGGACCCTCACCAGACGCTGGGCCACCAGCCCCACCACCGAGGCCGAGATGAGATAACGCTCCACTCCCATCTCGTGCAGCCGGGCCACCGCCCCCAGGGCGTCGTTGGTGTGGAGGGTCGAGAAGACCAGGTGCCCGGTGAGGGCCGACTGGATGGCGATCTCTGCCGTCTCAAGGTCCCGGATCTCTCCCACCAGGATGACGTCCGGGTCGTGGCGCAGGATGGCCCTCAGGGCCGAGGCAAAGGTGAGACCGATCTCGGGCTTGACCTGGATCTGGTTGATGCCAGCGAGCTGATACTCCACCGGGTCTTCGATGGTGATGATCTTGCGATCCGGGGTGTTGAGGACCCGCAGGGCAGCGTAAAGGGTGGTGGTCTTCCCGGAACCCGTGGGTCCGGTGACCAGGATGATCCCGTTGGGATGGGCCAGCATCTCCCGGAACAGGCGTTCGTGGTCTGCCAGGAGCCCCAGGTGCTCGAGCGAAAGGAGGCCCGTTTCCCTGGAAAGGAGCCTGAGGACCACGCCTTCACCATGCACCGTGGGGATGACCGAGACCCGGATGTCGAGGTCTTCCCCGCCCACCCGGAAGCGGATGCGGCCGTCTTGAGGGAGGCGGTGTTCGGCGATGTTGAGCTTGGCCATGAGCTTCAGGCGCGAGATGACCGGGGCGATGAAGCGCTTGGGGTGCTGAGACCAGTCGTGCAGCACACCGTCTATCCGGAATCGCACCCGCAGCCCCTCCTTGAAGGGTTCGAAGTGGATGTCCGTGGCCCGGTTCTCCACCCCCTCACGGATGAGACGGTTCACCAGGCGAATGACCGGGGCCTCAGAGGCCAGGTCCTTCAGGAGCTCGACGTCCTCCGGGGCCTCCTCTTCCCCTTCTTCGGCCTCGATCTCCTCTTCCTCGTAGTATTTTTGGATGAGTTCAAAGACGAGTTCCTCGTCTGCCAGCAGGGGTTCGAAGGGCTGGCCAAAGCGCCTCTCCAGCAGGTCCGCCACCAGGAAGTCCCCTGGGGAGGGCACCAGCACCCGGGCGGAGCCGTTTTGCAGGAAGGGAAAGGCCCGCAGGCTGCGCAGAAACGGGGCCTTCAGGCCCTCAAGGGTGAGGAGCTCCTCCTCCCATTGCTCGATGTCTGCCTTGGTCACCCGCCACATCTTCTCCCAATATAACACCCGTTTCTGCCCTGGCCCGCCCAAAATTCTCCCTCACAGAGGGCACCTCACCGCCGGCCCGCGCCACGGCCAGGGGCCTTAAGACCCCGGCTCCCACCAGTCCTCCCGTTCAAACCTTCCCTCTCCAAGGTATCGACACACCTCAAAACTCCCATCGTCTCTGAACACACAGAAGTGGGCCTCCCTGGTGGTCACCACCCAGGCCCCGGTGTTCAGATAGACACCAAGCTCCTGGCCGCTCCACTCCTTCACCCTGTCCCGGACCTTCACCTTCCTGGCCCGGTGGGTGTGACCGAACACGACCACGTCTATCTTTTCCTCCCTAACCACTATCTCCTTCCCCTTCACCTCAAACTTCAGTACATCCCGGGCCGCCAGGACATCGGAGATCAGGTCCTCCCTTATCCCCCCAGCCCGACCCGGGGTCTCCTCGGAGAAACGGAGCTTGGAAAACACGTAATTGAGGCCGGCAAAGATCTTGTCGTCCACTTCCGGGCCCAGATGCCTCTCAATCAGGCCCCCGACCTTTATGAAGAACTCGTATCTTTTCGGATCACCAGCAAAATAATGGTTGTATTCGTGTCCGTGGGCCAGATAGACGCGTTTGCCTTTGATCTCTCTCACCATCGCCGAAGTGAAAGTGGGGACCACCTCCCGGCCCGAGGCCTCCTCTTCCCTGTTTCTGGGGACCCGGCGCCTTATGACCAGCCTCTGCTCCCTTGGCACCTTCAGCGTGAAATTCGGCAGGGAGATGTCCAGGCCTTTGACGCTCGTAAGGTCGAAGTCGTGGTTCCCAAGGAGGTAGGTGATCCTGGTCCCCCCATAGGCAATCTCAGCAAATTTCATCAAGAGATCGGCATGGTTCCGATAGGCCTCGAGCAGGGAGGCCTGGGTTAGCTCCAGGATGTCCCCCAGCAGGATGAGCTCCTCTGCCCGGGGCTTTACGTAGCGGTCCAAGAAGTCGAAGAAGAGCTGTTTGCGCTCGCTGGTGAAATCAGGGTCACCTATGTGCAGGTCAGAAACTATGACCACCTCGTTTTTCATGGCCACCACCCCCCTCTTTGCCAGGATAGACGACCCGGTTCCTTTTCCTGACAGGTCATTTTTTACGTCCCCGGCCTTCGACTTCCAAGGCCCGGGCCAGGCTTTGATGGCTTTTTTCAGCCAGAAAAAGGCTATCAATCCGGTTTTGCCACGATAAAACGGATTTTCTCAGAAATTCTTCTAAAGACATGGATCAGGGGCCAAATCCTCTTTTGATCAGGGGATGCCCCCACGGGTATAGGTCTTTTGAAAGATCTTCGAAGACACCGGAGGGGGATATGGGAAGGAGGCAGATGGCCTTTGGGTTTGTTTTGCTCGGGCTCCTGTGGCTCTGGAGCGGATCCTGTCTGGCAGAGCCCTGGGTGGTGGTGGCCAACAAAGACGACCGCACCATCCATACCATAGACCTGGGCCTGAATCCGCCGGTGGTTTACGGCCCCTTTCTGGCCGGGCAGCTGGGGGGAAGCGGAGAACTGATGGACGTCGCCGTGACCCCTGACGGGCGCTACGCCCTGGTGAGCAACTTCCAAGAAAACAGGATTTACAAGATCGACCTCTCTGATCCAAAAAACCCCGTGCTGGCGGGAAGCGCAGAGCTTTCCTTTTCGGCTGAAGACATCGCCTTGACCCCTGACGGGCGCTACGCCCTGGTGACAGACGGCGGGTGGTTTTCATCCTGGATAGCCCTGGTGCGCGTGTCTGACCTCTCGGTGATAAGGGAAAAGGAGCTCACCGGCTACGCCCAGTGCGTGGCCACCAACGGTCACTGGGTGGTGGTCTGTGATTCCAACAACAGCCAGATCATCTACGGCCGATTTGACGAAAACGAGATCCTGCTGGCGGAAAACACCCTGCCCGCGGGGGTGGATCCCATTAACGCCGTCTTTTCTCCAGACGGGCGGACCCTGCTGGTGGCGAACGGGCTCGATACCACGGTCTCGGTTTACCGGGTGGACGAGACAGCCATCACGCGGGTGAACGATCTGGACGTACCGGAAGCGCCCCAGTCCATAGCCTTTTCCCCGGACGGCCAGCGGGCCTTCGTGCTCTCAACCTCTCCCTCGCCGGACACCCTTTCCTGGCTGCGGGTGAACGGGCCAGGGGACGTGGTGGTTGGTGGTCTCGGGGTGGCAGATCTCTTAAGTGACACCGACGGGGCTCTCTATGGCGTGGACGTGCTGGGAGTGACCCCTGACGGGCGCTATGCCCTGGCGGGGAACCCGGCCTCATACGGCACGCTGACCCGGGATCTGGCCCTGGTGGACCTCTCTGACTTCCGCGTCTCCACCATCCCCCTGGGGAGTGACTTCCCGGTGGGGCTGGCGATCTTCATCCAGGAGACCGAGAGCGCTCCGGTGAACGTTCCCGTGTTCACCCCGCTCGGGGCCCTGGGGCTGGCGGGTCTTCTTGCTCTGGCAGCCTCCAGGCGCCTGAAGGGTCGGCCTTGAGAAGGCCCTAGGGGCGATAGACCCGGCGCCAGTACTGACGCAGGAAGTCGATCTTTGAGCGGACCCAGTCGCGGTGGGTGAGGTACCAGTTGATGGTCTCCTCCAGCCCCTGTTCGAAGGGCGTTTCGGGACTCCAGCCCAGCTCCTGGCGGATCTTGCTGGAGTCCATGGCGTAGCGGAAGTCGTGTCCAGGGCGGTCTTTCACGAAGGAGATGAGGTCTTCGGGGCGTCCCAGGGCCTTGAGAATGGCCCGTACCACCTCCAGGTTGCTCTTCTCCACCCCGCTGCCCAGGTTGTAGATCTCCCCGGGGCGGCCCCTTTCCAGCACCAGCCGGAGTCCGCGGGCGCAATCCGCCACGAAGAGCCACTCCCGCACGTTTTCCCCCCGGCCATAGACGGGCACGGCCTCCCCGGCCAGGGCCTTTTCGATGACCACGGGGATGAGTTTTTCGGGATATTGCCAGGGCCCGTAGTTGTTGGAAGGCCGCACGGTGATCACCGGTACCCCGAAGCTACGGAAATAGGCGCGCCCCAGCATGTCAGCCGCAGCCTTGCTCACCGAGTAGGGGGAATTGGGTTGCAGGGGGGAGTCCTCGGTGAAGCGGCCCTGAGGGCCGAGTTCCCCGTAAACCTCGTCGGTGGAGACGTTGACGAAGCGCGCCACACCAAACCGGCGGGCCAGGTCGAGGAGCACCTGGGTGCCCTTGACGTTGGAGTCCATGAAGGGACCGGCGTCAAGCAGGCTCCGGTCCACGTGGGTCTCAGCCGCCAGGTGCACCACGGCCTCCGGGGCCTCCTCCTGGAAGATGTGTTCCAGGAAGGGCCGGTTGGTGAGGTCGGCCTGGAAGAAACGCACCTGCGAGCGCACCTCCTCCAGCCGGGCCAGGTCACCGGCGTAGGTGAGGGCGTCCACCACGATCACCTCCTGGCCCTCCCTCACCAGCTGACGCACCAGTTCGCTGCCTATGAAACCCGCTCCACCGGTCACCAGGATCTTCATCTCCTCCCTCCTCTGGGGTCCTTATCAGAAGAGATCCGCATCTGCCATGGTGAAGAAGAAACCGTCGGCGGTCTCTGGTGGCACGCGCGGGTCAGCGAAGTAGCAGCGCGAGCAGGGCACGATGCCCAGGGGCTCGTTTTCTGGCTGGAACCCGGCCTCAAAGAAGGCCTTACGCCAGGGGTGATTGCCAGCCAGCCAGACCTCGGCCCCGTCTCCGGTCTCCGCCAGCACCGCCTGGAGCAGCTTCTTCATCTCGGCCTCGTCCCGGGCCCAGAAGTCTAACAGGCGCAGCCCTTCCTGGCCCGGGGTCCCGATCATCCAGGCCTTTAATCTTTTACGCCAAAAAGCCTTGGTGTAAAAGATCAAATACTCCTTCCCGGGACGCCGGAAGCGCCAGCGCAGGAAACGGGCCCGCCGCTCCACGCAAAAGGGCCGGCGGGGGCGTTGGTCCTCAAAGAGGCGGTCTATCTCTTCCCAGAGCTCGAAGTCCTGGAGCCGGCTCTGCTGGAGGCCCAGGCCGTATCTCCAGCCCGGGCGATGGCGGGCCCGGAGGTAGAGCACCCCGGGGCCGTGGAGGCGATATTTCATCAGGCGCCAGCCCAGCCGGAAATGCCTCTCACCCGGGAACCCGTAAGCCAGCCTGGCCACGGGCAACCCGGTGGGCAGGGGCTCTACGGGAAGCTCGATCTTCTCCAGGAAGGTGCGCAGGAACACCCAGCCCGTCTGCACGAAAAGCCCCCTCTTGCCTCCCACGGCCCAGCGAAAACGCGGATGGGAGAAGGAGTCCGTCAGATGTAGTCCCAGGATGGTCCCGCCCCTGAAGGCCACGCGCATCACCTGGGCGGCGTAGTGGGCCACCACGGTCCCGTCTTCAGCCAGGCAGAGCAGGCAGCGAAAGCCCTCGGGGTTTTCCGGATACTTCCACCGCCATTCCTCAAGGGACATCTCCTTGCCAAAGGCCTCCTTCCAGGAAGAAAGGATGGCCCATTCGTCTCCGGGCTGGTAAGGCCTCAGGAAGAAGAGACCCTGTTGGGTCTCGATCACCCTCATGAGATCTTCCTTTTTGAGAGGGAAAGTACCATGGAAACCAGGAGATAGTGGAGGATTTGCCGCGGGGAGGAGAAGAGCTTGGAGGTCCCCTGGCGGCGGGTGTGCATCTTCACCGGGACCTCTGAGATGGTGAGTCCTGCCCGGTGGAGGAGGAGGAGGCTGGCGAGATCGGCGTTGTCAAAGACCAGGAGATCTTCGGCCGTGAGGAGTTCCACCGCCCGGGGGCCATAGGCCCGGAAGCCCGAGGTCAGGTCGCGCACGGGCAGCCCGGTGAGCCAGCGGAAGAAGGACCAGGCCACCTTTTTGGCTGCCCCGGCCCGGGCCGGGCAGGCCCCTACCGCCACCTCTGCCTGCCCCCGGGCCACGGGCTCCAGGAGGCGGCCCACTTCCTCTGGCAGGTGCTGGCCGTCGGCGTCCATGGTCACGAAGACCTCTCCTCCCTGACGCCAGGCGTAGAGGAGCCCGGTCTGAAGGGCCCCCCAGTAGCCCAGGCGCAGGGGCAGGCAGAGGACCCGGGCCCCGGCCCGGGCGGCACACCGGGCGGTGTCGTCCGTGCTCACGTCGTCCACCACCAACACCACCGCCGAAGGCAGCTCCCTCCGGAGGCCGGAGACCACCTCTCCAACGGTCTGCTCCTCGTTGTGGGCCGGGATGACTATGAAGACGGCCATTTCACCCGGTAGAGCACGGCGTGGGGAAAGTCGTCCCGCACCAGCTCGAAAAGGCGCGGGTCATAGTTCCTCAAGACGAACATCTGGTTGAAGTTGCTGGCAAAGCTCTTCTCGTCCACCAGGATGAAGACCATCCCGTAGGCGCTTGAGATGGACTCCAGGATGAGGCCCTTGGGCTGGTAGGTGTCAACCCTGAGGGCCCCCTCTCTGCTGAGCCGTACGATCTCCTTGAGGGGGACTGTCCGGCCGTTGGCCCAGCGGACAAAGCCCTTTTCCAGGTCGATCTGGGCCCGGCGGCACGCCAGCACACTTCCCTGCCAGCGGCAGCCCGAGAGCTGCCAGAGGACCCCGAACCGGCCCGTGCGGGCCGTGAAATCCCAGGAGCCGAAGAAGCCGATCCAGGCGTACTTTGAAAGAAGATCCCTGGTGAAGAGCCAGAAGACAGGCTGCTTTGGCCATCGCTTCAGGAACCTGCCCTGGCGTATCCCCTGGGTGATCTCCTCGGGCGAGAGACCCTGCTCAAGGAGGTCCTTAACCCCCTTGAGGCCGTAAGCGGTGATGAAGGCCGTGACGTTGCGTCCCTCCTCCTGAGAGGGCAGGCTCCAGGAGAGGGCCACGTAGTAGGTCTTGGGAGTGGTCTGGGTGCCACCGTCCAGGTAAACCGCCCGCTGTCCCAGGTAGGAGATGGCGTAGCCGTAGTCCCACCAGCTCCAGATCCAGGCCTGCCCGGGGGTGAGCTCTTTCAAGGCCGCCAGGTTGCGCCCGATGGGACGCAGGAGCTTGGGGCTGGCGATGAAGTCCTGGGAGGTGCGTTGCACAGACCAGATCACGAGAAGCAGCCCCAGGGCCAGGAGGATCTCCAGGCCCCGCAGGGCCACCGGGGAGAGATAAGGCGGCCTGAGGCGCTTGAGGCCGTGGAGCACCAGCAGGACCCAGAAACCCAGTCCCATGCCCACGAAGGGGGCCAGGTAGAAGCCAAAACGGTTGCCGGACTTGAACATCAGGAGCCCCACCAGGAAGTAGGGCAGGCTCAGCAATAAATAGCGCCTCTCCCAGAGGAGGAGGCCCCCGAACCCCACCAGCCCGGCCAGGAAGAGATGGGGATGGGCCAGCACGAAAAAGGCGGCCTTCTTGAGGGTGACAGCGGCCTTGAGTTCGGAGATGGACAGGAGCACATTGGGCCAGGGGGCGAAGATCTGCTCGGTGGTGCCAGCCCCCAGCAGGAGCCTCTTCCCGTAGGAGTAGAGACGAAAGGGGGCCTGCCAGAGGTAGCAGGTCTGGGGCAGGAAGAGCAGTAAAAGGACCCGGGCCTCGGCCGCTCCCAGCCCTCTCCTCTCCCGCCACAGGAGGAAGGTAAAGATTATGAGCACCCCGGCCACCAGGAAGGAGGCCGCAGGATACCACCAGCCGTAGAGCACCAGGCAGAGGGAGGCCAGGATGGCCCAGCGTTGTTTGCCGGTACGCAGGAAGCGGGTGAGCAGGAAGAGGGCTGCAAAGGGAAAGAAGAGGTTGAGGGCGTCGGTGTCCAGGCGGGCAAGACAGGTGCGGATGAGATAGATCAGGCTGGTGAGGGTGACGAAGCCCGCCAGCAGGGCCGGGGCAAAGACCCTGATCTCGCGCAGGTAGAGGGCCAGCGGGATGACGCACAGGACGCTCAGCAGGGGAATGAGATAGAGGGAGAGGTTCTCCACGGGCCAGCCCGTCAGGGCGGAGGCCCCGGCAAAAAAGAGGCTCAAGAGGGGAGGGAACGGATAGCGAGGTTTTCCCTCCAGGAAGTTGTCGGGCACGAATCGCAGCGGATCCACCTCCCGCCAGTGATAGAGACCCTCCCGGAGTTCCCGGGCCTGGCGGGCAAAAAGGAAGCCGTCGTAAGTGGTGAAGAAGGGCCGCCCGTTGAGGAAATAGATTTCTTTTCTCTGCTGCCAGACCTTGAGGTCGTTGAGCCGCAGGTCAAGCCCCACCCCCAAGACCAGGAGCAGCAGGACGAGCTGCAAGATTGTCAGGACGCGTGAAAGCCAGGGCGACATTTTTCTCTCTCCGTGTTTTTTCCTCTTTTCGACCAAAAAAGCAAGCCGGTTAGGCGTTGAAGCCCCCCTTTCGTCTCTGGCATACTTGGTCTAAGGTACTGAAAAACTAAGAGGGCAGGCGGAGGCTACTGTTTCAGGCGTAAACCTTTGGACCCAAAGGAGTCTGAGGGTTTATGCGTTTGGCCCGGGCCACCAGAGTCTTCGGCTCGCCCAGCCGGCCTCCCGGCGGTTTCTCCGGGAGGATGGGTCTTTCTGTCCCTGCTCTCGCCGGCTCTTCCTCTTCCAGGATCGTCTCACCTCTCATTAACCTCATGGGGACCTGGCTTTACGGTCTCCGGGGCCCGGGTGCCTGGCAACTCTGGCCTCCGTACACCGCCGGCATCTTCGCCACCCTTGTTGGCTCTCGCTTAAGCGGCAGGGGCGGTTGGAGAATCAAGAAAGGGAGGAGTAGAGATGAGAAAGGTTTGGCTTGTTCTGGCTCTGTTTGGGGTGTTGGCCTTTCTGGCCTGTGACCAGGCCTGGGGGAATGAGTGGTCCAAGGCCTACGGAGGGATAAGCAGTGACCGGGGCCGCTGCGTTTACCCCACTTCTGACGGGGGCTACGTGGTGGTTGGAACGACCAATTCTTTTTCTTCCTCTGACGACGTGTGGCTGTTGAAGCTCTCGGCCAATGGTACCGTGGAATGGGCGAAGAGTTACGGAGGGAGCGGCACGGAGGAGGGGTATGCGGTCCAGCAGACCTCAGACGGGGGCTACATCGTGGCGGGTTTGACCTTTGTGTCTTCGAGCTACCACGTCTGGGTCCTGAAACTTTCCGAGACCGGGGCGATCGAATGGGAAAAGATCCTCGAAAAGACCGGCTCCTTTACCAAACCTCTTTCCATCCAGGAGACAGAAGACGGTGGGTTTGTCCTGGCCACTTACACTTATTCCGCCGGCACGTCAAATGACGTGTTGGTGATGAAACTTACCGCCACTGGTTCGGTGGAATGGGAGAGGAAATTTGGCACCTCCAATTATGACATAGCTCAGGCCATCCATCAGACCTCAGATGGCGGTTACGTGGTCGCTGGTTATACGGCCTGGCCCACAGGCTGGACACAGAAAGTTTTCCTGTTGAAGCTTGCGGCCAATGGCACCCTCCAATGGGTGAGAGCCTACGAAAACGGCTCCAACAGCTATCTGGCCTACAGTGTGCGCCAGACCTCAGACGGGGGCTACATCGTGGCGGGTGAAATCAACAACAACGGCGGCGCCTGGGTGGCCAAGTTTACGGACAACGGCACGATAGAGTGGTCCAGGCGCTATGGAAACGGGGAAGCCACCGACGTGAAACAGACCCCGGATGGCGGCTTCATCGTGGTGGGGAATGATGTCGGGGACGCCTTCCTCTTGAAGCTTGACCGCCTTGGAAACGTGGAATGGGCCAGGATGCTGGGAGGAAGTGGAGCGTTTGCCTCAGCTAGCGGCTTTTCCGTACAGCTCACCAGCGACGGGGGCTACGTGGTGGCCGGAATGACCAACGCTTTTGGAGCGGGAGGCAGTGACGTATGGGTCATAAAGGTTGACGCCAGCGGTAGCATAGCGGGGTGTTTCTACCTTGTTGACCGCTCGGTTTCCGCCTCCAACGAACCCCTGAGCCCCCTGGATCTGGGCTCTAACTTCTCAAGCACCATTGTTACGAGTATTAGCGACAGCCTTGGGATCTCCCCTCAGGACACTTCTGTAACAGAGACGCTGAGATGCAGGAGCGTGACGTATGAGCTCATGCTGAGCGTTACTGGTTCCGGGGTGGTGACCAGCACCCCCTCTGGCCTCAGCTGCCCGGAGGGGTGTACGGCGCGTTTCAACAAGGACACGGAGGTGAGGTTGACGGCCCAGCCAGAGGATGGGTGGACCTTTGCCGGCTGGGGCGGTGACTGCGCCTCTTGTGGCCAGGCCGACACCTGCATCCTCCACATGCTGGCGGACAGGAACTGCACCGCGGAGTTTGAGGTCCTGGGCCCTGTTGACCGCGACACCGACGGGGTGCCGGACTCGGAGGAGGCCGAGATCGGGGATGGCAACGGAGACGGGATGGCGGACGAGGTCCAATCCCACGTGGCCTCGTTGAAGGCCGCTGACACCGGCCAGGGGGTGACCCTGGCCTCGGAGGCGGATGAGCCCCTGCGAGAGGTGCAGGCCATCCCGGTGACGGAGGTGAAAGACAGGCCTGCCCGGGTGGTGTTCCCCTATGGATTTTTCCGGTTCAAGGTGGAAGCCGTGGGCACCGGGGCAGAGGCGCAGATGAGGGTTTACCTGCCCTATGACCCGCGGATCCAGGGCTACTGGAAGAAGAACGTGCGCACCGGGGCGTGGGAGAACATAGCGGTGGGCGTGAGACACGATGCCAGGCAGGGGAAGACGATCGTGGAGTTTGCCTTGCGGGACGGTGGACCCTTTGACGAAGACGGTGGCTCAAACGGAGAGATCCTGGACGTGGGCGGCCCGGGCTACGAGGTGGAAGCGGTGCCAGCGATAGAGGGCTGGAGGGTGTGGTTCGTGGTGCTGGGCACGATGGCCCTGGGCCTGTGGTGGATGAGAAGACACCGGACCCTCGGTAGCCAGTAGCCAGGAGGGCTCCCGGATAGTCCGGGAGCCCTCCTGACACCGCCTTTCCGGGGCCTTTTGGACCCTTCAATGAGAAAGGAAATCTGGCGCTTTGTCTTCCTGTACGTCCTGCTCATCACGGCCTTTGTGCTGCTGATCGGGCTGGAGCCTGTCCAGAGGATCGTCGATCTCAACGGCCTCTACACCGGGTTCATCATCCGCCTCTCAGCCCTTCTCCTCAAGCCCCTGGGAATAATCACCGGGACAGAGGGCTCCATCATCTATCTGAGAAACGGTGCCCTTCGGGTCCTGTTCGGATGCAACGGCCTGGAGGCCTTTCTCATCTATTCCGCCGCCGTCCTGGCCTTCCGGGCCTCCCACAGACAGAAGCTCCTGGGAATACTGGTGGGTTTCTGGGTGTTGCAGTTCTTCAACGTCTTGCGAATCGCCATGCTATCCCTGATGTATGTGCATTTCAAACAGTACTTCTATCTCTTTCACGTCTATGTGGCCCAGGGGTTCATGATTGCCCTGTCCTTCCTCCTGTTTTTAGGTTATCTCCACCATGTCTCACGTCAAAATTAGGCACATCCTCAGGCTGATTCTGATCTTTTTGTTCTCTTATTTCGCATATCTGTTCCTGTGGCTGCTGATCAAGCCTTACTACGGGGGAGGCCTGGTTTACGTTGCCAGTCACCTCGTGGCAAAAATGAGGGACATGAAAGTCGAAGGGGTTTCCTTTGGCAGGGAAGAGAGCACGGTTTCTTTTCTGGTTGAGAGGTATTCATACGGGGGGAAGATAAGGCTTGGCTTTGATTTAAACATCCCGGTATCGCGCTACACCTTCAACGTCCCCCTTACGCTGGCCATCTTGACGGGGCTTTACTTCTGCTTTCTCGAAAGCAAGAGGCCTTTTGTCGAGGCCCTCTTTTTCCTGGTGGTCATGCACCTGGTTTATCTGCTCTCATTTGAGAACCTGCACACCTATCATATTCTCGTTCACAACGGGGTGATTTTCCCCCGAAAGTGGGAACAGATCTGGGGGGAGTTCTGGTGGGTCTTTTCTGACAACATGCTGATCCGTTTTGAGCCCTTTCTGATAAACCTGTACTTCCTCTTTCGGTCTTCCGGGGGAGGTGGGATGAGAGGGCCCCGAAGGTCTAAAACCGCAGGCTCCCTTTACACGGGCCGCAAAGGTCGGCATAGTTAGGTCTTAATCGTCGAGGTGGGGGATGGCCGCTTCGTCTGAGATCTCCGTGGAAGAAATCATGCGGCGCATTCGGGAGGAAGTGCGCCGTCGTAAGGAGGCCCTGGTCCGGGGGGAGGAGGTCTCCTTTGTTCCCTCCACGGCAGCTCCTTCGGTTCCGAGCGCCTCGGAGCTGGATCTGCACCGCTCTGCCTACCGTCTGGAAGAACTCCTGGCCCATCACGATCGGGAGTTTGTGATCAACGCCTACCGGGCCATCCTGAAGCGGGAGCCGGACCCCGAGGGCCTGGAGCACTATCTTTCGGCCCTTCGCGCGGGCCGGATGTCCAAGATCGAGATCCTGGGCCGTTTGCGCTTCTCTCCGGAGGGCCGGCGTCTCGGGGTGAAGATAAAGGGGTTGACCCTGCCTTTTGTCTGTCACCTCTCCTTTCACCTGCCGGTGATTGGGTACCTGGGGCGTCTGGTCACCGGCGTGCTGAATCTGCCGCGCTTCTTCAAGAACTTTGAGCGCTTTGAGACCTTCACCCAGGCGCAGCACCAGGAGCAGGAGGTCCGGGTCCAGCAGGAGCTGATCCAGCTCCGGGGAGCCCTGGAGGAGACGCGCCAGCAGCTCACCCAGCTGCGGGAGGAGCTGCGCCAGCAGATGACCCGGAAGATCGAAAAGGCGGAGTGCGACTCAAGGCTGTCCTCTCTGCGTGCCCAGCTGGAAGAGGTCCGCTGGCAGGGAGGGGATCTTGCGAAACAGCTGGACCAGCTGGCAGGGGAAGTGGAGAGGATGAAGTCCCGCTTGGGTCAAAAGGTGGACCAGGGTCAACACGCCGCCCTGTTCTCGGAGATAGAGGCTCTGCGCCAGGAATGGCGCCAGCTTGAGGGGCGTCTCAAACTGGAAGACAAGTTTCTGGGCCTTTTCCGGGACTTTTTGATGGAGGTCTCAAGTCTCAAGCAAAGCCTTGGGGAGCACCTGTCACGGGTGGAGAGGGAACAGATCCAGCAGACCCTGGAGCCCTTTCTCAAGGAGCTGGCCACCCTGAAGGAGATGTTGAACGAGCGGAAGATCGAGGCCTTTGAAAAGCGGTGGAGCCAGCTGGAGCAGGAGCTCGCAGCCCTCAAGAACCACCTGGCAGAGATGGCTTCTCTGGAGGAGATCTCCGCCCTGAACCATCAGCTCGAGGCCCTCGAGCACCAGAGGAGCCTCTTCCAGAAGAGGCTGGCCGGTGTGGAGCGGCAGCTCCTCCTGTTCCTGGACGGGCTACGCCGCTGGGGAGGCCCGACGGAGGAGCTCGTTTCCATGGGCCTCAAGGAAGACCCCCACCTGCTCGACAGCCTTTATTTCGCCCTGGAAGACCGCTTCCGCGGGAACCGGGAGGAGATCAAGGAGCGGCTCAAGGTCTATCTTCCCTACGTGCAGGAGACGCTTGAGAAGGTGGGTGGAGGGGTGGTGCTCGATCTGGGTTGTGGGCGGGGGGAATGGCTTGAACTCCTCGGGGAAAACGGAATAGAGGCCATCGGAGTGGATACCAACCGCCTGATGATCGACCAGTGTCGGGAGCTTGGCCTTGAAGTCATCGAAGCAGAGGCGGTGGAATATCTCCGTCAGCAACCATCCGATACCCTGGCGGTGATCACGGGGTTCCACCTGGTGGAACACCTACCTTTGCGGCAGATGGTTGCCCTCTTTGACGAGGGCCTTCGGGTGCTGAAGCCCGGGGGGATGGTGATCTTCGAGACCCCAAACCCC
>Ga0256914_1000208_pt1 | contig 57044 bp, 91 predicted proteins | sample HulkmetaG_FD_191571 | JGI IMG/M metagenome (GOLD analysis project Ga0256914, IMG submission 191571) | Hydrothermal chimney microbial communities from Main Endeavour vent field at the Juan de Fuca Ridge, Pacific Ocean - Hulk | ecosystem: Environmental > Aquatic > Marine > Hydrothermal vents ...
GGTTAAAAACGACCTCTTATCTTTTAACTCTGCTTCCATTTTTTCAAAATTTTTTATCAATTTTTTTATCGATTTTTTCTTGATCTTCATGTATTTTTTTCTCCTTTTTTTATTAATTTTTTGTCAAATATTTACTAAAGAAACCAGCTGGAAACTTTTCCAAATACTTGATAAAAAACTCCGGATATAAACCTATAGGAATCCTTCCGAAATGTTTTTGAACTTTTTTTGCTAGGTGTTCCACTTTCAAACCTTAAAGCCGTGGAACACTCCATTTGAAGGGGTGTTCCATCGAACTGTTCCAACTGGAACACTTCCGAAACTTAAACGAAAAGCCGTTTTTTCCAAACCTTAAGCGTTGGAACACTCCATTTGAAGGGGTGTTCCATTGGAATCACTTCCTCGAAAATCGCTCGAAACTTAAACCAAAAAAACAAAACCTTAAGCGTTGGAACACTCCATTTGAAGGGGTGTTCCATTAACTTTTATCAACTGGAACACTTCCGAAACTTAAAGTTATTTTTCTAGCAGTTTCCAAACCTTAAGCGTTGGAACACTCCATTTAAAGGGGTGTTCCATTGGAATCACTTCCTCGAAAATCGCTCGAAACTTAAGAAAAATATACCATTTTTCAAACCTTAAAGCCGTGGAACACTCCATTTGAAGGGGTGTTCCATCGAACTGTTCCAAATGGAACACTTCCGAAACTTAAATTTAATAGTCTTTTTGCATATATTCAAAAAACTTATCTGTCGGTCTTGTTTTTTCTCCCTTCCTAACTATAAATAGTTCCTCTTTATCTTTGTAGAACTTTGTTACATCTCTCGGGTGCAATATAAGCTCATCTATTATCTCTCTTGCACTTGGAACCTCACCGGTCTTTTCATATACCTCTTTTATATAGTTCAATATAGCTGTATTTTTATCTATGTTGATAGCTATGTCTATGTCTCCGGCTTCAACTTTTTTCTTATCGTTTTCATACCTTTGAAGCTCAGCTTCTTCTATGCTCTTGTCTATGTCTTCAAGCGTTACTGACGGCTTAAAATCATCCGTCTCTTTATTATTAACTTCCGGTAAATCTTCATTTACTTCCGGTAAAGTTTCATTTACTGCTTGCATTTCTGTTTTGAACTCATTTTTAGCAGCAGAGTAGGGCGGTTTAACTGTTACAGCCTTCTTAAATATCCCTGCATTTAGATCGCTGTTTTTTGCATTATCAAAACTTCTTAGCGCGTCTTCAAAGCTTCGATTATGCATGTAATCCATAGCGGATAGAGCCAGAAATACAAATACTGCAACTATCCAGTAATATGAATCTTTTATCTTGTTATTTATCTGAGCTATTCTTCCATTTAGTCTGGTCTGTAATCCAACTAACTCATCTTGATATTTCTTAAGATCGAACCTTATTTTTGCCAGATCTTTCTCAGCGCTCTCTAGCCATACCTTCTTAGCGTCCTTCTTTGATACCTTAGAGGCGTTTAGCCTCTCTTCCAAAGGTCTAACCATTGCATTGTACTTTTCAGCCATTAGAGCGCGTGCTATGCGTGTAAATGAACCGTCTTTATTTAGGTTTATCTTTTTCTTTTTCTCTAACGCTTCTATCTTCTTGTAGGAGAGTAGGGCGCTCTTGTACTCTTTTTCAAGCTTTTTAATATCTTCCGTGTTTCCGGACCCGTAATTATCATCTATTTTTCTCTTACCCTCTTTGACTTCATTTATCTTTATAGATAGTTTTTCTTCAAGGGTTTTATAATGCTCAACTCTTGCTTTGTTTATATTTACTTCATCTACGTAAGCACTTGGAACAAGTGCCATTATAACGGTGTTTTTTGCGCCTCCCACAAAGGTATATAGTTGCGTTGCGGTAAGAAGGCTTATCGCCATAGCTCTTATAAAAAGGATTGCTATATCATCGCCTCTTTTGACTGCATCAAATGTTCCAGACATTGTCTTAGTTGAGCTTATCTCCAGGATATAAGACAACATTACAGATGTAACAGCCGTGTATAGAAAAATAGGGTATCCCTGTCTTTCCAATAGCGTTAGATCTATTCCTATATTGTTTAAAGGCACTCTCAGCCACTCCGGGAGTGAGTACATTAACATCATTGTGGTTGAAAATAGAGATATGAAGTGAAAAAAGTATTTTGCAAGTAAGAAATAAAAGCTATCTCTTAGTCTTTTTCTTATTCTCTCTTTTATGTACTTTGGGTTTTTTAATAGCATTGTCTTTTGACCCACGATTGCTATTTCCGCGATTCTTAACATTACTTTTCCTTTTTCCTTGTTTTTTTGTCTTTTTATTGTTTCTTATGTAGCTTGTAAGCCACAATAGATAAGCACCCATCATAAAGACAAGTGCAACTTTTAAAATGAAGCCGTAAGCGCTTAACTGCGCGTATATGCTCATTTTCATACTCCTTAGATAGAAGACAGAAATTTTTCTGCTTTTTCTATTTTGTTAGCTTGCCTCTCAATATATCTTCTCTCGTCTTCTACTATGTTTTTTATATTTTCTATAAGCTGTTCGATTTTGTCGAACGCTATTTTGTTAGTAACTACTTCTTTCCAGTCTTTTTTAATCTCCTCTGAAAACTCTCCGCAATCGGTAGATACCCATCTTAGCTCACCAGCGTCATAGTCATAGAAACGCTCTCTATTCAATAAGCATATCTCTCCGTCTTTATATGCTATGACTAGCTCTTCGTCATCTTCTCCACCAGGATTTCCGTAGTCATAAAAGGCTAACCTAACCATTCGATCGCACCTTTCAAACCTAGTGTTATCCAGTATTGTTTTAAATTCTTCTACTAGCTCTATGAACTTATTTCTAAGCTCATTAGCCTGTCTCGTCCTGAGATCTTTTATTTCTTTTAGTTCTTCAATGATTTTTTTTGTGTCCATGCTAAATCCTTTTCCTTGTTTTGGTGGGTTAATTATAACCTATTAAATTTTAAAATTTTATTAAATTCTATTAAATTTCATATTAGAAATCATAATAGGGTAGGGCGGTGACTTGACTCTTTATCAATTCGTATGCCTTTTTAGACTCCTTCCATCTGTCAACAGTCGCATAATGCTTTAACATACCTGCGAAAAGAGTCTCTACGCTATGCCCAAGACTTGCCATGGCTGTCTGCTGGTTACCACCGTGCGCTATTACATTGCTTGCTAAAAGCGATCTGTATTTGTGCGCTGTTATATTGACTCCGGATAGTAGGGCAATATCTTTGTTGTGTTTGTAATACTTATAGTTTGTATGGTTGTTAAACACATAAATAGAGCTATTATCGCGATCTTTGAGTAGGGCGGATATCTCATCCGGCAAGTAGTAAGTTTGTTCTTTATCGCCGTTTTTTGTGTTTCTAATGGTATAAGACGGTCGATCGAAATCTATATCTCTCCACTCCAGATTTTCTATTTCTGACTTCCTTCGTCCGAAAAAAGCGAAAAAGAATAGCGCCTTCCAGTATGGATCACCTAAGCTGCTTATTGCTTCATATGTTGCTTTTAACTTATGACTGAAATCCTGCTGTGGCTGAATCTTTGTTTTAGGTCTGTGGATATAAGAGACTAACCCGGTATAGTCTCTCAAAGCTGGTCTTAATATCCTAGCAACATTTTGAAGTGATCTCCCTGATAGTCTTTTTCTCTTTACGTTGAAGTGATAATCATCGACTTGTCTTGCAAGAGATTTGAAAAACTCTTTTGTGGCTTCTTCTATTTTCATATCTCCAACTATAGGAAGTATCCATTTGTCGAAAAATCTGATTAGTGCCTGATCTTCTTTTGAGTAGTTTTTTGTTTTGAAGTGTAGATATACTGCTTCTTTTATTGTAGTTATCAATTTGTGTCTCCGGTTATGTTTTTGCCTAAAAGTGGCTAAAAAACATTATACCCGAAGTAGTATCAAAATAGTCATCTCGACTATTTTGATATTTTTATATCCCCTTTTATGTGTAGATATGTATCACTCTTCGTCAAGATCTATAATTATATTACCTCTTTTTTGGCGTATAGCATCAGCTATCTTCATAGCAAAGTTCCGATTTAAACCATCAAGCTCTATCGGGTGATCTCCTCCAGTAGATATAACCATTTTATAGCCGTCTGTTATTGCAAGTATCGCAACCGTGAAAACTTTATGCTCGTCTATCATTACATACATATTTAGTTTTTTACTTTTTATGGTTATCAATTTGATTTTCCTTTTCTTGCTAAATTTTTTATTTCGTTTTTAATCTCAATCACTTTTATAAAAGACATGGCTTGTGCATAAGGTACCATAGCGACTCTTTCAAGTGCCTCATGCATGCCGATTGTATCTATTTTGTGCTTTTTGATCACGTTGTTTTTGATAAAAGGAATTTTGTCTGTTTTATTTGCGTTTGATGTTAAAAAATGGATCTTTTCGTCATCACTTTTAGCAAGAAATTTGTCAATATCAATATTTAGTGCTTTGCACTTGAAGTTCTTACAAGCTAAGAACCTGTCGCTATATATCTTACACCCACCTGTTCCAATTTCCAAAAAAGGACAATGCTTAATACCCTCTTTTGTTTCTTCCTGCTCTATAGATACAAACCTCTTTCTGTCTCTCTTTACTGATACAAGCTTAGCCCCGTACTTTTTCGCTTTTATTATTTCTGCCTCGCTTGCCATAGCTGGGGGGTTAAAACAGCACACCCCCAAGCAGTCTTTACATGTGAAGTTGTTCATCTTAACTGCCTTATAGATTTTCCTTTGTAGTTTTTCAAGATTTTTCTAGTCTTTATCAGCATACTTATATACTCTTTTTTTCCAAACTTGCTTATAGTTCCGTCTAGGTTTAAAGCCGTTACCTCTTTGTCGTCCTTTATGAAGCCTGACTTTCTTTTGTAGTACTCTGCCATATCCATTATTCATATCTCCTTGTTTTTTCTTAATATTTCTTAGCTATCCACTCTGGTATATGTAATGTCTCAATAAACCCGCTCTCTGAAAAATCACCGTTTGTGAGTGCTGATCTTATTTCGCCTAAAGACTTTTGATACTGCTCTCTCCCGTGTTCAATTAACATTCTCGGCATTTTGTATAACTGGCATTTAAAGTCTTCTTTTGATGTAAAAAGGAGTCCTGAACCGCTTACTTTTAGCCCGGCATTTTTGCAAACGTCCTCATAAAAAGCCATTTGCAAACAGTATAGGTAATCATGCACTGCGTATAGCGTTCTTCTGCTATACATTTCTTCGCCTGTGGTTTTCAAGTCAACTAAAAATAAGGATCCGTCTTCTTCGATAAAGGGTATATCTATCTTCACTTTGCATTTTATACCGTCTATATCACTTTCAACAACTATTTCTTTTAGTTCTGCACCTTCAAGTACAACATCGTATTTTTTCATGATGTTGTCTCTCATCTTTTCTATGTCTTCAAACTGCGTGCGTGTTAAATACTCCCTGTCGTCATCATCCTGCACATCTCCAACTGCGAACAGATCGTAAAACTTATGGGGTTCCAGGATATAAGTATGGAGCGCGGATCCGTACGTTAAAGCGTCACTCTCTTGAAACTCATAACCGCTTATCAAAAGATCGTATAGGTTTCTTTTGTAAATACTTTTCAAATCTGATGCTCTCCATATAGCACTTTCAAGCTCTCTGTTTGAAAATGCTTCATGCGGGTTTCCTAACCTAGCATAATCATTGTCGCTCATATCAATTTTAACTGCTTTATTGCTAAAGAGAGGGTTAGATATGTCTAACTCCTCTTTTGTCTCTCTATGTGTCTCTTTTTCCTCGTTTTGTGTACTAAAAAGATCTAATTCAAGCATTGCACCACTCCCCTACTCTAATAAAGAGACTTAGCCATTTTTTTTGGCTTCTCTTGCTTATCTGTCTCTTTGCTTATCTCCTGAACATCTATAGCTTCCCCGGTTTCATAGTCAACATTTATTTTGTCAACCTTTTCAAAAGATAGATCCTTTCTTTGACTAGGTATGAAAAACTCTTTATATGCCCTTCTACATGCCTTATGCTTCCAAGTCTGGATCTTGAATCTCTCATCTTTCAGTGTTTTAGTTACTGACTTACAGTAGTTGATATCGATAAACTTTGTTTGCTCTGGGATCTCACCTCTTAGATCTTTTAGCTTTATATCGTACCCAACTAGGCTATTTTCAACCCACTCTGAATTAGATGTGTCTATACTCGCCTGTTCTTCTCTTGTAAGCTCACTTTCTGCTTTGATTTTCCCGTTTATGTTAAAAACTGGGTCTATAGATAGAAACATCCCTGCTCTATAAGCAATCTGCTTAAGCCCGTTGTCTGGTAGTACTGCCTGTGGGATCATCACCTTTACACCGTTTATTTTTGTGTCAAAAGGGATAATGTAACACTCGCCTGCAATCGGGTTAATGTTTATTCCCATTTTAGTCACATCAAGCGCGAACTTAAAAAGCTCTTTTGGAGCTACTAGCCCCATAAGGTAGTCATTTGTAGCCAACTCCATAAAGTTTGCTTTAAACTCGCCCTGCTTATCCTCCGGGAGTGTTTCCAGCAACTTAGTATTATTCTGTACTGCTTTCATAAGAGCGTTTTTCCGCTCCCTAAGTGTTGTTATCGCTGTGTTTTGTGCATCACTCATTTTATGCCCCTTGTTTGATATTAATTTCTGCATTTGCAAGTTTTGTTTTTTTAAGCTCGGACTTAACAAATGCTTCCATTTTTTCAAGCGTTGCGCCTTTTGCTTTCACTTTGAAGCAAACAGTAAATACATCGCTCTCTATATCTTTTGGAGCTTCTTTCACTTCCGGCTTGTTTTTACTTGCATATTCCGCGACTGCCTTTGCCCGCTCTATTTCCTTGACTCTTTCAATTTCTGCAAGTCTTTCTTTTTCTTTATGTTCTTCAATCGCTTTTCTTTTTAGTTCTTCTTCGCGGGCTTTTCTTTCTGCTTCCGCCTTTTCTTTTTCAAATTTTTCTATAAGGGCTTTATTTTTTGCGATATCTATATCTGCGTCAATAGCTTCTTTACCTGCCTTTGTGAGATCCCTAACTCTAAAGAGATCTTTAGCATAAAAGGTAACGTTCCCAAGCTTATAATGCTTAGATATATCAATATTTACATCGACACCTGTTTCTGCTTTGATCTCCTTTTTTTTGCCCATGTAGTAAGAGGTTATCGCGTCCTGCATAGCCACTACCCTCTTCGACTCAAATTCTTTTAGACTCATGTTGATTTTAGTTCTGTTATCCTCCAAGATCTTGATAAGCTCGTCGCGCTTACTTTTTATGTCCTTGATCTCTTCGTTTAAAGGCTCTAAGATGGTTTTGAAATACTCTGTAACCTCTTTTTTCGCCTTGTTTAAAGTTGTACTTGCGCCTTTTGCTAGTTTCAAGTTTTTTTCTGAAACTTCTATCATTGATAGTTTTTTTGCTTCAAGCTCTATCAACTCCTTTGCCTCAACAAATGTCAATTCACTAAGCCCCGCTGAAATCTTGATTAAATTTGACATATTATCTCCTTGTTTAAATTTTATTGGTAGGTTAATTATAACCTATGTTAGATAATATAATACTTAAAATTTAATAGTTTTTGAAAAAAAGTTGATTTTGATTTAAAAGAGTAGTTTTTTTGGAGTATGACCCGCCATGAGTGGCGGATCTTTTACTTGAGTAGTAGTTCGTATATCTTTAGTGCTTCTCCACCTAGTTTATCGCCTTTTTTGTATTGATAACACTTTTTTACAGAAATGTTGTTATCGCACATTTTAGGCATTTCCTCAACGCATAAGCCATCTTTTTTGATGTACTTACCGTTTTCAAGTTTCAAGATCGCCGTATCCTCTTTTACAGTCTTTATGCCTGCATATAGAGATACACTTGCGATCATTATCATCGCTATAATTTTTTTCATGACTCTTTACCGCCTTCGCTAAAATCTTCTGCCATATTAGGCACTGTTAAAAGATATTTATCTTCGTATCCAATAGGCACTCTAAAACCTTTCCAAGTGTCTTTTTTGTACTTAGAGATCCTTACGCTGTCTTTCTGGTTTCCGCCCAAGATATAGAAGTAATGTCTATCCTCTCCTACTAAAAAGCCAACATGTCCACCTACTGCTTTACCTTCGCTGTTATATCTTGCTTTTACTGCAATAGCTCCGAATACCGGTTCACTCTCTTCACCGTGGTTCAGCCAATCAAGAGCGCGTGCGGAATCCATAGAATCATATCCGGCTTCTTCCATAACCCAATTAACAAAAGATGCACACCAAGGAGTTTCGTCATCTTTGAACCAAGTAGCTACGCTATGATGATACTTCATTACCTCAGGGTTATCTGCTTCACCGTGCCACTCTTTTGTGCCTATTTCGCCTTTTGCGACATTTATGTAGTCAAGCGTGTCATTATTTGCTAACCTTTCAAGCAGAATATCTTCTAAGCTATAATCTCCGAAATCATCAAGCGCCGCTTGCGTGTTTCTTCCATAAATGCCGTCTTCGTCAAGCCCATACCCTCCAAGCTTGTTAAGCATTTTTTGAACGGTAATAACTCCGTATCTGTCGAAAATAATATTCATTATTTCCCCCTATATGTTTTATTCCGCCCTCCCGCCCGTGCCTCGGACGTGCCCCTTTTATTTTTTTAAAACTGTCTTTGCTATTTTAGCTACAATTAAAAGTAAAATTACAACTGCTGCAAAATCAATATACCAGTATCCGGTATCTGCTTTTATCTTGCTACCAAATGCCTGTACTTCTATTATTTTGTCATTGTTTGCCATGCTTTACCTTACTATACTTCTCAAAGCCTCTTGAACCAAAATAGAATGATACAGAGGTAACTAAAAGCGTTTGAAATAGTGTTATCCATCCATCCGAAACACTAAAGTCTATCTTGTTAAAGGAGTCAATAAAAGCCATTGCGGAAACAACGACTATCGTATATGACAAAAATAGCGGTCTTACATTTTTACTCAACCAGCTGTCGCTAGTCATATCAGCTTTTAGTCTTTTTGTTAACTCTTTGTTGTTTCTTGACTCAATCTCTTTCAGTTTTATTTCATGCTCTCTTGCAAGTTTTTCAAACTCGATCTTAAATTTTTTCTTGTCTTCCGGTGACATGTGAAATTTATCTATTATTTCTCCTGCTCCGGATATAAATCCTTTTGTTATTCCGTCAAAAATTCCCATTTCTTACTCTTTCTTATAGATTTTTAACATGTCTTCCAGATACTCTAATGGAGTGTCTAAAACATCTTTCCAAGTGTAGTTTTTTAAACCTAACTCGTTTTTTTCGACACTTTCCTTACTGCAGTACCCTACTCCAAGTCTATCAAGCTCTTTTAGAATTTCAAGTTTTCTTCTTAATCTGCTTTTTCTACTACCTAAAAACTCATTGTTTCTCATGGCTTGATCGTACATTATGCACAAAATAAAAATCAAAAACACATATAATAAATTCTCCATTTTTTCAACCTTCTATTTTGTTCTTATACATAGCTGTATAGCTATATTTTTTGGTCTCGTTTCAGAGTCTCCGCTTATCAGATCAATCGGCGGTATTTCCGTATAGCGAAGATATCCGAAATCAGGGTACCTGTCTCCAATTTCTACAAAGTAGTTTGTAGTAGTAGATCTGTCGTAACCTGTTCCGTTTGAAAATCCGAAACTATCCGGTTTTACCTGTAAGCGTAATCCGTTTATCGCTGTCGCATCCTGTTCAACTGATAATAGATCTCTTGAATCCCCTGCAACTCTCAAAAACTGACTCCTGAAATCAGGTAGGAAATCAAGCCCAAGTATAGCGCTTAACTCCGGCGTATCTATTTGACCTCCTCTCAAAGGTCTGCTACTTGCCGGGCACTCTCTTCTTAACCAAATAAACACCTCACCTACTCTTTTTATATCGTCTTTCAGGTCGTATATTTTTTCATTTGCTTCATTTATCTCGTTTGTTATTCTATTATTTATCGTGTCTATTCCGATGCTAAAATCTTCTATAGTTACATAGTTGTTTAACTCTGTCTCTATATCTCTTATTTTCTCATTTGTGCTTCTTTCTATTTCTGTAAGGCTTACGTTTGTTCTGCTCTCTATAAGCTCTAAAGATGTTTTTGTTTTTTCGTCAAGCATAGATATTTTTTCATCTATGTTTTTCAGATTGTTTTCTGTTTTTTCATCAAGTGCTTTTATGTTTGCACTTACTTTGCCGTCAAGTAAAATCAAGCCTTCGTCAATCTTAGTGTTTAGCGTATCCGAACTATCTGCTATTTTCTTATCAAGTTCACTTTTGCTTTCTTCTAGTCTTGTTTTTAGATCACCTATAGACTCTTTAGCTCTTGTATCTATATCCTTTGCCAAACCTCTTAAGCTCTCTATAGTTTTTCCTACTTCTAGCCTTGTGATATTTATATCACTGTTCAGCGTTGAAATACTGCTGTTAAGATCCCTGTATATTCTCTCTTTAAAAGATTTATAAAGAGACTCTAACTCTTTGTCCTTTATCGTTAAAGCGTTTGATAATATCTGCAACTGTAGATACAGATCGTTTAGATCCATTCTTACATCTCTTGCTATTTTTCTTCTAAGCTCTTTTATCTTTTTATCAGAATAAGAGTTGCACTCTTTTTTTATGCTGTCTTTTGTATCAAAAAGTTTTTTATCTACTGATCTTTCTATTTCAATTTTTTGAGTTTGTGCATCTTTTTTTATCTGCACTATCTCTTTTTCTGTTTTTTCTTCAGTTAAGCGGATCTTTGTATGCACAACTTTTTCAACCTCGTCAAGCTCCAGCCCGCTTCTGTTTGTAGTTGTATCACCTTCGATACTATCTCCGGTGACACTTTTGTTTGCCTGTGAGGTTATTCGTTTTTTGAGTTATTCTCACTTGTAGTGTTGTGCTTTGACAGATCTATACCGCCTTGAACATTGCCAATGTTGCCCATCTTTACTGCTCCATTGCTTAACTGATCGTTTGATACCGTACTCTCAACTTTTTTCGACTGATCTAGCTTTGCGTTGTCGCTTACTGTTCCTGTAGCTCCACCACCCATTACAGAAAGTATAATGAGTCCTATAATTACAACCGCTCCGATAATTATTGCTGTTTTGTTTTTGTTTATAAAATTTTCCATCTTTTTACCTTTCTTAATTTATATAAATAAAATAGCAAAAATATATAATATAATTTTTTGATAAGCTATTTCAATATCTCCAAAAAACAAAAGGCACTTTTTTTTGACTCGTAAAGATTTTATAAAAAGCATTACCTATGTCGATTTTATAAACGCATATAACGACTATTATCTTTTTATGTCAATTTTTGACGACTGCTTTCATCTTGCATCTGTAGCTATTAAAGAGCTATGTAGTCATGAGAAAAATATCTACTACATAAAAAATACTTTACAGTTTAACCGCATTTGGAATCTAACAGAGGAGATAGATTTTATACTGTCTTTAGATAATTCAGCTTTAAGCGACTGGATAAACAATAACAGAGAGATATATAAAGGAGAGTGCGAAAAAGAGTTGTTAGAATTTTGCTATGTCGATAATGTAGATATGAAGAGTTTAGATAGCGATATAGATACACAAAAAGAGGTAGAAAAAATAAAACTATATGAGGCTAAAAGAAAATCAAAAAAGAAATTCTTTCAGCCTAAACTGCCGTTATTTTATCAAGATTTTTAGATCTTTCAATATTCCTTTAAATTTTTGAGATGCATTTGCGCCTCTTCCTATATAACTTATGTTGTCCTGATATTTAGCTTTATATGTATGCTCGAACACTTCACCGTTTATAGTCAGTTTTCCTTTTTTTATGTCTGCATCAAAAATAAACTCAATATCGTATGTTTTACCTGCAATTTGTTCAACCGTTGCGTTCATATCATCGGCGTAAAAAGCCACGGTAAATGTGTTGCTATTTCTAAAACCAAAATGTATAGCTTTATCTGTAGCTGTTCCGCTGTCTCCCAAAACATAGTTATTGTCTTGCACTTCGCTTATTTTTACAGTTGCTTTTATCTCAAAAGATTTGTTTTTCACGATTGGTTTTTTACTAAAAGAATAATAGCCGTCTCCTGCAAACACTGCACCTTCTTCATTTAGTGCAACATTCCCTTTTTTTATAAGATCTGTTCTTTCGTGTTTCTCTTTGTCATCTTTTGTGAAATCAAATTCAAAATCATAGACTTTCTCTATGCTCTCAATCTTGTTTTTTAAAGATTCTGGAACTGGCTTACCTGCTAGTATAAATTTTAAAGCTTCTTCTTTATTTTGTCTTAACTGCTCTCTATTTTTAGCTACTTGCATTTCAGCTGTAAAAATTTCATCTGCTTTTGCTTCAACCTGCACTATCTCATCATCTGTGAGGTCGTAAAGCTTACCTGCATAATATCCGCTAAACCCAAGTTCTGCTATCGCATTGTTATAAAAAAATTCTTTCTGCATCTATATCTCCTAAAGTCTTGTTATCCAACATTGCTCACCTGCAATCTGACAACTTCCTGCATTGACGCTTGCTTTCAATGATAGTGTTTCACCTACTGCAATATTTGGAAAAATAACCGTTTGTGTTCCTCTGTAATATCCTGATGTATTATAAGCATATGCAAATTCACAAACTGACGCACCTGCTCCGGTAACTACTTTTAAATCCGCTGATAAAGAGTTTGGATTTAAATCCCTAACAACTCCTGTAAATGCAAACAGATATGAACCGCTGACATTAAAAGTTAGTTTGCCACCACTTATGCTTACAATATCCTTACCGTCTATTGAATCAGTCCACTGTACGTTATCAAAATCCCATATATCGCCGTCGTTTCTAGCAGTAAAAGGTCCAGTCTGTGCGAACGCCGCCGTGTATGTTTTATTTATTGCTATCCATTTAGCCGCGCCTGTACTGTCATCTGTGCATATATAAACTATGTTGTCGCCGTTTGTAGTGTCAACCCAAACTGATCCAAGTGAATAGCCTTGCGTGTTGTCGTTTGTCGCATTTGGAACTGTATTAGTTGCGTTAGATTTTTGACCGCCGATTTTTTTGACATCTGTTCCATCAAGCACATAGATATCTGCATTTGTAGTATCTACAATCTCTTTTATATTTCCCGTAAAATCGCCAGCTACCGGTACACCTGCTTTTGTTCCTACTATTTTAGATCCTGCAAATGTTTTAGGCGTAACTGCTCTTACTGCATCAGTTCCTGCATTAACTTCCGCCTGTGTAGCGATCTCAATAATACCTTTTTGAGTTTCACTTGCGTCGCTTACAGCACCACCACTACCTGAACCTATTTTTTGCCAAACTGCCGCACCTGTAGCGTCGTTTATAAGGATGTAAGGCTCTTCCGGGTTTTTGCTTGTATCTATCCAAGTATCGCCTAACTTATACCCTTTTGTATTGTCATCCGTTGCGGTTGGAGCTGTGTTATTTGGGTATGATATAGATGCTTTTGCGATCTTAGCAAGCACATCGTTTAACTGCTGTGGCTGATTGTTTGGGTCGTATGTTTCTCCCATTCCTTCAATAAAGTCTTTTGCACTCATGGACTCTCTTGCAAATTCTGCAAGGTGAAAAATAACATCGTTTAACTCTTCACCCTTTAGCGGGTATTTGTTTGCTGTTTCCCATCCATTAGCAATAATTCCACCGCCTGCTCCTGCTCCCTGAACTACCGTACTAGGAAAAAAACTCCATTTGTCGTAAATTTTAGTTGCCATATATTTACCTTTCTTTTTTTGTTTTTGATTTTATAGTAATTAACAAGTGCAATTTATCGCACCGCTATTAAGCCCCCACTCACACCCATAAAAGCCATAAGCGGATCCCGGATAGTAAGTAGCGTTTAAAACCAAGCACTTAGTAATATCTTCGCTCTCATCTCCAGTAACTGCACTCGATCTTGTATATACTTTTTTCTTATCTCCGCAATTCATAAGAGCTTCATTTAAACCACCCTGCTGTGGGTCGTTTGGATCGTATTGAAGATATAAGCATTTAACTATGTCATCCGGGTATAGTTTTACGCACTCATTCAATGGAATCGGTATAGAGTCCAGATAAGCCTGTATGAACTGTTCTTCATCCGCTGTAAAAGGTCGCTTCATAAAGATATTTATACATCCATCTGTTTTGCATAGCTCAAAGGATCCTGCTCCAAAAATATCCTCCAAATGCTCTTGCAACTCTTTAAAAGTTTGAAAAGGATCCCCTAACTCTTTTATTCTGTTTTTTATTACGTTCAGATATGCTTCATCTGTCAATACTCCTTTATCGCATAGGTTACGATTTAATCCAAGTATCGCGCCGAAACAATCAAGCTTCCAGCCTTCAAGCGTGTCAAGTTCACAATCATGATACATGTTGCAAACCACTTGAAACAACTCCATTTTATTAGGTCTGAACTGCTCCAAAATATTGGTCAGATTTCCGTCGTTGGCTGTTCCAAGTGTATCGCTGTTGATAACTTGTTCAAATTGGCTTATTACATCGACTCTTATGAAGTTGTCGCATGGCTTTTGTAGATCTCCGGTTTTACATCTCTCTTTTTGGGTGTCGTCTCTAGCCATTTTTAAATAACCTCTATAGCATTTCTACAAAACACCGGTATAACCCACTCCGGAACTAAAATTTCATTCCCGCTTATAGCATCACATGGAGCGTTCATGCATGCTATGTTTAAATACTCTTCCAAGTCTCCCAAAGTATCACATGGCGTTGTGTTTGGAGCTGGTTGCGTTGCATTTAACATAAGTTGTCCTGTTGCCGGTATTTCAAAATATACATCGCTTACAACATATCCGTATTTTCCAAGCATGGACTTAAAATGTGCGTCTCTAACCAGGCTTCCAGCTGTATAGCTACAAGCTTCTTGCATTACAAGATCAATAATCTTGTTTTTATCAGATGCCGAACATATGCAACTATCGTTGCTACTGTCTATAGTTATAGTTATTTTTAGAGCCTGTTGCGTGGCTCTGGTTATGTTGTACTCTATACAGTCTTTTGTTATAGTAGAGTTTCCTACTAGCGCACCTATTGGAGCATAGTCATGCAATACATCAGCTATATCAGCATCACTTCCGCCCGATACTATCGGATATACTTTGTTGTCTTTATAGATGACTCTTGCATAAGTTACATCACTTATGTTCTGCAACTGTGTTTCTAATAGAGAGAATTTTTTATATTTCGTATCTTCTACACTCTTGACACCTGTTAATCTTTTTCTTAACTCCTCGTCACTTTCTCCCGGCTTTCTGTCTATTCCCCTGATTTTTGCCATAGTTTCAAGGTAGTAGCCTGTAGCTGTCAATGGATTAATTTGCGATATAAGCGCCTGAAAAGATAAAAAGATCTCATACTCTTGTTTTGAGATGTTTTCGACCAACTGCCCTGCTACACTTTCCGGGATAATCTCATCAAGCGGATCCATGTCAAGTATAGGTTTTATCCTATCCGCGTTACTCTGTACTATATCTTCAAATAGCGGTATTTCTAAAGTTTTTTCATCTATTAACATCTATCTAGCCTTTGTTATATATCCGTATTTTGTTTTTACTCTGTAGGTAACGTTTAAAGTCTTGTTTTCTCTATCTTCTATCATCTGTATATCTTCTATTGCTTCAACATCTTTGATCTTAGATATTGCATTTATGATCATGGATCTTGCAAGTCTTTTGTCTCCGGTGTTATAGACCCTAAAAAATTCAGGATAATCAAAACCTGCCTCTGTATTCAAGCAATCTTCCCCTTTCCAAAACATCAAAGCGTGAGAGATCTCTTTTTTCACTCTGTCGCATCCATTTGTAAGCAAAAAATCTTTGTGTGTTATGTCTTTGTCCGGACTCTCTCCGATTTTTACTACATAAGCGTTTTTATCTCTGTAGTCCTGTATAGTGTCAAAGATATAGTAATCAGCCACTAAATCAGCTCCCTTTCAAATTCAAGTGCATCAATAGTTCTATTATCTTCTAGGGCTTCAATTTTAACACTCTCCAAATTATTTAGGTCAATAAGCACCATATTTCCTTTAAATACATCAATTCTATTGCCTCTTTTGATAGTTATGACGGTATTGCTTTTTGTATATACGTAGAGTTCTTGCGGGCTTAAAAATTTATAGTTAAGCACTCTAGCAAATAGAGATATTTCTAGGAATATGAATAAAATAATTTTTGCCAAAACATCCCCTTTTTAGAGATATTTTAGCAGTTGATGTCAAGATTGTTTTTTACTAAGTCTTTCAAGTAGTTGTCTTATTTCGTTTTTGAGATACTTGTTTTCATCCTCTAGCTTCAATACCTTGTCTATCTGTATATCAAGATTTTCTTTAAGCAGATCGTTTTCTATCTCCATTAACTCAATTCTTGAAGCACTTATGCTATCTTTTTTTATGCTTTTCTGTATGTCATTTGCTTTATGAAGTCTATAAAACCCCTCTTCCAGTCCTTCACTTTTTTTGAATTTTTCTCCGTATTGCTTAGAATACTTTAGCCTGATTCTAAAGCTTCTGTTTAAATAGCAGTTACTTTTCATCTTTTTTGCCTCCATGCTTTTCAATTCTGTTTTTTAGTTTAATACTCATTAATAACTCAAAATTTTTAAGTCCGATCTCTTTTTTTAGTTCCTTCAAGTATTCTACTCTCTCTTTTTTTGTCATGTGTGCCATATTTTCTCCTTGTTTTATTTGGTTATATCTCTATATCGGCATATTTTATAGGATCTTTATAGTTTTTTTTCATTTTTTTCGTTTTTTTTTGACATTTCTTGAAAAAAGCTATATAATTCCTAAAAGTAAACTAAAGGATACTTTATGAAAAAAGAAACTAAGGAGCTTTACAAAAAATACAAAATAGAAAACGAAAAAAGGATTAAAGCTCTAAAGAGTCAAATAGAAGATCAAATAGTCAATTATATTGATCGACTAGCCGTTAAATACAATACCTCCGAAAATGAAGTTATTGACATCGTAAAAGAGTTGTACGGACGTGAATTTGAGAGCTGCATTTGACTCTTTGATAATTAAGCCGCTTGTTCAAAATCAGGCGTTTCGTATTCTGTCTCTTCATATGTGACAACTTTGACAGTCCTGTCGAACTCGTATCCTTCTTCCATTTTTGATTTTTTATGTATTATTATCCCGTCGAACCAAAATTCTTTAGGTTGCACTTTGTTTCTAAAGCACTCTTTTACGAAAATATCAAAGTTTCCATTGACTCTGTAAAAATCAGAATAAAAACTATTAACATTCTTTCCTTTCGCTCTAAACTTGTTGAAAATAGTTTTTAGCCGCTCCGGGATCTCCTCATAACCTACGCTCTTACCTGCTTTTATTTCCAGGCAATAGTCGTTTATATCGTGATTAGCCGGTATTAATGCAAGTCTCTCAATGCACCTCCAAGCACTTAAAAATGATGCTGTTTCTCTTTTGGTTAATACTCTCATGCTAAATCCTTTTAACTGCTATATCTAGCAGACTTCTGACGTCTCTTTTCTTTTTCTGCTGTAAATCGCTTTTTAAGACATTTTCTTTGACTTCCCTATTCCTTCTATTGATTGAACTTCTTTCGTTCAAATTTGGCACCTTTCTGTTAATCTCTACCCCATAAGTGCTACTGTAATGATTGTAAATATAAGTCGCTCTCTTGCCTATGTTGTTTAAGAGATAAAATTTTCCGTCTTTCAAAACTACTCTTTCCCCTCTTGCATCATAGACAACATAATTTTCGCCTCTATCTAATATTTTAGGATCCGGTAACTCTCCGTAATTCCCTCTTTTAACCCACTCTCTGTAAACCTCTATCCAGTCGCTGGCTTTATGGTCGGGTCTTGTAAGCATATAGTAATCTGCAAACTTCTTTTCGTTTGTAGCGTTGTCTATCGTTGCTATCCTGCATCTCCACTCCGATAGGTCTATACTGCTTAGATACTCTTTAAGCGTTTGCTTTGTGTCTATATTTTCATGCTTTGAAGATGTGCTGTTCATGTGGTGCGATTCAAAATCCATCATAAACGGCGTGATTCTGACTGAATAGTTACCGTTTTCTTTTTGGTACTTGATATATTTCTCTTTTAGGTCTTCGATCAGCCCTTTCTCTTTTAGCTCTTTGTAGAGCTTTTTGCCTTCTTTAGTTTTTGTGACTTTGCTTTTTAAAGGAGCTTTGCTTTTGAGATCCTCGATAAAGGTTTCGTAATTTTCTTTTTTGGTATTTTTTTTGATTTTGTTTTGTTCACATCCGCATGTGTGTTTATATATGTGTTTAAATTCTTTGTTTAATATATATAGTATGTTATGGTTAAAGTTGTTTACCATTATTGGTAAAAGTTCTTTACCATTAATAGTAAAAGTTTTTAACCATTGATCGTATTTTAATTGGTAAAAGTTTTTAACCATTAATTTCTTTTTTGTTTTTGTTCTTTCACCATCTATTGAAAAATTTACTCCATATTTATACCCTGTTCTTTGTTTCCCGTATCTCTTTATAAGCTTCAATTCTATAAGCCCTGTTAAAGCCTTTATTACTGTTGGTTTTGACTTTCCTACAATATTGCATATTTTTTCAACTGTTAGAGTGTCGGTTCTGCTTCTTTGCCATCCTGTAGTATTTCTTATGATCACATGGTATATTTTAAACTCTGCATCCGTTATTTTTGTTATTAACTCATCAACTATGATATTTGGAGTTTGGTACGAATTTGGTATATACTTACTCATTTTCCCACCTCCAAAGATATTTTTTCAACTTCTATCGTGTACCATTTTGTCTTATCAAATTTTGACTCGTTTAGATCCGTTCTGCTTGATAGAATATTGTCGCTTTCAAGCTCTCTTATATGTCTCTTTATTGTATTTAGCTTCATATATGGAAACAACTCTTTTAAAGCATCATAGGAGCTATATATATATGCTTTACCGTCATGAATATTTTTATTGTTTTCTAAATTTTTAGATATCCAGTATGAAAAATTCTCTAATATTATCGCTTTTTCTACTCCAAAAATACATGCTAAATCAGCATCAAAGATATGTTTTCTCATATTTCCTTTCCTTGTAAAATAAAATTTTTCGGCTAAAAAGAGTTTTGAAGCTGTTTTGAAGTGATTTGTATTGACAGTTACGTGAAGTTTTGATATAATCATCTCGTAACTTTTATACATTATAGATGTTGTCTTACCGACTTATCTATTACTTCAAAACACGCTTTGAGATATAGCTTCTGTGGAAAAATCGGCTATATCTCTCTTGCGCTCTCCTTATCCTGTTCAAAATTATAACTAAATCGTTTTTAAAAAATTATTAAAAAAGTTAAAGTAAATTTAAGTTTCCGTTTGGTGTGCGTTTCTTACTCACATTAGTTGCTCCAGTTGAACTCTTTTTTTAAACCTAAAATTATAAGCTTCCAAAAACAGTAATTTATTTTCAACCACTGACAAATCCCCTCTTAAGCTTAGTTTTGAAATTCTATGTATATTTTTTGTTAGCATGTTTTTATTAAGAATTCCTCTCGACTTCAAAAGAATTACAAACAAAAAAACTCCTTGTTTTATCTTTGCATTATTATTTAAAAACAAATCTCTTATTTCAATAACTTCGTCTATTATGTTTCTTAACTCAACTCTTCCTATGCTATCTAGTATTTTTATTACTTCTGTATATCTAAATTTATTTACACTTTTGCTTTTTAGTACCTTTATTGATGAACATAGCAAAACACTTGATATTGAGTTTAATGTAGTGCTTCCGGTTGTTATATTGTAAACATCTCTCAACTCTTCTATTTTGTCATGTAGTAAATATTTATGTGATATTGGTACTGCTATTTGGTTATTTATTCTCAAAAAGTCTTTTTTATCCAAGTTATCCATAAATACCACCGGAACTTTAAAATTTGCATTTGAATTAATGTAAGCCTCTAGCCTATGTTGCCCGTCAATAATATTATTGTTGCTAACTATTAAAGGCTGTATAGTCCATTCGATTGAATTATCTAAAAACTCCTTTATTTCTTTTACTTTTCTGGTTTTTAAATCTCTTTGAAATTTTGGTTTTTTTATATTTTTAGCATCTTTTTTTGATATGTACTTTAAAAACATTTTAGCCCCTTTTGTGTTTTAATAATTAAAACACACTAAAATGAAAAAGTCAAAAAAATACAAATTCACTTTAGGGATTTAAATTCACTATCATAGAATAACACCATATAACAAAAGTAACAAAATATATTATTTTTAGGGATATCTTTTTATTTTTATATTTCTTAATATTTTTTTTATATGTTTCAAATAGTTACTTTTCTCTATCGGAACAACTAGGAAAAAACCCACAATAGCATTAAAAACTATCCAAGCTCCAACTATATACAAAAACATCTAACTACCCTTCTGGATAACTCCATTTATTTTAACCGCTCCGTTTAGATCAACCTTTACATTCGCCTCAAATTCTTTTTCAACTGTTACTTTCTTTTTGAAGGTGATCTTTTCGTGGCAAATAATCTCATCTTTCTTTATCTCCAGTTTTAAATCGTCGTTTATAGTTGCTTTGAGATCCTCTTTTGACAGTTCCACTTTTGTCTTTTCGTCGTTTGTGTATGCTATAAAAGAGTCTTTTTTCATTTTCAAAGTGTTTTTGTCTTCTACAAACCCGGCTGTTATCTCTTTCTTTTTAGGATCTATAACAAATCTCATATCATCGCAACACTTAGCCCTGATAACCATAGCTTCCTTATTGTACTTCTTAATGAGATTATCTTTGTATCGCAACTGCATAGGTAGAAATACCCCATCGGAAAGATCCATGACTCTATTGTCGTAATGGTCTTTAAATCCGTTTTCCCAATCGTCTATACTTCTATCCATAAATAGCACTATGCCTTCGTCTCCTTCTTCGATAGGCACTGTTATATAAACCTTTTTGTTTCCATATGCAAGTATAGGTAACTCTTTTAAAGTATCGATCTTTTCAAAGCCATCACCTAAAAGCTCTTTTATAAGAATCTCGACATCAACTGTATTTTTGTCGGTATCGATCTTTTTGACTTTAGCCGGAATCATAGTCCTATGATCTTTCATGTAATCGCTTATAGCTCTCTCTATAATTGCACTCTGCTGATCGGTTTCAACTATTGTTTCAGTCAATTTTTGACTCCTTGCATTTATTATTCATGTCTTCAAAAAAGACACATCCTAAATTCTCCTGATAATCTGCAAATGCCTCTTTGTTTATATCGTTTTCAAATTTGTATATTTTCAAAACTGAATAGAAAACAACAAATACATATGCAAAAACTTTCGTGAATACATCATCCTGATGCTCCACTATTGCAACGATAAAAACCATTGATGCTACAAACAAAACTCTTTTAATCAACTCCATTATGTGCTTTTCCCACATGTACTTAATTTGTCCGGGCTTGAACCTGTTATGGTTGTCTTCCAAGACGAAGAACCTCCTAAAAAGTCTCCTTGATGTGAAATTCCTACTATCTTGTAGCTCCTGTTAAGGTCTTTTGATTGAACCTGTAGCGTACCTCCCATTAAAACATTTGGATTTAGTAACATATCAACTGTTGCCCCTTTCTCGTTTATTCTCGGACTTCCTATCATCCCGTTGTAAACATTTGCCGTGAAAGTATCTCCGAACATAAGATCTTTTCTGAGTGCATAGAGTTTCTGTAAATAGATAAACCAATCGAAGCCGTTCTTCTTTGCAAGTTTGTTCAAAACATTTCTAGCGGATCCGGTTATCGTTTTGTGTGTCTTATCCTCTCTATGCCCTACTCCCTTCAACTGTCCTATGCAAACATTTTCCATTCCGTTCGCTACTTCCTGTATGACCTGCTCTACCGTGCACCCCTTGCTTAGTGTCTTGTTGCACTTTCCTTTCTGACAAGCTTTATCTCCGGATCCAGCACTTATTATGGTTACAATATCGACATTATCTCTTTGGCTCCATACAGTCCTTACCTCACCTTTTGCGATCAGTCCAAATATGCCGTCTCTGTATCCTGCATAAATCTCTATATCTGCACCTTCGTTTTCAAGCGCCTTTCGCCTGGCTTCCGATAGATTCCAAATAGAAACAGTAAATCTATCCTGCTGGCTTGTTATAGAGTAGTTGCAAGAGAATGTTACTTTTAGAGGTGTCAATTTGCCAAATGATGATATTTCAACTCCATTACAGATAATAGAATACTCACGTATAAAACTCAACTTAAACCTCTTCTAGTTCTTGAACATCTACAAAATAAATAACATCTAACTTTTTGTTAAAAATATCTTCTTTTGTAATCTTTTCTTTGTTTGGAAAATTGAAAAATAGAGAACCAATAGGTTGATTATCTCTTGTTTTGTATCTCAAATTTTTAAATAGATCAATATTTGGAAATACCGGTATATTGCTTGCTAAATGCTCGTCATCTGCATAAACCGATAAAAAATAAGTGTCTATGAGATAGTTGTAATGTAGTCTTATCTCAATACCGTCTATTTTAATATGTTGATGATAGCTATCTTTTTCAAGCGCTATGAATATACAATCAATAGTTTCTTGCATTTGCGTTTTCTCCTCTATCAACTCTTACAAAATATCCGTATTTATCTCTTATTACTTTGCCTTGCTTATGCGAAACTCTTCCTTTTGCGGTTGTCCTTCCGTGCTTGCTAGCTGATCTTGCAAAAAATGTATTTACAACTGATCTCAAAATGCTAAAGTATCCGGTATATATAGACTGTACTTCTACTGCTTTTATGTTTATTGTAGATTTGTCAACTCCGGCACTATTTGAGGCTGTTACCTCTGTTAGAATCATATTAGGATAACTTAAAACATTCGTCGTTATATCTACTCCTATTCTGCTTAACTGCAAAGCCCTCAAAGCGTTAAAAACTAAGTCATACTTTGCATCTCCTGACACAACTATGGTAAAGCTTATCTCAACTGGTAAAATATGTACATGATCACTTAGTATGAAGTTATTTTCTACCGGGTAATGTGTTATAGCTGTCTTTGATGTCGTTGACTCGTTTATCGTTCCCATATATCCGCCCGTGAACCCTGTTGATAATATGCTTATAAATGTGTCAAACTGATTATAAGAGTAGCATCCCATTTTATCCCCCTACCCTGCATTTGGTACTTTTGATAGTACCGTCGTGTTTCTTTTCATAGCATCGGTTTCAAGCACCTTGCTTACCTCACTCGCTATATCGTTTGGACTTGCGTTTGTTTTGGTTACGTTTACCGTTATATTGTTGCTTACATTACTGTTTACATTTGTTGTCTTTGCGTTTGTAACTGCACTTGTCGGTATTGTCGGAGTGCTGTAAGTCGGTTTTGTATAGTTTCCTTCCGCTGTCGGTTGTGTTGGAGTTCCATTGTTTCCGGATCTGGTAAAACTACTAAAAGCACTCTTTGTCTTATTCCAAAGATCTGCTACTCCTTTTCCAAGTGTGCTATTTTTTAAGCTATCCCATAACTCCGCTAGTTTTTTCTTTATGCCGTCAACTGCACTTGTTACCTTTTGCGCTACGCTATCCATTGCGGATCCTATGGACTCCTTAACTCCTTCCGCCCATGCTGTTACTGTATCCCAGTTTGCAAATAAAGCAACTAAAGATGTTATAGCTCCTATTACAAGAAGTATAGCGCCTCCAGGTAATGCAAGTGCGCTTAACGCTCCTGCAAAAGTTGCTATTGCATTTAGAATAGTGGCTCCGGCTATAACATAAGCAAACTTTTCAATATACCCCGATATCTCTATGATCTTTTGCCCGAACTCGTTGTTTTGTAGTGCTTCGTATAGTGCGGTTTTTAACTCTACAAGTTTTGCTTTTACTGCATCGATAACTCTGCTTATCGCTTCTTCGTATCCTACAAACTGACCGTTATCAAACAGATTTTCAGATCCCCAAGTTTTTACGCTTTCAAAAAAGCTTTTTAGCTTTCCTTTTGCAAAATCTACAAACTCGTTTATCTGCTGTTTGTGGTCTTGTATGTACTGGTTTATTTGGTTTATGTAAGGAGATATTGCACCTCCAAGCCCTGCACTTGCTTTCTGACTTATCTCTTTTAGTGTGCTTCCAAGATCTCTTAGACTTTTATCGTAAATAATAAGATCGTCGATATCTTCTTTGTTTATAAAGAAACTGTCTTTTCTCTTAGCTAAAAGCTGTTCAATCGTAACTCCGGTTCTTTGCGCTTCTGCTCTGAGTTGAGAAAATATCTTTTGCGCTTCACCGCCAAGCCAATCGTCCATATTTGAAATATAGTCTTCCGATATATCAACTAGCTTAGCCATTATCGTAAACTGCTCATTTGCCGATTTTTTGCTAAAAATTTGAAGTGCTTTAGCGGTGTTAAGTATCCCTTTGAAGTCTTTATCTACCTTCCCAAGATCACCGTTACCAAGTGTTGTGGCAAATAGGTCGTTTAGCGTTCCTTCTTCTATCCTCTTAGCGTCTTTCTTCTTTCCTTTAGAGTCCGTATAGCCTGCAAGATTAAACTCTTCTATGCTTGCTTTGCCGGCTTTCAAATCCCTTTGAAGTGAAGTTATAGAGAGCTGGACTTTGTTTCTCATTTCCTCGAACTGGTCTATTATCGCGTCTGTGGATACGTCCTTAAGCCCTTTTGAGATTGCTTTTATAGTATTTAGATCAGTTCCAAAAGATCTGGCTAAAGTAGCTTTTTCAGCGACACTTGAAGCTATCGCACCACTTCCAGCTATTGCACCAGCTACTGTTCCTGCTCCTATTTTCAAAAGTGAAGCCGATAGATTTGCACTCAGCTTTATAGCTTTTGTAATTCCGGATACCGCGGATCTCCCTATCTGCTCCAGCGCCCTGCTTGTTTTACCTGCAACTGATACGATTTTAACAAGGTTTCTTTGTAGTTTCGAAGTATCTGCATTTATCTGTATATCTTTAGCCTGCTGCTCAAACTCTTTTAGCTTATTCTGGACTCTATCCATTACCGATAGAGCGTCCTTAGCATCAAATCCAAAGGAAATTATTAGTTCTTCTACTGTCATCACTTTGTCTTTTTTATTTGATTATATCTTTTTTAGAGAGGCTCAAAAAGTACCCCGGATTGAACAAGGAAATAATCAATCCGGGAGCACACAGACAAAAATATCTTATAAGGAAAGTTCTGCAAACGATTGAGAGGCACTAACAATCGTTTGCAAGTGAAATATATCAAAACTTCCTGTATTGGTTTTTTGTCACCCTGCTTCAAGTTTTGCTTTTGCCTCATAGTAATCATGTACTGCCGTATCGATATCGCTTTTGAAGTTTAGATATTTATGTATCTCGATAACATCGTCGATATACATATTTTTCAAGCCTTCAAGCGTATAGTATCCCGACTCAATAGGAGCCAAGATATAAGGCATGTACCAATCATCTTTATAGTATAGATCTTGATACTGCTTAACTATACTCTCAACTGCATCTCTTGATCTTCTTCCGGCTTTCCCTGCTTATTCTCTCCAAGCAGTAGCCTACCAAGATTTATTTTTATAAAGTTTATCATTATCAAAAAATAGTGCTGCGGGTGATTCTCCAGTACCCACTCAGGGTCTAAAGGAGTTTTATGGTCTATGCGTGCTGTAAAGGCATAAGATACCTCCATTACCCAAGACAAATCATCCTCATTGACTTTGTCAAGATTTTCTAATAGCTCCAAGAATATAGGTGACTTTATAAGATCGTCAACATTTGCGTTTAGGTCTATCCCTTCCTTTGTAAGCATTGCGTAAGCCGGAATAAAAACCGGCATTATTGACTTTGTTACTTTGTAGGTTAATTTCATAAGTGTTCTATACTCGTCAAAAGGCGGGAGTTTGATAGACTCATATCCCACCTCGCCTATCATAAAAGATTCTCTTTTTCTGTTACCTGCTATCAATCGTTCTGCATACTGTTTTAATTGCTTGTTCATTGTGTACCTCTTTAAATTTTTTGTCTTTGTTTTATTGTTTTTTACACGTATGTCCATCTGCCATGCAACACATACGATCTAGCCTTTGACTCTCCAAAAGGGATCTCACCTCTTCTTAGAGGCACTACGCTGTCGGATATGATACTAAACTGGCTATTTGCGTTATAATCAAAAAGTCCGGCGCTACAGCACGATCTGTTTCTAAAAGCTTTTTCAAGTGCTTTATGTAGGTCGGACCCGTTTACTGCACTTACCGTTACCTCGTAATCTCTTGCGTTAGCCGCGCTGTAAGATGTTCCGCTTAGCGTGCTTTCAGCTATAATACTCTCTAGTTCAGGTATCTGAATAGCCTCCGCCAATTGATCTCCGTCATAATCTACGTCACAAAATTGAAAAACTACATTTTCCGGATTTGCAAAAGTACAATCTAAATTTGCCATTTTTACCCTTTTTTTGTTTTTTTATTTTGTGCCTCTTTTATTCCTTATTGAAATTCGATATTGTCTCGTCTTGTATAAGGTTGACATACTGACTCGTAAGCAGTATGCTGGATATGTCCTGAACAGATGATATTCGCCTGAATAGCCGGTAACATCTTATTGCTTCTATGGAAATCTGTAATTCTCTCTTTTAGTCTCTCCATGCTTTCTACTGCTATCTGTTCCTCAATTAATCCGCCTGCTCTAACACCTCTTAGAAGTGAGATTCTGAAGTTCAGCATCAAGCCGGCAAGATCTTTGTCTCTGTAAGTCGTTACTTTGTTTTGTTTGAAGTATCTTGCTTGATCTTCTTGTATTCTGTGGTTTAGCCAATCGATAAAATGGATCTCGTTGACTCCTACTCCAGTAGGCATTAATCCTGAATAAACTCCAAATTTGAAGCCCTCATAATCGGCATAAACATTTCCAAGCAATCCCTTCGTCTTATCGTACCCTACTCCAATAGTGTAGCCTGTCAATGTCTCGTACTCTGTAGGAGTCAAGCCAACCGTAGAAACTCCTACAATATTTCTAATGAGGTGAGGTAATGCATAGTAACTATCTGCTTCATCAAAATTGACTGATGCCATACCTGATGCTACTGCATAAGAAATATATCTGTATTTGTCTGTAGCTGTTACGCCGTCTTCCTGATCAATCAGCGGTGCATAAATAGCAAACATATGATCGTACTGTGCATCAAAGAGAGCTTTAGTCAATCCTGCTGTACCGTCAAGCGCTCCGGCATTTGTATCGGTTACAATTCCTATTTTTTTGTTTGAAGCAAACCAAGATGCAAGATCCGGGATATCCCCGTCTGTGAGATCTTCGTCATGAAATACTGTGATATACCAATCTGAAATCTTAGAGAGGTTATCCATGTTGTCTTTATCAAATGCATCTACAAAACCGACTTTGATAAAAGATGGAGCCAACTCCTGTGAAAAAATAACATCTATAGCGTCAAGGTATTTTTTTGCGACTCCATCTGTTCTTGCTTGTTCTGTTCCCGTGTATGTCTTTACTTCGCCTGCTCTTGTAGCATCTTCTACAATTACCATTAAAGTATTAAAAGATTTTGCGGGCGGTAATACCGACTCTTTGAGAGTCCGTGAGGTGACTATATAATCTAAAGTCATAACTATCCTTTTTGAATTGTTTTGTTAATGTTATCAAAAAGGATAGTTTTGTTTTTTTTGTATGTTTATTTGAAGTCTATATTAACTATTTTGTCTTTTTTGATATCATATTTACAAACATATCTTGCTCTCTCCCAAGCTCCAAAAGCGTTTTGAAGCTGAATCGTATTACCTGAAAATACAACTATCGTGTTTTTTGTGTCTTTGTTTTTATATACAGTTGTTTTTGAATCGTCAAAAATGCTTGTCTCTAACTCCGCAAAAAGCACTTTTCTTAGGTTCAATTTGTAATCAAATCTTGCGCCTTGCTTTACAAGACTTATAATCGTGTTAGCGCACTCCCATTTTGCGCTATTGATCTTACTGTTAAGCTTGTTGTCAAGCTCTTTTTTGAGTTGCTTTTTAGATTTTTTAACCTTGCATACTCTATCTATCTCTCTATCTACTGCCAAATAAAAAGCCTTAACAGGTTCATCAGGCTTGTTTTCTTTGTATTCCAGTAGTCTCTCGCAATACTGAGCTTCCGACTCACCTTTTCTCTCGTGTATATTCTTAAAAGATTTGATATACTCCTCTGTTGTTGTTTCTCTTGCTTGTAAAGCTACTGCTAAAACCGCTATTGCTAAAATTGTCTTTTTCATTTCTTAATTCTCCTTATTTACAAAATTAATTTCTATAAGCTTCTTACCCATTGCATCAGATATCCTCTGACGCTGGACACCTATGTTTATACCTTCTTTCAAACCTCTTTGAAATGCGTCTGTTTCTGTATATGATCTTCTTCCAGTCCTATACGCAAAAATCAAAGACGCATATATCGCAATAAAAAGCACTAGTTCCATATTGCCTCTATGTGCTTTATATTTGATATATTTTTTGATGAATATATACCTATAACTTCGTTTGGAACTTCTTCCGTTGTTCCGTCTTTTAGGTAAACTTTCCAAATTTTAACCATCTTCTTAATCCTTGTTTGTTTTGGTAGGTTAATTATAACCTATGCTAGGTAAGATTTAGCTTAAATTTGATAGTTTTTAAATGATTTTTCTATTATATTTTAAATTTTGCTAGTTTTTGCAATCTACATCAGCTCGATCAAACTCGTCCGACGTTCCTCTGCATGATGTATAATTATTATCAGGATGTCCGTTTATGCTATAGCTCCATTTAGTCCATATATCAAGAGGTATTTGTATATCTGCTGTTGTAGCTCTTATGGTTATATCCATTTGTGCCCTGTACTCATATCTCCCTTTTACGATCTCATCAAGCCTTCTTATATTTCTGCTTCCAAAGGTATCGATATCTACTCCAAGCTTTCTGAATTGATCGCGTGTGCTTTGTGCCTGTAAGAATAAAGATAGATAGTTCATTGTTGTTATTGCTTCGTCATTGTCGCTGTATATATTTATAGATACATTCAACTCACTTATTTGACAGTATTTTTCTATCGCTTTGCCACATTCTAAAAGATCATCATTAGATAACCTAAAAAGCTCGTTAGAGCCTGTTATGCAAAAAGTGCCGTGAAGAGCGTCAAGCCTGTCGATATTGTCTCTGACTTCGCTCTCGTTGCATCTATAAAAGATCAACTCCCTATCATAGTTTTTATAAAAAACTCTTTGATTGTCTTTATTGTTTACTATCTTTCCAAAAGCCGTGTAAATGTCATCTGTGGTAACTGTCATTTTTCTACGTTCCTAACTAAATCTTCTTTATGTAGTCTTCCTTTATACAACTCGCAATATCCGATATAAATTGGTTTGCACCCTGTCTCTGTTCTTTTGTCAACAAAAGTGGTTATATAAAGTTTTCCGTCATTCTCAATAATGTCTCTTTGCGTTTCTTCGTTGTCTCCATGCTTTATCTCATCAAGGGAGTAAAATTTAGCGTTGTAGCTAAGTCTAAAACCGTCTTTATCCATGATAGTTCCGCCGTTTGGAAAAAATGCAATATTGATAGTTTTAACTTCTCTACCTGTTCCGATCCACTTCATTGTATCCCTATCATAATGCCCTCCGTTGGACCTATAGACTTTGTGCGGTTCGCTGTATCTGCATATGGTTTTTCGTATGCCTGAAAGATTTAGTTTGTGTCTCATAAAAAAGCTCTTTTTGTTTTATTATAGCTTTTTTATTCGACAAGTGTTTTATATTATTTTTGCTATCTCAAATTTTTTATTTATTACAAAAAGAGTTATATTGTATTTTTTGCAAAGAATTTTTAGGCGCCCTATGTAGTGATTATCTTTCCTAACTTCTTGAATTATTACTATAGCTGGCTTTTTGCCTGTCATGAGACTATAGTGAAGCGACTGACCTACGCTTTCAGCCCACTTTTTAGCGAAATCTACCTCTATGGCAAATTCTTCTGTTATGCAGTCAACTCTAGTTTTGTCTTTTAGTTCATACTCCATTACTCCATCGTATTTATTGCAAAACTTTTCTTGATATACGCTCTCGTAATGAAGATGTTTTGCGTGTAGTGAAGTCATCAGAATAGCGACAAATATCGCTATTCTTTTTATTTTACTTGCCATGTTTTTTTCTCCATCTTTTACAAGAGCTTTTCTGATAACCTGAGCCGCCTTTGAGACACTCGCACGCCTCACCGTCTTTGTCTCTATCTAGCAGTTTGTAGCCTTTCTGTCTCTGCTCACAGTAGTTTTGTGCCTCTGACTGTATATTGAAGTCACTGCAAGACACCCTTGCGTAAATTGAAGTTGATAAAATAAGCAAAAATGCTATTTTTCTCATGATGATCTCCTTGTTTAAATTTTATTGGTAGGTTAATTATAACCTATGTTAGATAATATTTTACTTAATTTTGATAGTTTTTTAGTAGTTTTTCTATTATATTTATGGTGTTTTTGCTATTCCTAAATTCAGTTGTCAAGAAATACTTTACTCCTCAACAGCATAATCTATCGAACTTCTCATAAGTCCGGTATCTATCAAAGGGTTTGACGATCCTTTTTTCAGTACTGTACTTTTTGCGTTTCTCGGATGTCTAAGCTCGACTATTGTTTTTTGTATATCCTGCTTAACTTTTTGACCCAGCATTTCAAAGGCTTTTTCTTTATTGTACTTCCCTGCTACGATACCTTTTGCCATTGCTTCCAAAGTGTCTTTGTAATTTTTGTTTGAAAATAAAGTAGCTCTCATAAATGGTCTCTCTGGACTCTTCTTTGTGCCAAATTCGTTCCAAAACCCAACTAAGGGTATAGATGTACCATCTGGATAGTGACCGCCTAATAAGCCAACTTTTAGCGTCTTACCGCTTCCAAGCGCTGACTTTATTTCAGCGATCTTTTTTATAGCGCTTCCTTTTCTTTTCATGATCAAACCAAGTGATACTTAAAATCAGTTACAGAATACATGTTATTGCAACTTGCATCATCTTCTATAAGATTTGCATCTACGTTAAAAGAGCTTTTTATCCTGCAATTAGGTATTAAAAGATAATCCCTATGGTATATATTTAGCGGTATAACTCCGTTTATAGGATCCAGCCTAAAAGTGTTGTTTACGTCGTCTATCTTTTCAGAAATAACCACTCTGGGATCTGTATCACATGACATACGTTTTTCGTTTTCCGTACAAATATGAAGCGTATAGAGTGATAAAGCTTTTAGATAGTTGAACTCACTGTATCCCTCTTTGCATACCTCGTTATCTGCTATATAGAAACAACTTTTCAGATCTTCGTCTGCTTTCTCTTTTGCTTCTTTGTAGTAGCTTCTTATAAACTCTATAACTTTTTCTTCCATACTTAAGCCTTGCTATCCAGTCTTACCCATGTTAAATAAGATTTTGCCTTGTCATTTGAAATAAGATCAAGTCTCACACCTGTTAATCGTCTTGCTTTCAGATATACCGTTGTATTGTCGTCCGTGATTTGAATAAGAGCTGTTATAGGACAAGTGCCATATTTTGCGTTTCCAAACAAGACTTTTGCATTTTCTTTAACTTTTCCATCGTGTTCAAAGTATGCCTCTCCAAGAGAATCAACGTCACCGCTAAATCTAATAAAGCCTGTAATGAGATAAGTACCTTTATCAAGTGCGAAACTTGCGAAATTTGTCTCTGTAGGTTTCAGCATGCAACTCTTTAGGTCTATAGCTGTTGTCTCTCCGGTAATGCGATCAAGATCTTTTACTTTATCAAGCTCCCTTCTAAGACTGTCTATATTTGCGACACTTTCGCCGTCACCGGTTAAAACATCTTCGACTTTTACGATATCGTACCCGTCTTTTTTATCGACTTTGTTGTTTTGAAGATCAGTTACATCTGATTCAAGCGCGTCAAGCCTCTGCTTAATAGCCAAAATCTCGTTATCTATAGCGGCTATGTCGTCTCTATTGTCTTTTATTCTGCTATCGTGTAGCTGTAGATTTGTTTCAAGTGCTGTTACTCTGTTTTGGAGTTTTAGTATCTCGTTTTCTAAGCTTGCGTAGTCCGGATCCGGTACTGGATAATTAGCCATAATCTACCCTCTTTTTTGGTAGATTATAGCTTTTTTTAAAAGTTTCGTATTTTGTAGCCCTACTTTTCGTATGCTATTACTGTATAGGCGCCGTATGTGTTATATACGTTTGCGTGGTACTCTCTTACATATAGCTTCCGTGTATTTTTATCGTATTTTACCTCAAACCTGTATTCTACATAGTTATTTGAAGATGGGTTCGGTAACATTCTAATAAGCATCCCCCATGATGTAAATAACTCTAGGTCTGCAACTGATATTGTCAATGTTAATCTTCTTCCGGTTAAAACCTTTTCAGCTCTTCTATCTATTCCAGTGAATTCGATGTAATTTGCCCAAGTTGGTATAGTTACATCTGTTCCGCTGTTCTTTTTATCACATATAATCTCTCTTCGTCTTGCGCTCTTTGTGTGTGAGCTCAGTATCTTAACTCCACTCGCTGTCATAAAGATGGTATAGGATTCACCTGCTTTGATTCCAAGAGATGAAGCCCCGTCAATGGTTGCACCGTTAGCCGTAACAACTGTTATAGTGTTGTTGTCGTTTGTAGATACATTTTTAATCGTTACTGGGATAGCTCCTGCTGTATCTGGAATGGTTATTGTAATATCACTTCCTGTTGTCATAGCCATTAGGAACTTATCGTTTCCATAGTTAATAGTATGATCGGTGGTTGTTATATTTGCAAAAAACGACTCTCCCATTTTTGAAATTGTTAGCCAAGCCGTACCTGTACTAAATAAAACTACTCTATCTCCTGCTCCAATCAGTCTTGAGTTGTTTGATGAACCCTGCTCATAGGAATCATAATGAACGCCTGCTCCGGATTTAGCCGCGACTAAGTGCATTACGATAATAGATCCTTTAGCGGTTGACGGGTCTGGTAGCGTATAATTCAGCGAGTTACCGTCGCTTGTATTAAATCTGTAATATGTATCAGGTTTTAAAGTAGATCCACTCGGCGGGTTATCTAAAACATCATGAGCTACAAATGGATCGTCTCTAAGTTTCTCTACGATCATTCTGTTGTCGTCTCTAACAGTTAGCTTAAATACCGCTACATCAGGGTAGTAAACATCTATTTTCTGAATAGTTCCACCTACACTATCTACAAATAGGTTGCCCGTAAAGTCCAAAGTAACTTTTTTGCTATCGGTTGAATTTTGTGCGATACCCGATGCTGTTACAATCAACAAGCAATCGGTACCTACCTGCATATCCGCTTCTTTGTTTATAACTGTTGTTTTTTCTCCGTTATAAACTGCATTGTAAGCCGTGTGAAGATCTGAAAATGTAATAGTATCAGGCATAGGTAGCACATCAATCTTGTTTTTATTTTGGTAAGATGCTGTAGAGCCACTACCCCAAAACTCTTTTATAATCACATTGTTTTCAGCATCTACAACCGCCTCATAGATTTTTCTTTCTCCGTCTTTTAATACAGTCAAAGGCATTGGTTCGCCGTTGTTTGTAAAAATACCCTGTGCAAATGTAATGTTTACGTCTTTACCTGTATTGTTTACTTTGTTGTCAAGATCGATCAAAAATGTAGCGCCTGGCTTAAGTCCTGCATATGGTTTAATAACAACTGATGTCCTGTCTCTATTTACCCATCTTAAGTGCTTAGCCCCGTCATAGATTAGGTCAACTTCTTGTAGGTTATCCATAAGTAGCGGATCTGTGGAGTTCTGATAACATTGACCTCCAAATGTTTCGACATCGCCGCTCTCGTTCCTGATCTTGAAGCCGCCCGATCTCTCTACAAACACAAGATCAGTTCTCTTTATATCTTCGGGAACTATGTCAAGCTTTCTTTTTATAGTCGTAAATCTTACATCATCCATCCAAAGTTTTCTGATATAAAGCAGTTTCCCTTTGTTTGATGTAAGGACGTAAATAACTCTTTCGTGCTTAGGGACGGTAACACTTGCAATAAGCTCGTTGTTTGTCGTATATACTCTATCGTTTAGTAGATTTACCTGTAGGTCGTTATTATTGTTTTTATTGTAAAAATCTAATATAAACTCTGTTCCGGTATCGATATCGTCTCCAATATCTAGGTTTGTAATGCTTATGTTCGTTGTGAACATCGCTATAAATGTGCCTGACTTGTTGTTTAGCGCTATATTTGTTGCATTGTTATAAGTAATTGCTTTTTTAGCTCCTTGATAGGAGTGTCCACCAAACGGGTAAACGTTACCGTCTTCGTGCTTTCTAAGAAAACCGCCCCACTCCAATACATATATCAAAGAGTTTGTTTTATATGTTGACTTATTGTTTTCAGCGTCTTGATATGTGTTTACAGCATAAAGAGATCCGCCTGATGAGCTTCCGGAAACCGGTAGCATCTTTGCTATCTCTGCTTTGGTTAGAGATCCGCTTGATGTCGTGTTTGCATCATAGTGAGCTATATATATCTTGTTGGGCTCTATCTTTGTTCCGTCTTTAAAAGTCGCTGTCGTCAAAGTTGTCTTAAATGAAAACAGATCATCTTTTGAGTATCCCGTGTTTGCCTTCCACTTTTCGGCGTCATCATTACCGCCGCTTGATCCAACTTCTATAATGTTGTCGTTATCGTCTTTGAAATACAGTTTATCGTTCACTCTAAAGATATCGTTTTTATCAGTAAAGTCGCTTACCGTTGGTTTAGTTGCTTTGTCTTTTATATTGTCAAAGTTAACAATCTTATCCTTTTCAGCATAATCACTTAAATCGGCGTTTCCTCCTGTAGCGCTATTACCTATAAGGTCTTCAAGTTCACTTCTAAGATCCTTTATTTCTACTTCGTTTACATCATAATTCATTTTTTTAACTCCTTCTACTCACAATAGTAACTATTGCCTCTTTTCCAAAAACAAATGCACTCTCACTTGTTGTAAAAGTATATAGATAAACTCCACCACTTGTAAGGTTATGCCCAAATTTTGCGTTATCCGGGCTTTCACTTGAAGATTTTATTTTAAGCCCTGCACCATCTACAGCTAAAACGTCATAAGACACAACGTTTTCAAAAGGTATATCTATATTTACAAAACTGTGTTGTTTCTCTCCTGATGGAAACTGTCCCGTGAAAACACTTATTTCAAATTCGTTGTTATTGTATGTTACCGGCTTTAGTTCTTCCGGTTCCATAGGGAGCTTTATATCTTTTTCGTTTACATCAAAATTTGCCATGTTAATCCTCTATCAAAAATGGTTTTTCTTTTGTATATATCATATAACCCCGCTTTTCCGTAATTATATGATCGTACTTATTACCTGCATCAACAAACACTCTTAGATTTGAAATAAGTGAAAATCCTGAATACCCGTCGGCACTTCCTAGCAATCTATCAAACTTGCTTTGAAAGTCTCCTCCTATCATAGTTTTTTCTCCTATCTTCGCGCCGTTTATAAGCAACATTGTCTTTTTATTATTGTTGTCATAGGAAACCACAAAATGCGTCCATTTGTGCTTGATATCACCTCTTGTAACTCCTGATGGTAGCGTAAAATCTACATCGTTACCCTGGAATCCGACGTGAAAAGTATTTGCGTTTTTAAAACCTATTTTTAAGGTGGTGTTGTTACTGTTTGCTATGCTGTTACCTATAAAATATCCTATGTCTTCACTTACATTTATCCAGAATGAAAAAGCGAAAGACTTAAATGCTAAATCTATGCCGTTATGCGACACATTAAAATAAGTTCCGCACCCGTAACTGTTTCCATCTATACCGCACCCGCCTCTTATGATGTCGTAAATACTGTTTTCCGGCGTCAATCTCTGTCTAAAAGAAGTTGAGCCGCTTCCTTTTCTTCTAATGTAGTTAGTAGTAAATAGATTCGCGCGACCGCCATTATTGATTATTCCGAAAGGATCAACTACTCTATGTAGTTTTCTTGCTTTCTCGTATAGATATGAGCCTGTTATATTCCAAGCATTTTTAGCACCTATGAAAGTAAACTCTAAAGCCGAACTGTTTGTAAACATTTCTATTTTAGAACTTGTACTTCCTCCTGTATCTATTGCATGCCCGTTTCCTTCGATTTCAATATTGTATATATTTCCTTCAACTTTTGCTATGACTCTATCTCCGTCTTTAGGGCTTGTAGGTAAATATAGTTTTACATTGTCCGTCATGGCGGATAAGACAACAAAGCTATTAGGGTTGCACCCCTCCGTTGTGCTGTCTATCTTTTTGTATGTCAGAGATGTGTCCGATGTACCTGATGCAAGATCGGATAGATCAACTCCTATAGTGCTGTTATCGGATAGTTTTAGATTAAGCTTCTTTGTAGAGCTATCGTAAGTCCCCGAGCTTAGCTTTACATCTTTTGCAAGCTCGGTCATATCTACTGCAACAATACTATTATCGGATAGTTTTAGATTTAGCTTCTTTGTAGATGTATCGTAAGTGCCTGAGCTTAGCTTTACATCTTTCGTCAACTCGCTTAGGTCTATCTCTACAGTGCTGTTATCTGATAGCGTTAGCTTCAGCTTCTTCGCCGTTTTGTCATACGTCCCCGAATCAAGCTTTACGTCTTTGTTGAGCGCACTAAGGTCAGCTTTGATCTTTTTCCCGCTGTCTAATGTTAATTCCAGCTCTTTGGTCGTGCCGTTGTAGGTAGCGGTTTTTAAAGGATCTCCGCCTGTAGCGTTGTTATTTGAGCTATCGGATTCTAAGCAATCTCCAAAGTTTCTTATGCACTTAGACACACCGTCCTTTATAACGTCAAACTTTTGTTCGTTGATATCATAGTTAGCCATTATTCAACTCCACTATCTTTTCTACGTCTTCTTCTTTTTGGTTTTTGAGCTTCGTTGTTTGCTTTTATAGCCTCTTTTTGTTCTTCCTTAGTTCCGATATCGTTAACTTTGCTTTCGTCGCTTAAAAGCTTATTTTGTAGCTCTATAAGGGTATCTATATCCTCATCTCCTTTTAGCTCTACTCCGCCGCTTCTAAGATTTTCTTCAATGTGTTGATACTCTTCTTTTCTGGCTTTTAGTCTTCCAATTAAGAACTCTTTATCTGTATTTTCTGAATATGGGATTTTATACTTTTCGAGATCAGCTTTGACATCATCTGGGATATCTAAGATTTTATTTATCTCTCTCTCTTTTTCTGCTACTCCGCTGGTAGCAATAATTTCAGCATCTACCAATCTTTTAAATACCGGTAACTCTGCATAAAAATCAGGTATGTCTGTAGCCTCTCCTTGATATAGGGTTACGCTTTGTCTTTTCTTTGCATGTAGAATAACTAATGGTTGTCTTTGTCTTGATACAACTAACATTTTTTTCCTTTTTTGTTTTAGTTAGTTGTATTTTATATTTTTAATTGGAGTATGTTTTTTAAAGTAGAAAACCGCCCTTTGTGAAAGGCGGTTCTAGGATTTGCATGAAAGTTTGCAAAAAGGTTTTCTAGTCTCGAAATTACCTCATGGGCACAAAGCCCATGAAAAAACACCATGTGTGTCGGTTCTAGGTCTTTATTGTAGTATTTTTAACCTTTATTTGCTATTAAATTTTAAAGTCCTTGCAATACTCTCAAAGGCTTTAGTTTGTTAGCGCCCGCCCCGATATTCTTTACTTGAATCCCGAGATTTTTGGATACGAACAAAGATTGATAATGCGTCTTATCATCGATATGACTAGCATCTCCGCTTCCGCCACTTAAGAGGTTTGTAGGAGCCGGTATCTTTGCTTCAATATATTGATTGTCAAAATATCCGATAATCGCACACTTTGAAGTATTGTTTGGATCAGTGTGTTTAATTTCAGCAACTGCACCGTTGTCAACAAACTGGATCCCTCCAACTACCGCCATGTCTTTTTCGAGTTTTGCGATAACAGAAATTGTATCGTTACCTACTACGATTTCAGCCATAGCGCAAATAAGATAGATATCAGGACTCATTACAACAGTAATTTTTCTGATAGGAGTCTGCTTATTTGAGCCTGCCGGGTTTACATTCTGTACAAAATCCTGAATTTGAGCTTTTAACTCTGTATAGATCTCAAGCGCCGTCATATCTTTGAAAAGTTTTCCGGTTGTGTTGTCAACTCTTCCGATATCCGGATGGTTCCCGATCCCATAGATTGACTGCAATTCAAGCTTATCGACACCTGCGATCAGGACTGAATCGTCCATGTGAGCGTGTGCCATAAAAAGAGCATCTACGTCTTTATCGATGTTGTTAAGTGCTTCCGTCTCATCTTCCAAATACGAACCCATAGATGAAGTAACTTTAGAGATCATTACGCTACCCTTAGAATAGACAATGTTCCCCTCTGCTTCACCTTTGATTGTTGGGAAATCTGTAGAATTATATAAGCTTGATAGATTCGGCTCTCCATATATTCCTACTGACCCGCCTTGATTGATCTCAACTTTTGCCGACAAGCCGCCCTGCGTATTGATGAGACCTTTAAAGAGTCTTGTATAGCCGATCTCATCCGAATTTAGAGCGTTTTTAATAGCTGTCGGGATTCTGCTATTAACTCTAGCCACGTGTGCTTTATAATATGCTTTTCTTGCGTTTTTTGTTATCATTTTATCCCCTCTTACTTATTGATTCTTACAATAGCAAACTCATTTGCTTTTGCGGACGTTTCGTATGTTGCGCCTACTAAATCTTTTCCGGTTCTTCCACACATTCCAAGTGTTTTGGTTCCACCTGCTGTATCAGTATATTTAACTGCGTCTCCGGCTTCTACGTCTTCAAAGACTTTAACCCAAACCGAGCCTTGTTCAAGAATTGAAGGCGTATCACCTTTCTCCCAGTAATCCGCATCTGTTCCTATTGGAACTTCAAGTTTTGGCTTAATGGATAAATTGTTTGCTCCTGCTGTGTCACACTTTGGAAATGCGTCTTTGCATACCGTGATACCTATAGCTCTTCCAGTCACTGCTCCTCTAGTTGTAGCATCTGCACTGTCAGGTAGTGCTATAAATTCCTCACCTTCCGATGGAATAGCTACGACAACACCAAAAGGAATATTTGTAAGATTCGCGATTCTTCTGCTTGATACTCTATGTCCCAAAATATCATGAGTCATCACACCTGCTTTGTTTTGTTTGTTAAAAGTTGTTGTTACATTTACTGGCATTTTTATTTACCTCCTAAAATTTCGTCATAAACACTTTTCGCCTGCTCGTAAGCGCTCTGTACATCTTTTTTCTCGTTTAGCTGTACCACGTCGGTCTTTGTGTCTGTCACTGCTTTATGAAATGCAGTAAATGCATAATATGCAACTTCTTCATTTTCAAATTGCTGGTTCATGACTTTACCTATAACGGTAACTACGGTATCATCATTTGCAATTTCGATACTATCGTCTATCTCTCTGGCTTTGTTTACGATATCGTTAAATCTTGCTTCCGCTTTGATCTTTCTAAGTTCTTCCGCTTCTTTTCTAAGATCTTCACTCTCTTTATTAAGAGCGGTTATCTTACCTTCCATGTCACCTTTGAACTTGTTTATCTCGTTTGCTATAGACTCATCTACTTCAAACTCTTTTTCGTTTAAAACAATTTTCATAGTTTTACCCTTTTTTTGATTTTGTGAAGTAATGTTAATATTTTTTGTAGGTTCTGTTTTTTGAGCGTTTTCTGCTTTTGACTTTAAGGCTGTTACCGTTGACGTAAAGATCTCTTTTGCTTCATTTTTCAGATCTGCAAAAGATTCTTTTTCCGCTTTTTCGCTGTTCTTTATTGAGCAGTCATTGCCACATCTTCCGTTTTCAACTACTGCAACATGATCAAAGATAATCTCATTTACAAGTTCGGCGTGATACCCTTTTTCTTTTGCGTCTTCTTCACTAAGCCATTCGTATTGGACCAGTCCACCCCATGACAGTTCTGATTTATCGTTTAACACATCTGTTACCAAATCAGGATCTACAATAGATATCTTTGTCTCGATCTCACCTTTATCATTTAGCCTTGCTTCACTTGTAAGACCTTTTCCGAGATACTGTAATGCCTCCTTTTTTGGGTAGTTCATAATTAGATCGTCAGGATGCCCGTTTGTTACCGGTAAATAAGATGCACTTTCAAGAGAGTTTTTTACAACTTCTTTCGTAAAGTTTACTTTTATGGTTGTGTGCATATCTTTGTTTCTAAGATACTCAGGCATATCTACTTGATATACCTCACCTAAGTAAAATTCGTGCACTTTAGCGGATCCTATAACTGCATCAAATGTAACTACACCGTTTGCGGATTTTTTGTTTTTGATTGTGTTTTTGTCTATTTTGTTAAGTAGTGCAAAATAAGCCATATCCTTCCTTTTTTTGTGTTTTGGCTTATTTTACTTTTTTTGTGAGGTTATGGTTTTTACAGTTTGTTTTCTAAATATTTTTCTATTTTTTTAGTTTTAAATGATTCTCAAGTATTTTTTTAACTCTTTTAAGTCTATTTATTTCTTCCGATAGAGTCTTTATGATTTCTTTATCGAAATTTCCTTTCTTCTTCATCGTCTCCAACACATCTTCGTGTGTTTTAAGTTTTGATTCTAAACGCCCTATTTCTTCTTTTATATCTTTTTCAATCTCTTTCATTATTTAACCCTTTCCTTGTTTTATATCGTCTTTAGTTTCTATAACCACTATAATGTCATTACCATATAGAAGCTTTCCGTCCTTATTATAAATTATCCCTGAAAACAGGGTTGCATCTTTAAGTGTTAGGTTTTTTGTGTTCATTTGAATGAAAAACTCTTTAACTGTCATTTTCATCTCTTTCTCCTTGTTTAAATTTTGTTGGTAGGTTAATTATAACCTATGTTCAATAAGGTTTTACTTAAAATTTAATAGTTTTTTGGTATTTTTTCTATTAAATTAATATTTTCAACAATAATCCAGTCCTGCAACTCCTTTAAATCTACATTTTCTATATTTTTCTGCAAAAATGTTTCTTGCTCACTCCATGATAACTTATGGAACTCTTCTTTGGTTATTTTTGTTTTAGTAAAATCTATTATGCCCTCTCCTACCCTTGTGAATTGAACTTTGAATTTTGTTTGCATTATTTGTATCTCCTTTTTATGACCACACATCGCTGTGTGAGTTATATGTTCCTGCCTTCAACTCCGCAATACTATTGTCGATCTCGCGGAATATACGGCTTATCGCCGCATCAAAGCTCTCACCGTAATATGGAGAGAATGAGGTGAAAGGAACTTTTATCTCTCCTGGACATATCGTTCCTGTGGAATGGATAGACCAATTGCCATGCTGATCTATCCATATTGCATCGAGCCATCCTGTTGAGCCATCTCTACTTTTTATTTCATCCCGTAATACAGTGCGTCGTTTCAACATTCTTTTCATATTGTATCCTTTCCTTGTTTTGATAGGTTAATTATAACCTATGTTAGATAAATCATGACTTAAATTTAATAGCTTTTTGGTATTTTTTCTATTAAATTTCTATTTTTCAATGCATATAGCATTAAATTTAACTTCGTATGTGTTTTTTTCAATTACATCTATTGTTATGTAACCGCCATTCAAACTACAATCAAGCGAATAATTTGTTTTTACACTTTCGAAAAGAAATACATCGCTTGTATCTTCTATATTGAAGATCTCTTTTTTGTTTTTGTATTCTTCACCACATCCCGTTAGTGCAAAAATTAGAACTGATAAGCCGATAATTTTTTTCATGTCTTTTTTCCTTTTTTTGTCTTGTATATTTATATCGGCTGTTTTCTGGTTTTCTTTAGTGGTTGTTTGTGTTTTTTATCAAAGCACTTCTTTAGCTACACTAGGTCTCAATGCTACACTCCAGATCTTATCTTTCAACTCGCTTTCAAATATCAAAGTTTTTCCATTTAGGTCTATCTGCAAGATCTCGGTGATCTGTCGTCCGATTTCTTCGTCCGGGAGATCTATATTTTTCAGGTCAATAACGGCTTCAAAATCGTCGTTTAGGCTATCTTTTAGTATTTGTTTGAGTGTTGTATCAGGTTCGCTTACTTCGGCTTCTATGTAGTCGTTTTTTGCTATTTGTCTTGCTTCCAGTTCTTCGTCTGAAAAATACTCGCTATCAACATTTTTAGTTAATTTTAGTTTTTCAAAATCCCACTCATAAGTCATTTTCAACTTTCTAATTGCATGTATGTTACCTTTGCCAAAAATATGCGGATTTAACTGATATGTTCCCCTTCCAACTCTTTTTATTATTTGCTTTCTTACAAGCCCTGTTATAGAGTTATTTATAGATTTTAAAGATATATTCATAAGTTCAGATATTCTGTCTTTAACTAACCTATTTACAACAACCTCATTATCATTAAAAGTAACATACTTCATTAATCCGAACACTGTTTGGATTTCTGTTTTAGATAGATTTTTCATAAAACCTATACTTTCAATGAAGGTCATAAAAAATATATCTTCCTTTGAACTTTTTGTTATTCTGTTTTCCCTTGTTATTATTTCTCCTGTTTCCGGATTCTCTCTTGTTTCTATTGCTTCGTAAGTAATACTCATTTTGTGCCTTATTCCTTTTTTTTTGGGAATAATATAGAATTTTTTCTTTAATGTTCCTAAATTTTTGGGAATATTGTAGAATTTTTGGTATATTGTTCCTTTTTTTTTGGGAATAAGCTTTAAAAATCTTTTTTTATATACCCCTATCTAGGGAACCTTATACCCCTATCCAGGGAATTATATACCCCTATCCAGGGAATTAGCAAAAGTGGTGTTAAGCCCTAAATTTAGGGATTTGAACAACTTTTTTTTAAAAAATCTCTTATTTATAGTAATAAGTACTTTTCCTATTCCTTTTTTTTGGGAATATACATTTTTAAAAATGTATTGTGTAATATTTAATATTACAATATACACTTTTTAGCGTGTATTACCTATAAAATTTCATTTTTTGGATACACTCTATGGATGTACTTGATACACGCTATGGATGTATTTCATTTTTTTCTTCAAGCATTTTTAGACTTCCGATCTTTTTTTTATGCTGTTTAGGCGGGTGGTGGGCACTATTTTAACGTTCAAGCCGTCCAGCCCAATAAGCCCCCTCTCCTTCAAGTGGCGTTCGCCTTGCATCTTGCTAACTTTTTTTGGCGGATCTAGCAGATACGGTGCGGTTTATCCTTTGCTAGCCGATCAGCGCTGTTCGATTGTCTTAGGATTTGCACATTATCCGGCTACAAGCTTTTTAAAATTCTATTATAAACTCTCGACTACATCTACAGTTTATATCATTTAGCGCCCTATTTCCGGCATTGTCTCCGATAACTTTAAATCTTTTTCCTTCTAGCTTCGCGTGTGTCTTTCTTACTCTATCATCCTTTGAGGTTTTAAATATAAACTCTTCATATCCTGCATAATATGCCTTTGCAAGCGTCAAGGATCTATTGAACTTAAGCGTTTGATCCCTTGCAATAAGTTTAAAATTTCTATGTCCTGTTCCTATCCTGTTCTTTATGATCTCCCGGATACTGAACTCTTTATTCTGCTGTAAAGCCAAATAGATATCGTTTTTGATGTTGTCCTTGAGTCTCTCGTTTACCGTCTTTATAAGCCCTACATTGTACTCAGTCAAGATCTCTAAATCTTTCTTGATAACCTTTTTTAGTTTAAGATTTGTTGGGAGCTTTAGGATCTTGTATGCTTGTACATTGTCTTTTCTGACTCTCCTATCATGGATAATCATTGTTTTTTTTATCCATTTTGATACTACTTTCTTTAAATCCCACTTGCCGGTTATCTTTTCGATCTTCTTTATTATTCTCTCAACATCTTTTAAAATGTCATTCTTTACATAGAATCCGTTTTTAGCGTTTTTAACCTCTAATCTAAGTAATTCATCCTCTAAATCGTTATATAGCTTATTTAGCGTGTTCTTGTACTCCAGATAAGCATAAAAAGGATACTTCGGATCTCTATATCTTACGATCACTCGATAACATCCTCTAATTCACCATCCGGGTTAAAATCTGTTCCGGTGTCTTCGACTTTCGTGATCTCTTTGCCTTTGAATACAAAATCAATGATGTCTTTGTCTTTTACCTCACCTGATAGGTTGGTTAAAAGAGTGCTTAACACCCCTACTCTCTTGTTCTGTAGTTCAGCTGTATCTATCTCATACTTTAGTCGTTCTTCTTTCGTTTCTGTCTTTATTGAGTTATAGACAACTTCATATTTTATTTTTTTGTTTTTATGATATAGGTTCAGCACTGGAGTAAAGATTTTGTCTTGTACTTCACTGCTCACATAGTCATAGTAGTTTTCTAACTCGTGATCGCCTCCCTGAAATCCACTCGGTGACTTTCCAAAAAGGATGGTTATAGGAATCTCAGAAACCGCGCTTACCATAACCATTAAAGCGTCTTGAATCTCTTTGTACCCTGATAGATTTTTGGTTATCTGATCTATTTGCTCTTCGCTATCCATAGGTATCAAGTTGAATGATGTCATTATCTTGTACATGGTTTGCAATCTGGTAAAGAGTTTCTGATATATTTCTTCACACTCTTTCACATCCCCGCATGTACTTAAAGCGTTTGCAAGACCCTTCAATCTCAGTATATCGACCTGTGAGCTTTCGATGAGCTGTACCGGTGTGTTTATAGCTATGTTGAGCGCTGTGGTAGCCGGATATACTGCTTCAAGCTCGCTGTTAAAGTTTAGTTCTATCCACCTATCATCGTGGATCATATAGCTGTCTTCTACTCCGTTGATAGATACTGTTATCTCCGGTACTCTCTTGTAGCCGGTCTCTCCTTGATTTATTTCATGCCATACTACGTTTTCAGATCTTACTGTTATGAAGTTCTGAAAGTTTCCAGTAGGAGCTCTATCCGGCTCCCTTCCGTCGTTATATACTACTAATACACCTCCAAACACTCTTACATTCTCTGCTACATTGAAAATGTTTTCTTTGATCTTGTCTTTCTTATGAGTATCTTGTAAGTTTTTTGCATTTGTGTAGTCTATAAAGTTCTTTAAACCTGTAGTTATCGGCTTTGTTATTATTTTTCTTAAAAGTTTGTCACTTTTGTAGATCTTTTGTTTAGTGTCTGCATCAAGTTCATTATCAGCAGTTACTGACTTTATTTGCTTATCTAGGAAATCAGCAAAACCTTTTAGGGAGTTTTCTATTTTTTCCATTAAAAAACCTCTTTTTGGTTTATTTTATCCAAAAAAGAGGTTCTACAGTTTTAAATCGCCGTATAAGGCTTGTTCCATTTACCTACTTCAAAATTGAAATAAAATTTTGTATGAAAATAGTCTATCATCGAGTCTGAATCGTCAAACCAATTTAGAGTTTTTTTAACTTCTTTTTCGATCTCCATATATGCTTTATAAAAGTCTGAATTTTTGTTGAATAGGTTCATGTGCCCTTTTCCGTCGTTAATCAACTCTGAAACTCCAATATACTTCATAAGCTGATAGTTGTAGTCTCCACCTGCAAGGTACTCGCTAAATGCTTTTTCAAATTCTTTTTCATTGTTGTATGTAAATGCTCCAACTCCATATCTTGCTATAAAATCTTTCATGTATCCCGAAAGATCAAGATCGTCGATTGTGATCTTCTTGCCTTTCATGATAGAGATGTTAAGCGTTGAATGGTTTTCCATAGTTGTGGAAATCTTTAATCCGTATTTTTTACCTATCTCGTTTGCAATCTTTCTAGCCTCTGCTGTTTGTTCTTTTGTGATGTAAGCCATATCTTTCATCCTTTCCTTATATTATTTATTGATAGGTTAATTATAACCTATGTTAGATAAGATTTGACTTAAATTTAATAGCTTTTTGGTATTTTTTCTATTAAATTCATATTTTTTTCAATAATCCCATGTAGTAGTCACATTTGACAACTCTTCTATAGCATCGCTTAAAGCGTCCACTTGATCGTCATGTTTTCCAAGAGGAAACTTTTCCAACTCGTTTAAAAACTCTTCGTTCCAATCGCCTCGTAATAGCTTTATGTTTCCTTGTTCTGCTTGACTTGAAGCCGGCTTTGCTCTTACTTCTTTGGAACCTGTTACCGATATAGCCTTTATAGGATATCCTAGCATCATCCTTACAAAGTGTTCCGCTAATGCTTTACCTGCACTTCCAACATCTTTAGGTACTGTTATGTTCGTCTTCTTTCCGTCTCTTGTTCCGGTGTTTTTAAAGGTACTGTCAATAACTGCTTGAGTGTCTCTCAGTCTTACTATATCGATTATGTAGATATATCCGTCTTTACCAAGACCTGCAAGTAGTCCAACTGTATAATCAGGATCAGGGTTTTCCGGTGTTGGTTTTGTGCCTGCGAAATCCCAACTCCTTACTGTCTTTCTCATCGGCGGTAATGTTTCGACTATCTCGAAATACCGTTTTTTAAAGTATTGACCTGCATCTGCTCTTGTATTCCAGTTTCCGTAAAGCAATCTCTCTCTATCTACCTTTGGAAGAGCCTGTAAGTTTGCAAGATAAGAAGGGTCTTTTTCTAAGAGTTTTTTGTTGTCGTAAACACTTGCGCTTATAAAGGTAAAGCTTTTAGGTTCTATCCCCGGGAACTCTTTTTTGAGATCTTCTTTGTTGTCGCTCCAATGTATTACGTCATTGTAGTTTACGAAATATCGTATAACTCCGCTTCTATCAGGTATCGGCAAACCATCCTCACCTATCCACCAATCGATAAAATCTCTTACCCAGCTATCGGCGTCCGGGTTTGTTGTTGCTCTTATGTATGGTTTAACTCCGCATGTAGATCTGTTTCTGGATAGCATATACATAAATTGTTTTTTGCTAAAGTGCGTTAACTCGTCAAAGCCAATATAAGCGATCTGTGACCCCTGCCACTTTTCCAGATCTTTATCTGCTCCAAGCCCTCTAAGTGTTACAGTAGCGCCGCTTGAGAAAGTGAACTTTGTGTTTCCTATACTGGGTTCACAATCAAAGTGTGTATAAAGCTCTATTGCTTCATCCCATAGCCCGCCCGTGTTGGTTATTTGAGTATGCTCTTTTCTGAATATAACCGCGCCAAATCCGGCATTATTTTTGTGCCTAAGCGCTTCTAGCAGTAAAGCAAAAGATTTACCGCTACCCGCGGATCCGCCATAAAGACAAATATCTGCATTTGTGCTTAGGAACTCTTCTTGTTTGCCTGCTTGTGGTCTTATTTCCATCTTTTTTACCCTTCCAGTAAAAAAAGTAAAAACAATTTTTTAAAGTGTCTAAAATCCAATATCAGACACAAATTTTTCTTTACTTTTTTTGCTTTTTGTTTTCGATCTCTTTTGGACTTGTTATTTCTGTATCTATCACATCCCTTTTGTTATCAGGTAGATACAAAATAACGTCTTCCTTTTTTTCTGTTATACTTAGATCAATTTTTTCGCTATAGCCTCTATCTTTTCCTTTGGTTTTTAGATAGAAAATTATAGCCGTTGTATCTCCTTCTTTGATTTTGTTTAGCAGTTTGCTTTCTACAAAATCTATTTGAGTTTCTTTTATTTTCTCATACTCTTTTTTATAATTCTCTGATTTATTAAGCCAATCATAGTGGCTGTTATGCGTTACTCCAGCCATTTTCAAAGCCGGTGTTAAAATGCCGACAGTTTGTTCGAGCGCTTTCAATAAGCGCTTTTGATTGTCTGTCAACTTACCTTCTTTTGCCTTTTTTGATTCCTGATCTTTCTTATTACAGTCCTTGCACTTCCCGCTATACCCGGTAGGAGTTTTCGGGTTTTTCAAAAACTCCTTTATGGGTTTTGTTTTTCTGCACTTGTAGCACCTCTTTTTTGTTAGCAGTATTTTGTTGGCCACTAAAAGCTCTCCAAGTATGCTTTTAGCTCGTTTCTGAAAAGATCTCTGTCGCTATCCGGAAATAAGGAGTTTTGCTCATCTAAGAAAAAAGTCTTCTTTGTTTTGCCCGCCATTTTTCCTTTTTTTGTATGAACATCGAATGTATAATCAGGTAGCTCCATTCTATCCTCTTCGCTTATGCTGTTTAAGAGGTCTTCAATTTCTTTATCTGTTATCCCTATCTTGTTATCGTATATAAAATTTTGAAGATGATCCGTATCTCTGGACTTTATGGCTCTGCATAGAATCATTACTGCCTTACTTATAAAAATCCTTCCTTTTGGTTTTTTGGGCTTTGGCGTGTTGACGAGCGTGTAGGAGTAGTGTAATGCCACTATCTCTTTAGTTACCCATGTCTCAACATCCTCAGCGCTTACTGTTAAAAGTCTTTTCCAGCAGTAATTAGCGAACCCGCTTGCGAACAATTCAAGTGCCATATACCCTGCAAGTTTTTCATCGCCTCTTCTTATGCTCTTTTGTAGAGCACTTGCAACGTCTAAAAGACTGTAACCTCTATTTGTTTTTATCTCATATCTCATTTTTGTAACCTTCCTTGTATTTATTTGTTGGTAGGTTAATTATAACCTATGTTCAATAAGGTTTTACTTAAATTTAATAGTTTTTTGTAGGTTTAACTATTATTTTTTATCTATAAGATAATTTTGCTTTCCCTTTTTATGTTTATATTTACTTTGTCCGTTCCTTTATAAGAACTTAGTTTTATACAGTCTCCATGCTTTTCTTTTAGTAGTCTCTTATCGCTTTCAAGATTATCGCTACTTCTTAAGATACTGCTACCGCCTGCATTGTAGTTTTTATGACTGTAGAAAGAAAATCTATTGTCTATCCAGATAAACCTGTTTTTATATAACTGTGTCAAGCAGAAATCAACGTCAACTCTTATTTTCAGCCTTTCGTCAAAGAAGTCGTTTTTCCCTATTATTCCAATTATAGAGCCAATCCAACCTTTTAAGAGGAAAGGTTTTGACGGATTATACTTTCTGGGATCCATTGTTTGATTAAATCCAAATACAACTGCTCCTACATCTTTTGCACATATATAGCAGTTGTTTAATATCTGATCTATTACTTCCGGATCTTTTATAGAGTTTGCTTTTTTTCTGCATACCGAATAAAAACTTGTTATATCATCATCTATCATGATAATGTCTTCTTTGTAGTTTCTTATACAGTAGTTTCTCACTTTTGCAAGTCCAATAACATCATCCGGTAGTGTTTCTATTTTGTCAGGGTCTATCTTTTTGGCGTACCTGTCTTTTTCGCTATCCGGGACTAATACTATGTAGTCCTTTAAGAGTTTGTGTGTGGTTATTGTGTTGTATCTCCCTCTGGAGACGATTATCTTCTTAAGATTCATCTTTGCCGCCTAACAACTCGACTAGCTTTGTTCCGTCAACTACCCTTCCTAATCCAATTTTTTTTACTTTAGGCGATAGAGATGCGTCCACTTTTTTAATTCCAAGCCCTGTAAGACACTTTACGTAATCATTTACGTCGTCAAACTTAAATACGATAAAGTCCTGATGCTCGAATAGCATAGGATTCATCCTTTCTGTCTCTTTATCGTTTTTTTCTTTTGTTTCTATTACATTACTGTCGTCATCAAATATATCGCTGTGGAGTATATCCATTAACTCGTCTTCGTCAAACCCTAAAGAATCGGTATCTATTAAGTCTTGTAAGCCTTCAATCTCTGCTGATAATAACTCCATATCAAAAAAGCTTTCCTCGGCTACTCTGTTATCTGCTATCGCATAAGCCTTTAACTGTGCCTCTGTGAGGTGTTCCGCTCTTATGCAAGGGATTTTATCGATCTTTAGCCTTCTAGCGGCTTCCAGTCTTCCGTTTCCTGCAATCACTATGTTATCGTTGTCTATAACTATTGGATTTATAAATCCAAACTCTTTTAGACTCTTTGCTATCTTTTCTATACTCTTTGAACTGTGTACATTTACATTTTCGTCATTTAGGTGTAGATCTTTTTGGTCTATATAGATAGTTTTCAGCTTCAAATTTTTGCCTTTTTTGTTTTTTTGATTGTAGTCTTTTTTTAACAATATGCTCGTTTAATGCTTCCAGAACATCTAAACATATGCCTGAGCCGTCATATTCCTTTAAAAACTCAGGTATATATTTATAGTATTTATTAACTATATCTATAGAGTTGTTATAAGTCAATATAGCAGAGCCTGTATCAAAAGTAAACTCCTCTGATAGCTTTACTTTTTCAAGCAAGTTTCTTTTGTTTGTTTTTCTACCTATCCACTCTGCAAACAAAGTTACTTCAAGTTTGAAGGTTTTTTCAATTTCAAGACTATCTTGTAGATCTCTGTAGTCATCCATACTCATATATATAAAACCACCTATCTTTTTGTGTTTTATATTTTTTGCAAATTTGGATACATAAAAATAAGTAGTATTGCTTTTCTTCATCTCTTTAGCACACTGCACTAAAGAGATATACTCTACTCCGTCTTTTACTATATATGGTGATGCTCTTCCGTGTCTTGTAAGTATTGACATTTTTTAACTTTAGTTGTTCTGATTTATAATAAAGTCTTCAACGGTATAAATAAGATATGTTCTTTCTTTGTTACCCTTTTTTACGTCTATTCTTACTTCAAGCTCTCCTTTGTTGTTAATTACTCCGTACTCAACACCTGTTTTTGCGTTTGCTCCAAACTCGTCTATTATTGTGTCTATTATCTCTTTTGCTCTTGTAGCATAGCCAATAGCGTCAATTTTAACTTTTACGTCATCAAGATCTATTTTTTTCATATTTTCCCCTTTCAAATATGTTTGAAACAACTTTTACACTCTTTGCATTTTCAGCATTGAGATAAAATAGCAATTCATCTCTTTTTGTTATAATTGCGTTATTGTCAAATACAATTCTTCCTGCCATAATTGCACCATCATGAAATATAATTTCATACTCATCGCCATTACTGTCTTTAACTATGTCTCCTAAGAAAATCTCTACTTCAATTTTGTCGTGAAAACCTGTACTTTGTGTTAGAATAATCCCTCTATACTCTTCTTTTGTTAATCTTTGTTCAAATGTGCATATCTCTTCCATTGTTAGCGCTTGTAACATCTCTTTACTGTCTTTGTGAAATGCTCTAAATAATAATTTCATCTTTCCTTCCTATCTTAAAACGGTATTTCATCATCGTCTATGTCTATCTCCGGGATCTCCGGCTGACTGTAACTGCTTTGTTGTTGACTGTGATTATCCTGTGGCTGGTTATAGCTGTTTTGTGGTTGACTGTAACTGTTTTGCGGATTGTTATAGCTTCCAGTTCCTTCATTGTCTTTTTTACAGTCAAGCATCGTCATGCTTTTAACCGTGACTTGATGCTTTTGCTTTTTTTGCCCGTTTTGATCAGTCCAAGTATTTAGCTTTAGCTTTCCTTCTATGCTTATTTTTGAACCTTTCTTTAGGTATTGATTTGCTATTTCCGCCTGTCTTCCAAAAAATGAAAGATCTACAAACATTACATCCTCTTGCGTTACTCCACTACTGTCTTTATATTTCTCTGTTACTGCTATAGCTGTGGATCCTATAGCAGTACCTGACGGCGCATAGCGTAACTCTATGTCTCTTGTAAGATTTCCTAATAGTACGATTAAATTCATTTTTTTGCCTCTCTGTATAATTCTGCAAACTTTTGTTTAGCTGTCTCTAATCCATGTAAGATAACAAGCTCCGTTAATATCTTGTTATCCTCTTTGCCGTTTATGATCTTTTTATATACTCCATCTTTGTAGCCGTTTTCTTGCCTAAAGCCATTAAGCCAGTTTTTCGCAAAATAGAGATCATATATATCTTTCGTATCATCAAATATATGCTCTTTTAGTTCACAGAAAGACTCTATAGTGTACATTAATGTTCTATCCGCACTATATTTGATTACATTATCTATGCTCTTATGTATGGAGTTTCTCGTAATGTACTTGTCGGATAAACATTCATGAAGAAACTCTAGTTCTTCCTTGATAATAGCCCAGCTTACTAAAAAATGAAGTATATCTACATACTCCATTTTTATATTGTCATGATCGCATGTCTCAAACTTCCACCATTTCCAAGCGGTGGAGTCAAATAGCTCCACTGCTTCTGCATATATCGCCCTATGCCATGCAAGGTTTTTGATTTGCCAGTCTTTACCTACTGTCTTGTTGTTGTTATCAATCTGTAATGCAACAACTTTTTTGAAGTCATTATCTATCTGGTTTAGACTCATAAAATAGTCAATATAATTCATTTCAGCGCTTAATCCTTTCTTGTTTTGTAGGTTAATTGTAACCTATATCAATTTAAAATAGTATTAATTTTGATAGTTTTTAGTAGGTTTTTCTATTATATTTGCAATATAATGTACTTTTTGGAACTCATTTTTTGAACTCCCACTCATGAAAGTGTATTGTGTGAACTTTATAGCACTTTCCACTCTCAAAGCACACAATAACATCGATATCGCCATCTCTATTAAGCATTAATTTTAGCTCAGACTGCTCGTCCTTCTTTATGCCTTCTGCACTTAAATCTAATTTAATTCCAAAAACATTATCTTTGTTAAAGGATATTTCTATATCTTTTTGTTTTATCTCTTTTACATAATTTTTTAGATCAACTTTTTCTGCTTTTGCATCCTTAAAGACCGTATCTGTATCTTGATTTGTATGTTTAAAAATCGACTTTACATACTCCATAATCTCGTCTTGAATTTTGTTTGCTGCTCCTATATCTTTATCTTTAACGGCTTTTGTTATCATGCTTGTAATAACAATTGCGCCTGCAAAAAATGCGCTCATCATGTCTTCAACTTGCTCATCTGACGCATCATCCGGTATAACCGCGCTCTTAAATTTATCCCATTCTTTTTCTAGTAAACTCAATCTATTCTCCTTGTTTTTTTGTAACTTAATAATGTACTTTTCACATCTCATCTGATAGCATAGCACTTGAAGCCATGAACGCTATAATGTCATCTTCAATATCTCTAATTTTGTCCACTTGTTTGTCTTTATTTGCAAGCTTTATTGACCCTAATGCTGTAGCAACTCCTGCATAAAAAGCACGTTTCATATCAACAACTTGATTACATGGTGTGCAATCTAGTATAGCAATATTTTTAAACGCCTCCCAAGCTTTTTCCGTTTGTCTCACTAATTTCTCTCCTTGTATTTTTTGATTATTTTTATTTCCGTTCCGATTCCTATTATTTCAATATCTTTTCTGTCTCTCTCTATTATTCTCTTGTACTCTTTCAAAAAAAGAGGATTTAGATACGATAGGAACTCCTTTAGCTCTTTTCCGTTTTTTATCTCTACGTCTTCTTTTGTTACATGGTGTTTTAAAATCACTTTAGCACTCGATCTCTTGAATTATTCTGCTTGAGGTTTTTATAATGTGTATGTATTGCCTAATGTACTCTATACTTGTGTCATATAGCGTCGATACAAGATCCTGTAGATATTTTATTTCAGACTCGTCTATTATCTCCTTTATTCTTTTTGATGTGTTCTTTCTGTTGACTACGTCATATAGCAATCTAATAGTCAAAAGATCCAAGTCAAACTCTTTTTTATCCAATAGTCCGTTTGTCCTTGCATGTAGCAAAAGGATTTTTGCACTTAACTTTTTTGAACCCGCTTTATCTTTCTGCATGATGTCTTTCTCTATAAGCGTCTCTATTCTGCTTTTTAGCTCCAAAAGGTACGCTTCTATGGTTTTATGTGTGTTTTCGTCTGAATTGTCTTTTATGACTGTTCCAGTAGCGTCAACCTCACCGTTTTTTATCCTGTTTTTTGTTTCTATTATAGCTTTTACGAAAATAAGCATAGCTATACATTTTGCTTCACCACTCGATATCTTCATAACCTGACCTTTTCTGCAAACTCTTCAATAGTATCGCAAGACATCCAATGCTTTAGTGCATCTATAGCCTGATCTCCAAAGTGGACGACGATAAACATATGGTGACCGTCTAAAAGCTCTTGAAACTTCTTTTGATCGTCGCTTAGGCTTGAAGTCCATTTAAACTCTATGTACATACCTGCTAATCCGAATCTGGGTATAGGTACGTGAACATCCCAAACTCCGGATATAAGCCCCTCTCTTTTAAACTTAGCTCTTTCAAACTTAGTTTTATTTGAGCCGTTTGGTATGTGATATATGGAACCGAAAATTTCGTTTTTTCTTTTCAATACTTTAACACCGTTGAAAAATTTAGCTTGTTGTGATCCCTCGTTTGACATCTTCAAGGCATCAGCTATATTCATTTTCCACTTTGAGTATCGATCAAAGCTTTTTTTTCTGCTATTGGCTATAAGCATTTTTGTTCTTTATGTCTTCTATTGCAAGATGTTTTAAATATGCTAAAGGAATCTGCTTTGACATCTTTTTTATCCTCTTTCCGCATTCAAGGCACTGCACTATTACTACAGTATTATTATTAAATCTACTGTTTCCAAATCTACATATGCCACCGCACTCGCAAATTATAAATTTTCGCACTTTTTTTCCTTTTTGAAATCCTCAAATGCTTTTATAATCTGCTCCATCTTCTTAAATTTATTAAAGCCCATTATGCTGTTTTCTCTATATGGCCTCATACTTGAGATTTGGCAATGGAATGAGTATTTGTGTTTGTATATTCCTAGTTTGTTTATATATAAGCTAAACCTTCCAAGACACCCTACTCCTGCATCTCTTAGCAATGAGTGTATTAGAATCAAATTACTTAACCTCTCATTTGAAATATCAACATACTTCCTAAATGCTAATCCTATGTCGTCATCAAGACTCTTAATATACTCTAGTTTTTCGCCCCTAGTTGAATAGAGAGTTGAATCCTTGAATCCTGCTCTTTCCATTATTTGCTTATTTGTCATTTTTTGCACCTAGCTAAAAAGTTCTTCTTTGATTCTGATTTTTCTTTTTAATATTCCGTCAACTTTAGTTACGCTTCTTTCTATTAGACCTGCATATGCTAAGCGTCTAAGTGAGCTTTTGCAGGTATAGATATTAAGATTTACAGTTTTTGCAATATCCGAATTGCTTATTTCTGTTATTCCGCTACTGTCTTTTGCGGACTCTTGAAGAGCAGATAACACTAGTTTATCTGTAGTTGATATTTTTAGACTCATTATCTTATCGTTTATGCAAACCATTAAACTAACTCCTTGTACTTAGTAGGTTAATTATAACCTATGTATGATAAGGTTTTACTTAAATTTAATAGTTTTTTGTAGGTTTTTGTGGTGTATTTTGTGGTTTTTGCGCTATAATACTAGTGCAATTTGTGTGATTGCACGCATTTCTTTTATTTGTGCAAGGGCGCTCACTCGCCCTGCACTTCTTCTAATTCATCTGTTTTTATTATTTTTTGAAGAGTTGCTATTTTTGCTTTTCTTTCTATGTCTAAGAGATCCACTAAACTTCTAAAATGTTTCTTTTGCATCATTCTCTTATTGGTATCTAGTGACGGTGAGGACATACCAAGTTTTTTAGCCAAAATATCGTCTGTTACATTTAGCTCCTGCTTTACAGCCTTAACTATCTCTTTTGGAGTTACATCAAACAATAGCTCGTTTTCGTCAAAAGTATAGACCTTTGCGTTTCTAAACTTTCTTATATCGTATTTTCCTTTCTCGTATATAGGAACTGCCTTAACAACCCCGAAAGGTTTCATAAACAGATATACATAATCAAGACTATCTTTTCTTACAATCATTTACTTTTACCTCCATTTTTGTAAAATACTATCATATTTTATTTTTTTACTCCTTGTTAAAATAATTTAATTTTCCTTTTTTAATAGTTTTTTATTAAAAATCCACTAAAGTTTCAAAGCAGACAAAAAAACATCATAAAGGAAATAAAAATGCTTGAAATCAATATCCTCGACGAACTAGCCGAGAACAGAAACAAGTCAAATCAAAAAAGCACCGTTGCAAAACGCATCGTAATACCTCTTACGGAAGAAGAGTATCAAAATGCCATGCGCGGTGCGTACATAAGTAAATGCTACAGACTATCTCACTTTCTCAAAATGAAGTTGAGAGAAAATAAGGTCATATAGCCATCTGTAACACTCCAGCACTCCGCTTTTAGCGGTTTGCTTTATTGTCTTTTGTCTTTATATGTGCATCCATAAGGCGTATAATGCTCAAAAGACTTACTATGTCTTCCCTGCTACCTCCTGACGCAAATAGCGCCTCAAGCTTTTGTGTTGCATCTCTCTTTATCTTGTATGCTTCATTTACATTGTCTATCGCTCTGTTTCCAAGTTCTGTAATCGGATCCTTTTTTTTCTTTTTAAAAAATCTAAACATCGCCCTACCCTCTCCTACATTTTATCAATATCAAAATCTACCTTGTTGTCAAACTCGTCTATGCTTTTATTTATAACATCTATGGCTATTTCTATATCTTTTAACTCCTCTGTGAGCTTATCTATCTCTTTTATTGTTTCTTTCAAAGTGTTTCCAGTTGTTAAAAGATCATCTCGTTTTAAGTCTGTAGCGTCATTTGAGTAGATCTTTGCTATCTTCTTAAAGTTTGCATTTAGACCTTTAAGCTCACTATTCAACGTCGCTCTCTCATCTAGTTTTTTAGCCTTTTTTTCCTGTAGTTTTTCAAGCTCATTTGTAAGCTTTTTTTCTACTTCTTCTATGTTCTTCATTATATGTTCAATAGAACTTTTTTTAACATCTACATTCATTTTTTTACTCCTTGTTTTATTTTGTTTTGGTAAAATCTTTTTTAACTATCTTTGTCTATAAACGACTCCAAAAATATCTTTGATGGCTCTTTTCTTTCACATGTAAGGCACTCAAAATATCCCCTAAAGTCATCAAAGAAACTCTCTATGATGTAACTACTGAATCCGAATTTTTCTTCTAGTTCTTTATCTGAAATAAGCACTTTATTTTTCTTATAACTGTCGATAAATAACTTCATAATTTTTCTCTTTTTCTTTGCCTCCTTTTCAAAATTTTTTTGTCTTTGTCTAGCTCATATTGATAGAGTAGGGCGGTTAAAAACGACCTCTTATCTTTTAACTCTGCTTCCATTTTTTCAAAATTTTTTATCAATTTTTTTATCGATTTTTTCTTGATCTTCATGTATTTTTTTCTCCTTTTTTTATTAATTTTTTGTCAA